>Ga0081540_1004890_pt1 | contig 10091 bp, 9 predicted proteins | sample TabmetS2T1R1_FD_71024 | JGI IMG/M metagenome (GOLD analysis project Ga0081540, IMG submission 71024) | Tabebuia heterophylla rhizosphere microbial communities from the University of Puerto Rico - S2T1R1 | ecosystem: Host-associated > Plants > Roots > Rhizosphere ... | reverse complement strand
TGAAGCCGTCCGGCGCAGCCAAGTAGCGGAAGTAGCGGCCGCGGAGCTGCGGAAGTCCCTCCAGAAAGAAGGAGACCGTGCTGCGGCACTCGCAAGCGAGCTTGCAGGGACGCGCCGCGAGATCGAGACCCAGGCCGCGCAATCGCAAAAGGCTGTCGATGCGGTTACGAAACAGAAGCAGGCGGCAGAGACCGCCATCGCGGAACTGCGACGATCCCTGCAGCAGGAGCAAAAGAAGACCGCCACCCTTACCCAGAAGTTCGGCGAGGAGCGCAAGGCAATGACGGCGAGTGCCGAGCAACAGCGCCGCGCGCTCGATGAGACACAGAAGCGTGCCGAGGCACTCGCGAACGAGCTTGCAGGGACGCGCCGCGACATCGAAACGCAACAATCGAAAAGGGCTATCGATGAAGCCGTGCAGCAGAAGCAGACGACGGAGGCGGCCACTGCCGAATTGCGAGAAGCCCTGGAGCAGGAGCAAAAGAAAACTGCCATCCTTTCCCAAGAGGTCGACGCGGCGCGCCAAGCAATGACGGCGAGCGCCGAGCAACAGCGCCGCCCGCTCGAAGAGGCACAGTCCGGTCCGACGAAATGACCCGGGTCGCCGGCACGATCGACGGGGTCCAATTACCCATTACGCAACTCCACAACTGCGATAGCCGAAAGATCTCGAGCGCGCACAGGAATTCGAGATAAGCTCGGGCTCGTCATCAACGCCCTCTTTGAACTTGCGGGCCAGAAACTTAGCTAGCGCGGGTCTCGCTGAACGTAGCCACTCCACGCCATGCAGGAAAAGAGCTGAGTACGTGGCGCCAGGAAGGCGAGCAAGTCGGAAGCGGCTTCAATCGGAAGATTATCTATCTACAACAATGCCGGGATCGTCTAAGCGGCTGACCTTGGCGATCTGGAGCAGCAATACGGGCGCGGACATCGCGTGTGTCACAGCCGTTGGGGCCTTCGAGATGACGCGGCTGTTTCAACCGACCGTTCAGCAATCCGCCGGGGAACTTTCCTAAGCGTTAAAGCCGGGACCGGCTGTTTCGCAGCCGTCGGAGCGAGGCCGATCTATTTCTACGAGCGCTTCCAAGCTGCTTGCGGGGCGACGGTACGATCAAGCGATTGGAGCATCTCCCGAATTCTTCTCGCAATTGAATAAGGTTCAGATACTGAGCTTTCAGATCCCGGTGTTGCCGATTCAATTCAATGCAGCGTGGATCCTCAGCCATACTCATACCCATCCCCTGAGAAACCTACTTAAATACTCATGATGATTATAACCAAGTTGGATCACAGACTTGCAAGGGGTGATCCATCAAATTGCCCCGATAGTCCTTTTTTGCGCGAAAATTAATTGTTCCTAATAGGAACTTTCGGGGAAACCGGCGTTTATGCCGGTCGTAAAAAGTCATATCTCGCATTAAATGGCGGCAGCGCCTCAAGAATCATGGGAGCTAGGGGATGAAACGGGAATTGGCTGGAATGGGCACCGACGACCTGTGGTCGCTTCATCTGGAAGTGGTGCAACTCCTGCAGGAAAGAATCAAACTGGAAAAGCAGGCTCTGGAAGAGCGTCTGCGCTTATTAAATGCGCCGCTATCTGACCGCGCCGTATCAGAGCGAAGGCCCTATCCACCAGTCTTGCCGAGATACCGAAACCCAGAAAGACCTTCAGAGACTTGGTCGGGCCGCGGAAAGCAGCCCCGTTGGGTGGTCGCGCAGCTCAAATCGGGCAAGCGGATCGACGATTTCAGAATCAAAAAGGTCGCCAACAAGCGATAGGCCGCGTGTTGCCGCGAGTAGCCGGCGCCATCGCTGCCTCGGGCTGCCGAGGGGCCTTTGCAACGCAACATGGCATGGCGGAAATATAGACCGGGATTGTTAACGCGTAACCCGCGCTTCAGACCCGTCCGTTGACCGACAGCAGCGCGCCGGTGACGGTTGGCGGCGTCGCTCGCCAGGAAGAGGATGACATCGGAGATTTCCTTCGGCGCAACCCATTTGGCAGGATCGGCCTTCGGCATGCTGGCGTGGTTTACCGCGGTTTCGATGATCGAGGGCAGCACCGCATTCACGGTGATCTTGCCTTCAACTCGGCAGCTAGTGACTCCGTCAGCTTATGCACGCCGGCCTTCGACGCCGCATAAGGACCCATGCCGGAGCCGGCCTGCAGGGCGCCCATCGCACCGATATTGACGATGCGGGCCGCCTGCGAGTTGAGAAGATGCGGGATCGCCGCGCGCGAGGCATTCAGCGCGGTCTCGACATTGAGAGCATGCATGCGCTGCCAGGCCTTGGAATCGCCGTCGGCAATGGTCTCGAAGGTAAATCCGCCGGCAATATTGATCAGCGCGTCGATCGCACCGAAATGCGCAGCGGCGACATCGATCGCCTTTTTCGCCTGTGCTGCATCGATCAAGTCGACGCCGCCGAGTTCGATCCGTTCGGCCGTTGCCGCGAGCTGCGAGCCAGCATGATCTATACCGGCCACCCGCGCGCCGCGCGAAAGGGCTTCCTCGGCGACCGCCTTGCCAAGCGCGCCCAAGGCGCCCGTGATAACAACGACTTTACCGTTCATGACGGTCTCCGCGCGATTAAGAATGAATCTAGGCCGCAGCTACTACGGTTAGGAGAGCGGATCCACGATTGGCCCCTCATTATGTCCGCTTTGCCCCAGACATGCTCACGCACACATCACGTCTTCCACTTGATCATCGTCTGCAAGACGCTCATAGGGCGGCCGGTGTAGGGCGGCTGAAACAGCATTTGAATCGGCGAGAGTGGGCCCTGGTAGAAGACCGGGCGCAATTTTGAAAATGTGTTGAACCCCTCGCGCGCGTGGTAATGGCCCATGCCGCTTGCCCCGACCCCGCCGAATGGCAGGTCGTGCTGGCCGACGTGCAGGAGAGCTTCATTGACCGAAACGCCACCCGACATGACCCGCGAGATGTAGAAGTCGCGCAGCTCGGCATTGTGAGTGAATGGATAGATTGCCAAGGGACGGTCGTGACTATTGATATAGTCGGCGACTTCCTGTCGATCTATATATGTCTTGATCGGCAAGATGGGGCCAAAGATCTCGCGCTGCATGACAATCATGTCTTCCGTCGGATTTAGCACCAGATGCGGTGCAAATTTGCGAAGCTTGGCGTCCGGAATCTGCTGTTCCGCAAGATTGATCAGGACCGCGCCCTTTGTACGGGCATCCTCCAGCGTCGTCTGCAGCCGCGTGAAAGACCGATCATCGATGATCGACGTGTAGTCCTGGCCGTTGATGTCCGGGAAGCGCTCGGTAAATAGTCGCCGGCAATGGCGGACGAACTCGTCCTCACTCCCTTTGGGCAGAAACATGTAGTCGACATTCGTACAAATCTGACCGGCATTGAACATCTTCACCCAGAGAATGCGCTCCGCTGCTGTTTTGACGGGGAAGTCAGGCCCAACAATCGCAGGTGCCTTGCCTCCCAGTTCAAGCGTGACAGGGGTGAGGTTGCGGGCCGCGTTGGCCATGACCGAGCGACCGGTAGCACCGGATCCCGTGAACAGCAGATGGTCAAAGGGCAACGACGAGAATCCCGGTCCTCGTCCGCCGCCATCCTCGAAAAAGGCAAGCTTCTCGACCGGAAAATACTTTGGGGAAACGCGCATCAGAACCTGGGCGAGCGCTTTTGAATTTTCCGACATCTTGACCATCGCTCGATTGCCGGCCGCCAGGATCGCTGCGAGCGGGCAGAAGCTGAGGTTGAGCGGGAAATTCCAGGGGACGATGACCCCGACGACTCCGAGCGGCTGCGGGATGACACGATTGCGCGCGAGCGGATAGGTCATGAAGTCGACGTGCCTGCGCTGCGGCCTCATCCACTTCTTCAAATTTTTGGCAGCGTCGGCGATTGTTTCGAGGACAACGAAGTATTCGGCGAACAGGGTCTCGAATTCAGACCGGTTGCCGTAGTCAGCGTTTATCGCTGCGACCAACTCATCCTTGTTGTCTTTCAGGAGCAGCGCGAGCGCTTTCAAGTCGGCCATGCGCTGATCGTGGGATGGTTCCGGCGCTGCCAGATAAGCCGCACGCTGCTTGTCAAAGCAGGACTGAAATTCAGCGGGAATGCCGATCGAACGGGAATTGACGGGCACGTTCATGATGTTCCCTCTCTTTTGGTTTTTCGCGCGCCCTTCAGGCGAAACAGCGAGGGCGCGCGTGACCGTGGCTTCATCAACTCCAGGTCAGTGCATGCTTGCGTTCGCATGAACGGAGCTGGGCGTTTCCTCCATGATCCGCTTGATAGCGTGAGCGCAGCGGCCGCACTGAGCGCTGCATCCGAGGCAGGCATACACCTCGCTCATACGGGGCCGTCGCGCCTCTTTTGCGACCACTGACCGCACTTGATGGTCGCTGAACACATTGCAGGAACAGACGATCATCGCCTTCTCCTAACCAGTACCAATGAGTCGGATGAAGACCGCCACAAGCACGGCGTGCTGCACCCAGCCGCAAGCATGATCGTTTTCCATTCGGTCATCGCGATCGGCGGGCGCAATCAGCACCTCGAACCTGTCACAGTCGGTCAAGCGACCTCCTGCTTAGCTTCGGTCTTCAGGTCGGCTTCTGTGAAGCCATAGCCGCCGGGACGCAACGCCGAATGATCGCGCTTAGAGTGGACCAACGGGTAGAACATCTGCGTCGTCCAGCGCTCCGGGCCAAACAGGATGTCGTCCTGCAGGCCGATCTTGGCCGGATATTTGCGTGTGATATGCGCTGTGCCGAACAGCACGTCCCAGAAGAACAGCAGGTTGCCAAAGTTGCCCTTGTAATGGCCGATGCCATCTTCGTTGGTGAGCGCGTGGTGCGCCCAGTGCGTGGCCGGCGTCGAGATGGTGCGCTCCAGAACCCACATCAGCGGATGCAGCGCGCGGATGCGGTATAGCGGCGCGTCCCACGCCCAGGCGCAGTGCGCGCCCAGGATGACAGTCAGCTTGATCACCAGATACGCCGCGTAGACGGGGCCGAAACCAAGGTACACCGCCACGCCGCCGATCCACAGGCCCGGCATCATCAGGTAGTAGAAGAAGTTGTTGCGGTAGGTAATGCGCACGCTCATGTAGGCCGCGCTGTGGTGCGCGCGGTGCAGCGGCCACAGCAGCGGCGTGTGCGAGGCACGGTGCCACAGGTACTGCGTGAGATCATCGCCGATCAGCAGCAGGCCGGCCATGGCCCACCACGGTAGGTTAGCCCAGGCGTTGTGTTGCGCAGGCATGAGCCAAGTGCACAGCGCGTTGCTGCCCAGCAATGCGATCGGTTGAGTGATGGCGATCAGGCTGACGAACATCAGCACCTCCAGCCGGGTGTCGTTGGCTGTCGCGTTGCCGTGAACGGTGGTCTGGTACCGCCGGGTGATGAATTCCATGGCGGCAAAGCCGAGGATGGCGGCGCCGATCAGGAGGTATTGCAATTGCGAGCTCATATGGAGCGTCTCCTACCGCTTTCATGTTTTGGATTGCGGAGGGATCTAATGGGATGGCACCTAATGCGTCCAATGCATAATACTCATTGTCTTGATGCATGGAGGGCAACGCGATGAACCTGCGCCGCTTGAACCACGTCGTCGCGCTTGCCGACACTCTGCACTTCGCCCGCGCCGCCGAAGCCGCCCACCTGAGCCAGCCGGCCTTTAGCCGCAGTATCCAGGCCATCGAGAGCGACCTGGGTATCCGCCTGTTCGACCGCGACGTCGGTGATGTCCGTCCCACCCCCGCCGGAGAATTCGTCATCGAGCGGGCGCGCAAGCTGCTGTTCGAGGCACGTTGCCTGCAGCGCGACGTGGATCTTTACCGCGGCAGCCAACTCGGCGACACGTCCTTCGGTGTCGGGCCGTTGCTGACGGCCACCCTGATGCCACGCGCGCTTGTGGCGCTGCGCCGCCAGCACCCGCAGGTGACGCTGCGCATGGAGGTCGGCAACTGGGTGCAGTTGCTGGAGAGCCTGCGTACCGAGAGCATCGAGTTCTTTGCCGCCGATGTGCGCGACATGCCTAGAGATGCCTCGCTGGACATCCAGTTGATCGGGGGGCAGCCGGCCGACCTGTATGTGCGGGCAGGCCATCCGCTGGCCGGGCGCGAGCATACGCTGCAGGAAGTCTGGGCGTACGGTCTCGCGGTACCGAAGCTGCTCAGCCCCTCAAAGGTGGAGCTGGCCGCCCTGCTGGGCCTGCCTGAGGGTCAGGAGGCCACCATTGCGCTCGAGTGCGACAACTACGGCATGCTCAAGACGGTCGCGCTCACCACGGATACCGTTCTGGGAGCGACGAACGCGGCGGTACAGGAGGAGCTGGATTCCGGCGCGCTCGTCCGACTTGTCGTGCATGGCTGGCTGTCGCCGCCGTCGAGCACGGGTATCGTGCGTTTGCGAGGGAGAACCTCGTCGCCGGCAGCCAAGGCAGCCATTGCAGCAATTGTGTGGGCAGCGGGCGAGATCAACATGTAGCCGCCTTGACGTCGCGCCATCCGGAGTTTCTGCGAAATCAGCTCGACCGCCGGACGGTCTCCGAAGGAAGTTCGCCGAACGCCTCGCGGTAGGCGCGGGCAAAATGGCCGGTGGAGAGGAATCCACAGGCGAAGGCGACGGCGGTCACCGTCGCGTCCGGGGCCGACAGCATCTGCCGCGCCCGTTGCAACCGCACCTGCTTTGCGAATTCCATCGGCGTGCAGCCGCGATATTGCCGGAACGCACGGAATAGCACCCGCGCGCTGACGCCGGTGGCCTCGACCAGCCTCTCGATGGTGATGGCCTCGCGCCAGTGCGCTTCGATGAATTCTTCTGCGAGGCGAACCTGGCGCGGCGCCGCGCCCGGCGGCGGGTCGGTGAGCTTCCGGCTATAAGGATGCTCGTTGGCGGCGAGAAAGCTCACGATGATCGCCTGCTCGAGCTCACGCAGCACTACCGGCGGAGGTTCGGAGCTCTCGGTGTCGAACAGTCCGATGACGTAACGCAGCAGATGGTTCATCTGCCGCGATTCCGGCTTGGCGAGATCAAGCGAAGGCTCGAATTCGAGCGCTGCCTTGGGCCTCATTCCGAGGAGGGCGGCCAGCTTCTTTTCGAGCGCCGCCGATTTGATGCGCAGCGTTAGACGCTCGTGGCCGCGTTCGCAGTCGACGCGCATCGGTCGCCCCAACGAGGTCGTGCAGGCCTGTCCGCGATCGACATTGACCTTCACGCCGGACAGGGTCGTCGCCGACCGGCCCCGCATGCCGATCTGCTGCCGAACATAGTCCATCTCAGGAAAATGCAGGGCGATGGTGGTGTTACAGGCGGCGTAATTGAGCGCAATGTCGCCGATCGCGATGTTGTTGGCCCAAGCGCGAAAATGCGCGGATTCCTCGACGTCGACCTTTGACGCGCCATACAGGGTCAGCAAAGCCTCGCGAAATTCTTCGGCGCTGGAAGCGCGAAAGAGCGGATAGCGATGCAATAGAAGCGTTGTTGTTGTTGGCATTTCAAAGGCTTTTCAGAACCAGCACAGGCTAGCGGGGAATTCGTATGCGGCAAGCAGCGGCCCTTGGCATTTCACCCGTCATCCTTTGGATTCGATCAAAAAGTCGTCATTTCATCACGCAGCGATTGATCGCACATGACCCGCACTACCCAAGGTCTGCGGCGGGAATGGAATTGTGCGGCACTAGGCGGCGCAGCCGAACCTTAAGCATGGCTGGGCGAGAATCCCCGGATTGAAAGTCCGCGCCAATGACGTCGCGCGACTCGAAGGTTTATTTTCGCCTGGGGGACATTGAAGATGTTGGGGTGGAAGAAGTCGGGCGCTCCCGACGTGGCTGCGAAATTCGACGCCGTTAGCCGGTCGCAGGCCGTGATCGAGTTCAATCTCGACGGCACGATCATCACCGCAAACCAGAATTTCCTGGGCGCCATGGGCTACACGCTTGCCGAGATCGAGGGCAAGCATCACGGCATGTTCGTCGAGCCCAGCTATCGCGAGAGCGCCGAGTACAAGGAATTCTGGGAAAAGCTGCGGCGCGGCGAGCACGATTCCGCCGAATACAAACGGTTCGCCAAGGGTGGCAAGGAGATCTGGATCGAGGCTTCCTACAATCCGGTCCGCGACTCCGCGGGCAAACCGGTGAAGGTCATCAAGTTCGCGACCGACATCACCGCCAAGAAGATGCGCAGCCTTGCCGACGCCGGCAAGATCGCGGCAGTCGACCGCGCGCAGGCGGTGATCGAGTTCAAGCTCGACGGCACTATCGTGACCGCCAACAGCAACTTTCTCGGCGCGGTCGGCTACTCGCTCGGCGAAATCCAGGGCAAGCACCACAGCATGTTCATGCCGCCGGCCGATCGCGACAGCGCAGCCTATCGCGAATTCTGGGCAGCGCTGAACCGCGGCGAATACCAGCACGGCGAGTACAAGCGGATTGGCAAGGGCGGCAAGGAAATCTGGATCCTGGCGTCCTACAACCCGCTTCTCGATGAGAATGGCAAGCCGTTCGGCGTGGTGAAATTTGCCACCGACGTGTCCGCCGAAAAGCTGAAGAACGCGGATACGTCCGGCCAGCTCGATGCGATCGGCAAATCGCAAGCGGTGATCGAATTCAATCTCGACGGCACCATCATTCGCGCCAACGAGAATTTCCTGCAGACGCTTGGCTACACTCTCGGTGAAATCAAGGGCCAGCACCATCGTATGTTTGTGGAACAGGCGGAGCGCGAAGGTGCTGCCTATGCCGAATTCTGGGCCGCGCTTAATCGCGGCCTGTTCCAGGCGGGCGAATTCAAGCGCGTTGGCAAGGGAGGCAAGGAAATCTGGATCCAGGCTTCGTACAATCCGATCCTCGATCTCAACGGCAAGCCGTTCAAGGTCGTCAAATACGCCAGCGACATCACCAGGCAGGTATTGGTGCGGAGGGGCAATGAGCGCGTCCGCGGGATGATGGAGTCGGTGGCGGCGGGCTCCGAGGAGTTGAACGCTTCGGTGCGCGAGATCTCCGAGGCGATGGTGAAATCGAGGGAAACGGCAATGTCGGCGGTCGACAAGGTCGTCCAGGCCGACAGCGAGGCGCGGCGCCTGAGCGACGCGGCGCAAGCCATGAGCGGCATCGTCGAACTCATCGGCAACATCACCGGCCAGATTAACCTGCTCGCACTGAATGCGACCATCGAATCGGCGCGGGCCGGCGAGGCGGGCAGGGGATTTGCCGTCGTCGCCTCCGAGGTCAAGAGTCTGGCCAACCAAGCCAAGCAGGCGACCGACAAGATCACCACCGAAATCGAGAGCCTCAACGGCATCTCCGGCGACGTCGTCTCTGCGCTGGAGTCGATCCGGAGCGCCATTCAGGGTGTCAGCGAATATGTCACCTCGACCGCGGCGGCGGTGGAAGAGCAAAGCGTCGTAACCAGCGAGATGTCCTCCAGCATGCAGCGGGCGGCGGCAGAGGCGGCGGCGATCGCCGCGCGCTGACACCGGCGAGCCGAGCGAGCTTGAGCGGTCGCGCTGGTGCACCCTCGCCGAAGCGGAGCTCCAGATTACGCGTCACCGCCTGAGTCAGCGCGGGCGCGCCGCTCGGCAGTCATGTTTCACAGGGCTCGGCGCTCGATGCCAAGCCCTGTGTGCTCAAGCCTCACCAGCGATGCCAGCGATGGTGATAGAAGTGCCGTCGCGGAAATGGTCCGCCGTAAAAGGCGTAGGCCGGACGCACGACGCGGCGATAGCGATAGCCATAATAGGCCGGGGCATAACCGGTGCTGTAATAGGTCGTGGTGTAACCGCCCCAGGGATATGGATCGTAGCCGTAACCGCCGTAATAGGCCGGTGCGTAGCCGTCGTAGTAACCGTAGCCCGGACCATAGGCGTAGGCGGATGAGGCCAGACCGCCAATCACGGCGCCTGCAAGCAAGCCACCTGCAAGCGCCGGACCGACACCGAAGCCGCCGCGCCAGCGGGCTTCTGCCGGGGTAGGTGCGACCACGGCGCTCACGCCGAGCGCGCCGACCGTGGCCAGGACAAGTGCGGTTTTCTTCATTGCGTCCTCCTCCATAAGTGTTGGGCGCAATGGCAACATTACGGGTGAGAAAAAGTTGCAAGCGC
>Ga0081540_1004889_pt1 | contig 10092 bp, 8 predicted proteins | sample TabmetS2T1R1_FD_71024 | JGI IMG/M metagenome (GOLD analysis project Ga0081540, IMG submission 71024) | Tabebuia heterophylla rhizosphere microbial communities from the University of Puerto Rico - S2T1R1 | ecosystem: Host-associated > Plants > Roots > Rhizosphere ... | reverse complement strand
TCGGCGGCGCGGAAGCCATGATGCTCCTGCCACACATGCGTCAACGGAACACCGAGGCGGGATTTCCATTGCCCGATCAGCTCCGCCGTGGCCGCGCGCGACCCGTCGTCGGCAATCACGACCTCGAAGTTTCGGTCGTGCTGGCGCGACAAGCCGCGCAGGACGGCGTCGAGCGCATCCTCGCGATTGAACGTCGTGGTGATGACGGAGATCAGTCCGCTCATGGCCTCCTCAGGGACGATCAGCCGCGGCCGTAAGCATCGTCCAGGCGGACGATATCATCTTCGCCCAGGTAGCTCCCGGTCTGGACCTCGATCAGCTCGAGCGGAATCTTGCCCGGATTGGCCAGCCGGTGCACGGCCCCGATGGGAATGTCGATCGATTCGTTCTCGTGCACGGTTTTCTGCGCGTCCCCGACCGTCACGGCGGCGATGCCGCGCACCACCACCCAGTGCTCGGCGCGGTGCATGTGCCGCTGCAGAGACAGTTGGGAGCCCGGCATCACCACAATCCGCTTCACCTGGAAGCGTTCACCGGTATCGACCCCGTCATAATAGCCCCACGGGCGATGCACGCGGCGATGGTCGCTGGCCTCACGGAAGCCGCGTTCCTTCAGCTCGGCCACCAGGTCCTTGACTTCCTCGGCCCGCGACCGCGGCAGCACCAGCACGGCATCGGGGGTGCTCACCACGACCACGTCGTCGACCCCAAGGACCGCCGCCATCCGGCCATCGGCGTGGATGAGGCAGTTCTTCGCCTTGTGGGCGACGGCGGGGCCGTGCAGCGCGTTGCCGCTCGCGTCCGGCTTGCTCACCGCATAGACGGCATCCCAGGAGCCGATGTCGGACCAACGGAAGCGCCCCTCCCACCACGGCAGCCCGGCTGGTCTTCTCCATGACGGCGTAGTCAATGGATTTGCGCGGCGCTGTCGCGAAGGACGCCGGATCGAGCCGCAGGAACCCGATGTCGGTAGTGGCGCGCGACACCGCCGCCTCAACGGCCGCCACCATGTCCGGCTCGAAGCGCTCGAGCTCGGAGAGCAAGTCCTCGGCGCGAAACAGGAAGTTGCCCGAGTTCCATAGATAACCCTCGGCGAGGTAGCGGGCTGCCGTCGCGGCATCCGGCTTTTCCACGAAGGCGGCCGCCGCCTTCACCCCGTCGATCCCCAGGGCCTCGCCGGGGCGGATGTAGCCAAAGCTGGTCCGCGGCTCCGACGGCGGTATGCCGAACGTCACGATATGCCCGGCGAGCGCCGCGTCGCGCCCCGACCGGCAGGCGGCGCGGAACAGCTCGGTGTCGAGGATGACGTGGTCGGCCGCGAGCGCCAGCACGATCGCCTGCGGATCGCGCTGGCGGGCCAGAACTGCGGCCGCCGCGATCGCAGGGCCGGAATCGCGGCGCTCAGGCTCCAGCGCGATGGTGGCATCGATGCCGAGGTCGTCCGCCTGGCGACGGGCGAAGAAGCGAAAATCGGTTGCCGTCATGACCACGGGCGGCGCGAACAGCTCGGCATCCCGCACGCGCAGCAGCGCCTGCTGATAGGTGGATTGATGGCCGACGAGGGGCAGGAACTGCTTGGGCATCGCGTCGCGCGACACCGGCCACAATCGCGTGCCGGAGCCGCCCGCGAGCAGCACGGGAACTATGGGAACGGTCAAAAGGACCTACTCTGACTATTGCTGGGTCGGCGACTTGTTATCGCCCCCACAGGCCCGCTGACAAGCGCGCCCTCCCCATAAGGATAACCCGTCGGCCGCATCATTTTGCGGCATACTGAGTGGCCCGACGCCTTGTCAGCCCTGCCCAATTCGCTTAACCCCTGCGACAGCGCCCGTGGACCGGCGAGGGGCTGCGGCGCACCACCATATTCCAACCGCCAGGAACCGGTTGCCCATGGCATCGGCTGCTCCCTTGATTCGTATTCCGGCGAGCGAGACCTCGACCGGAACCGGCGCGCGCCCGGCGCCCAAGGTGAGTTTCGTATCCCTCGGCTGCCCCAAGGCGCTGGTGGATTCCGAGCGCATCATCACCCACCTGCGCGCGGAAGGGTACGCCCTCGCCCGCGAGCACCAGGACGCCGACCTGGTCATCGTCAACACCTGCGGGTTCCTCGACAGCGCCAAGGCCGAATCCCTGGAAGCGATCGGCGAAGCCATGGCGGCCAACGGCAAGGTCATCGTGACCGGCTGCATGGGGGCCGAGCCGGAGACGATCACCGCGCAATATCCCAACGTGCTCGCCGTCACCGGGCCGCAGCAATACGACAGCGTGCTCGCGGCCGTGCATCGGGCGGTTCCGCCGGCGCATGATCCGTTTCTCGACCTGGTGCCGGCGGAAGGCATCAAGCTCACCCTGCGCCACTATGCATACTTAAAAATTTCAGAAGGTTGCAACAATCGCTGCACGTTTTGCATTATCCCGAAGCTGCGTGGCGATCTGGTCTCCCGGCCGCTCGCCGACGTGCTCCGTGAGGCCGAGCGCTTGGTCAGGGCGGGGGTGAAGGAGCTTCTGGTCATCTCGCAGGACACCTCCGCCTATGGGCTCGACATCAAGTATGCGGCGAGCTTGTGGAAGGAGCGCGATGTGCGGGCACGCTTTTTCGAGCTGGCCCGCGAGCTGGGCGAGCTCGGCGCCTGGATCCGCCTGCACTACGTCTATCCCTACCCGCACGTGGACTCGGTCATCCCGCTGATGGCGGAGCGGAAGGTTCTTCCCTACCTCGACATCCCGTTCCAGCACGCAAGCCCGGCGGTGCTCCGGCGCATGCGCCGACCGGCCATGCAGGAGCAGACGCTGGAGCGCATCGCCCGCTGGCGCGAGGTCTGCCCGGACATCTCCCTGCGCTCGACGTTCATCGTCGGCTTCCCCGGCGAGACCGATGACGACTTCGAGCAGCTCCTGGACTGGCTCGATGCGGCGCAGCTCGATCGCGTCGGCTGCTTCCGCTACGAGCCGGTCGCCGGCGCCGTGGCCAATGACCTCGCGGAAGCCGTCCCGGCCGAGGTCAAGGAGGAACGCTGGCATCGCTTCATGCAGCACCAGCGGTCGATTTCGGTCGCGCGGCTCAAGCGTAAGATCGGCCGAAACCTCAAGATCATTGTCGACGAGGCCGGCCCCGGCGGCGGCAAGGGACGCAGCGAAGGGGATGCCCCGGAGATCGACGGCACGGTGCATATCGCCAGCCGGCGCCCGCTGCGCGTCGGCGAGATCACCACTGTCAAGATCGATCGCGCCGACGCCTACGACCTGTTCGGGACGGCGGTCGGGTTCTAGCCCGCCAAGTGCTGCTAAGGACGCCGCATGGCCGGAGGAAAACGCTGAGCCAGCGCTTGGGCGTGTCGCTTAAGCAATCGGTGTTGACGTGCCGTGACCCCTATCTCAGCGCTCTATGTTGCGCGCGGGGCAGCCTCTGCATTTTCCAGACGCTTGCGTCGAAGCGCGTACGCGGGCCGTCGGGCTGCCCACCGACTCGCGCTCACCTGTACGGATGAAGCTGCCGCGGCAGCCGCAAACCAAGACCCCAGCCGTCACGCCGCTGTTGCGCCGGTCAGATGGGCGACCTTGTGCGCGTGCTCCACGGCTTGCCGAGCCGTATCAGTGTGCGTGAACAGTTCCAGCCTCTCGGTCTCCTCGTCGGACACCGGGGTCATGGCCTGATCGGTGTACGAAAAACGGTTCGGATCCTTGCGAACCCGTCGAGCAATCCTGCCGATCATGATCAGTTGTCGTAGGCCGCGATAAGACTTCGTGGCAAAATCCCATGCGAATTTCGGATAGAAGGACCAGATCGGTTCGATCGGCATTCCGGGACGGCGATCCCGCCGGTATTTACGGCGCAGGATGCCCCCGTGATAGGGGTGGATCCTTTCGATCTCGAGGTTGATGCTGAACGTCCACAGGAGAGCCACGAGTCGCGACATGCTGCAATAGCTGGCCTCCGCACGTCGCACGATCGTCTCGATGTGTTCGGGCGTGTAGTACGCCCGCCATGCGCTCCGAATGAGCTCCACCCATTGCGCGTTGCTCAACAGCGGATTGTTTGTGACCATGTGCTCGGCGTCGTACAGGTTCAGGTCCGGGTCCATCCAGACGCCTTTTTCCCACAACACCTTATGATCTTCCGAGCCCGGCAGCGGACACAGGAGCGTAAAGCCGAGGATGTCGAGGGGTAGCTCCTTCTTGATGATCTCGATATCCTGCCTGATCGTCTCCGGCGTATCGAACGGGAAGCCGATGATATAGCCGGCGGTTACGATCGCCCCGGCCTTCTTCCAGGCGAGCAGATTGGCGCGGTATTCCGTGATCTTATTCTGGCGTTTCTTGGCCGCAATGAGGTTGGCGGGATTGATGCTTTCGAGACCGACAAACACCCGGTTGGCGCCGGCGCGTCCTGCCTTCTCGATGAAGTTCGGAATTTTATGGCACAGCATATCGGCTTGGATCATCAGCCGGATATTCATGTTCTCGCGTTCGCGCATCTCGATGATGCGATCAAGGATCGCTTCCCACTCCTTGTGGCGGGCAAAATTGTCGTCGGTAACGCCAAAGTGGCGGATGCCATGTGCCCAATGCTCGCGGATCGCCCGCTCCACATCATCCGCGGTGCGGCCTCGCGACTTTTTCCCTTGAACATTGATGATCACGCAGAACGAGCATTGATAGGGACAGCCGCGCCCGGCATCGAAGCTGCCAAACGACTGGAGCGTTCGTCGCAAGTGTTTGGCTGGCAGGATCGGGGTCGGCTGCGACTCGAGCGACGGCAGATCCTTCAAGTAGTCGTAGATCGGCTTCAAGGTTCCGTTCGCGGCATCTTGCAGAACCCCGTCCAATCGCCCTTCGACTTCGCCGGCGAACAGGCTGATGCCCATGTCGAGCGCGACCTTTAGTTCGGGCTCCAGCTCAGGCAGCATGGCGAGGCAGCCGGACACGTGGAAGCCGCCAATAATCACCGGCACGCCGGCCGCGCGAAACGGACGGGCGAGGTCGAGACAGCGTGGGAACTGGGTCGTCTGGACGCCGACGAATCCGACCAGGCCGAACCCGTCATGGCGCCGCAGTAGTGAGAGAAGGCGCTTGATCCTGACGCGCGAGCTGAACTCGTCGACCACCGTGACGTCGATCGCAACATCGGGTCCGAGTGCCGCCCGCTGCGCCGCATCGCGCGCCAAACTGTAAAGAACGGCAAGGGAATTCGGAGGAACATATGCGCGCGCCCATTGGATGACGTATCCGTCGTCGTCGTAGCGCGACGGCTTGATCAGAATGAACTGGAAGCGTCGCTTTGGCTCCGGAGACGGGATCGACATGCCTTTTGCCCCTTTTTCCTGCCGATTACGCGTCGGCGCCGGCCCTCACGCCGCTGACTTTCCCGTCAGATGCGCAACTTTCTGCACGTGCTCGACGGCGTGCCGGGCAGCATCGCTGTGGGTAAACAGCTCGAGCCGCTCGGTTTCATCGTCCGAGACCGGTGTCATCGCCTGATCCATGTATGCGTGGCGATCCGGCGCCTTGCGGACGCGCTGATTGGTCATGGCCATCCATGCGAAGAGTCGCAGCGCCCGCGAATATCTGGTGACGAAACCCCAAACATATTTCGCGTGAAACCATACGGGCGGCTCGATCGGCAGTCCCGGTCGGCGATCGAGCCGATACTTACGGCGCAGGATACCCCCCTGCAGCGGATGGACATTCTCGATCGGAACAGACGAGGAGAACAAAAAGAGCATCGCGGCAAGCCGCGACATGCTGCAATTGGTGGCAGCCGCGCGCCGCATGATCGTTTCCATGTGCTGGGGCGTGTAGAACCATCCCCAGACATCGCGATAGACCTGCTCCCACACGGCGTCGCCCATCCGCTGATGATGGGCGACCGCATGTTCGCCGTCATACCGATTCAAATCCGCATCCATCCATTCTCCTTTCTGCCACAGGACCTTGTGGTCTTCGGAGCCGGGCAGCGGGGTCAGGAGGAAGAATTCCAGGATATCGAGCGGCAACTCCTTCTTGATGATCTCGATGTCCTCGCGAATGGACTCGGGCGTGTCGAAGGGAAAGCCGAGGATATAGCCGGCCGTCGTGATCGCCCCGGCGTTCTTCCAGGCGAGCAGCATGCGGCGATATTCGGTGATCTTGTTCTGGCGCTTCTTGGCGGCGAGCAGGTTCGCCGCGTTGATGCTTTCCAAGCCGACCAGCACGCGGTTCGTGCCAGCGCGCGCCGCCTTTTCGATGAAATTGGGAATCTTGTGGCAGAGCGTGTCCACCTGAAGGACCAGCCGGACGTTCATCTTGTCGCGTTCCCGCAGCTCGATGATCCGGTCGAAAATCGCTTCCCAGTCCTTGTTACGGGCGAAATTATCGTCGGTGATGAAGAAATGGCGGATGCCCTGCGCCCAGTGCTCGCGAATCGTGCGCTCGACATCGTCCGGCGAACGGCGGCGCGACTTCCTGCCCTGGACATTGATGATGACGCAAAACGAACACTGATACGGGCAACCGCGGCCGGCATCGAAGCTTGCCAAGCTCTGATAGGTCCGCCGCAATTGCGCGGTCGGAAGAATTGGGGTGGGTTCGGATTCGAGCGACGGCAATTCCTTCAGGTAGTTGTAGATCGGCTGCAGGGTCCCGCTTGCCGCCTCCTGCAGGACGCGGTCCATCCGCCCTTCCAACTCCCCGGCGAACAGGCTGATACCCATATCGAGTGCGATCTTCAGGTCGGCCTGCAATTCCGGCAGCATGGCGAGGCAGCCGGAAACATGGACCCCGCCGATGATCACAGGCAAGCCTGCCGCGCGAAACGGCCGGGCGATGTCGAGCGCACGGGGAAACTGGTTGGACTGAACGCCGACCAGCCCCACCAGGCCGAACCCATCATGGCGCCGCAGCAGCGCGAGAAGGCGCTCGACCCTGACACGGGAATGGATCTCGTCGATCACCGTGATGTCGATGGCGGTGTCGGGCCCGAGCACCTCCCGTCCGGCGGAATCCCGGGCCAGGCTGTAGAGAACCGCAAGGGTGTTCGAAGGAACGAAGGCCTGCGCCCATTGGATCACGTAGCCGTCGTCATCGTAATGCGACGGCTTGATCAGAATGAGCTGAAAGCGCCGCTTCGGCCGACTTGATACATCCGGCATGCCGATCCCACCGCCCGCAGGGGCGAGAGGTTCTTTAGCACAACGAAACACGCGGAGATAGCGTCGGATGCCTAGGGGAAATCCTGACGAGCGGAAAGCCTATGGCGACGACGCGGCCTGCGGGCACCCCCCCCTGCGGACTTGGAGTGCCGGACGAGTCGGCAGACCGCCCACTCAGTAGGCGGGCTGAGCCGACGCCGGCGCGGCTTCGGGTGAAAGCTTCACGACCACTTTCGTACCGCCGTTGAGGTCACGCAGCTCGTTGACCCAATTCTCCGGATACAGCCAGTGCGAAAAAGGCGTCTTCAGGCCCATGAATTGCGCAACATCCCTGATGAACGCGACGCAATTGTAGGCGGCCCCGTTCCACACCGGTGAAGTCGACTGCAGGTGCCGGATATAGGCAAACACCCGCTTGGCCTGATCCTCGGTCAGGTAGACGCGATAGCTGGCCGTCAGGTATTGCTCGTCCAGATCGCCGTAGCTGGCACCCGTTTCCGAGGGCACCGGGATGATGTGCCCGAGAACGTAGGGAATGACGCTGTCTCCGGCCGGATGAAGCCCGGCAACGTCGACCTCCTTGCGGTCGGTGCGACCATACCAGAGGAAGGCATGGCCGTAGCTTGCCGCCGTTCGCGCCCGGAAGTCGACATAGTAGCGGACGGGAGTCTTCGGTTTCTGCGCCGTGACCGGAACCGCCGCGTGTGCCGCCAGGGCGGCTGGAGATGCCGCGGCATGGGCCGTTTGTCGCGGCTTGGGAGCGGCTGCGGGGTGCGAATTGACGCTGGCCACAGCTTGGCGCCTGGTATTCGGCGCTGCCTGCGGGGAAGCCGCGTCCGATGTTTCCGGCTGCGGCTGCGGCATTGCCAGGATGACGGAGCCAGGTTCCTGCGCGCTGCTCGCGGCCACGTCTACCGCCAGGGCGACCGCGACCACGCACAACCCGAGCAGTTTCGCCTTGCGCTTGCGTGAAGCGTGCACTGTCAGCTCCCCGTTTCCGACTTGACAGATCGCCGACGCCTGCGTGCGCGCGGCGCCAAGCGAGTGGACGCGAGACTCCGGTCAGGAGCGCGCCGGGAGGGTGGCAAGGGACAGGGGCAGCAGCCCCTGCCCTTCCACGCTGCCGATAGGTCAGCCCTTCCTGATTACCGGTGCCGGCGCCGGGGCCGCCACCGGGTACTTTCCGACTGGCGTCTTGCCGACCGGGAACTTTCCGATCGGCGCCTTGCCGACCGGTCCCGGCGCTACAGGCGCAGGCTGGGCGCGGGGCAAGTCGGCGGCAGCGGCAGCCCCCACCATCGCAAGCGATGCCGCAATACTAAGCACGAGCTTCATCATGGTATGACCCCCAGATCTTGTGTCCTTGCCAAGTCCATCCCGGCCGAGCGGACACTCGGTCGCAAAACAGCTTTGGCCAACAGCGATCGTTTCACAACAAAGAAGTGCATGGCGTACGCCTTCGGCTTCACCTTTTGCGGAACGTGTTGCGCAGACACAACACGAAATGCCACGAATTGCGCGTAATACCTAAAATTGCGTAAACCGAAGCAGTTTGGACCAGCGGCCAAATTCCGATGACCTGCAGTGTTTTAGGCGAGTTGCACCTCGGCCGCAGCCTTGTCGGCTTTGCGCGCCAGGCGTAACTCTTTGTTAAGATCTGTCGATCGAGCCCAGCCCCGTGGCGCTTGCTGCGCGCGCTCCAATCATTCGCGTTCGTTCAGAAGATCCATGGGATGATTCGATTGGTCCGCGACATGTACTCGCGATATTCCGTCCCGAAGCTCTCCAGCATCATGCGCTCCTCACGGCCGATGCGGCCAAAGAAGAGGGTGCCGAATCCCAGCATGCCGGCGAGGCCGGCGACCCAGTTCGGCAACAGCAATGCCTGCGCCAAGGCCCAGAGCCAGAATGCGGCATACATGGGATGGCGCACGCGACGATAGACGCCTTCCATCACGAAACGGTGGTTCTGGCGCACTTCCAGGCTCACGGACCAGCTTCGCCCGAGAGCGCGGTGACTGAGATAGAACAGCCACAATGCCGCCGCCGCCACCGTCACGCCGGCCCATGCCTGGACCGGATGGAACGAGTATTCGGCAAAGGCGGGAAAGCCGGTTGCGACGTAGAGAAGGGGTACGATCCCGAGTCCGGCGAGGGAAATCAGGAGCAGCGCGTCTTCGTACGGGCCGCGGTCGCTCCGCGCCACCGGCGCCCGGCGGGCGCGACGGGCATGCGGCATGCGGATGACGAACCACGCCACGGCGAGCACCACAAAGGCTGTCTTGGCAAGCATAGGCGTCATGCTTGGCCGGCCTCGACCTGGGATTCCGATCCGGTCTGAGAACCAGGCGCCTGCAACAGCGTGCCATCCGGGCCGATCGCAGACGCAGCGCCGTCGGGAGAACGGGCCTGGCATTCCACTGACAACGGACCGCACACCAGCATGAAGTAATCGTACGCCACCCGCCGGTCGTTCGCGCTGACGAACTGGCAGTGCACCCGATAAAAGTTGTAGCGAATGCGCCGGTAGATCGGGCCAAGCAACATGTCTCGTATCCTGACGATACGAACCAGGGGACCTTGTGCGGGCAGGCCCAGCGCCATCATCGGATCGGTCTTGTAGAAATTCATCACGTCAGTCAGGGCCTGGTACTCGGCCCAGAACAGGCCAGCGGCTGAGGCGACGCGAACGAGCTCCGAGCGCAACCTGAAGGCCTTGCGGTGCAAGCCGATTTTGAGGAGGGACGACCCCACCGAGAACAGGGCAAGCCGGGCCCCGCTGCGGCCAATGGAGGGCTCGAACGCCAGCGCCCGGTCAAGGAGGTCGATGGCCAGCACGGCGCCCAGGCTATGGCCGATGACGACGATCTCATCGGCATCCTCGCGGCGGGCTGCGGCGACAAGCTCTCGCGCGATGCGCTCGAGCCTCAGAGCCAGGTCCGGTTCGCCGCCGCGAATGTAG
>Ga0081540_1004888_pt1 | contig 10093 bp, 7 predicted proteins | sample TabmetS2T1R1_FD_71024 | JGI IMG/M metagenome (GOLD analysis project Ga0081540, IMG submission 71024) | Tabebuia heterophylla rhizosphere microbial communities from the University of Puerto Rico - S2T1R1 | ecosystem: Host-associated > Plants > Roots > Rhizosphere ... | reverse complement strand
CGTCATCGCCTACGGCACCACCGGACGCGCCGCCCGCCACTTCGGCGCGGGTGCCCGCTCCGCGGCGGTGGACGAGGGCGCGCAGGCTTCCTGGCTCGCCCTGACCCTGGGCGTGGTCATTCTGCTGGTCGCCGAGGCGCTCGCCGGGCCGGTCGCCAGCGCCCTGGCGGGCCGCCCCGAGGTTGCCCACGCAGCGGCCACCTGGCTTCGGATCGCGGCACTGGGGGTACCCGGACTGCTCCTGGCCACCGCCGGAAACGGCTGGCTGCGTGGCGTGCAGGACACCCGCCGCCCGATGATCTATGTGCTCGGCGCCAACCTGCTGTCCGCGGCGCTCTGCCCGACCCTGGTCTTCGGGCTGGGACTCGGCCTGGCCGGCTCGGCGATCGCCAACGTCGCCGCGCAGACCGTCTCCGGGGTGCTGTTCGTGCGGGCGCTCGTGCGCGAGGGCGGGCTGCTCCGGCCGCGGGTCTCCATGGTCCTCGGGCAGCTCCGGCTCGGCCGCGACCTGGTGGTGCGCGGGCTGGCCTTCCAGGCGTGCTTCCTGTCGGCCACCGCGGTCGCCGCCCGGTTCGGCCCGGCGTCCGTCGCCGCACATCAGATCGCCCTGCAACTGTGGCTGTTCTGCGCGCTGGCACTGGACGCCGTCGCCATCGCCGCGCAGGCGCTGGTCGGTGCCGCGCTCGGCGCCGGTCACGCCGAGCAGGCCCGGCACCTCGGCCGGCGGATCGCGCTGATCGGCCTGGCCTGCGGGATCGGGTTCGCGGTGCTGATCCTCGCCGGTACCGACGCGCTGCCCCGGCTGTTCAGCGCGGACCCCCAGGTGCGGGAGCAGGCCAGGGTGGCGTGGCCCTGGTTCGTCGGGATGCAGCCGCTGGCCGGCGTGGTGTTCGCGTTGGACGGCGTGTTCATCGGCGCGGGGGACGTGGCCTACATGCGCAACCTGACCATCGTCGCGGCACTCGGCGGGTTCCTGCCGATGATCTGGCTCGCCTACGGGCTGCGGCTCGGGCTGGGCGGGGTCTGGGCCGGACTCACCCTGTTCATCGTGATCCGGCTCGTCCTGCTGCTGTGGCGGCTGGCCGGCGACCGCTGGATCGTGGTCGGCGCCGTGCGCTGAGTCCCCGCGGCGCGCCGCCGACCGGGGTTGGCGCGCACGGCACGCCGCCGGCCAGGCCCGCGCCGGGCGTGAAAGGGTGTCCGGGTGGAGCCGACCGGTCTGATCGTGGTGGACAAGCCCGCGGGCATGACGTCGCACGACGTGGTGTCGCGGATCCGCCGGCTCGCGCACACGCGGCGGGTCGGGCACGGCGGCACCCTCGACCCGATGGCCACCGGTGTGCTGGTCATCGGCGTGGGCCGGGCGACGCGCCTGCTCACCTACGTGATCGGCTCGGACAAGGTCTACACGGCCACGATCCGGCTGGGCCAGTCGACGGTCACCGACGACGCCGAGGGCGAGGTGGTGGCGAGCACCCCGGCCGACGCCGTAGACGAGGCCGCCGTCAGGTCCGGCATGGCCGTCCTGACTGGGGAGATTTCGCAGGTACCCAGCGCGGTCAGCGCGATCAAGGTGAACGGGCGGCGGGCCTATGCGCGGGTACGGGCAGGCGAGGAGGTGGAGCTGTCGGCCCGTCGGGTACGGGTGGACCGGTTCGACCTGCTGGCGGTCCGCCGTGAGCCGGGCGTCGTGGACCTCGACGTCGAGGTGGCCTGTTCGTCCGGTACCTACGTCCGGGCGCTGGCGCGTGACCTGGGTACCGGTCTGGGTGTCGGCGGGCACCTGACCGCGCTGCGCCGGACCGTGATCGCGGCGGCGGGCACCGCGGCGGGTTTCACGCTCGCCGAGGCGGTGACCCTCGACGACCTGGCCGAGCGGCCAGAACCCGTGACGCTGCCGCTGTCCCTGGCGGCGGCCAGGTTCTTCCCGCGCCGGGAGGCAGGCGCCGAGCAGGCCCGGGTCCTCGGGCACGGCGGCTCGCTGGAGGCGGTCGGCATCCCCGGGCCGTACGCCGTGTTCGGACCGGACGACGAGGTCGTCGCGATCGTCGCGGAGCGCGAGGGTCGTGCCCGACCGGAGGTCGTGCTGCAGCCGAGCGGATCAGTAGCATGAAGCGGCTCAACGCCTGTGGCGACGTCAGCTCCGGACGGGATGATCACGTGTCTGCTGGACTCCGCACGGTGCTCGCCGCCGCGGCGCTTGCCGTGGTGACGCTGGCCAGCGGCTGTGGCCGCGGTGCGGTGGCGGCGGACACCCACTGGGCGGCGCCGGCGGTCGAGGCGTCCTCGTCCAGTCCAAGCCCGGCCGCGCCGAGCGCGGCCCCCAGCCCGAGCCCGAGCGCGCGGCCGAGCGCGTCGGCGAAGTCGGCCACGGTGGTCAGCGGGCCGCTCAACCTCGCGGCGGTGGCCGGCAAGGTGATCGTCATCGATCCCGGGCACAACGACGGCAACTTCGCCCACCCCGAGATCATCAACAAGCAGGTGCCCATGGGTACCGGCACCAAGGAGTGCGACACCACCGGTACCCAGACCAACGGCGGGTACCACGAGGCGGCGTTCACCTTCGACGTGGCGACCCGGCTGGCCGCGCTGCTGCGCGGGGCCGGGGCCAACGTGATCATGACGCGCAACGACGACAGCAGCGTCGGCCCGTGCGTCAACGAGCGGGCCGCGATCGGCAACGACAACCACGCCGCGGTGGCCGTCTCGATCCACGCGGACGGCGCGCCGGCCACCGGCCACGGCTTCCACGTGATGGAGCCGGCCAAGGTGGGCGCGCCCTCGGACGCGATCATCACCCAGTCGCACCAGCTCGCCCTGCTGGTCCGGGACAGTTACCGGGCACGCACCGGCATCCCGGCCTCGAACTACATCGGCAAGGACGGCATCAACACCCGGTCGGACATGGGCGGGCTGAACCTGTCGGTGGTACCCAAGGTGCTGATCGAGTGCGGCAACATGCGCAACGCCGGCGACGCGGCCATGGAGACCAACGCGACGGACCGGCAGCGGATGGCCGAGGGCATCGCCGGGGGCCTCGCCGCCTATCTGGCCGCCGCCTGACGCCGGACGCGGGCCGGCGGGGTGCCCGCTCCGGCTGGGTAGGGTTGGGCCATGCAGCGGTGGCGGGGATACGAGGCGGCGCCTGGCGGCTGGGGCCGTTCGGTGGTGACCATCGGGGTGTTCGACGGGGTGCACCGCGGACACCAGGAGATCATCGGGCACGCCGTCAAACGCGCCCGCGACCTGGATGTGCAGTCGGTCGTGGTGACGTTCGACCCGCACCCGGCCGAGGTGGTCCGGCCCGGCTCGCACCCGGCCGTGCTGACCTCGCCGGCCCGCAAGGCGGAGCTGATCGAGGCACTCGGTGCCGACGTGCTGTGTGTGATCCCGTTCACTCCGGACTTCTCCAGGCTGCCGGCCGAGCAGTTCGCCCACGACGTGCTGGTCGAGCACCTGCACGCGGCGGCCGTAGTGGTCGGCGAGAACTTCCGCTTCGGGTACCGGGCGCAGGGCGACGTCGAGATGCTGACCCGGCTGGGGCGCACCTTCGGGTACGCGGTGGACCACCCGCCGCTGGTCACCGTCGACGGCGTGGTCTTCTCCTCGACCTACATCCGGGCCTGCGTGGACGCGGGCGACGTGCGGGCCGCCGCCCTGGCCCTGGGCCGGCCGCACCGGATCGAGGGCGTGGTGGTGCGCGGCGACCAGCGCGGCCGGGAACTCGGCTTCCCGACCGCCAACCTGCTGTGCGAGGCGCGCACGGCGATCCCGGCCGACGGCGTGTACGCCGCCTGGCTGGTCCGGCGCGGGCGCCGGGAGATGGCCGCGGTGTCGATCGGTACCAACCCGACCTTCTCCGGGCGGGAGCGCCGGGTCGAGGCGTTCGTCCTCGACTTCGAGGGCGACCTCTACGGCGAACGGCTGGGCCTGGACTTCGTCGCGCACCTGCGGGAGATGCGCCGGTACGAGTCGCTGGAGCCGCTGGTCGCGCAGATCGCCCAGGACGTGGCCGATGCCCGGAGTCTGCTGGGCGGCGCGGCCCGGGAGGCGGCGGCGCTCGCGGAGCCGCCGGAGGCGGGCGAGCGACTAGACTGAGCGGGACGGTTCGTGTGAGAGGGGTGGAGATGACGGCAGTCTTCACGCCGGCGACCTACGAGCCGGTCGGGCAGGTGCTGACCGCCGAGCAGTATGACGCGCTACCAGAGAACGAGCTGCGTGAACTGGTCGACGGGGTGATCCGGATAATGGCGTCGCCAACCATGGGGCACCAGAACGTCGCTGGTGACCTGCGTTACCTGCTCGACCGCCTGGGCCGGCCCGCGGGCTACCGGGCGACCGGACCGCTCGAGGTCAAGCTGCGCCCCAACCGCCGCCGCAATCCGGACGTCGTGGTCGTGCCGGCCGGCGCCTTCGACCGGAAGGCCTGCCGGGTGGAGCCGCGCTTCGTCCTGCTGGCCGTCGAGGTGGTCAGTCCCGGCTCGGAGACCGACGACCGGCGCGAGAAGCCCTTCGAATACGCCGAGGGCAACATCCCGCACTACTGGCGGGTCGAGTTGGAGCCCGAGCTGGTGATCCACACCTACCGGCTGGACCTGTCGCGGTACCGGGACACCGGCTCGTTCCGCGAAGGCCAGACCGTGGCCGCGCCCGGGCTCGAATGGGCCACAGTGGCGGTCTCCGACCTGATCGACTGAGCGCAGCCGGAGCCGGGGTTTGGCGGAGGCGAGCACAGTCTCAGATGTGATCGACTGAGCTGCGGCGGGGCGCCGAAGCCCGTGGTTCAGCTACTGGTAATGTTGAGCGGACGCCGGGTTACCGGCGAGGCTCCGTGCGCCTGCTCGACGCCGCGGGTACGGAGCTAGTCAACACCCACGTTAGGGAGAACATGGCGCTCGAAGCCGAGCTCAAGACCAAGATCATGAAGGACTACGCGACCGCGGAGGGCGACACCGGTTCGCCCGAGGTGCAGGTCGCGGTGCTGTCCCGGCGGATCTCGGATCTGACTGAGCACCTGCGCACGCACAAGCACGACCACCACAGCCGTCGCGGTCTGTTGCTGCTGGTCGGCCGCCGCCGGCGGCTGCTCAACTACCTGCAGAAGACCGACATCCAGCGCTACCGGTCGCTCATCGAGCGACTCGGCCTGCGCCGCTAGCACCACCGGGGGAGTGACCGCACGGTCGCTCCCCCGTTCCACACTCCAGGCGCGCTTCGCGCGCAGGGCCACGAACAGGGCAACCGGCCTCAGAGATGGGGAGCCCGGCAACCGCCACGGGGCGGCAGCCGACAGGAGCACCGGTCCTCGGTAGTGGCCTTCGGGACGGACAGTCCCGGGGGCTTCGATCGAAGACCGGACGCCTGGAAGCTCCCCGAGGTCGCGCCCGCGACCAAAGGAGCATGTCAAGAACATGACCGAGCCAATGACTCTCGGCGCACAGTCCAGCAAGGCGGTCATCGACAACGGGTCGTTCGGTACCCGTGAGGTGACCTTCTCCACCGGCCGCCTGGCCCGCCAGGCCGCCGGGTCCGTGATCGCCCAGCTCGGCGACACCGTCGTGCTGTCCGCGACCACGGCCAGCAAGACCCCCAAGGACCAGTTCGACTTCTTCCCGTTGACCGTCGACGTGGAGGAGCGGATGTACGCGGCGGGCCGGATCCCCGGTTCGTTCTTCCGCCGCGAGGGCCGGCCCACCGAGGACGCGATCCTCACCTGCCGGCTCATCGACCGGCCGCTGCGGCCCAGCTTCGTCAAGGGGCTGCGCAACGAGGTGCAGGTCGTCGAGACCGTCCTCGCGCTGGACCCGCAGCACCCGTACGACGTCGTGGCGATCAACGCCGCGTCGCTGTCCACCAAGCTGTCCGGCCTGCCGTTCTCCGGCCCGATCGGCGCGACCCGGGTGGCGCACATCGACGGCCAGTGGGTCTCCTTCCCGACCCACGACGAGCTTGAGCGGGCCACCTTCGACATGGTGGTCGCCGGCCGGGTGCTGCCCGACGGCGAGGTCGCGATCATGATGGTCGAGGCCGAGGCCACCGAGCACACCGTCGCGCTGGTCGCCGGGGGCGCCACCGCACCGACCGAGGAGATCGTGGCGGGCGGCCTGGAGGCGGCCAAGCCGACGATCCGCGAGCTGTGCCGGGCCCAGGACGAGCTGGCCGCCGTGGCCGCCAAGCCGACCCAGGAGTTCCCGGTCTTCCTGGACTACCAGGACGACGCCTACGCCGCGGTGCAGTCCGCGGTGGGCGGCGAGGTCGCCGAGGCGCTGCGGATCGCGGGCAAGGCGGAGCGCGAGGAGGCCCTCGACCGGGTCAAGGACGAGGCCTACGAGCGCGTCGCCCCGCAGTTCGAGGGGCGCGAGAAGGAGATCAGCGCGGCGTTCCGCTCGGTGGTCAAGAAGGAGGTGCGCTCGCGCGTCCTGCGGGACGAGGTGCGCATCGACGGCCGCGGGCTGCGCGACATCCGCCCGCTGACCGCCGAGGTCGGCGTGCTGCCGCGGGTACACGGGTCGGCGCTGTTCGAGCGGGGCGAGACCCAGATCCTCGGGGTCACCACGCTGAACATGCTGCGCATGGAGCAGGCGCTGGACACGCTGTCACCGCAGAAGACCAAGCGGTACATGCACAACTACAACTTCCCGCCGTACTCGACCGGCGAGACCGGCCGGGTCGGCGCGCCGAAGCGCCGCGAGATCGGGCACGGCGCGCTGGCCGAGCGGGCGCTGATCCCGGTGCTGCCCTCGCGGGAGGAGTTCCCCTACGCGATCCGGCAGGTCTCCGAGGCGCTCGGCTCCAACGGCTCGACGTCGATGGGCTCGGTCTGCGCGTCGACCATGGCGCTGCTGTCGGCCGGGGTACCGCTCAAGGCGGCGGTCGCCGGCATCGCGATGGGCCTGATCTCGGACGAGGTCGACGGCAAGACCCAGTACGTGACCCTGACCGACATCCTCGGCGCGGAGGACGCGTACGGCGACATGGACTTCAAGGTCGCCGGTACCCGCGAGTTCGTCACCGCCCTGCAGCTGGACACGAAGCTCGACGGCATCCCGTCGGACGTGCTGGCCGGTGCCCTGCAGCAGGCGCACGACGCCAGGCACACGATCCTGGACGTGATGGCGGAGGCCATCGCGGAGCCGGCGGGCATGTCGCAGTACGCGCCCCGGGTGACCACCATCAAGATCCCGGTCGACAAGATCGGCGCGGTCATCGGCCCGAAGGGTCAGATGATCAACGCGATCCAGGACGAGACCGGTGCGGACATCACCATCGAGGACGACGGCACGATCTACGTCGGCGCCACCGACGGCCCGTCCGCGGAGGCCGCCGTGGAGCGGATCAACGCCATCGCCAACCCGACGCTGCCGAAGATCGGCGACAAGTTCCTCGGTACCGTCGTGAAGACCGCCGCCTTCGGCGCCTTCATCTCGCTGCTGCCCGGCCGCGACGGCCTGCTGCACATCTCGAAGGTGGGCAACGGCAAGCGGGTCGAGCGGGTCGAGGACTTCCTCAACGTCGGCGACAAGGTCGAGGTGCAGATCGCGGACATCGACCAGCGCGGCAAGATCTACCTCGACAAGGTCCGCCCGGAGGGCGAGGAGGCGCCGGCCGCCGAGGCCGGCGGCGAGCGCCCGGCCGGCCGGGACCGCGGCGAGCGGGGCGACCGTGGCCCGCGCGACCGTGGCGATCGGGACCGCGACCGCGACAGAGGTCCGGGGCGCGGCTACGACCGCGGGCCGGCGGGCGACCGTCCGGCCGGTGACCGTCCGGCCGACGCGATGTTCAGCGACGGCGGCGAAGACGGCGGCGACGGCGGCGAAGGCGGCGAGGGCGGGGACGACGAGGCCCGGCGGCGCCGCCGGCGCCAGCGCTGACGACGCAGAATCGGGGCCAGGCGGCAACCGGCGGACCATCGCCGGCGGCGGCCAGGCCCCGCGCCGTCACCCGCACGATCGACTCCGACCCGTTGGGCGGTACGGTGCGCCGCACCGTGCTGCCCAACGGGCTGCGGGTACTCACCGAGGCGATCCCGGCCATGCGCAGCGTGTCGTTCGGGATCTGGGTGAACACGGGATCCCGGGACGAGTCGGCCGGCCTGTCAGGCGTGTCGCACTTCCTGGAGCACCTGCTGTTCAAGGGCACCAAGCGGCGCAGCGCGCTGGACATCTCGGCCCAGATCGAGGCGGTCGGCGGGGAGACCAACGCGTTCACCACACGGGAGTACACGTGCTACTACGCGCGGGTACTCGACGCGGACCTGCCGCTGGCCGTCGACGTGATGTGCGACCTGGTGTCCTCCTCGGTGCTCGCCGAGGCGGACGTGGAGACCGAGCGTGGCGTGATCCTCGAGGAGATCGCCATGCACGACGACGAGCCCGATGACGAGGTGCACGACCTGCTGAACGCGGCCGTGTACGGGCGGCACCCGCTGGGCCGGCTCATCTCGGGTACCGCGCAGACGGTCAGCGCCATGAGCCGGGCGCAGATCCAGCGGTTCTACCGGCGCCGGTACACGGGTCCGAACATCGTCGTGGCGGCCGCCGGGAACCTCGACCATGCCGAGGTGGTGCGCCGGGTACGGGAGACTGCGCTGGGCGCCGGCCCGGAGGCGCAGCCCGTCGGCTACCGGCGGCCGACCCGTCCGGTACCGGTCGAGCCGGCGGGTGTCACCGTGCGGGACAAGGACACCGAGCAGGCCCACCTGGTGCTCGGCGGCGCCGGGCTGGGCCGGACCGACGAACGCCGGTTCGCCCTCGGCGTGCTGAACAACGCGCTCGGCGGTGGGATGTCGAGCCGGCTGTTCCAGGAGATCCGGGAGCGTCGCGGCCTGGCCTACTCGGTGTACTCGTACACGACGCAGTACGCCGACTCCGGCATGTTCGCGGTCTACGCGGGCTGCGCCCCCGGCAAGGTCGACGAGGTGCTCAAGAATGAGTTGGAGCGGCGCAAGCTGGACATCCTGCAGGACAAGACGAGCCAGCCAAAGGCGCGCAATCTCAGCCTCACCGACATCGACAAGCTGCAGAAGAAGGGCGTACAGCTCGAGAACGTCGACCGCTATGTGAACACCTTCAAGGATGAGAACGCCGGCTACGGGCGTACCGGCGAGACGCAGATGTGGATGGCGCGCAACCTGCCGATCCTGACCGGGCCCAAGACCGAGGACGCCGCGAACTGGTGGCAGGATTACGACCGCTATAAGAACGTCGTGCGCAACGAACTGTTCGGCTCGGCATTGACCACCCAGGAGAAGGAGGCGTTCGACGCGGCCGATATCGGCCCGAACATGGACCCCAAGCTGATCCGGCAGAACCTTGCCCGCCAACAGGAGGCCGTGAAGTCGGCGTTGCGCAAGACCACATCTTCGCTGAAGGCGTCCGGCTACCCGAGCGAGGCGGTCGACGAGGCGACAGGCACCACGGCCGAGCAGTTGCAGCCAGCAGAACCGACCACAGGAGGCAATAACCGGGTGCGCATCAATCTCGGCAAGGGCACGCAGCAGCCAGGCGCAGCGGCTCCGCGCGAAGCCGTCGATATGCTGCGCAAAGACCCATCAGCCGCCGCCAAGCGCGAATTTGACGAGGTGTTCGGGCAGGGCGCGGCTGACAACGTGCTCGGGAGGTAGCGTGGTCAATCGCTTCTTGCAATTCGCGCAGCCGAATCCCTCGCCCTCCCCTGGCAATCGCTTTTCGCAGTTCGCCCCGCTGGCCGAACCGCGCACCTTCGAACAGCCCGAGGATGAGCAGCTTTATCGCGAGAAGCTGGCCGAGGAGCAGGAGGCACGCACCAAGCCGCAGGTGCCGTTCTATGCCGAAGGCGAGAACGGCCAGGAGCGCAATCTGACCGCCGAGCGCCAGGCCAAGACCCCGCAGCAGGCGGCTGTCGAGATTGTGCAGCGCCAGCGCGCGGAGGAGGCCGAGCAGCGGGCGTTGCAGCTGCTGGACCGGGTCGGCATCGCCGACCAGGCCGGCAAGCTGCCGGGCCAGCTCTCTGGCGGCCAGCAGCAGCGGGCGGCGATCGCCCGCGCGCTGGCGATGGAGCCCAAGCTCATGCTCTTCGACGAGCCGACCTCGGCGCTCGACCCCGAGATGATCAA
>Ga0081540_1004887_pt1 | contig 10093 bp, 11 predicted proteins | sample TabmetS2T1R1_FD_71024 | JGI IMG/M metagenome (GOLD analysis project Ga0081540, IMG submission 71024) | Tabebuia heterophylla rhizosphere microbial communities from the University of Puerto Rico - S2T1R1 | ecosystem: Host-associated > Plants > Roots > Rhizosphere ... | reverse complement strand
GAACCGCGGCAGCGTTCTCCATTTCCATCCCCTTTTCTCACCCATTCAGCATCACTCGCGTGTAGCCGAGCGATTCTGAGAGCGTCCGTTCGAAGTCCACTTTCTCTGTTTCGTCTTTCCCGCGAAAGCGGGAATCCAGGTTCTATGCGTTCCCTACACCGCCACCCTGGATGCCCGCCTGCGCGGGCATGACGGACCTTCTCGTCTCCTGAAGGCGAGGGATTCCAACCACACCCGAGAGAGACATTAAATCCGATCGCGCGTAGAGCGCGGCGGTCCCACTCCCGCAGAACCCGAAAATCACCTCGGGCTTGGGCTGCTTTGACCACACCGAAAGTATATTTCTGCCCCGGCACGGGCAAATCGCCGGCATCATCGCACGTGAACTGCCGGCTCCTTCATCAGCTCGAATCCCGCATGATCTGAACCTATCGCAATGCGCATAGTTCACCTCGCTTTGACGATCTGCTCCTTGGGAACGATCTTCAATCCGAAGGCGATCGCAATCGTCGTTACTGTTTGCATGATTTGATTAAAGTCCATTGTATCCCCTCCACGTAGAGATCTTGCTTTGTATCCTATTCCGAGTTCGAGAAACCAGCGCTTTGTGGCGTGGACAATCCTCTCGCATGCTCGATCAGAATCCGTTTGACCTCCTGGATCGCTTCGGGATTTCCTTGAACCGAGTGACTGGAACGGACGACCTTTTCAGACGCGACTCCGTCGATATGGGCGCTGACGTACTTAACCATCCCATCGCCCCCGTCCTTTAGGGGACCGTCGCTATCCACCGCAATGATCGAGTGCGCCACTACCCCATCGGCAATCGGAATAGAGGCTAGATTTTTGATGAATGGATTCCCCGGAGTCATATTGGTAATGCTTGTCGGAATCTCGTCGACAGTACCCATGTAGAGTCCCTTGGTTTGCAAGGTCAGCAGCTCGACATTCATTTTGACGAAGCGGCCCGGCAGATTCACGAACCAGGAACCCAGCCGGCCGAAGAAACCGAGCGCCTGGTAGCTGCCCCCGTGCGGCGTGGCGATGAACACCACGCGTTTCACGAACGGCAAGGGTTTGAAGATCAGCGCATGGGTCAATAGCTCGCGGGTTTCAGTGCTGACGTTAAGCTCCTCCGACGGAACACTAAAGGGCCAGAGGTGCATCCCAGTATCAACGACGGTCATCTTCGTAAGCAAACCTCCCTGGCTGTGCCCGATCACGACCATTTGTTTGAGTCCAGGATCTTTTCCCTCGGGATCGAGCTCTGCCACGGCTTTTGTCAGAGCGTCTCGCAAAAGCATCCCCGAATAAGCAATCGGATTTCCGGTGTTGTATATGAAAAGCCAGATCTCATAGTGCTCCCAGAACCGCGGGTCATTCTCCAATTCGTTGATCAGTTCCGCCCATCGCGCCGGACTCGATGCCGTTCCATGCACGAGCACGACCGGGATGCGTCCGGCACGATGCGGCTGAAGCATGTAGAGTCCTAGCCTTTCCGCAGCGATGGTGAAATCACCGGACCGAAAGCCCGCGATCTCAAAGTCCCAGATGGGAGATCCTTCCAACTGCAAGGCAAGGGCAGAAGTCGTTTCGAATTCGATCGGGATCTCGACGCCGTTGACTTTAATCGACCTTGCCGAACCCGGGGTATAGAATTCCAGCTCGCCCTTTAGCTTCCCCGACTTGAGTGCCCCGCGCGGATCGTCGAGGCGCAGAAACGCCGTGACGGGAATCTTCATTCGCAATGGAATATAGGCGTCCTGTTTGGTGGTCGTGGCCCCAATCGGCTCGATTGACGCGGCGAGAGGTGCGCCAATACCTGGGGTGCGGTAGCGATTGCGCAGGCCGCGCACCTCAACGTCCGCGGCAGGAATAAAATCCTTCAGCCGATAACCGGCCCAAATCAGATCCGCTTCGTTGAAGGTGACCGTAAGCTCACCGAAGGGCATTTTGAACGTGCCTCCCATGGGTATGGCGTAGGCGCCATCGGCTGACTTCGCGGCCTGAGTAAGGGATTGATTGTAGATATCCACGGCCCATCTTGCTCTTGGGTCAATCAGCCTGGGCGGCGTCCCGTGCTGTCCGGGAAGAACAAAAGCATAAGCGTACACGGCGGCGGCCAAGTAATAAGATCGATCTCCGCTTTTCTCAGCGTAAAGAAACGAAAGCTCGGCCAAGGCGAAAAGGAGATCCTCGTCCCCCTCAGACGCCAAACTTGCGTGCAGCTCGGCCAGCGCTTTCGCGGGATCCTCCTCGAAGCGCCCGTATAAATTCCGATTCATCAGCTCCCGCGCAGAAAAGGAGCTGGGTTTTTCGGTGGAAAGCACGTTGGCCGTGAGCGACCGATAGGCGACAGTTCGATCCACGTAATTGACGCCTATGGGCGTTATGGGCGTGGCGCAGGCCGACATGATAAGCGCAAGGCCACCTATCAAGCTCGCCAAGGTTGACCACTTAGTAAGCAAACCTACAAAATGTCTTGCTTTTTTCAGTTTCACAGCTAAGAAGAAGCCATTTCTTGCACGCAGTTCTTAATTACTCACTTTAGAATCAATGGACAATCATCCAATCGAAATCAATTCCAGCGCCAACTATTGCGCTGACTGCGTCGTCGGCATGGCCGCTCGGCCCCCGGCGAGGGACGGAATCATGCAATTAATCGCGACGTTCAGCATGGTTCGCACCATTTCAGCGAGCGGGTCGATGATAATCATGAGCGGGACCGCAACTTCATAGGAAAGGCCGAACGGCCGCAGCACAATCGCCAGCGGGGCGAGCGCGGCAATTCCGCTGAGGCCGATCGTGGCAAACGACGCGCCCACCGAGAAAACGGCCAACAAACCCAGATCGATCACGTTGAATTGGCGCCCCATCAAAGTACCCATAAAAAGCGTTGCGATGACGAAATACAGGATCGTTCCAAACCGGATCGTCGCGATGCCGATGGGGATGTAGAGGTCGCAAGGCTCGTCTTTGACCTTCAGGTCGTTCTTCAGCGTCTCCAGTGCGAGGGGAACGCAGACCAGTGAATTGCGGGTGGACGCGCCGAGCATCACAGGCTTCAGCAGGGCGCCAAATACACTACCCGGGGACGCGCCTAGCGCAAACGCACAGAACAGCGGTGCCGCCAGCAACAGCACTGCGCCGGTGGCCAGAAGAGGATATGCGAAAAACGTCAGCGCCGTGAATGCGTCCGGACCGAGTCGCGCAACCTGCGGCGCGACGAGAGCGACGATGCCAATCGGCACCAGCAGGCTAAACCAGTCGAAAATCAAAACGCAGACTGCCTGGATGTGCCGCAAAGCTTCGAAAATCGACTGCCCGGATTCACGTTCCGTCAGTACCATGCCGACGCCGAAGATCGCCGCGAACACGAGTACACGCACGCTGTCATTCGACGACAACGAGGCGAATATATTGGTCGGGATGAGGGCAAAAATGCCGCCCTCCGCGGCACCTTTGATTTCCGCTGCATGCCGCGCGTCGATAGCGAATTCAACATCGACGCTGTCCGCCGACCGTCCGAGCAAGGCGCCGATGTTGTTCATCATCTGCTCATCCGGTAACGCATAACTGAAAAATAGGCTTGGAATCGTTACCGATACGGCGGCCACAGCGACCACCGTCATCAAAACCCAGAACAGCAGGGATTTGAGCACGCCGGGCGCCGAACCGCTGGCCATGGCCGAACGCACCGCCAGAGGAATGGTGGCGAGCAGAAACGGCAGCACGCAAATCTGCAGCAAGGCAATGTAGAAATCGCCGACCGGGCGAAGGTATTCGAGAAACGGCAGCCGCATCGCCCCGAGCGCCAAAGCCAGAACGATCGCCGCAATCGTGATCGCGGGCCGATTGATGGATCGCGATAACGCTTTAAGAGAGTTGTCCCTACCGACAGCGGTGGCAGCTTTCATCGCGCTGATTTCCCCAGGTCAGAATCGAGAAGCTTTTTGAGTGTGAATGCCCCGCGGGTCACCCCGATGTGATAATTGATGAATTGCTGCAGTTTGGAGCAAGTGTCGCAGATCGCGACGGACAGTAGAGCGTTTTGATCGACGATCACCGCCGAGCCCAATTGAACGTTGAGCGCGGGCTTGTTCTTGAGCACACGCCGGATTTCGAATTCGTCGCGGTACAGGGCATCCACATTCCCGCTCAGCAAATTCTCGATCGCCGTATCCCAGTTGCGCGCCTCCACAACGGTCGCATCGGGAAAGTTCCTCGATGCAAAATCCACATAGGCGCTGCCGCCAATGACGCCGAGCCGCCCTGCGTATTTTTGCAAGACCACCGCCGGAGGGCGGCCGGCGGCGACCCGAGCAATCGCTAAGCGATTGAACAGCAAGGCATGGCGAAGCGTTACGTAGGGTTCGGAAAACCGGACGCGCTTCAAACGGTTGTAGGTCTGGGACAATTTACTGACGCCGATATCGGCGCGTCCCACCGCGACATAATCCACCACCGTATCAAACGATTCCGCACTGTCGATAAACTCGACACCGACGCCGAGGGCACCTCCGATTTGCTGCGCCATTTCTATCTCTGGGCCGAAAAGCCTCCCGTCTGGCCCACGCACGTGAAACGAAGGCAGATCGAAGCGCGTCAGCGCGACTCGCAGAACCTGCGCATCGACTATCGATTTCAAATCGCGCGGCGCGGCGGCTTCCGAAGGCTGGGCAACTGCCGGCACGTTCCAAAGCCCGATCCAGGACACCAACGCAACCGCGCCGCACAAAGTACGAACGATCATTGTCGAATCAGAGATCCACCCATGGCATTGCGGTTTGGCATCCGAGCGCAAGCGTCGCGGCTATGAGCAGCCCTGCCAATGTCTTCATGGTCATTTTCGTCCTGCTTGTCTTGGTGAAATTGCTTTCGTTCCCTGCGCCATAAACTGACTCATAAGCGCCAGCGCCGAGCAAGTCCTTAAGGCACCACGGGCGCTCCTGAGATCCCACAAAGGGCAGCCGGACGTAGCATTGGCTCTGATTGGAGGCGCAATTTACTACCACCAACAGTCGCTCATGATCTGCGCCTTGGCGGGCGAAAGCCAACAAACATCCCAGGTCCAGTTCCCTTCCCGGGCCGGTGCGCATCGATATCGCTACCATGCGCGAAGTAGTCGGGGTGCTCCTCGAGCCAGGGGTGGGTCTAGGGCCATGCAGTTCGGAACGAAGTCGAGCAGCAACCGCAATCAGCGGCGCCCGCCCCCTCCCCCGCCACGCGGCGCAGCCCGGGGCGTGCTCGGTATCGATGGTCTTGAGCCGCCGCTTGGCAACTGGGTCGCTTTGGGCGGAGATCCCCCATCGGGCCGCGCCGGCCGATCCGGCACATTAATATCGACGTCATCATAACAGCAATACCCACCTCCGGCATACCAACTTGTGCCATAATACGTCGAGCCGGAAACGCCGCCGCTGTCCACGCCGGAACAACCGGTGGCAATCCCAATGCAACATGCTGCCGGCAAGAGCCGGCGAATTAGAGATCGCATCACTTCTGGCCTCCGATCTCGGCCGCATCCCACTGAAGGACGCCGAATACCGCGCCGCTTGGATCGGCTAGCAGTGCCACTTTTCCATCGAACAGATCTGGCCTGGGCGCTACCACGACTCGGCCACCCAATTTCTGCGCGAGAGCAACCGTGGAGCCTGTGTCCTTTACGCGAACATAGCCAAGCCATCCCGGGCGTGCATCGGCCCGAGCCGGCGGAATCTCTACGATACTCGCGCGCTCGTATCCTTGGCTTACGAGCAGCCACCGTTTGCTCCCATCCGGTTTGGGCGCCTCGAGCACCGTGCTCCGCCCGATGGCCGCGTAAAATGTCGCGGCCTTCTCACCGTCGCGACTTAGAAACTGCGCCCAGATCCAATCGCCGATCTCGGTCAAAAAGTCTTCTGTATCTCCTGTCGTCGAAGCCATCACGCCGAAAACGATCCCTTCGCGATCAGCAAGAACGGCCAACTCGCCGCGGTTGGGGAAACTGCGGGCACCGACTAAAACCTTGCCCCCCTGGCTCAGCGCCAGTCGCTGCGCTGCCGGCACATCCGGCACGGAGATAAAGCCGACCCAACGGGCGGGCGTGCGCTCCCCGGGTTTCGCCGCGACGTGCACCATGCCCGCGATCGGCTCCTCCCCCAAGAACGCCAGCGTGTAAGCGCGGTCGCCACCGATCTTTTGAAAAGTCCAACCGAAAAGTTTGCCGTAGAAAGACTCGGCGCCCGCGACGTCGGGAGTCAGTAAATCAACCCAAACAAACTTGCCGGATAAGCGCACATTCGTGGGCGGATCATTTAATGGCGGCAACTCGGGCGCGGCCGCTCGCACGGCAGTAGCCACAAAAACCGCCAGCACCAGTGCTGCATACCAGCGTTGACCCCAGAAATGGAAAGAATTCATCGGCCCTCCCTCCGTGTGGCTAGATCGCCATTTTTGCTCGGAACATAGCGCACGCGCCAAAGAGTCGTCTATTGTACTTTAGTGCAATATGGCCGCACCGCCAGCACCGGCCCGGCGAGATTGAACTCCAAGATCTCCACAATCCACGCGGGATCGGATTTCACGTTGGCGATCTTGGCAAGCCTCTCTTTCAAGAGTCTGATCGCGGCATTAGGGCCCACGCCGTAGTTTAGTTGCGCCTTCAGATCGACGCGGCAGAAAAACCCACTCAAAAATCGTGGTTGACTACACCCCTTGATTCAAAGTAGTGGTGATCTAAGAAGAACTAATAAGAAGAACGACGGCGACTCGTGGTATGTTCTTTGCGGACTGTAAAGACCATCGGTAAATATCAACCAAACAAGTTGCAAAAAGGAGAACAGATATATGGATTCCAATGACCTGCAAGGCAAATGGAATAAACTTAAGGGCGAGATTCGGTCACAGTGGGGCAAACTGACCGATGATGATATCGAGAGAATCGCCGGCAATAAAGACAGACTCATCGGCATCCTACAAGAAAGATACGGTTACGTTTGGGACGAGGCTCGGCAGAGGGTAGATCGCTATCTGGACGACTATAACGGGCTGCGCTCTCAAGCGGCGGATGTAGTGAGATCCGTTGCCTCGAAAGAAAATCTTCAAAAGGTCCGCAATGACGTGACCGACTTCGTTCGACGTTACCCCATTCCGTCTGTATTGATTGGCCTAGCGGTCGGATATTGGTTCGCCCGGCGCAGCGAAAAATAGGTTATGCCGGGGGATGGCGTGCTACCGGTCTCGACCAGCAGATGGACGTGGTTGGGCATCAAGCAGTAGATTGAGCCGCGCTGAGTGCACGGGTTAAGTCTGGAGTTGAGTAACTCTAGCTGGTCTTCAAATCCAGCTGGTCTTGGAGCTTGTCCAATTGGCAGCTTCGTGATGAGATTGTACTCTCTCGTCGATTCAGCAACACCGACCATGAGGTCCTCGAAGCATTCTGTGCCATTTTCAGCTGCTAATATTTCAATCGCTGGAGAAAACTTCAGAACTCGTCTTCCCTCCCAGCAAGCCATCCTGAATCATCCGCAGCCACACTTTGCGCGCAATCTCATCGAGAGAAACCGTCTGCTCCGGTCCCAATAATCGGGTCGCCACGGTGATTTCCCCGCTCGACCGCCAGAGAATCTGCCCCATCTTTATATCCCAGAGTTGTAGCCATAGTCGCAGCGTGGTGACCCGACTCTGGATAAAATTCCAGCCGGAGACCGAAAGCCGGTCGATTATCACTTGGTTGAATTCCGCGATCCCTGGTAGCAACACGTAACCAGAACCAATTGCCAATCCGATCCGCTGCAGCCGTTCACGCTCAAGGATGCCGCTGCGAGTAAAGCCCGCTATCAGATCGCCGTACTCCCCGGCCAACGCTTGTCCGTTGAGCTTGTTCACTGTCTCGTAGTCGGGAATACCACGGACGGGCGGGGACGCGTCCGCGAGCGCGCTAATAAGAGCATCCGACAGAGTGGCGCTGAAACCCTGAAGACCGGCCGGGCCAACAAGACCAAACATTGCCACCGGCTCCTGTGCCAGAAGGGCGACATCGAAAGACTGCGACCTCGGCGTCGAGGTGATGTGCGTTTTCCACAAATAGAGCGGGGTGCAGCCAGACACGAGAGTTGCTGTGCATGTCACAATCACCAGGCGAGCGAGCCTCATCAAGCGGAGCTCAATCATAAGTCTTTGTCACGACAGGGCTGCCATAAGCGCAACTCATCACCGGGCGCCCGCGTCACTAGTGCCTCTGAGAAGGCTGCCGCGCATCGCTGGTTAGCTGCCGAACTTTGACGGCCAGGTCCCGCGAGAGATGCCGCTGCAAAGCAGTCCGAGTATCTGGATTTGCGTCGAGGTAGCGCTCGAGGGTTCCAGCGATCCACTTTACGTTGCGCACCGGCTCCACGGCCACGGCATCCACCTCCGAAACGGTGCCGCTCAGGAGCAGCGCCGAGCCCACGAAATCCCCTGCTTGGAGTTCACTCAGAACAGTCCCTTCTTTCGTCACCTCCACCTTGCCGCGCACAATGAGCGACATGGCGTCCGCACGTTTGCCACTCTCGATCATTCGCTCGCCAGGCTCGGCGGTGCTCCAGGATCCGATACTGAGGAGCTCGAGGACCTTCCGGGGCGGCAGATCGGGGAAGGCAAGCCGGCGCACCTCTTCCTCCTCGGCAGTCAGCTTGACGGGGCGTCGCTCGAGGTAGAGGCGCCACGATTGAAACGAATTGATTCCGGCAAACAGCACGCTCCACGCGATCGGCGCCCATTGTGGCGTCGGCTGAAAAACGAAATACGGGATCGCAACCAGCGCGGAAGCTACAGCAAACAGCCGCAGCCACAATATGTCCTTGACGCTGTACGCGACCAGCAACAGGACGTTAGCGGCGTGGATGAAAAGGTTGGCGTTCATCTTAATGCTCGCGCTCAGTTGGATCGCACACCGAAGACGTGGTACCCCCACGGCGGAAGGTCGACATAGAGCCCTTTCGACACGACGTCGCTCCCCGCGCGATCGTAATGAGCGCCGCTCATCAGATCGTCAAGCCGGATCGTGCTACCGCTCAGATCCCCGAACGGCAGTCGCACGTAACACTGGCCTTGATTGGGTGCATAGTTCACCGTTACGAGCAGCCGCGCCGCGTCAGGGCCATCCCAGGCAAACGCTAGAAACCCTTCGTGGGTCCAGTTGCCGTCCCAGGCGGGAACGCATTCGAGCAGCTGCCAGTCGCCGTTGCGCACCGCGTCGTGGCGCAGCACGGCCAGCAGCCGGTCGTAGAATTTCTTCACTCGCTCATCGACCGGCTCCTCCGGCCCGCGCACCAGATGCGGTGAGATCCGCTTCTTCCGAGCCTCGAACTGTCCCTGATGAAAGAATCGTAATCCCGGCGACAAAAACGTAATGACAGCAGCTGCCTCATGGCCTTCCGGCGTAAAGGTCGCCGCCGCCCGCGGCTCGTCGTGGTTCTCCAGAAAGCGCGCGAGCTTGTTCTGGTAATCGAGCCCGGCGTGGAAATGCTCGCGCACCGGCCGCGTATGACCTTCGCGCAGCCGATCGTACAGTCGCTTGTCGTAAGCGTAATCGAACCCCTGCTGCAGCATCGTCGATTCCATGTCCCAGTAGACCTCGGCCATGAACCGGAAGTCTGGATTTTTCCGCCGCGCGGACTCGGTGGCCTTGGGCCAGAAGAGCTCGGCCCGGATGCCCCAGGTGCGCTCGAACACGTCGGGCAGGACCAGCATGGCCATGTCGCAGCGCACGCCGTCGCATTGCCCGGCGATCCTCGCGAGCTCGCCGATCATCGCCTGTTGCAGGTCCGGGTTGCCGTAGTTGAGCTGCAGGGTGTCGGGCCAGCCGTCGAAGTACGGGTCGCGGCCATGGGCGAGCACCAGCGGGCGGTTCTTCGTCTGCACACGGCAGTAGTTCTGCGGCGCGCGCGCCAGATCGCTCTCACTGCCGTGCACGAAGTAGTCCGGATGCTCCTCGATCCATGGGTGATCCAGCGCCATGTGGTTCGGAACGAAGTCGAGCATCAGCTTCAGGCCGCGCTTCTGCATCCGCCCTCGCAAACGCGCCAGCGCCTCGGCGCCGCCTAGATCGCGATGGACGCTGTAGCTCTGG
>Ga0081540_1004886_pt1 | contig 10095 bp, 11 predicted proteins | sample TabmetS2T1R1_FD_71024 | JGI IMG/M metagenome (GOLD analysis project Ga0081540, IMG submission 71024) | Tabebuia heterophylla rhizosphere microbial communities from the University of Puerto Rico - S2T1R1 | ecosystem: Host-associated > Plants > Roots > Rhizosphere ... | reverse complement strand
CGGTCGCGAATGGCCGGCGGGACTCCCTTGGGCACGACCACGGTACCCCAGGAGACAAGGTCGATATTGGGATAGCCGAGTTCGGCGAGCGTCGGAACGTCGGGAAGGAACTGCGAGCGCTTGGCGGAGAACACCGCCAGCGGGCGAACCGTGCCGGCTTCGAGCTGCGGCCTTATCGCGATCACGGTGTCGACGTGGTACTCGATGTGCTTGCCTATCAGGTCGTTCATCGCCGGCGCGCTGCCGCGATAGGGCAGGTGCACCATCTTGATGCCGGCACTCGATTTGAACAGCTCGCCGGCAAAATGCGAAATGGTGGCCACGCCAAAGGAAGCAAGCGACAGCTTGTCGGGATTGGCCTTGGCCGCCGCGACCAGTGCCGCAACGTCCTTGATCGGATTGTCGCGATGGGTGACCAGCACCATTGTTATGGTGCCGGTCTGGGCGATCGGCTCGAAATCCTTGGCGCTGTCATACGGCACGTTCTCCTTCACCGCATTCTGCAAGGTGAAGGTCGAATTCGAGCTGGAGAACAGGGTGTATCCATCGGGCGCCGCGTTGGCGACCTCTTTGGCTGCGATCGTCGTGCCGCCACCGGGGCGATTGATCACGATCACGGGCTTGCCCAGGCGCGTCTCGAGCTCGCCGGCAATGATGCGCCCGACGACGTCGGAGGCGCCGCCCGCCGGAAAGGGCACGATCAACTGCAGGGCTTTTTCGGGGTAGCTAGCTTGAGCCGCTGCGATCGACGCGCAGCCCACCACAGCGGCCGACGCTATCGCGGCCGCGAGAAACATCCGTATCATGTCGAAACAGGTCTCCTGTCTTCCGTGTTCCCCGGCAATTCGCGCCGGGGTTTTCGGCGACAGCCGTCCCGGATCGATGGAACAGCGTCCCTTGAATCGACGTCTCGATCAACCCCGTTGTTGGGCCGCTACCAGCCTTCCAGCACGATCTTGCCGCGCGACTTGCCGCTTTCCAGCAGCGCGTGGGCGCGCTTCAGATTGGCCGCGTTGATGGTGCCAAAGGTCTGGTCGAGGGTGGTGCGCAGCACGCCCTTGTCGATCAGGTCTGCCACATCGTTGAGCAGATGATGCTGGGCGATCATGTCAGGCGTCTGGAACGAGGAGCGAGTGAACATCGATTCCCAGTGCACCGAGATCGCCTTGCCCTTGAAGGCGCTCATCGTGAATTCCGGGGGATCGTCGATCAGGCCGAACTTGCCCTGCGGCGCCATGAAGTCCGCGATCGCCTTGTAATGCTGGTCGGTGAAGGTGAGGCTCGCGACCAGAGCGACCGGCGGCAGTTTCAGTTTTTCGATCTGCTCCTTCATCGGTTGGGAATGATCGATCACGGCATGCGCGCCGAGGTCGAGGCACCATTTCTGCGACTCCGGCCGCGTCGCGGTGGCGACCACCGTCAGTCCGGTGAGGCGGCGCGCGAGCTGGATCAGGATCGAGCCGACGCCACCGGCCCCGCCGGTGATCAGGAGCGTGCGCGGATCGACGCTCTTGCCCGGCACGGCGCCGAGCCGGTCGAACAGCAATTCCCACGCGGTGATCGAGGTCAGCGGCAGCGCCGCGGCCTGCGCGAACGATAGCGATTTTGGCTTGCGGCCGACGATCCGCTCGTCGACGAGGTGAAATTCCGAATTGGTGCCCTGGCGCAGGATCGAGCCGGCGTAGAACACTTCATCGCCCGGCTTGAACAGGGAGACATCCGGCCCGACGGCATCGACGATGCCGGCGGCGTCATAGCCCAGGATTTTGGTCTCGCCCTCGGGCGGGGCGGCGCGCTTGCGGACCTTGTAGTCGACCGGGTTGGCCGAGATGGCCTTGACGGCGACCCTGATGTCGCGGCCCTTCGGTTCAGGTTTGGCGGCTTCGAAATCGAATAGCGATTGCGCGTCCTCGATGGGGAGCGATTTTTTGTATCCGACGGCCTTCATGTCCGTTTCTCCTGTCTTGGTCGGTTTCCTAACTGTCGTGCTGGCATCAAATTGGCAAGTACTGTAAATTCAGGGAACTAGTCCCTGTTTGGATACTATTGGGAAATAACCTATGAAACGGCGGAATTTTGCCCATCGGCCGGGCTGCGCGGTCGAGGCCACGCTCGACCTGATCGACGGCAAGTGGAAAGGCGTCATCCTGTTCCACCTGCAGGCCGGCACCCAGCGCTTTGGGGAGTTGCGGCGGCGGATGCCCGGGATTACCCAGCGCATGCTGACCAAGCAGCTTCGCGCGCTCGAGGACGACAAGCTCGTGATCCGCAAGGTCTATGCCGAGGTGCCGCCGCGGGTCGAATACACGCTGTCTGACATCGGCGAGAGCCTGCGGCCGGTGATCGAGACGCTGCGGGCGTGGGGTGAGGACCATCAGGAACGGCTATCCTGTGGGCCGGCGCCGGACGCGGTCAAAGCACCCGATCGCGCGGCGTAGCTGCCGGTATTGTGTACCGCTTTATCTTCTCTCGTTGCCGCCTCGCATCTATATGTGAGGCGCCGAATTCCGGGATTTTCGCATGAATTTGATCCGCTCCTTCGCCTTGCTGCTGGCCTCAGTAGTCGTTGCAACCCCGGCACTGGCGCAGGACCGCCGCGTGCCGGCCTCGGGCGCCGAGCTGCGGCTGTCCTACGCGCCGATCGTGCAGCGCGTGCAGCCGGCGGTGGTGAACGTCTATGCCGCCAAGACCGTGCAGAACCGCAACCCGCTGCTGGACGACCCGCTCTTCCGCCGCTTCTTCGGCGTCCCCGGCCAGCAGCCCGAGCAGATGCAGCGCTCGCTCGGATCGGGCGTGATGGTCGATGCTTCCGGCCTCGTGGTCACCAACAATCACGTCATCGAGGGCGCCGACCAGGTCAAGATTTCGCTCGCCGACAAGCGCGAGTTCGAGGCCGAGATCGTGCTCAAGGACAGCCGCACCGATCTGGCCGTGCTGCGCGTGAAGGACGGAAAAGAGAAATTCGCGACGCTCGACTTTGCCAATTCCGATGAACTGCTGGTCGGCGACGTCGTGCTCGCGATCGGCAACCCCTTCGGCGTCGGCCAGACCGTGACGCACGGCATCGTCTCGGCGCTGGCGCGGACGCAAGTCGGCATCACCGACTACCAGTTCTTCATCCAGACCGATGCTGCGATCAATCCCGGCAATTCCGGCGGCGCATTGATCGACATGACCGGCAAGCTCGCCGGCATCAACACCGCGATCTTCTCGCGCTCCGGCGGCTCGCAGGGCATCGGCTTTGCGATCCCGGCCAACATGGTGCGCGTGGTGGTGGCGTCCGCCAAGAGCGGCGGCAAGGCCGTCAAGCGGCCGTGGCTTGGCGCAAAACTGCAGACGGTGACGCCCGAAATCGCTGATACGCTGGGGCTGAAGCTGCCGAACGGCGCGCTGGTCGCCAATGTCGCGCCGAACAGTCCGGCCGCCCGCGCCGGGCTGAAGCCGTCGGACCTGATCATTGCAATCGAAAGCCAGTCGATCGACGATCCCAACGCGTTCGACTACCGCTTCGCCACGCGACCGCTCGGCGGCGCTGCGCAAATCGACGTGCAGCGGGCCGGCAAGACGGTGAAGCTGACGGTGCCGCTGGAGACCGCACCCGACACCAACCGCGATGAGATCGTGCTCACCGGACGTTCGCCGTTCCAGGGCGCCAAGGTCGCCAATATCTCGCCGGCGGTGGCCGACGAGCTGCATCTGGATTCCCAGACCGAGGGCGTCGTGGTGATCGATCTCGCCGACGGCGGCACCGCGGCCAGCGTCGGATTCCAGAAGGGCGACATCATCCTTGCGGTCAACAACCAGAAGATCGCCAAGACCAGCGACCTCGACAAGGCATCCAAAGCCGGCTCCAGGCTGTGGCGCATTGTCGTGGTGCGCGGCGGCCAGCAGATCAACGTGACGCTGGGCGGATGAGTCCGAAGCAACCGCGCGAGGCTCCCAACCTCTTCGCTGCGGCGGGGATGGAGCAGGACGCGCCGCGTCCGCTGCCCGACCGCCTGCGGCCGCGCTCGCTCGCCGAGGTCGTCGGACAGGACCACATCCTCGGTCCCGACGGCGCGCTGACGCGCATGCTGGAGACGCGCACGCTGGGCTCGCTGGTGTTCTGGGGACCGCCCGGCACCGGCAAGACCACGGTGGCGCGGCTATTGGCTGACGCCACCGAACTGCATTTCGAGCAGATTTCCGCGGTGTTTTCCGGCGTCGCCGACCTCAAGAAGGTGTTCGACGCCGCGCGCGCCCGGCGCGAAATGGGCAAGGGCACATTGTTGTTTGTCGACGAGGTGCATCGCTTCAACCGCGCCCAGCAGGATTCGTTTCTGCCCGTGATGGAAGACGGCACCGTCGTGCTGGTCGGCGCCACCACGGAAAACCCGTCATTCGAACTCAATGCCGCGCTTTTGTCGCGGGCGCGGGTACTGGTGTTTCACTCGCTCGATGCCGCCGCGATCGAAAAGCTGTTTGCGCATGCCGAAAAGATCGAGGGTCGGAAATTGCCGCTCGATGCGGAGGCGCGCGCGGTGCTGGTGCGGATGGCCGACGGTGACGGCCGTGCTGCACTGACCTTGGCCGAGGAGGTCTGGCGCGCCGCCCGCAAGGACGAAATCTTCAACGCCGCGCAATTGCAGGAAATCCTGCAGCGCCGCGCGCCGATCTACGACAAGTCCGCCGACGGCCATTACAACCTGATCTCGGCGCTGCATAAGTCGGTGCGCGGCTCCGATCCGGATGCGGCGCTGTATTATCTGGCGCGGATGCTGGACGCCGGCGAGGATCCGCTGTTTCTGGCGCGGCGCGTCGTGCGCATGGCGGTCGAGGACATCGGCCTTGCCGATCCGCAGGCGCTGGTGATCTGCAACGCCGCCAAGGATGCGTTTGATTTCCTCGGCCATCCCGAGGGCGAACTGGCGATCGCGCAGGCCGTGATCTATCTCGCCACCGCGCCGAAATCGAACGCCGCCTACAAGGCCTTTGGGGCCGCGATGCGCACGGCGAAAGAGGGCGGCTCGCTATTGCCGCCAAAGCATATTCTGAATTCACCGACCAGGCTGATGAAGTCGGAAGGCTATGGTTCCGGCTACGAATACGACCATGATGCGCCGGACGCCTTCTCAGGGCAGGATTACTTTCCGGAAGCGCTGGGGCGGCAAACCTTCTACGACCCGCCGGACCGCGGCTTCGAGCGCGAAATCCGCAAGCGGCTGGATTACTGGGCGAAGCTGCGCAAGGAACGAGGTCAGCGCGAATGAACGGTTTCGAGAAGTATTTCAAACGGGCAATTGGAGCGGTTGCCTTCGTCGTGACGGTGGCATCGACGCTTCCTGCAGCCGCGGAGACCGTCGAAGTCGTGCCCGGCGTACAGGTGACGAAGCGAACCTATGCAGCAGCGCCGATCAATGAGCAGCCGTTCTTCGGATTTGCGGACAAGAATGCGGAAGACAAGGCCGCGGACGAGAAATTTGTAAGCGCCATCGTCGGGGCCACCGGCTCGCGCGAGAAAGCATTCGAAGAAATAACCATGCGTGGGTGGCGGGCGGTAAATGCCGGCAAGATACGCGAAGCCGCGCTGCGGTTTAACCAGGCGTTCCTGATCTCACCTGAGCAGAGCAGCCTCTATCACGGCTACGCAGTGGTCGCGCAGTTTCGCTTCAACGATCTCGATGCCGCCGACGAACTCTTCAAGATCGCGCTCAAGCAGCCCAATCCGGTGAAGGCGCTCAGGGCCGACTATGGCCGCCTCCTGCTGATCGCGAAGCGCCCGCGCGATGCGCTGCCGGTGCTGGAGCAGGCGGTCAAGGATGCGCCTGACTTCGGCGATGCCTGGACCAATCTTGCCGTGGCGCACTTCCAGAACGGTGACGCAGCGGCAGCCTGTGCGGCGGCGGAGGAGGCCGGCAAGCGGCGTCCGTCCAACAATTCCGGTGATGATCTGGTTGCCGTGAGAACCGCCGCGCATTGCAAATAGCTTCGGTGACCTAGCCGAATCTATTGGTGCTGACCTTGTATGCAGGCCATTGCTCCTTAGCCGTGCCAGCGAGGGAGCAACGCTGGTTCGTCCGCGTCAGCCCGACCTTACTTCGTAGACTCGAATGCTCGAAATGAAGGGGTTGCCTTGCGCCATCTTCTCGGCGTCGTCGAGGTTTGCCGCGTTGACGATCGTGAAGCCGGTGATGGAGTCGGGTCCGAGCGGTAGGTCCCTGGTTCCGTCCTTCGAGATTTCGCGACCATTGCCGAAGCCGCCCATGTCGACGGCATGCGGTTTGGTTGCCTCGAACCATTTGCCCCAGGCGGCCATGATTTCCGGGGTGGGTTTTTCAAATCCGTAATGCAACAGCACGAACTTCTTCATGCTCGACTCCTCTTCATCAGTCGGGGCAACGGCTTCCTTTTTGGAGACTTCGTCTTTGGCGCGATGGTCTTGGCGTACCGCAACGAAAGATTGATCCAGGATGCGCGCTTGCACGCATCGGCCAATAGCTCCTCCGGCAATCGCACATATTCACGCATCGGGCGGCCTTTCATGGGCTCGAAGATCCGTTCGCCAAATTCCGCGTTGAACCGGGTGCGGTCCTTTTCCGAGAGCCGCAGGATGAAATCGTTCTGGTGCAGCCCGATAAAGAGATTTCCGTTGGCGAACGCCGCCGGGTAGCCGAACATCTTGCGGCGGGAGATTTCCGCACCTGACGGAACCGACTTGTCGAACAGATCGATCAGCGACTGTGGTGATTTCGTCCAAGCCACTGGTCCCTCCGATCAGTTTGCAGTGGGCGTTACGCGCCGGCGTTCCGCAAGGTCGAACAGAAGGGGAAGCTTGCGGACGAGCGCCATGGTGCCGCTTACTCTGGCCCGCTTCGCCTCGATCGCTTGCTGAAGGGACACGCTCATTCCGACAATCTGCAGCACCGCGTCGAACGGGGCTTCCAGCGTTCCCTTGCAATCGGTGAGGCCTCTTTGAATGGCCGTCCCGAAGCTGCCGCCCGCGACGGTGAAGCCCGCCGATTTCTTGCCATGGGTCACCACAAGGCCGATTCTGATTTCCGGCACCGGGGAACGCTTGGCGATGGCGTCAAGCCCAAGCAGCACCCAATCCGGCTCGAACGTGTCGCCCGGCACCGGCGGGAACAGGAAGCGGCCGCCCCAGCGGATCAACTCTCGGATCGCCGGCTGAATTTCCCGGCCGATCTCGGTCAGTTCGTACACCTGCGCATTGACGGGCGCCGGCAAGGCAGTCCGCCGGACGACGTTGCTCTCGATCAGGGTTGTGAGACGCGTTGTCAGCAAAGTGGGGCTCATGCCGTCAAGATGATCCAGGAGATCGCCAAACCGCTTTGGTCCAAGAAGAAGCTCCCGGGTGATCAGGAGAGTCCAACGCTCGCCGATAATCTCCGCCGCGCGGGCAAGTGCGCAGAATTGCGGATAGTGAAGATTGCTCATGCTTCCGAGGTGGATGCCTCCGTATCATCGCCGGTAGGCGAGGGCGATCAACGGGCCCACGACGGCGAATTGAAGGATCGTGAACGCGGTTTCGAGCAGCACATAGTCCGGCACCGAGACCATCACATTCTTGGCAGCGACCGCGAGCGTGGTGAACGACCACGACAACAGGCCGGCACCAAGGCCATACAGGAGCCCGTCCTTCAGGAAGGAGCCGCTACCTTGTGGGAATACGCGCGGGAACAACCACGAGAACATCGCGCCTTGGATGATCATCGAGCCCAGTCCGAAGGCGATCACCGGCTCGTCGCGATAAATCTGGAGCGAATGGTACTTCTGCTCGAACAGGACAAGGTGCCAGACGTAAGCGATCGGAAAGGAGGGCAGCAGGTAGGCCGCAAAGCCAAGCCAAAAGCCGCGAACGCCGGTTGGACGGGCAACGTAGGATGCTGCTGGCATCGGAAACCCCGCTTACTACATTTTTTATAGTATGTAGTCCAAAATCTGGAGTCAATCATTTTCAAAAGGATCGACTGCGCCTTCGGCAGGACGTCCATGACCGAATGATCAGGAGCCGCAGGACGGGGCGCGGTTCCGGCGTAAGCTCTACTTCATCAAATTTCGGGGCTATTTCCCTGTCTTCACGAAATCCAGGATCTCGTCGGTCAGTTGCCCATCGGCGGCGTTGATCGCATAGATCTCCGACATGTGGCTGTGCTGCGGCAGCATGGTTGCGCGGGCGCAGCCGTTCGGCCCCTTGCAGGAGGCCTGCTTCAACAGATTGAATTGCTCGACGAAACGCGGCGGGTCGAGTTCGGCGGCGGCGATCATCAGCGGGATCTTTGTTGTCAGCAAACCCGGGAGCGAGGAACGCTCGGCATAGCGCGACGGGTCGGAGCCGAAATAGGCAATCTCGGCGTCGCCAAGCGGCGTCGCTCCCATTTCATAGATACCGGATACCATCACGGCGCCTGCGAGGCCGCCGCCTTTCACCTTGTGGAATTCGGGATGCGACACGTAGTTCGCAACATGGATCGCGCCGGCGGAATGTCCCATCAGGTAGATGCGCGCGGGATCGCCGCCGCGTTCAGCGATCTTGGCTGTGACCCATGCCACGATGGCCGCGAGATCTTCAGCGCCGGCCGGGTAGGGCGACTGCGGCGCGAGCCGATAGGTGGCGTTGACGCCGACGAAGCCGTTGTTCACCGCCCACAGCATCACATTGTCGTAGAACGGGCTGCCGGGCGCGCGCTTGTTGCCGGCGACGAAACCGCCGCCATGGATGAAGATCAGCACCGGACGGGCAGATGAGCCGGTCTCCGGCGTGAACACGTCGAGCAGGTGGCGATCGGCCGGGCCATATTTGACGTCGCGCTCGGTCTTGACGCCCTGATACGGCTCTTGCTGCTGCATCGGCGCGAACAGCGCGGCCGTCTTCGGCAGGTCGACGACGCGGCCGAGTTCGAGCAGTTTCCAGACAAGGTCCTCCGACATCGGGGCCTGCTGCGCCCATGCCGGACTCGCGAGCAGGGCCGCACCGATTGCCAGCGACATCACGCGTATCATTCCCGGCGTTCCTTCGTTTCTTGAGCGCGTTCCGTTAATTCTTGCCGATAATTCATACGTCAAACAGCTCGTCATTCGTATTGGATGGAGCCTACGGTCTGCCACCACCCGGGCGGTTGGCTCAGTTTTGTCAGGACATTCCCATTGGTTGGCTTAAGGACTCGCAGATTTCTGAAGAAGTCTTTCTCGATCGGGCTGTCGTGGCGATACCCGGTTATCGCGGCTGCGGTGTCAATCGGCACATCGAAGACATAGTCCACGCCCCATTCGCCAGGTTTAGGGCGTGCCTGTTCGGCGCGCTGCTTGTCCATTGCGATGTTGCGAAAGTCTCCGAATGCAGAAGGCAGATCCCCGCGAACCTCCAGATGTCCATTTCCCTGACTGGAGTCATGCCGAATTTGCCAAACGTACTGCCCATCCTGCCAGAGGCTTGCGTAAGAGACCATCGCATGCTCCAGGACCACACACGTGATGCACCGGGATCTTGCCGGCAGCCGCGCAATCCGGGCCGGGTTCGTACCGACGCTCGCGTCCATGACCAATGCGTACTGAGCGAATACCGCGCACCACCCGGACTTGAGAGCGGCTCCCGCCAAAGGCACATAGCTGGTACCTAGATCATGCTGGTCGGGCGTTTCATCGGTGGCCGCCAGATCGAGAGCGCCATACAGCGCATCTTCGTTGACCCCATCGACAAAGATCCACGACATGTTGAATCCCACAATTCACCTCCGTGCGCCCAGTTAACCAGCAAATTGAGATACTAGCTTGTGTCCCTGCTTGGCTGATGTACCCGCCAATTTGCACCGATTCACCGTGACGATTCGCTGCATTTGCGCTACCCAAAGGCTGACCTTTGGAGCCGAAATCAGATGAGCCGCCGCGACCGAAAACCATTAGCCAAGTCGCGCCCGCAAGGTGACCGGCGTAAAGGGCCCGCCAAGGGAGCTACCCCGTTTCGCGGCAACAAGCCCGGCGACCGGCTGCAGGGCAACCGGCCGGGCGGCAAGCCGCAGTTTACGGAGGCACGGCGGGAAAAGCCGTCCTATGTGGCGGCCGAGCCCGAGAAGACAAAGGCCGAAGTGCCGCTGCCCA
>Ga0081540_1004885_pt1 | contig 10097 bp, 8 predicted proteins | sample TabmetS2T1R1_FD_71024 | JGI IMG/M metagenome (GOLD analysis project Ga0081540, IMG submission 71024) | Tabebuia heterophylla rhizosphere microbial communities from the University of Puerto Rico - S2T1R1 | ecosystem: Host-associated > Plants > Roots > Rhizosphere ... | reverse complement strand
CCCGCTCGAGGTTCCTACTCGCGCGACGATGCCACGTCCCGAGGCAACGGGCATCAGGAAAACGTCAACGCAATCGCGGCTGCACTTTCTCGCACAGCAATTGCATCGAGCGCATGACCCGTTCGTGCGGGATCAGTCCGCCGGTGTTGAGTTCGGCAAGGATGCCGGCGAGGCCGAGCTGGTCCCTGAGGCTTGCGAGATTGTCGGCGACGATCTCCGGCGTGCCGACGATTGCCCGGCCGCGGCGCGCCTCGTCCCAGGTCAATGTCTGCAGCCGCTGGGCGCCCTCGATCCGCCGGTCGGTGTCAAAGACGCCCGCCCGGTTCGCCGATTCCTCCAGCCGAGCGCCGAGATAGCGGTAGAAGTTCATCAGGCTTTCTTGGGGATCGGAGAGCGCCTGGTCGATGGTGTCGCCGACATAAACCGGCGCGCGCAAATACACCTCACCCTCGCCTGGGTGGCCGGCAGCCTTCCAGGCGTCGCGGTAGATGCGCACACTGGGCAGCACCTCGTCAAACGTGCCGCGCCGGGCGCCGACAAAGATCCCAAAGCCGTGCTTTGCCGCGGAAACAAACGACTCCTCGCGGTTGGCGGCAATGCGGATCGGCGGATACGGCCTGCTGTATGGCTTGGGCACGATGCAGACGTCTTCGTAATTGTAGTATTTGCCGGTGAACGAGAACTTTTCCTCGGTCCAGGCGCGCTTGACTATTTCGAGGACTTCAGCAAAGCGCTCCGTGCTCTCGCCATAGGGAATGCCGTAGGCCTCGTAAGCGCGGGGAAAGCCGCTGCGGCCGACACCGAAAATCAGCCTCCCATGGCTAATGTGATCGACGGTCGCGGTGTCTTCGGCCAGACGCAATGGCTGGCACAACGGCAGGACCTGAACCCCGGTGCCGATCTTGATGTTCTTGGTGCGGGCGGCAATCGCGCTAGCGATCGTCATAGGCACCGAGCACACCGAACGCTCGGGCGCCATGTGGATCTCGGCCAACCAGATGGCGTCGAGACCCCAGCGCTCGGCGGCGTCGACCTGCTCGAAAGCGGTGTCGAACGCTTCCGCCTCGCTCTGCCCCGGGCGCCGCTGAAATTCATGAAACACGCCGAATTCGAAACTCATCGAAACTCCTCCTCCTACTTTGCCGCGAAGAGCTGTTGCTGCGGCTCGCCGGCGAAGGCCGGCATGATGTCGCGGGCGAAGCGGCGGATCTGCTCGCGCGAACCGCCGAAATTGATGATGACGTATTCGACGCCGCCCTGCCGCAGCCGCTCGAGCTTGCGCATGATCTCGTCAGGGGTGCCGAAAAGGGCGCTTTCGGCGCTTTCGTGCCGCGCCTCCTTTTCGTCGTCGAGGATGTAGCGGGTGCGCGTCTCGCCATCCGGCTGGCGCGCCAGCCTGTTGATCCGCATGTGTCCCTGGTAGCGCCGCTCGATTGCGGCTGCTTTCTCGGCCTCGTCCTCGGTGACATACACAGCCCGGGCAACGCCGACCTCCATCGGGTTGTACGGCCGGCCCAGCGCCATAACCTCGTTGCGGAATTGGGCGACTTGATCGAGGGTCTCCTCGGCGAGCGAGTGCTGCCCGAGCAGCATGTTATAGCCGCGCCGGACGACCTCGCTGACGGAATTTGCACTGCCGGCCCCCATCCACAGCGGTGGATGTGGTTTCTGCGCCGTTGGCGGCTCGACGACGATGTCGTCGAATTGCCAATACTTGCCCCGATGCGAAAACGGCGTTTCCGAGGTGAAGGCCTTGGTGATGACGTCCACCGCCTCCTCGAACCGGGGCTCGGCTTCCTCTAAAGGGATGCAGAACCCTGCGAATTCATTGTGCCGGTAGCCCTTGCCGATTCCGAAATCGAGCCTGCCGCCGGACAACAGGTCAAGCGTCGCCGCCTGCTCAGCCAACAGCACGGGGTTGTGCCACGGCAGGACCAGCACCGCCGTGCCGAGGCGCAAATCCGTGGTGCGCGCGCCGAGCCACGTCAACAGATTGAGGCTCGCCGACACCTGGCCAAAGCCAGTGAAGTGATGCTCGACGAGAAACGTGCTGTAATAGCCGAGCGCCTCGGCCTCGACATTGTTCTCGATGAACTCGCGGAAGCCCTGACTGCTGTCGGTGTCGGGACCGCTGCGTCTGGCCTGCGCACTGCCGAACAATCCAAATCGCATTGCTAAAAGCTCCCGCTGCTCGATATCCACTCTTGCGCGACTTCGTCCGAGCCCGTCATTGCCGGGCTTGACCCGGCAATCCAGACGCTCTTCCGCCTGCGCCCGCTTCGCGTGGATGCCCGGGTCGCACCCGGGCATGACGATGGGGTGACTAAGTGATGCACGGCCTATCGCCAAAATTCGCGCGAGGCGAGGCGCGCGCCCTCAGCGAGGCTTGCAAGCTTCGCCCAGACCACACTGGGGTCGACGGCTGCCTGGCCGACCCAGGTGCCGTAGCCGCAGTCGCTTCCAGCAATGACGTTTTCGCGCCCCACGAGCCTCGCATAGCGGCCGATGCGCTGGGCGATCAGCTCCGGGTGCTCGATAAAGTTGGTCTTCGATTCGATCACGCCGGGGATCAGCACTTTGCCCTCCGGTAGCTTTACGTCTTCGAACACCGTCCATTCATGCGCATGACGCGGGTTGGCCGCCTCGAAGGAGAGGCCGCTCGGCTTTGCCAGGAACACGGTTTGAATGATATCGCGTAGCGGTACATCGCAATGGTGTGGCCCTTCGTAATTGCCCCAGCACAGGTGCAAGCGCAGCCGGTCCGCCGGGATATTCGCCAATGCGTGATTGAGCGTCTCGATGTGCAACTGCGCTTTCTTGCAAAACTCGGCGATGCTCAGCGCAGCGTATTGGATGTGCCGGCCCATTGCGAGATCGGGGCAGTCGATCTGCAGGATGAAGCCGGCCTTGGCGACAGTTTCGTATTCCGGCCGCATCGCCTCGGCGATGGCGTAGAGATAGTCTTCCTCGGTCGGGTAATGGCCATTGTGAAAGAACAGCGAGACAACCCCCGGGGAGGCGGCGCTGAGGAAGGCCTCCGGTACGTCGACCTGGGCCAGCGCGGCTTTCAAATGATCGACGTCGGTTTCGGCCGCCGCCGGGTCGCGAACCTTGATCGGGCCATTGCAGCCGGGTGTCTTGCGCCGCGCGCGACCGGGGTCGCCAAAGACCCGCCGGGCGAACTCCGGGAAATCGACCAGGTCCTGGTAGACGAGCGGGTGGCTCTCGCCGCCAAAGCCGTCGAGCCGGTCCTTGATGTAGGTGGCGTAGCTCGGCTTGCTCATCTCGCCGTCATTGACGACGTCGATGCCGGCCTCGACTTGTTTGGCGACGATTGCGGCCACCGCAGAGCGGATGCGTGCGTTGAGCGCCGCCGAATCCACGGGCACTCCTTCTTCCTTGGCGAACATCGTGCGCACCAGATCCTCCGGCCGCGGCAGGCTGCCGGTATGCGTCGTCAGAAAGCGTTCGGTGCTGCGGTTCATGATTGGATTCTGCTCAATGGAGCCTTGGCATCACCTTCTCGCAGAGCAGCTGCAATGACCGTGTCATCGGTTCCAGCGGGATCAACGCGCCAAAATTCAATTCTGCCAGGATCCCGTTGAGACCCAGCTCTTCGTGCAATTCCTGCAAGCGGTCGCCGACATATTCCGGACTGCCGATGATCACCTTGTCGCGCCTGACCTCCTCATAGGAGATGGTCCGGACCGTCTGCGCCTCGGCCGCGCGGCGGCGATTGGGCGAATTTTCCAGCCGCGTGCTCAGAGTCCGGTAGCCGGACATGATACTCGTCTCGGCCTCTTCCAACGCCTGCCGATCGGTATCGGCAATGTGGAGGGTCAGCCGCAGATAAACCTCTCCCTCGCCCGGATGCCCCGCCGCCTTGTAGGCTGCGCGATAAGCGGCGAGGTCGGGGGCGAGCCCCGACAGCGAGCCGCTGCGCACCGCGACAAAGATCGGATACCCGGCCTCGCCAAGCGACGGAAATGTTTCCTCGCTGGCAGCGGCGACGCGTATTGGCGGGCACGGCTGTTGATAAGGCTGGGGGACGGCCGACGCATTATTGAAGCTGTAGTATTTGCCCTCGTAGGAGAAGGTCGGCTGGGTCCACGCCCGCTTGACAATCTCGAGCGTCTCAAGAAACCGCTCGCGGCTTTCCGAATAAGGCACGCCGTAGGCGGCGTAGGACCGGGGGTTGCCGCTGCGCCCGACCCCAAAAAGCAGTCTGCCCTGGCTGATCTGATCGATCGTCGCGGTCTCCTCGGCAAGACGCAGCGGGTGGCAGAGCGGCAGAACCTGGACGCCGGTACCGATCTTGATGCGGCGTGTGCGGGCGGCAATGGCGCTGGCGACGGTCAGCGGCGCCGTCAATACGGAGCGGCGCGGCTGCTGGTGGATTTCGGCAAGCCAGATCGCGTCGAGGCCCCAACGGTCGGCGGCTTCGACCTGGGCGAGCGCCTCCGCGAACGCCTCCGCCGGGGTCTGCTCCGGCCGGCAGTGGAATTCATGGTAGACGCCGATTTCCATGGGTATTCTCCGTGCGCATACCGCGCCAAGTCACGGTAATTTCGATCTGATTATCGTGCAAATACTGATTTCTGATCATCGCGATGCCGTCACGGCATGACAGCCACCCACCAATTCGGATTGACGCCGGCTTGCGCCGGTGGGCGGAATCTCCCGGCCATGGAGTTGCGCAGCCTGCACTACTTCGTCCGCATCGCCGAGCTCGGCAGCATCACCCGAGCCTCAGCCCATCTGCAGATCGCGCAACCGGCGCTCACCAGGCATGTGCAACGGCTTGAGGACGAGCTCGACACGCCCCTGTTCACGCGCGCAAACCGGGGGGTACGATTGACCGAAGCCGGTCAGAAACTGCTGGAAAACGCGCAACGCATTTTGCGCGACGTCGAGCGCACAGGCGACGAGATCCGGGCGCACAAGACGCATCCGAGCGGCAAGATCATCCTCGGCGTCACGCCGACGCAGTGCCCGGTGGTGGTTCCGGCGCTGTTTGCCCGTATGCGGCAGCACTATCCGATGGTCGAACTCAAGGTGGTCCACGCCGGCATGGTTCGCCTGGAGGAGTTCATCGTCGACGGCCGCGTCGACCTAGCGCTGTTGTCGGATATCTCGCGCAGCCGGTTGATCGTATCGACGCGGCTCGCCGAAGAGGAAATGGTGCTGATCACCAAACCGGGGGCGCGGCCGCCGGGTGTTGTTTCGGCCGAGGAGTTGAGCCGCACGCCGCTGATCCTCGGCGACGGGCTACGCGCGGCGATGGACGTGCTGCTGGCCGGGCGCGGCATCGAGCTTCAAGTCGACACCGAGCTCAACGACCACGAGACGATCCGGCTGATGGTGCAGCAGGGTGTCGGCGCCTCGATCCTCCCCCATTCGTCGGTTTTCCGGGAGTGCGCGCGGGGGCTGGCGGAAGCGCACCGGATCACCGCTAATGGCATCTTCAGAACCCTGGCTCTCGGTGTGGCGGCGAACCGCAGCACCTCCTCGGCGCGTGAAGTGGTGGCGGAGATGGTAAGGCAAGTTCTCTTGGACATCGCGGCGGAGGGCAAGCTTCGCCCGCGGTTCCCCAAATCGGCCGCCAAAGCCCCGCCTCCAGGTCCCCCTGCGCGAAGACGGATCAAACTCGAGGCCTAACCGATAAGGAGGAACGCAATGAAGATCGTCGATTCACAGATCCATCTCTGGGAAAACGCCCGGATGTCGCCGCAGCATCGGCAGATTCCGACCTACAATGTGGACGACGCATTGAGGGAGATGGCCGAGGCCGGTGTCGACGCGGCGGTGATCCATCCGCCCAGCACGCTCGGCGAGGCCGTCAACGTGCAGGCTATCGAGGCGGTGAAGGCGCACCCGGACAAATTCTGCATTCTCGGGCATTTCGACCTGCAAGCGCAGAACCGAGACGAGATCGTCAGAAATTGGCGGCAACGGCCAGGGATGCTCGGCTTTCGCTTTACCTTCAACCAACCACACCAGGCGAGCTGGTGGAACGACGGCTCACTCGATTGGTTCTGGGCGGCCTGTGAGAGGGAGAAGCTGCCGATCGGCCTGCTCGCCGGCGGACACATGGCCGACTTAGGCAGGATCGCCGAGCGCCATCCCGGCCTGAAACTGCACATCGACCACCACGGCCGCGGTGGTGGCGGCGGCAGCGGGACGGACGACGCGGCCTTCGCCAATCTCGACGAGATGCTGGCCTTGGCCAAATACCCCAATGTCGCGGTCAAGCTCTCCGGCGCGCCGAGCTATTCGAGCCAGCCCTATCCCTACCGCAACATCCACCAATACATCCGCCGGATTTTTGATGCCTTCGGCCCGCAGCGCTGCTTCTGGGGCACCGACATCACCCGCATGCCGTGCTCCTACCGGCAATGCGTGACGATGTTCACAGAAGAGCTGCCATGGCTCCAGGGCCGCGACAAGGAGCTGGTGATGGGCGACGCAATCTGCGACTGGCTCGGCTGGAAACGCCCCGCCTGACGACCGGCGTCCCCGCTGGGCGGGGTCCATCCGCTTTATTGCGGGAGAGGGGCCGAGGGCACCAAAGCAGGGTAGGGTTTCTGCATCATCCTTGACGCGATCTCGCTGTCGAATTACGGTTAAAAATGCCAGCGGTGATCGCATTCTACCGCGCGGCACAAGCGTTTATGCGCACACTCCCCACCCTGTTGAGCCGAGTGGCGGCTTTATGCCGCAGCGTCACGGGGACGAGGGTCGCAGCGACCCTGGTCGCACTAACCGCAATCCTGCTCGCCGACGCGACACCGAACGGTCCGCTGGCGAACCTGCGCAACTGGGTGTTTGACGCGTACGAGCGTTACTGGCCTATCTCGCGGCCGGCCTGTCGGACGTTGATCATCGATATCGACGGCGAATCCATTCGTCGGATCGGGCAGTGGCCTTGGTCGCGCGACCGGCTTGCTCGAATGGTGGAGGTCGCGGCATCAGCACGGGTCATCGGGATTGACCTTCTACTCACGGAAGCGGACCGGCTTGCAGACAGCGATCATGACTCGGATGCGATGCTTGCCGCGAGTCTGCGTCAGGTTCCCGTCGTCCTCGCCGCAGCTGCGGACTCGGCTGCTCGATCTCCCGTAGGGCCGCTGCCGGCGGCCACCCCAGTTTTCGAAGGCGGCAATAACCCCCGTGCGAACCTTCCGCAATACCAGGCGGTTTTCTGGCCCCAGGCGGCGCTTGCCGATGCTGCCGCCGGTATCGGACTTGTTACAGTCCCGCCGGAAGCCGACGGGATCATGCGAAGGATGCCGACCATGGCATCGGTCGGATCCCTTCTGGTACCGAGCTTTGCCGTCGAGGTGGTCCGCGTAGCCACCGGCGCCGACCGGATCAGTTTTCGTGCGGAACCGACCGGCAACCGCTCGCTCGAGATTGGCGACCGAAGCATTTCCCCAGACACCGCCGGCGGTGTCTGGCCCCGTTATGCAGTCAATGCGACCGTTCCCTCGGTGCCTGCCGATCGCGTGCTGACGGGAGAGATCGATCCTGCGGTTTTTTACGATCGCGTCGTGCTGATCGGCACGAGCGCGCCGGGTCTGGGCGACGCATTCGAAACTCCGCTGCGACATCTGCAAAGCGGGGTGTCCATCCAGGCGCAGCTGGTCGAGAGCTTGCTTGTGGGTGATTTGCTGCGGCGTCCGATCTTCGCCCCCGCCTTGGAACGGCTGCTGGCGGTGGCGCTCGCGACTGCCGCAATGCTCCTGTTCGGGCGCATTGGGGACAAGGCCTATGCCTTGCTTTGCGGCAGCGCCGTGATCCTGCTCGGCGCCTGTTCCTTTGGTGCGTTCGCAGCGGGAGGGCTGTTGCTTGACGCGACGCTCCCGGCCGCCACACTGCTTGCGACCAACCTCGTCGTTCTGGCCGAGCGCGCGCATCAGGAGGTCCGTGCGCGCCGCAGGCGGGAAGTTGAGCTTGCCGATGCCTTGCGGGAGGCCCAGCTGCGAGCTGACGCCGAGAATGCCCGCCAGAGCCTCGCTATCGCGCTCGATGCCGCGCAAATGGGCATGTGGGACGCCGACCTGGTCGGCGGCACCTCGCGGCGGTCACCGCGCCATGACGAGATTTTCGGTTATGCCGGTCCGCCTCCGGAATGGGGCCGTGAGACGTTGCTGGCGCGGGTAATCGCGGAAGACCGGGAAATGGTGGCGCGCAATATCGATGCGGCGATGGCGACTGGCGCTCTGCACTTTCAATGCCGGATCCGCCGCCCGGATGGAAGCGTCCGTTCTGTCGCTGTGGACGGCCGCGTCTACCGTGCCGAAGATGGCGCGCCGACCCGTATCGCGGGTGTCGTGACGGACGTGACGGAGCGGCGGCGTCTCGAGGAAGCTCTTCAGCAGAGACAGAGGCTGCAGGCCGTTGGCACGATCGCTGGAGGCGTTGCTCATAACTTCAACAATCTGCTTGCAATCGTCCTCGGGAATCTGGACCTTGCTGCCCGGCCGGGCTTCGACAACGAGCGGATCCGTCCGCTCCTGACAGCGGCCGCAGCAGCAGCGGAGCGGGGCGCCAAATTGACGTGGCAGCTCCTCTCGTTCGCTCGCCAACAGCCGCTTCAGCCGGAACCGACTGCGCCCTCCGAGCAGCTTAGCAGCCTTGCGACACTGATCGGCGAAACCTTCCCGGCGAGCGTGGTGGTCGAGACGCAAATCTCGGACGATCTGTGGTTGGTCGCGGCTGATTCGGGCGAGCTGCAATTAGCCCTCCTCAACCTCAGCTTCAACGCTCGGGACGCGATGCCCGATGGCGGGAGACTCGGCATTTCCGCAAGAAACGAGACGGTCCAAGATGAACGCCTCGGGCTTTCCGGCAGCTATGTCGTAATCAAGATCGCCGATGACGGGCTGGGGATTCCGCCGCAACTCCTCCCCCGCGTCTTCGAGCCCTTTATGACGACAAAGGAAATTGGCGCCGGCGTCGGTCTCGGCCTCAGTCAGGTGCATGGCTTTGCGCACCAGTCTGGCGGCGCGGTCGATATCGAAAGCGAGCCGGGGAAGGGAACCGTGGTTCAGATGTATCTGCCCGCGGCGAAGGCGCCGGCTAGATCACCCGCTTTGTTGGATGCCGAGGGGGTGTATCGCGGAACTGGCACCGTGCTGATTGTCGAGGACCAGCCGACCCTCGCCGATCTCGCGGGTGAGCTTTTCGGGCAATGGCAACTCGATATTAAGATCGTGCACCAAGCGACCGCGGCGCTCGCCTTGCTGAGAGAGGGGATGAAGATCGATCTCGTCTTTGCAGACATTATCATGGCCGACGGGTTGGATGGCCTCGAACTCGCCGAGACCATGAGGAACGAATTCCCGGACGTCCCGATAATGCTCACCAGCGGCCATAGCGGTGTTGCCGCCGATGCCGCAGCGAAAGGATTTCAGGTGATCCGCAAACCGTATCGGCTGGAGGAACTCGGGATATGGTTGCAGAGATTTCTCCGCACCCGTTCGACCTGATTCTCAAAGAAGCAGAAAGGCGACGATGCGAAGAGCGTGGTCGGCCCTCGTCGTCATCCTGTGCGCGATAGGCCTTTCGGCTCGCGCCGAGGAAGCGCCGATCGGCTTTGTCAAGACATCGTCGGGAACCGCGACCGTGACCCATGGCGGCATTACGACCGCCGCCGCGCTCGCCATGCCCGTCTACGAACATGATCGCCTTGAGACGGGTGGCAATGGGGAACTCGGCGTCACATTCCGCGACAATACGCGGATCTCGCTTGGCCCGGACAGCCGGATCGAGCTCAAGCACTACGTCTTCAAGCCGGCCTCCGAAGAATACGGCTTCCTCCTCAGGCTGGCCTACGGAACCATGGAATACATTTCGGGCCTCACGGAGAAGCTTGCACCGGACGCGATGTCGATCGAGACGCCGGGTTTCACCGTCGGCGCACGTGGGACAAGATTGCTCGTCCGAGCCGAGAAATAGCATGAAGATGCGGATTCTGACGCTGGCATTGCTATTGGCGCTGACAGGCTGCGGTCTGCCCACCAATGTTGTCGTCTTGTTGCCCGACGAGAATGGCGGGGTGGGCAAGGTCGCCGTCCATGAAGGCAGCAGCACCG
>Ga0081540_1004884_pt1 | contig 10098 bp, 7 predicted proteins | sample TabmetS2T1R1_FD_71024 | JGI IMG/M metagenome (GOLD analysis project Ga0081540, IMG submission 71024) | Tabebuia heterophylla rhizosphere microbial communities from the University of Puerto Rico - S2T1R1 | ecosystem: Host-associated > Plants > Roots > Rhizosphere ... | reverse complement strand
CAACAACAAGTGGATCGGCCAGCGCACCATTCGTCCCGACGGCATGGACAAGGTCACCGGCCGTGCCCAGTTCGCCGCCGACACCACCATGCCCGGCATGATCTGGGGCAAAGTCTTGCGCAGCCCGCATCCGCATGCGCGCATTCGCGGCATCGACACCTCGAAGGCGGAGAAGCTGCCGGGCGTGAAGGCGGTCGTCACCTCCAAGGACATCGTCGATTTCACGATCGAGAAGGGCGCCGTCATGCTCGGCATCCAGGACATGCGCTGGATGTGCCGCAACGTCATGGCGCGCGACAAGGCGCTGTTCCCCGGACACCCCGTAGCTGCAGTCGCCGCCACCACGGAAGCGATCGCCGCGGAAGCCTGCAAGCTGATCGAGGTCGACTACGAGGTGCTGCCCTGGTCGATCGAGATCGAGGATGCCATCAAGCCCGATGCGCCGATCCTGCACGAGTTCAACAAGTTCGAGGGCAAGCCATCCAACATCGCCGGCCGCCTCGAGCACAAGAAGGGCGATATCGCCGAGGGCTTCAAGCAGGCCGATGTCGTGATCGAGCGCACCTTCACCACGCGCCCGGTGCACCAGGGTTATATCGAGCCGCACGCGTGCTTGATCTCGGTCGCGCCCGACGGCAAGACCACAATCTGGAGCTCGAGCCAGGGCCAATTCATGGTCCGCGCCATGACCTCGATGCTATCAGGCATCCCGCAGAGCGATATCCGCGCCATTCCCGCCGAGATCGGCGGCGGCTTCGGCGGCAAGACCATCGTCTATCTCGAGCCGGTCGCGACCATGCTCGCCAAAAAATCCGGCCGTCCCGTCAAGATGGTGATGACGCGCGAGGAAGTGATGCGCGCCACCGGGCCGACCTCCGGCTCGCGCAGCACGGTGAAGATCGGCGCCAAGAAGGACGGCACGATCGTTGCCGCGTACGGCACCTTCTATCTGCAGGCCGGTGCCTTTCCGGGCTCGCCGATCCGCGGTGCGGCCGGGTGCAGCTTCACGCCCTACGACATCCCGAACCTTCTCTCCGAAGGCTTTGACGTCTGCTCCAATCGCTCCAAGGTCGCGGCCTACCGCGCGCCGGGCGCGCCGATCGGCGCCTATGCGGTGGAGTGCGTGATGGACGAGGTCGCCGAGGCCCTGAAGATGGACCCGCTCGACTTCCGCCTGAAGAACGCCGCCAAGGAAGGCACCAAGGCCGCGCACGGCCCGACCTTTCCGCGCATCGGCTATATCGAGACGGTGGAAGCCGCCAAGAACTCGCCGCACTACGCCGCGCCGCTCGGCGACGGCCAGGGCAAGCTGCGGGGCAGGGGCGTTGCTTCCGGCTTCTGGTTCAACGCCGGCGGTGAGTCCTCCGCGCAGGTGAACGTCACCGAAGACGGCAACGTCGTCGTCACCACGGGACACCCTGACATCGGCGGCTCGCGCGCCGGCATCGCCAATATCTGCGCCGAGCTGCTCGGCATCGACTACAAGCGCGTCTCCGTCATCATCGGCGATACGCAGACCGTCGGCTTCTCCAACCTCACCGGCGGCAGCCGCGTGCTGTTTGCTTCCGCAATGGTGGTGACGCAGTCGGCGGAAAAGGTGATCCAGACGCTGCGCGAGCGCGCGGCGAAAATCTGGAACATCGACCCCGAAGCGGTGAAGTGGGAGCAGGGCGCAGCGCATCCGGTCAGCCCGAATGCCGGCCAGTTCGAGCCGCTGACCTTGAAGGAACTTGCCGACAAGGCGCCCGCGATGGGCGGACCCATCGGGGCCGGCGTGCAGCTCAACACGCAAGGAGCCGACGGCGGCTTCGGCACCCATATCTGCGACGTCGAGGTCGATACCGAACTCGGCATCGTCCGCGTGATCCGCTACACCGCCGTGCAGGATGTCGGCCGCGCCATCCACCCCGGCTATGTCGAAGGACAATTGCAGGGCGGCGTCGCGCAGGGCATCGGCTGGGCGCTCAACGAGGAGTACATCTATACGAAGGAGGGCAAGGTCGATAATCCCGGCTTCCTCGACTATCGCATGCCGGTCTGCTCCGACCTGCCGATGCTTGACTGCATCATGGTCGAGGTGCCGAACCCCAAGCATCCGCAGGGCGTCAAGGGCGTCGGCGAAGTCCCGCTGGTGCCCGTCATGGCGGCCGTCGCCAGCGCCATCTACAACGCGCTGGGCATTCGCTTCTACAGCCTGCCGATGTCGCCGCCGAAAATCAGCGCGGCGCTCGATGCCGGCCTGAAGCAGGCGGCGGAGTAGGGCGATGCGACGTAGCGCGGATTAGCGCAAGCGTAATCCGTCATTCCTCCGCGGATGCGGTGTCGGCGGGTTACGCCTTGCGGCTAACTCGCCCCACGACCCACGAGCCACCCATGAAGCGCATCTGGACGATCATTGGCGTGGCTGACGTGCCGCGGAGCTTCAAGTGGTATCAGTCGCTGCTTGGCCTTGCGGAGACCGCGCCTGCCCACGACTATTTCGGGCAAATCGTCGACTCCGATGGAACGGTCCTGCTCTGCCTTCACGCCTGGGGCGCCCACGAGCATCCCTCATTGAAAAGCCCCGACACCGCCACGCCCGGCAACGGCCTGTTGCTGTTCTTCCGGGTCGACGACTTTGACGTCGCCTTGTCCAGCGCGCGTGCGCTCGTGAGCCTTCTGGAGGAGGAGCCGCATGTGAACCCGAACGCCGGAACGCTGGAGTTTTCGCTCCGGGACCCGGACGGATATTACGTCACCGTCAGCGCGATTGACCCCTAGGGCGGATTGACCGACGTCCCGCCGTGGCTCGGCGGCCAGAGGATGCCGTTGAATTGGCAATCCGCCCGCAATAGCCTTCCCCGGGTTGGGGAGGACTATCTACATGAAGCGGCCTGGTTACGGGCTCAAGCTTCTTATCACCATCCTGCTGCCCTTCGTCGTCGTCTTCGGCGCGATCGAGCTTGCCATCCGCACCACGGCCGCCGGCGAGATTGCGTTTTTCCGCTCGGTCGTCGGCGAGGTGCCGCCGCATGTTGCGATCTTCCAGAATCCGGCGACGCGGATCAGGAAGTTCCAGTTTCCGGTCAATCCGCACACCGCCGATCCCGTTCTTGCCTGGAGGAACCAGGACAACCTTCGGCAGGAGCCGTACCTCACCACGTCGCACGGCATCTATTCGCCGCACGAGATTGCTTACGAGCGCGACGGCAAGCGCTACCGCCTGCTTATCCTCGGCGACTCCTCCACCGCCGGTCTCGGCATCGACAAGCAGTCCGACACCTGGCCGCAGGTGCTGCAGCGCCTGCTCGGCCATTCCGTCGAAATCGTCAATGCCGCCGTGATCGGCTATTCCACCGAACAGGCGCGAGCTGCGCTCGTTCGCGAGTACTACAAGTACAAGCCTGACGGCGTTCTGCTCTATCTCGGCAATAACGATGGCTTCGGCTCGAGCGTGCCCGACCGTCGCCTGCTCGACGTGACGCAAGCCGGAAAATCAGTCCTTGCGCGCCTCGACAACTGGCTTGTCGATCGCTGGGCGACCTATGTGTTCCTGAAGGCGGGAGCGAAATACGTCAATCAGGTTGCATTCGACACCGACCTCGGTGACGAGGCGCTCAAATTGCCCCGCGTTCCCATCGGAGAGTTTCGCGAGAATATGGATGCGATGGTGCGGTGGGCCGAGGGGACAGGCGCGGACATTTATCTCGTCATTCCGCCGGTGCCGCTGGAATATCCGCCGCGCATCCTCGAATATGATTTTCGCCGCGCCTATGAGCCGCAGTTCGGCTGGAAGAAAGGATGCATCGAGCCGGGCAAGCCGTTGAGCAACTTGCTGCCGGCGCTGCTCAACACCGATATCACGACACCCCGCTATCCCAAATACGACCTGCCGATCGGACGATACGCCAGTCAGGTGGTGCGCTGCTTCGACGGCCGCCTCGACGAGCAGCGCGAGCGCTTTTCGAGGCTCGTGGAGAGCGGCACGAAAGATCCCGATGTCTACAACAATTACGGTTACGTGCTGGCGCGATCGGGCGATGCCAAATCGGCGCTCGCCGCCTTCCTCAAGGCGATCGAGCTGGCGCCAAAGGTCCCGCACTTTCACTACAACGCCGGCTTGACGTACCGCGGGCTCGGCGACGAGGAGCGGGCGCTGGCGCAGCTGCAGGCCGCCATCGACCTCGACTTCACCTCCGCCCGCATCCAGTCGCCCTATGTGGCTGAACTGAAGAAGATCGCAGGCAGCGATAGTCGCATCGTCCTGATCGACGCCGGCACGATCTTCCGTAGCTGCGACAATGAATTGCTGTTCGCCGACCACGTCCATCCCAACGAGAAGGGCCAGGCGCTGGTCGCCCGCATCGTCGCCCGTGCGGTCGCCGCGCATCGCCCGAACGCGTGCGCCGGCGGTGCCGGCTGCGGTGTGGCGGAGGGCAAGGCGATCTGCGCCCCCCTGTGACAAACGCGTGACAGTGCGCGCGAAAAATGCCGAGTTCCGGAAAAGGCTTCCGGATAAGTCGGTCAGTCCTATTGCCCGGTTGCAGAGTTCGCCTTCCCCTGTGGCTGGGCTGAGGGCTTCACTGCGATGCGTCGACTTACCGTTTGCCGATTGCTTGTTCTTTGCGGTGTGCTGCCAGGCACTTGGGCCAATGCAGCCTGTGTCGATCCCGCCCAGCTCATGCGCTCGACCGCCAGCATCATGCAGCATTTCGACGAGAGGGAGCGCGATGCGCATCCCGGCGTGATCGGCATCCAGGGAACCGGTTGGTTCCTGTCTCCAACGACGATCGTCACCGCCGAACACGTCACGGCAGCGATGAAACTCTCCACGAAGGAGTGGAAGCCGCTCGAGATCGGAGCCGGCGAGGGTAGCCAACTCATCGGTGCACGCATCCAACGCCTGGCGGGAGGGACGCCGGAAAAACTGGCCGTCATCGAACTCCAACGCGCCGCTTCCGATGCGCGGAGCGTTGCAATTCGAAAGGAGCCGCTCGTGCCGGAGGAGCAGGTCATGACGCTCGCCTATCCTGCCGGCGGCCCTCGTCTCGTGGGAGGACGGTTCGTGCGTTTCGGAGATGACGGCAAGCTCGCCGGCATGGCCCTTCTGGAAATGTACGAAGGGGACAACCGCCTTGTCATCGATCACGGCGCCTCGGGAGCACCGGTGGTCGATTGCAGCGGTCGCGTCGCGGCTGTCGTCACCAACGTGTTCAGCCAGAGTTTTGTGTGGGCGTCTCGCGAAATACGAATTTCGACGGCGTGGGGAATGCCCAACGTCGTTTCTGTACCGGCGCAGGTGTTGGAAGAGGCAAATTAGGACGCGGACTCATTAACGCGCAGCTAAGGCGCTTCCGGCGCCCGGCGCTTGCCGCCTCTGCCGCTGCTGCGTTCCTTCTGTCGCACTCGGTAAGCCGTCTTCTTGTCCCTGTTGCCGCAGCCGTTCATGGCGCACCAGCGCCGCTTTCCGGGCCGCGACATGTCGATGAACAGGATCGAGCAATGCTCGTCGGCACACTCGCGGACGCGGTGAAGTTGACTGCCGCAAAGGAGATCAATCGCGTCGCGCGCGACCATCGACAGCACGGCTTCGAAAGGGTTCGGGGAATGCCACGTCAACGGCACTCCAATCCCCGACATCGTGGGTACGAGGCCGGGGGACGCCGCGTGTTTGTTGAGCGCGTCAAAGTCTGCTTTTCCCGGCTTCCTTGACTGCAACGCGCATTGCACGAGGCCGTAGATCGCCTCGCGCAGTTCGCGCGCCTTCGTCAATTGGCGCGTGGTCACCGAAAACCCTTCGTGAAGAAGTCCGCATTGGATGCACCAGCGCGCAAAGTCTTCTCCATCACGCCAGCGCTCGATCGGAACGTGCGCGCGATCGCCGACCGTGGCCACAAAATCGAGGCACAGCCGGCCCGAGCGGAAGCGGAAGTCCTGGTCGCCGGAAGAGCTTGCAGATGCTGGTCGGATGTTCATCTGGCACTTGTTTAACCGGTTCCATCGTGCTAGTCAAAGGCACCGGTATTACTGGTTCCCCATCCGATCGACCAGCGACGGACAGGATCGTTACGGCAACCGGCCTGGAGGTGGATATGGTGCAGACTCGTCGGATTCGGACCTCCGTTCTGGATGTGGCTTATGAGGAGGGCGGACCATCCGATGGCCGGCCCGTGGTGCTGCTACACGGCTGGCCTGACGACCTTCGCACGTACGATCGCGTCGCGCCGCCTCTGCAGGCGGCAGGATTTCGCACGATCACTCCGTCGTTGCGCGGCTTCGGCGAAACACTGTTCCTGTCGAAAGACACCATGCGTTCCGGCGAAATCGTGGCGATGGCGCAAGACGCCATCGATCTCGCCGATGCGCTCGAGCTACGCGAGTTCGCTGTCATCGGCCACGACTGGGGTGCGCGTATCGCCTACGCCTTGGCGATCCTCGTCCCGGACCGTGTGGCGCGCATGGTGACGATGGCAGTCGGCTGGCAACCGGGCGGCTTGCCGACGCCGAGCCTGAAGCAGGCGCAGGCCTATTGGTATCAGTGGTTCATGGCGACCGAGCGTGGCCGCCAGATGGTGCGGAGCAATGGCAAGGCCTTCGCGCGCATCCAGTGGGATAACTGGAGTCCTCCCGGCTGGTTCGATGATGCGGCATTCGAACAAACGGCCAGATCATTTGAGAACCCGGATTGGCCCGTCATCACCTGGCACTCCTACAGCGTGCGCTGGGGCGAGGCGGACAAAGACCCGCGCTATGCCGACCTCGACCGCCGCGTCAGCGTGGCGCAGTCGATCTCCGTTCCCACGCTGATGATCCAGGGCGGTTCGGACGCCGTGACTTTGCCGGAATCCACCGAGGGCAACGACCGTTATTTCACCGGCAGCTACGAGCGCCACGTCATACCCGGCGTAGGCCATTTTCCGACGCGCGAGGCGCCTAAGGTGGTGAATAAACTCGTGTCGGACTTCATGCGACCTTAGGATTGTGTCGCGGGGGGAAGTCGAATATCGGCAAGAGACTCGAAGCTCAGGCGGCCGCCGCGTGGACGATGACGCGTCTCGCCTGAGTTGCCATGGTAGCGGAATGTCTCGCGAATGGCCATCGTCCCGTTTCAAGCAGACGACCGGCGCAGCAGGAGATCAGGCTGGAGCGTTCGATCATCATACGGCCGTTTACCGAAGCGGATGCGGATCAGGTCCGCGATCTCTTCGTCAGGGTCAATCGACTTCTCGCGCCACCTGACATGGCGGAAGCGTTCGAGAGGTACATTGCCGTGTCCCTGGATCAGGAAATTGGTCAAATCAGCAGTTACTACGGACAGCGCCAGGGCGGGTTCTGGGTAGCAGTCGATAGCAAAACAGTCGTCGGCATGTTTGGACTCGAACCTTCATCAACGGCGGGAATGGAGCTGCGGCGCATGTACGTCGACCCGGACTCTCGGCGCCTGGGTATCGCACGGAAGATGCTGGGGTTTGCGGAAGACGAGTGCCGCAATCGCAATTGTCCGCGAATGGATTTGAGCACCTCGGAGCTGCAGCGCGAAGCACTGTCGCTCTACAGAGCCTCCGGCTATCGACTGGTCCGCGAGGAAGTCGCCGATTCCGTCAGTAACAAGACTCTGGGCGGAGGTATCCGTCGTTATCATTTCTCCAAGGAGCTGTAGATCGATCAGCCGGTAGAGTTTGGCTCTGCCTGTTGGAAGCGCGTAGGACGGGTAGAGCGCTTGCGAAACTCATCCCGCTCACGTCGGGTGCGGTCGATGAGTTTCGCTGCGCTCTACCCATCTACGGACTGCGAAGTCCGGCCGGCGTAGCGCTTTGTCTGCTTATCGGGGTAGACCGGAAGCCGGCGGTCGACCTTTCCGAACGGTGCTTGTGACCCATGGCCGCCCCCACGAGCGTCCCCCGTCAGGCCCGATTGTGACCAAAATGGGACACATCCGATGATTGGCGAGGCAGAAAGCCTGCTCTCGTTCACCACATTTAAACCTTAAGATTCTACGAATTAAGATTCTACGAAGAGGACTCACCCACAGGCCGCAGGAATATGCGAACAGCCTTTGTACAGAAGCCATCCGTGGACTTCGGGCAATGAAGGTTTGGCAGACCAGCTGCATCGTGGCTGTCATCGCATCCGTGGGACTTTGTCTGGCCGCGGGTAATAGACCGGCCGCGACGGTGCCGGATGTCATGCCGGAAGCTGCAGCGAACATAGCGGCTCCTGTGAACATGACGGCTCCTGCGAACCTGGTGACGCCCGCGTTGTACGCCGAGGCATCCGCCAGACTTGCGGCAGCGCTTCGGGCAGAAAGAGCAGAGCCTGGCTCGGCGACGTCAGCAGGTTCCGGGCCGTTAAGCTCCGGAGCCGAGATCGTCGACGAGCCCGTCGCGCCAAAATTGGCGTCGTTGGGACAGGATATCGTCCAACCGCTGCCGGCAGAACGCGATGCGTCCAACGATGCTTCGAAAGCGGCGTCGACGCAGGATTTCCGTTATCTGGTCTACTACGTCTGGTCCGAACTGCCGCCCGCCGAGAAACCGGCGGAGATCGTCTTGCGTGCGTTCAAGGACATTCCGGTCGGAACGCCGGCCGAAGAAATCAAGCGCGCTTCCGACGCGTTTGGTCTCGATTTCAATTTCATGATGGCGGTTGCCAAGATCGAATCCGGTTTCAACCCCAATCAACGCACCGGGTCGTATATCGGCCTGTTTCAGCTGAGCCAATATGAGTTCGGAAAGTTCGGCTTCGGGCAGATTCGCAATCCGCGGGACAACGCCGTTGCGGCCGCCTACAAAATTATTACCGAAGGCGTCCAGTTCGAGTGGATCACGCACCGGACGCCGGACATGAGCGATCTCTACCTGATCCATCAGCAGGGCTGGGAAGGCGCCGCTGAGCACATCAGCCGGCCCGCTCGCACCGCCTGGAAATCAATGTGTGCCACCAGCGAAGGCAAGGAGAAGGGTGAGAGGTGGTGCAAACGCGCGATCTGGGGCAATGCACTTCCGGCGTTCAAGCGCACCTGGAAATCGGTGGACAACGTGACGTCAGAGGCGTTCGTCGGCATGTGGCGCGGTCGGGTCGCCGAATTCTACACGAAATATGTGGCGACCGCCGCTGCGGCGGCAAGCCAATAATTCCGTTGTCGGCAGGGCCCTGCCACGCCTGCATTGCATTTTGCCGCCGTGGAGAAACGGACACAGCTGGGCAGACCAAGTCCGCTCATGGCCCGATTTCGGACATGGAGGCCCCCGTCCTGACCCTTCGAAAAGCTCGCAAGTCGAGAGAGCCCGGCCCCGTCTGAAAGCCGGGCTTTTTCTTTGCCGCAATGCGATCACGATGGCATTTCGCCAGCCGTTACGTCATGCTGGTCTCCAAGCCTCGCCAAGAAGGCCCACATTCGCAAATCCATCAGGGCAGGAAATCATGAAGAGAAGAGACTTCATCAAGGTCACAGGACTTGGTGCGGCCGGCGCCGCTACGCTCGCGGCGCCCGCGATCGCGCAGTCGATGCCGGAAATCAAATGGCGCATGCCGACGAGCTGGCCGAAATCGCTCGACACGCTCTATGGCGGCGCCGAGATGATGTGCAAGATGGTCGCCGAGGCGACCGACAACAAATTCCAGATCCAGATCTTCGCGGCCGGCGAGATCGTGCCGGGCCTGCAGGTGCTCGACGCCGTGCAGAACGCCACCTGCGAGATCGGCCACACCGCCTCGTACTATTATTTCGGCAAGGACCCGACCTTCACCTTCGGCTCCTCGGTGCCGTTCGGCCCCAACATGCGCATCAACCAGGCCTGGTACATGCAGGGCGGCGGGCGCGAGGTGCTCAACGAGTTCTACAAGAGCTACAACGTGATCTCGCTGCTCGCGGGCAACACCGGCTGCCAGATGGGCGGCTGGTTCAGGAAGGAGGTCAACACGCCCCAGGATCTCAGCGGCATGAAATTCCGCATCGGCGGTTTTGCCGGCCGCGTGCTCCAGAAGCTCGGCGTGGTGCCGCAGCAGCTCGCCGGCGGCGACATCTATCCGGCGCTGGAGAAGGGCACGATCGACGCCGCCGAATGGGTCGGCCCCTACGACGACCAGAAGCTCGGCTTCAACAAGGTCGCCCAGTAT
>Ga0081540_1004883_pt1 | contig 10099 bp, 8 predicted proteins | sample TabmetS2T1R1_FD_71024 | JGI IMG/M metagenome (GOLD analysis project Ga0081540, IMG submission 71024) | Tabebuia heterophylla rhizosphere microbial communities from the University of Puerto Rico - S2T1R1 | ecosystem: Host-associated > Plants > Roots > Rhizosphere ... | reverse complement strand
AGGACGGCCCCTTCCACAAGATGACGCTGGAGCAGTGGAACGCCGTCATCAACACCAATCTCGGCTCGCTGTTCAACATGACGCGCCCGGTCATCGAGGGCATGCGTTCCCGCAAGTTTGGCCGCATCATCAACATCTCCTCGATCAACGGCCAGAAGGGCCAGTTCGGCCAGGTCAACTATTCCGCGGCCAAGGCCGGCGACATCGGCTTCACCAAGGCGCTCGCGCTGGAGAACGCCAAGGGCGGTATCACGGTGAATGCGATATGCCCGGGCTACATCAACACCGAGATGGTGCAGGCGGTGCCGAAGGAGGTGCTGGAAAAGTCCATCCTGCCGCAGATCCCGGTCAATCGTCTCGGCGAGCCCGAGGAGATCGCGCGCGCGGTGGTGTTTTTGGCCGCCGACGATGCCGGCGCCATCACCGGCTCGACGCTCACCATCAATGGCGGGCAGTACATGGTGTGACGATTTCACGCCGTCATTGCCTGCGACAAACGCGAAGCGTTTGCGCAAGGGAGCGCTAGCGACGAAGCAATCCATTGTTGCTATTGAGTAAAGATGGATTGCTTCGCTTCGCTCGCAATGACGCCAGCCTGATGTCCCCCCGTACCGCTACATTCATCGGACTGACCGCAATCCTGATGTGGTCGCTGCTCGCGGTGCTGACGGTCGCGACCGGCAAAATCCCGGCCTTCCAGCTTGCCGCGATGACCTTTGCCATCGGCGCGCTGGTCGCTTTCGCGAGCTTCCTGTTCCGTCCCACTGCTTTCGCGGCGCTGAAACAGCCGCCTGTCGCCTGGGTCGTTGGCGTCGGCGGCCTGTTCGGCTATCACGCACTCTATTTCCTCGCGCTGCGCTTTGCGCCGCCGGCGGAAGCGGGCCTGCTCAATTACCTCTGGCCGCTCCTGATCGTGCTGTTCTCCTCGCTGCTGCCGGGCGAGCGATTGCTCGCGCATCACATCATCGGCGCGCTGCTCGGGCTGGCCGGCACGGTGCTGCTGTTGATGGGTGGTGGCGGCAGCGGATTTGAGGCCGGCCAGTTGCCGGGCCTCGCCGCGGCCTTTGTCGCCGCCTTCGTCTGGGCCTCCTATTCGGTGATGTCGCGCCGGCTGAAGGCGGTACCGACCGACGCGGTCGCAGGCTTCTGCCTTGCTACCGCTGTTCTCGCCGCCATCGTGCACCTGGTCGTCGAGAAAACGGTGTGGCCCGAAACATCAGGGCAATGGCTTGCCATCATTGCGCTCGGCATCGGCCCGGTGGGCGCGGCGTTCTTCACCTGGGATATCGGCATGAAGCGCGGCGACATCCGCGTGCTGGGTGCCGCCTCCTACGCCACGCCGCTGCTGTCGACCGCGTTCCTGATTCTCGCCGGATACGCAAAGCCTACCGCCGCGATCGCTATCGCCGCGATCCTGATCGCCGGCGGCGGCCTGATCGCGGCAAAGGATTTGTTCCGGCGTCGCGGTTAAGCGGCTGGTTTCCAGCCCGGCGGCTTGTACATCGCCTCCGGAATCTGCCCGAGTTCCGAGCGCTGCAGCTTCTCCGGTGTCAGGCCGTAGAATTGCTGAAAGCTCATGATCAGCGGCCGCCATTTGTCGGGATCGATGCGGTTGGGCTGTGCATCCATCAAGATTCCCGGATGCGCGTGCACGCGCGTAACCCGCACCTCGATGGCGGCAATGTTGCCGCGCCACACCGCATCCTCCTGCGCCATCTCGTGCACATACGCGAGCTTGGCCTCGATCTGCACCGGGCATTCCAGCGCGCGGGGCGCCGCGACGGTGTCGCCGCGCGCGGCCGTCAAACCGCACAGGGCGAATTTCTCCTTCTCGTGCCGGTAGCCGCGCATGCGCTTGCCAGGGGGCACCGGATCGGAGCCGGTGGTGCGCGCGAGGCGGTCGACGGCGCCGACGAGATCGGCCGACGGCAGATTGAGTACGCATTCGCCGCTGCGGATCATGTTCTCGGTGGTTTTCGAATTCGCCGCCAGTCCCAGCATGCAGCGCCATCCGACCCACCAGGCCGACGACATCGGCGCGAGATTGGACGAGCCGTCCTCGTTGCATGTGCCGATCAGCACGACCGGCGTGCCGAAATAGAGAATGGCCGGCTCGATCTCGATGCTGGCCGGCATGAATGTCCCGTGCATGTTCCGCTCCTCTTGCTGTGAGCGGAATCTATTGATGCGCCGTCGCGCGACCCACCCGATTCCCGATGAGGGGGAGCATGATCCGGAAAAGTGCGCAGCGGTTTTCCCTGCGACAAACGCGAAGCGTTTGCGCGGAGATCATGCGCAAACAAAAAGAGACGCTACGCCGGCGCCCAGTCCTTTTCCGCCATTTCGAACTTCACGAATTCGAACGCCGGCGCCACCGTGCAGCCGACCAGCGTCCAGTCGCCGGTGCTCTCCGCGGCCTGCCACGCGCCGGACGGCACGATCGCCTGCGGCCGCTGGCCGGCGGCGACATCGGGGCCGAGCGTGATGATGTGCGGCGCACAGCCGTCATTGGCGATCTTCAGCGTCAGCGCGGCGCCCGAATAATAGTGCCAGACTTCCACCGCATCGATGCGGTGCCAGTGCGAGCGGTCGCCGCGCCCCAGCAGATAATAGATAGCGGTCGACATTGCGCGGCCCTGCGCGTCCGTGCGCACGTCGCGGAACGTCTCGCGGTAATACCCGCCCTCGGGATGCGGCTTGAGCTCAAGGCGCGCGATGATGTCGGCGGCAGTCGGCATGATCAGGACTTGTTCTTGCGCTCGCGCAGCTCGCCGAACACGTCGGCGGCAGATGAGCCCTTCATGTGCAGCGCTGCGGCAACCGACGGATCGTCGGCGCGCAGGAACACGTTGGATTTCTTCTCCTCGCCGAGCTTGACCGGAATGGTCGCCTTGTTCTGCGCACGCAACCTCGCCACTTCCTCGGCGCGCGTCTTCAGCGCCGGATTGTTGCCGTCAACGGTTAGCGCGAACTTGACGTTGGAGGCGGTGTATTCATGGCCACAATAGAGGCTGAAATCGTCGGGCAGCGCGCGCAGCTTGAGCAGCGAATCCCACATCATAGGGTGCGTTCCCTCGAACACGCGGCCGCAGCCGATCGAGAACAGCGTGTCGGCGGCGAACACCGCCTTTTCCTTGTCGAACACATAGGAGACGTGGTCGAGCGTATGGCCGGGTGTCTCCAGCACGCGCGCCAGGAGATTGCCGACCTTCACCACATCGCCATTGGCAACGCGCAGGTCGACATCGGCAATCGTCGCCTTCTTGTCATGCGGGGCGACCACGCGGCATTTGTACTTCTGCTTCAGCTCGGCAACGCCGCCGACATGGTCGTGATGGTGGTGGGTGATGAGGATATCCGTCAGCGCCCAGTTCTCCTGCGCCAGCGCCTTCAGGATGGGGGCGGCTTCAGGGGCGTCGATCGAGGCGGTCGCCCGGGTTTCGGTATCGTGGATCAGATAGCCGAAATTGTCGGACAGGCAGTTGAACACGCGAATTTCGGCAGCCATGACTTCTCCACCAACTTTTTGCTGATCACCCCAAGAAATATGGCGTTAACGTTCCTGCGGCAATGCAATTTTGGGCGCTCCGCAGGGAACATCTGCGTGTTACATTATGCTTGACGCGTTTTCTTCACGCGAACCGGTGCCCGCTTCGCTTGAAAACGCTATGGTGCTCGCATGGACGTGATCGATCTCCGCGATTTCTATTCGCAGCGCCTCGGCATCGTGGCGCGGCGGCTGATCAATCGCGGCATCCAGGCCTGCTGGCCTGAAGCAGAAGGCCAGCGTGTGCTCGGTCTTGGCTATCCTACGCCGTATCTTGGACTATTCCGCGACAACAGCGAGCGCTGCATCGCCTTCATGCCGGCAGCACAAGGCGTCCTGAAATGGCCGACCGGCCGTCCGGCGCTCGCCGCGCTGGTCGATGAATTCTCGCTGCCGCTGCCGGAGGCCGCGTTCGATCGCATCCTGCTCGTGCATGCGCTGGAAATGTGTGACGATCCGGAAAATCTGCTGCGCGAGGTGTGGCGCGTACTTGCGCCCTCGGGCCGCATGATCGCGGTCATTCCCAACCGCCGCGGCGTATGGACGCGCACCGACTCAACGCCGTTCGGCCATGGCCGGCCCTATTCGCGCGCGCAGATCACGCAGCTGTTGCGCAACACCTGGTTCACGCCGGCTTCCTGGGGCGAGGCGTTGTTCATGCCGCCGGTCGCCAACAGCTGGTTCCTGCGCTCGGCCATGGCCTGGGAGCGCGCCGGCGAGATTCTGTCGATGCCGCTGGCCGGCGTGCATATCGTGGAGGCGACCAAGCAGGTCTATCGCGCACTGCCCGCGCATCGCGAGCGCGTGCGGCTGATCCCGTCGCTGCAGCCCGTGCTGGTGCCCTCGCCAAGCACGCGGGGCAGGGCGAAGCTTTGAAGTCAGGCTGGAAACAATTCGAAACAAGAAAGGGGTGAGCACGCTCGCGCTGTGCCCACCCCTTTAATTCCAGACGCGAAACTCGCGTTACTCAGTCGTTCCCTGAATTGAAGTCCTCGCCCGAGCCGGCAGGCGCTGCACCCGCCATGTTGTTGTCGGGACGCGGGCCGCCATGCGGCCGCCGGCGCCGGCGCGGATAACGTTCGCCGCCGCCACCGCCACCTTCATAGTTGCGCTCACCGCCATTCATCTGCGGCTGTGAGCCGGTGATGAAGGAGGGCAGGCGGTCGACGCTGTCGGCCACCGCGGGCTGCGGTTGCTGCGGCTGTGGCTGATATTGCGGCTGCGGACGGTGCTCGCGATGCTCGCGGTCGCCGCGGTGTTCGCGGGGCTGCTGCTGGTCGCGCTGATAGGGCTGCTGGTCGCGGTCGCGCTGGTTGTTGTCGCGCATGTAGGGCTGCGGCTGCTGCGGTTGCGGCACGAAGCCCGGCTCCTGGCCGAACGGCGAGAAGCCGTCGTCCTCGCCCTCGCTTTCATCCGCCGACATGTCGTTGTCGGTGCGCGGCTGTTGCATATGCTGCGGCTGATTCTGGCGGAACTGCTCCTGCGCCGCCGCGATCAGGCGGAAATAATGCTCGGCGTGCTGGTAGTAGTTTTCGGCGGCAACAGGGTCGCCGGACGAGCGCGCATCGCGGGCGAGCTGGACATATTTTTCAGCAATATGCGAGGCAGTGCCGCGAATCTTGATGTCGGGGCCGTTGGATTCGTAGACCCTGGTCAGCGGATTCTGGCCGCGCCGGTTGTTGTTATTATTGTTGTTGTTGTTCCGGTTGCGCATCCGCTTGTTGTTTTGACCGTTTCTCATGTGTCGCCTTTATTCCAGCCCTAAGAGGTTATTGAAGTCCGGTTCCAGATCGCCCGTTCACGGCGTCGCAAAGGATCGCGTGCACCGAATCGCGGTGCAGGCCCAAACATTGCCGATTTCGCCAGCATTCGCGTTCAACAAAGACGCGTTCCCCAACCGCCAGCGCTCCGCCGGCGACTAATCATTCACCTTGCCGAAACAAGCCCAGCACTGTTTGCGTAGGTTATTAATCGCAATAGCAGGCTTTCGTTCGCTTTGCGGTCGAGAGCAGCACAGCTTCAGCCATTGCGCTCAAAAGACCTTGCGTTCTGGAACCGTTAATCGGTGGGCTATGGAGCCTCTGGTTCCTCCCGCTTCTCAAGCGGGGCCAAAAGGCAACCCTGAACCGATGATTTGGCCGGAACGTAGTCGTTCCCGGGGGCGATTCCAAGAGGTTTTTTTGCGTTCCAATGGGACTTTATGGGGGCATTTTGCGGCCTGCGACCGCCCTTGGAATGCCTGCCAGATCGGCCCTGGGCGGCCGCTGAGGCGTGAGGCCTCCTGCCGTCATCAAAGCTTCAATCTGGGCCGCCTGACCTTGTCCGGTCTCTACAACCAAAGCGGCGCCTGGGGCCAAAATACTCGCGGCTTGGGGTATCAGGGCGCGGTAGGCATCGAGCCCGTCCGGCCCGCCGTCGAGCGCCTTCCGCGGATCGTGATCGCGCACCTCAACGGCGAGGCCGGCGATGTCGCTTGTGCGGACATAGGGCGGGTTCGACACGATGAGGTCGAATGGGCCGGTCAGCTCGGACGCATAATCGCAGCGGATGAAGTTGGCGCGGGAGGCAAGTCCGAGAAGCACCGCATTGGCGGTTGCCGTCTCGAGCGCCTCCACCGAGATGTCGGTGCCAATTCCCGTTGCGTCCGGCAGTTCCGACAGCAGCGCGAGCAGGATCGCACCGGTGCCGGTGCCGAGATCGGCGATCGAGAGCGGCTTGTTCGCGGGCCGCTCGCGCAACATCTCGAGCGCCAGTTCCACCACCGTCTCCGTGTCCGGCCGCGGCACCAGCGTCGCAGGCGACAATGCAAACGGCAGTCCCCAAAATTCCTTCTGGCCGAGAATGCGCGCCACGGGTTCGCCGTTAAGACGGCGGCTTGCGAGCGCTTCAAGGCGGCCTGATTGCTCCGGCGTCAGCACGCGACCAGCCGCAGCGATCATGCCGGTGAGATCAAGACCGAGCGCTTCGCCGGCCAGCAGACGCGCATCGAGTTCGGCAGAGTCGACCCCGGCAGACTGCAGGCGCTCCGCGAGTTCGCGTCGGGCAACTTCAATGGTGATTGGCCCACTCATGCGGCACAATCACGGTGTCGTCCCTGCGAAAGCAGGGACCCATAACCACAGAATTGCATTGGTTTGGCCGGTCGCAACCCGCAGGGCCTCAAATCGAGACGCCGCGGAGTATGGGTCCCTGCTTTCGCAGGGACGACAGCCAACATGGCACTCACGCCGCCGCACCTTGCGCCGCCAGTTGTGCGGCCTGGTGCTCGGTCGTCAATGCGTCGACCAGTTCGCCGAGTGCTTCGCCCGAAATCACCTGCGGCAGCTTGTAGAGCGTCAGATTGATGCGGTGGTCGGTGACGCGGCCCTGCGGAAAATTGTAGGTGCGGATGCGCTCGCTGCGGTCGCCGGAGCCGACCTTCTCCTTGCGGTCGGCGGAGCGTGCCGCGTCCTGGCGCTGCCGCTCGGCGTCGTAGATGCGCGAGCGCAGGATGTTCATGGCGGAGGCGCGGTTTTTGTGCTGCGAGCGGCTGTCCTGCATCATCACGACAATGCCGGTCGGAATATGCGTGATGCGGATCGCCGATTCCGTCTTGTTGACGTGCTGGCCGCCGGCGCCGCCCGCGCGCATGGTCTCGATCCGCAAATCCTCGTTCTTGACCTCGACGTCGACGTCCTCGACCTCAGGCAGTACGGCCACCGTCGCCGCCGAGGTGTGGATGCGTCCCTGCGTCTCGGTGTCGGGCACACGCTGCACGCGGTGCACGCCGGATTCGAATTTGAGCTTGGCGAATGCCCCGCGGCCCTGCACCTCCGCGATGATTTCCTTGAAGCCGCCGACGGTGCCTTCGCTGGCCGAGATCACTTCCACCTTCCAGCCCTGCAGGCTCGCGAAGCGCTCATACATGCGGAACAGGTCGCCCGCGAACAGCGAGGCCTCGTCGCCGCCGGTGCCGGCGCGGATTTCCAGCACGACGTTGCGGTCATCCATGGCGTCCTTGGGGAGCAGCGCGAGGCGGATCTTCTGCTCGAGCTCGTCGCGCCTTGCCTGCAGCGTTTCGCGCTCGGCTTCCGCCATGCCGCGCATTTCCGCGTCGGTTGCGGGATCGGCGAGCAGCGCTTCCGCGCCGGCAAGCTCGGCCTGCACGCCGCGATAGGCCTTCACGGCGTCGATCAGCGGATTGAGATCGGCAAGTTCCCGCGTGATCTGCACATAACGATCGGAGCCCACCTGGCCGAGCAGCTCGTTTTCGAGCGCGGCATGGTGGGCAAGCAGGATATCGAGTTTGGCTTCAGGCAGCATGGCAGATCTTTGATGGCAGCAAGTCTTTGATAGCAGAAAGCGGGGGAGAGCGGGACCGGCGGGAACAGGCCCGCTACAACGTCAGCCCTTCGGCTTCCGCGAATTCCGTCAGCTTCTGCTTGATGGACACGCTGCCGGCCGGCGCGTCCAGCAACGGATTGATCACGGCCTCCGCCTTTTTGGCGTCGAGGTCGAGGATCATCGCCTTCACCGGGCCGTGCGCGGTCGCCGACAGCGACAGCGAGCGATAGCCGAGCGCGATCAGCGCCAGCGCGCCGAGTGGCTTCGAGGCCATCTCGCCGCACAGCGAGACGCCTTTCTTCGCCGCCTTGGCCTTTCGTACGATCTCGCGCAGCGCGCGCAGGATCGGCGCCGACATGGTATCGAACCGCTCCGACACCTTGGCATTGCCGCGGTCGACCGCGAACATGAACTGGAACAGATCGTTGGAGCCGACCGAGACGAAGTCGACCTTCCTCAACAGTTCGTCCATCTGGTAGAGCAGCGCGGGCACTTCCACCATGGTGCCGATGTCGATGCGCTCGGGCAGCGAATGGCCGTGCTGGCGCAAATAAGTCAGCTCGCGCTCGACAATTGCCTTGGCTGCATCGAACTCGGCGACCTCCGAGATCATCGGGAACATGATCTTCAGCGACCGCCCGCCGCCGGCGCGCAGCAGTGCGCGGATCTGGCCGCGGAGCAGGCCCGGCCGGTCGAGCCCGAGCCGGATCGCGCGCCAACCCAGTGCCGGGTTTTCCTCGATCACCGTCTCCATATAGGGCAGCGCCTTGTCGCCGCCGATGTCGAGGGTGCGGAAGGTCACCGGCTTGTCGCCGGCCGCATCCAGCACGGTGCGGTAGAGCGCAAGCTGGTCGCTGGAGCGCGGCAGGGTCGGGCTGACCATGAACTGCAGCTCGGTGCGGAACAATCCGATGCCGGCGCTGCCGGTGTCCTCGATATGCGGCAGGTCAATGACGAGGCCGGCATTGATCAGCAACTCGACCTTCTCGCCGTCCCTGGTCTTGCAGGGCAGGTCGCGCAGCGCCGAATACTGCGCCTGGCGCCGTGCGCGCAGCCGCACCCGCTCGGCATAGGCCGATTCGATCTCCGCGGACGGACGCACATAGATCGAGCCGGAGGTGCCGTCGACGATGATGGCATCGCCCGGATCGGCGATGCCGGGCGCGTTCGGCACCTCGCCGACCGCGGGAATGCCGAGCGCGCGCGCCACGATCGCGACGTGGGAATTGGCGGTGCCTTCCTCCAGCACGAGGCCGCGCAAGCGGTTGCGGTCATAGTCCAGCAGCGCCGCGGGGCCCATGGCGCGTGCGATCAGGATCGCGTTGTCGGGCAGATGCTCCCGGGATGGCGCGTGATCGCGGCCGACCAGCTGGCGCATCAGGCGGTGGCCGAGATCCTCCAGGTCGTGCAGGCGCTCGCGCAAATAGGGATCGGTCGAGCGCAGCATGCGCGCGCGGGTGTCGGACTGCACGCGTTCCACGGCAGCTTCGGCGGTAAGGCCGGTGCCGACGGCCTCATGCAGCTTGTGCGACCAGCCGGAATCGTTGGCGAACATCCGGTAGGCTTCCAGCACGTCGCGGTGCTCGCCGCCTTCGGCGACGTCGCCGCGCTCCAGCATGCGGTCGAGATCGGCCCGCAGCTTTGCCAGCGCGGCATCGAGCCGCTTGATCTCCTTCGGCAGATCTTCGGCAATATAGTTCGTGATGACCACGCGCGGCTCGTGCAGCACCACATGGCCAAGCGCGATACCTTCCGACAGCAAGGTGCCGCTCTTGTGCAGGGAGTGCCGCGCCGCGGGCTCGGCGCCGGGCGGCGCCAGGGCCGACAATTCGCCGGAGGCAATCATCTCCGCCAGCACCATGGCGGTGGTCTGCAGTGCCTCGACCTCTTCCTCGACATAGGTGCGCTTGGCGCGGTTCTGCACCACCAGCACGCCGAGCGTGTTGCCGGCGCGCAGGATCGGCACGCCGAGGAAGGAGTGGTAGATTTCTTCGCCGGTCTCCGGGCGGTAGGAGAAGGCCGGGTGGCTCTGCGCGTCTGAAAGGTTCAGCGGGGTTGCTTCGCTGGCGACGAGGCCGACGAGACCTTCATGCGCGCTCAGCACCGTGCGGTGCACGGCTTCGCGCTTCAGGCCTTCGGTGGCGTAGAGCTCGAGCGTATTGTCGATGCGCAGCACATAGCAGGAGCAGACCTCGGCCACCATGTTGGCCGCGATCAGCACCACCACCT
>Ga0081540_1004882_pt1 | contig 10100 bp, 10 predicted proteins | sample TabmetS2T1R1_FD_71024 | JGI IMG/M metagenome (GOLD analysis project Ga0081540, IMG submission 71024) | Tabebuia heterophylla rhizosphere microbial communities from the University of Puerto Rico - S2T1R1 | ecosystem: Host-associated > Plants > Roots > Rhizosphere ... | reverse complement strand
CGACGACTTGCCGGAGCCGCTCGGCCCGATGACGCCGACGCCGGTGCCGGCGTCGACGGCGAAATTGACGTCCTGCACGATGACGCGCTGGTCGCCCGGCGGCACGATGCTGACGGCCTCGACCGACAGCCGCTTCGACGGCGCCTGCAGCAGGGTCTGTTCGTTGCGCGCCGGCATCTGCTGCAGCAGCTTGGTGAGGCGGTGCCAGCTCTGGCGCGCGGCCATAAAACCTTTCCAGTGCGCGATGGCGAGATCGACCGGCGCCAGCGCGCGTGCGCTGAGGATCGAGCCCGCGATGATGATGCCGGCGGTGGCTTCCTGGTGGATCACGAGATAGGCACCGACCGCGAGCACCGCCGATTGCAGCATCATGCGCAACACCTTGGCGACGGCGCCCAGGCCACCGGCGATGTCGCTGGCGCGCTGATTGCCCGCCAGATAGGTCTCGTTGGCCTCGCTCCAGCGCTTGTTCAGCCGTCCGGACATGCCCATCGCGACCAGCACTTCGGCATTACGGCGGCTGGTGGCGGCGAGATCGTTACGCCGCGCCGCCAGCGACATCGCCTCTTTCGCCGGCGCGCGCGACAGGAATTCGGTGATCAGCGTCAGCGTCACCAGAATGACGGCGCCGCCGAGCGCGGTGACGCCGAGCAGCCAGTGAAAGGCGAAACAGATCGCGAGATAGAACGGCAGCCAGGGCAGATCGAAGAACGCGCCCGGCCCCATGCTGCCGAGGAACGAGCGGACATTGTCGAGATCGCGCAGCGGCTGCAGGCCCTCGTTGCGGCTGCCGACCATCAGCGGCAGGCGCACCACCGTTTCGAACACGCGCGTGTTGATGGCTTCATCGAGCGCGGTGCCGATGCGGCCGAGAATCCGGCCGCGGATCAGATCGAGGCCGCCTTGGGCGATGTAGAGGCCGCCGGCGAGAATGACGAGGCCGACCAGGGTCGGCACGCTACGGCTCGGCAGCACGCGGTCATAGACCTCCAGCATGAAGATCGAGCCGGTGAGGTAGAGCAGATTGATCATGCAACTCATGACGCCGACGCCGATAAAGGCGTTGCGACAGGCGCGCAGCGCTTCACCGAGCTCGGAACGCCGGACGGGAGCGGCTGCCATTTATGCGTATCTCTTCAAACGGATAAGGTACGTGCAGGTTTTAGCGGTGTTTTCGGGCACCGTCTATTTATGTCACGTTAACCTGCATTCAGTTCACCGCCATGACGCTGGCGGGAGACGGAAGCGCACTTTTGGGCAGCTAATTTGACGCCCGCGCCGCCATTGCGGCGGTTTCGGGCTTCGTTTGGCGCGGAAACGGCACCAGAATCACGGACATCGAAACCCGGCCGATCTCGCCATTGATATCGAGCAGGACGCCGCTTCCGGCGCCCATCCCACCCGCCGGCCGCCACCTGGCCTCCGCGCGAATTCCGACCCATTCGCCGGCCGGCTGACGGAACAGCTGGACCGTCAGATTGGGGTTGGGATCGGCCACCACATCCTGGAATGGGCGGGCGATGCCGTGGGTCCAGTCCGCCGGGCCGAGCACCGAGGACAATGGGCCGGCGCCATCGATGACCGCCTGATTCATGCGAAACCAGGCAACGCCGTCGCCCGCGCGCGCCTCCATGGCTTCCATGAACCAGGGCCCGCCATGCGCTGCCTGCCGCGTGCGGATCGGAAACCGAGTTGGATCGGCGGTCTCACCCGCAGGATCGATGAAGCTGGGCACTTCGACCGCGCGTTCCCGGGATAACGTCACCCGGACGGCGGCGCAGGGCAGCTCCTCGCCGGCCGGCCACAGCATGTTGTCGATTACGCTGACGCGGCCGCCTTCGGTCACGACCGACAGCGCGGTTCGCAGCTCCGCCATCGGGGTCGGCCGCAGGAACCAGGCCGACGAGGCGATCGCCGTCCCCCATTTGCGCTGATGCGCCAGCGCCTCGACTTCCGCCGTCAACAGGCTTGCGACCGCCCCGCCCTGCAGGCCGGCAAAGGGGCCGGCGGCGAGCGCCGTAGGTTGCCAGCGGTTTTGGCCGACGGGCTCGAAGATTGCCACGTTGCGGAATCCCAGGTGAGGAATGTTGAACGCTGGGTCAGTTTGGCAGAAGCTGGAGCACCTAACAAAAGGGATTTGTTCACTTCAGATGAATATTCCTCAACCATCAGAACTAGCGCCCTCGCCGCTGCGTGCGATCCCGCCCTTGACGGCGCTGCTGGCATTCGAGCGCGCCGCTTCGCAACTGAGCTTTCGCCGCGCGGCGCGCGAGCTCTCGCTCAGCCCGTCGGCGATCAGCCATCAGATCCGTGGGCTGGAGGAGCAGTTCGGCACCAAACTGTTCGTGCGCGGCGCACGATCGGTGCGGCTGACCGCCGATGGCGAGCGCTATTTGGCAAAAGTCTCGGCCGCGCTGGCGGCGTTGCAGGACGCCAGCCGCGACATGCTGCGGCATCGCCGCGATGCGAATACCGAACTCTGGATCAGTTCGCTGCCGTTCTTCACCAGCGCGGTGCTGATCCCGGCGCTGCCGGAGTTCAAGCGGCGCCATCCGCATCTGACGCTGCGCATCGAAGCCACGCATCAATATGCCGATTTCAACGCCTCGCGCGTCGATGTTGCGATCCGCTATGGGCGAGAACATTCCACCGGACTGAAATTCGAGCCGCTGGTTGCGGTGAAAGGCCTGCCGGTCTGCGCGCCCGCGCTGGTCAGGGCCGGATTGAAACAGCCGGAAGATCTGTCACGGCAGGTGCTGATCCACCTGACGACGCAGCCGCGCGCCTGGCCGGTCTGGCTGCGCGAGGCCGGGCTTCAGCACCTGAGCCCGCGCGGACATTTGTGGCTCGACAGCGTGCCGGCGATGCTGGAGGCCGCCGAGCACGGGCTCGGCGTGACGCTCGCGATGTCGCCGTTGATCAAGGCGCGGCCGGGTTTTGGCAAGAAGCTGGTCGCGCCCTTTGCGTTCGAGGCCGCGCATAGCGAGACGATCTACCTCGTCTCCCGCACCGAACAGGCGCGCGACCGCCGGATTGCCGCGGTCCGGCGCTGGATCGCCGACGCCATCGCACAAGCGAAAGGCGATTGACCGCCGTTCTGCAAATCGTGGTAGAAGGCTGCGCCCTCGCCTGCATTCGGCAAGCCTTGAGTTTCGCAAGCCTTGGGTTTCGCAAGCCTTGGGTTTCGACAGGGTTGAGCCGGCCACATGATCAGCTTCGACACCGACGGTTTGATGCCCCACGAGCGCTTCGATCACTGGTGCGAGGTCCGTGCCAAGGGGCTGTTCGGCGTCACCATCGAGGTGCCGCGCGAGCGGCGGCCTGAGTTCTACGGCCGGTTTTCGGCCCGCGAATTCGGCGGCGCCGTTGTCGCCGAGATGCAGGCCGCTTCCTATCATGTGAGGCGAAGCTGGAGCGACATCCGCCGCGTCCCCAGCGACAGCCTTTACATCGCGCAGCAGGTTCGCGGGCCCGGCGCGCTGCATACCGGCGATGATCGTATCCATGCGGTGACAAACGGCTCGCTGGTCATCAGCCATTCCGACCTGCCGTTTGCCGGCACTCCGCAGCGCACCGACGGCTTCCATTTTCGCGCCATCAAGATACCGGTTGGCGGCAATGAGTGGCTCGCAAAGGGCACGCAGAACCTGCTCGCCGAGCCGCTGGCGCACAATGACTGGATGACGCGGCTGATCGGCGCCAGCTTCGCCGCGATCACAGCAAAGCGGGTCGAGGCGCCCGCCGAGACCGCCATTCGCCATCTTGCACAACTGGCGCTGCTGGCGCGCGGCCGGGTGGCTCCGGGCTCGCACGAGAGCCGGAGCGCGCTACGTCACGGTTACCTGCACGAGGCGCTGCGCCTGATGGCGCAGTCGCTAGCCCGGCCGGAATTGTCGCCGGGGCTGATCGCGGGAACGCTGAACATCTCGCTGCGGCAGCTTCATCTATTGTTCGAGCCGACGGGAATGTCGTTCGCGCGCACGCTGCTTTCGATGCGGCTCGCCGAAGCACGGCGGCAGCTCGAAGTCATGCCTCTGCGGTCGATCAAAGAAATCGGCAAGGCCTGCGGCTTCGACAGCATCGCCACCTTCTACCGCACCTTCGGCCGGGCCTACGGGATGGCACCGGGCGACCTGCGCAAGTCCTCGCTGCGCCGCTGACTTCAATCGGCCGCGCTTGCGACTATAACCGCCCGCCGGTTCGCACCAGCCGCACGATCAGCAGCAATATGATGGCGCCGATGGTGGAATAGACGATCTCGGACACCAGCCCGGTGCCGATACGGATGCCGAGTTTGGGAAACAGCAGGCTGGCAAGCAGCGCGCCCGCAATGCCGACCAGAATGTCACCAATGATGCCGAAGCCGGTGCCGCGCACGATCTTGCCGGCGAGCCAGCCGGCGACCAGTCCGACAAACAGAACAACGAGAATGCCTTCGTTGGAGATATACATCTGACGTGCCCCCATGGTTTGCGGCGCTGGCCGAACCGCAGCCTATCCCATCATTGTCCGACGTGACGAGCCGCAATCGGCGCGCGGTCCCACTGCGCCCGCGAAGTGAAACTTTTTTACATCACGTGCGTTATGTCGGCATGAAACACAGCGATATTTGGTATGTGACTTTTGGTCCGGACAGGACGAACGAGACGGCGGCGAGCATGACGCGCTCGACCCGCACCTTTAAATCTGAAATCGACGCCAAGCTGTTTGCGATGCAAATCCTGGCCAAGGGCTGGTCCGCCAGCGCCGGCACGCTCAATCCCCATCAGCCGAAACAGGTCGTTGGACCGTCACAGATCGAGCAATGGGCCGATCCCGGGTTGGGCGGGTAAATGTTCTCGCGTCCCGGACGCGGTGCAGCGTGCAACGCTGCTCCGCAGAGCCAGCACCTAACGCTGCAACATCTGGACCCCGGACCAGCAGCGCATCACGCCGCGAAGAGCGGCGCGCTGCACTGCATCCGGGGAACGCAGCCCCAAGTCAACTCAGTTAGTTGCAGAAGCTTCAACGGGCTCCGCCAGCACGCAGCGCGCCGCTCGGTCCGGCGATACCTGCACATTGGGCGGCAGGCGTTCGCTGCAGCGCGGCTGCGCCACGCTACAGCGGGGCGCGAACGAGCAACTCACCGGTGCATGATCAAGCGAAGGTGGCGTGCCTGGAATGGTCTCCAGCCGCTGGCCGCGCTTGGCGCCGTGGACGGTCGAGGCCAGCAAACCCTTGGCGTAGGGATGAACCGGCGTGCGCACGATGTCGCGCAAGTTGCCCTGCTCCACGATCTGGCCGGCATACATCACCGCAACGCGGTCGCAGATTTCAATGGCGACGCCGATATCGTGGGTTACGAAAATCACGGACATGCCGAATTCGCGCTGCAGCTCGCGCAGCAATAGCAGGATCTGGATCTGCACGGTGGCGTCCAGCGCGGTGGTCGGCTCGTCCGCCAGCAGAATCTTCGGCTTGCAGGCCAGCGCCAAGGCGATCATCGCGCGCTGCCGCATGCCGCCGCTCATTTCATGCGGATAGGCCTCGAGGCGGCGCTTGGCGGAGGGAATGCGCACCACCTCCAGCATCTGCAGCGCACGCGCCATTCCCTCCTTTTCGCTCTTGCCTTCATGGCGCATCACGGTTTCGGCGATCTGGCGGCCGATCGTGTAAACAGGATCGAGCGCAAGCGCGGGCTCCTGAAAAATCATCGAGACGGTCTGGCCGCGAAACGCCGAAAGCTCCTCGTCGTTCATCGCCAGCACGTCGCGCCCCAACACCTTCACGGTGCCGGAAATCTGCGTCCGCTTCCGGGGCAATAGCCGCATCAGCGCGCGCAATGTCACGCTCTTGCCGGAACCGGATTCGCCGAGCAGGCCGAGCACCTCGCCTTCGCCAAGCGAAAGCGAGATGTCGTTGACGGCATGAACCGTGCGCTCGCCGGTGAAGCGGATGTTGAGGTCGCGGATTTCGACGAGGTTGCTCATGCCGCCATTACTCATGCCAACTTCGGTACCTGCTGGTGATGGTCGGTGGCGCGCTGGAATGCCGCGCCGATCCGCACCAGGGTGGCCTCATCAAAGGAACGGCCGATCAACTGCATGCCGACCGGCAGCCCCTTTTTGGTGAAGCCGGCGGGGATCGAAAGCGACGGCAGGCCGAGATAGTTGATCGGGCGGGTGAAGCGCGTGATCCGCTGGATCACGGCTTCCGCATCCAGGCTGTTGCCGACATCGCTCTCGGCAATGGTCACCGCCGGCATCGGCGCCACCGGCGCGATCACGGCATCGGTACCTTCGACCGCCGCGAGGTAGGCGGCGAGCGCCGGACCGCGCCAGCGCATCGCTTCGAGATAGGTGACGCCCGGAATCGCGAGCCCGTTCTGCAGCCGCATCAAGACCTGCGCGCCGTAATCCTGGGGACGTTCGATCATCCAGCGCTTGTGGAAGGCGGCGGCCTCGGTCGCGAGCACGATCTGGCAGGCGGCGGTGAGCTGGCGCTGATCCGGCAGCTCGACCCTGACGATTTCGGCGCCTTCGCTCTTGAGGGTGGCGATGGTCTCGTCGAGCACCCGCGCCACTTCGGGATCGAGGTCGTCGACATAGAAGGCTGTGGGCACGCCGATCCTGGCGCCCTTGAGCGAGCCCGTGGTCGCAGCCATGTAGTTTGGAACGGGTCGCGTGGATGTCGTGGGGTCCTCGGGATCGGCGCCCGCCATCAGCGCGACCAGCAGCGCGCAATCTTCGACCGTTTGCGCGAGCGGCCCGACCGTGTCGAGGGATTGCGACAGCGGCATTGCGCCGGCACGGCTGATCAGGCCGACCGTGGTCTTGAAGCCGGTAACGCCGCAGAAATGCGCGGGCATCCGGATCGAGCCGCCGGTATCGGAGCCCAGCGCGGCAAAGGTCAGCCGCGCCGCGACCGCGGAGCCCGAGCCGGATGACGAACCACCGGTGATGTGATCGACATTCCAGGGGTTACGCACCGTGCCGTAATGAACGTTATGGCCGGTCGGGCCGTAGGCGAACTCAACCATCTGTAGCGAGCCAAGCCGGACGGAGCCGGCGTCCTTCAGCCGCTGCAACGCGGTCGAGGTCGTCGTCGCGACGAAATCGCGGCGGATTCTTGAGCCGCAGGTCACGACCTTGCCGGCCTCGTAATACATGTCCTTGTGCGCCATCGGCACGCCGTGCAGCGGGCCAGCAACTTTGCCCTTGGCAAGCGCCGCGTCGGCCGCGTCCGCGGCGGCGAGCGCCTCCTCGGTCTCGATCGCCATGTAGGCGTTGACGCGCGGCTGCCACTGCGCGATGCGGTCGAGACAGGACTGCGTTGCTTCGCGCGAGGAAATTTTCTTGGCCCCGATCGCCTTGGCGACCGCGACCGCTGACATTAGGGCCGGTTCGCCGCTCATTTCGACACCTTCGCGTTCTGCACGAGCAGGAAGCTTGCGGGCTCCAGATCCATCGGCAGCGTGCCGGCGACCGGCGCAAAGCCGTCGAAGGCCGGGCCGATGGAATTGGCGATGCGCGCGGAAACCTCCGCATCCTGCGGTACGCCCGCGACGTCGGTCATTACCTTGACCTGCTTGGGATCGGGTCTTGTCATGCGGCGGTTGCTCCCATCTCGTTCTTGTTGGCCGGTGCGCGGCTGTGCCCGGAGCCTGCAATGGCCATGTAGCACGCCGCCTGATGGCCCATTGTATCGACATCGCTGAGCTTTGGCGTCGCATTTGCGCAGAGCGGCTCCGCAAACGGGCAACGGGTGTGAAACCGGCAACCGGACGGCGGATCGATCGGATTGGGCGGATCGCCCGAGATCGGCGGCGTCTCGGTGCGGTTATCCGGATCGGACGACGGCATGGCTGCGAGCAGCGCCTGCGTATAGGGATGCGAAGGCTGATCCCACACCTTGTCGACCGGGCCGAGCTCGACGACCTCGCCGAGATACATCACCAGCACGCGATCACTGATGTAGCGCACCACGTTGAGATCGTGGCTGATGAAGAGATAGGTCAGGCCGAATTCGCGCTTCAGGTCAGCCAGCAGATTGAGCACCTGCGCTTCGACCGACTTGTCCAGCGCAGAGACCGCCTCATCGAGAATGACGAGCCGCGGCGACAAGGCAAGCGCACGCGCGATGTTGACGCGCTGGCGCTGGCCGCCGGATATCTCGTGCGGGTAGCGGTTGGCAAAGGTTTCGGGCCGCAAGCCCACCTTGCCGAGCAGTTCGCGCGCCAGCGCGCGCGCGGCGGCATCCGCCATGCCGTGCACCTTCGGGCCGAACGCGATCGACTCTTCGATGGTGAGGCGCGGGTTCAGCGAGGCGTAGCTGTCCTGAAACACCATCTGCATGCCGCGGCGCAGTTCGCGCAGAGAGAGCGCACGGCCGACCTGCATGCCGTCATAGACGATATCGCCGGCATCGCGCTTCATCAGATGCATCAACAGCCGCGCGGTGGTGGATTTTCCGCAGCCGGATTCTCCGACGATGCCGACGGTTTCGCCCTTGGCGATGGAGAATGAGACATCATCGACCGCGCGCACGGTTTTACGAGGGCTGAACAGATCGCCGCGCACCGGGAAATGCTTGGTGAGGCCCACGACCTGCAGCAGCGGCTGCGCGGCGCCGCCGATGTCCTTGACCTGCTCCAGTAGCTCGACTGACGGGCTAGTTTCACTCATGGCGTCAGTTCCTGATATCCATGGCGCTGCGCATGCCGTCGCTGAGCAGGTTGAAGCAGATCGACACCGCAAAGATCATGACGCCCGGCAGCGCCGCGACCCACGGATTGACATAGATCGCGGTGCGTAGCGTGTTCAGCATCAGCCCCCATTCCGGCTCCGGCGGCTTGGTGCCGAGGCCGAGGAACGACAGGCCGGCCGCGAGGATCATCGATACCGAGATCAGCCCGGTCGCATAGACGAAGATCGGGCCGAGCACGTTGCCAAGCATGTGCACGCGCATAATGGTGAAGGGGCCGGCGCCGGAAGCGCGCGCCGCCTCGACGAAATCCATGTTGCGCACGCCCGTGGTGACGCTTTCGGCGACGCGGGTGATCTGCGGCACGAATACGATAGTCAGCGAGACGATCGAGTTGACGATGCCGGCGCCCAGAGCGCCCGAGATCGCGATCGCCAGCAGCACCGACGGGAAGGCGTAGAACACGTCGACCGTGCGCATGATGGCAGTATTGAGCTTGCCGCCGACATAGCCGGCGACGAGTCCCAAAGAGGTGCCGATGATGAAAGCGAAGATCACGGGCAGGATGCCGATGATCAATGACAGCCGGCCGCCATAGATCAGCCGGGCCAGCATGTCGCGGCCGAGCTCGTCGGTGCCGAGCGGATAGTTCGGCGTGCCGATGTGGCGAAGCCTTCGGATCATCGAGCCCTGATAGGGATCGGCAAGGCCGAGCCACGGCGCGAGCAGCGCGGAGGCGAAGATCAGCACCAGAACGAAGGCGCAGACCATGCTGACCTTGTCGCGCACGATGCGGCGGCCGACGGTGGCCCAATAGCCGCGCGCCTTGGTAATGGGAGCTGCCTGCAGCGCGGTATCTGACATCACAGCCATGGTCAGCCCCGCTTGATGCGCGGATCGATCGCGGCCTGCGCGATATCGACCAGGAGATTGAGAGTGACAAAGAACAGCGCCAGCACCAGGATCGTGCCCTGCAGCAACGGCAGGTCGCGCTGGAAGATCGCGGAATTGAGCAGCAATCCCGAGCCGGGCCAGGAGAACACGGTCTCGATCAGGATCGAGCCGCCGAGCATGTAGCCGAGCTGCAGGCCCATCACAGCCAGCGCGGTCGGCGCGGCGTTCTTGATGACGTGCTTGAACACATCGAGTTCGCGCAGGCCTTTTGCACGCAGCGCCTCGACGAAATCCTGGCTCAGGATGTCGCCGGTCAGCGCGCGCACCGTGCGGGTGACGATGCCCATCGGAATCACCGAGGTCGTGATCGCCGGCAGGATCAGGTACTTCATGTGCTCCCAGTCCCAGCCCCACGAACCGGAACCGCCGGGACCGGCGCCGACCGCGGGCAGCCAGTTGAGCTGCACCGAGAAGATGATGACCATCACCATGCCGAGCCAGTAATGCGGCACCGAGACGCCGGC
>Ga0081540_1004879_pt1 | contig 10102 bp, 9 predicted proteins | sample TabmetS2T1R1_FD_71024 | JGI IMG/M metagenome (GOLD analysis project Ga0081540, IMG submission 71024) | Tabebuia heterophylla rhizosphere microbial communities from the University of Puerto Rico - S2T1R1 | ecosystem: Host-associated > Plants > Roots > Rhizosphere ... | reverse complement strand
GGCCGCCGACATGCCGAGCGCCTTGGGGTAGCCGGAGAGCTGCTTGAGCAGCGCCTGGTCGACGCCGCCGCCGACGCCGGCCTTGGATACGAGCAGGCCGGCCGCCGTCGACACGATCAGCGCCGGAATCTGGGTGACGAGGCCGTCGCCGACGGTGAGCAGCGTGTAAGTGCGGCCGGCTTCGGCGAACGGCATGCCCTGCTGGGCGATGCCGATGACGATGCCGCCGAGCACGTTGATGAAGACGATGAGCAGGCCGGCGATGGCGTCGCCGCGCACGAATTTCGAGGCGCCGTCCATGGCGCCATAGAACGCGCTCTCGTCCTCGAGATGCTTTCGCCGTTTGCGCGCGTCCTTCTCGTCGATGAGCCCGGCCGAGAGATCGGCGTCGATCGCCATCTGCTTGCCCGGCATGGCATCGAGGTTGAAGCGCGCCGCGACTTCGGCGATGCGGCCCGAACCCTTGGTGATGACCACGAAGTTCACGATCACCAGGATGGTGAACACGATGATGCCGATGACGAAGTTGCCGCCCATGACGAAGTGGCCGAAGGCCTCGATCACGTGCCCGGCAGCGGATGTCCCTTCGTGACCGTGCGACAGGATCAGACGCGTCGACGCGAGGTTGAGCGCGAGCCGCAGCATGGTGGCGATGAGCAGCACGGTCGGGAAGGCGGAGAACTCGAGCGGCGCATGAATGAACAGCGACGTCATCAGGATGAGCACGGAGAGGATGATCGACACCGCCAGGAACATGTCGAGCATCAGCGGCGGCAGCGGCAGGATGAGCACCACCAGGATGGTCATCACGCCGATGGCCAGTGCGATGTCGCCGCGCCGCAGCAGCGCGCCGAGATCGCCGAGAACCGGCAGCTTGAGGCCGCCGGTTTGCGCCGCCGTGGCGTCGCTCATGCTCGCCTGCCCATCCCGTCTGTAGCGGCCGCGCGGCGCATGCGCCGCCGTGGCGGCCGCCGCGCCGCTCGCGCGAATGAGGGAAATACCTGCGTCCAAGGCAAAGGCCCCGTTCTGGTGAACTTCAGGCTTCGCCTCCCTGCTGTCCTGCTCCCGAAGTCGCGGGACAGTGGGCAAAATTTGCCCGGTGCATGGTTAGCGTCCGGTTAACGGCGTCCGCCAACAAAACACCGCAGGGGCGCCACAAAGGGCACCGCGCCGTCGCCACAAACCCGTCCTAGGCTCTTTGGCGATCGGGGAGGGGTATGGTGTTCGCCCGGTCGGGTGGTCCCGGCCCCCATGTTGGCGGCCGGGACTTGCTTATCCGGCCGGCATTGGCGCTGCCCCGATGCGCTGCGTCTGTCGCGGCGCTGATGATCGAGGCGGCCGGGGGTCAAGCCCGACCGACGCCGTTACCCCACCATGCGCATGTCGCCGCCGCCGGGAGGCGGGACGCGCGCCCCGTCGTCGGCATACTCGTTGAGCTTGTTGCGCAGGGTGCGGATCGAGATGCCGAGGATGTTGGCCGCGTGGGTGCGGTTGCCCAGGCAGTGCTTGAGCGTCTCCAGGATCAGGTCGCGCTCGACGTCGGCCACGGTGCGGCCGACCAGCGCCCGCGTCACCTGCTCGGCGGCCAGAGCCGCGTGGGCGACCGCCTGCGGCTGGCGCTGCTCGAGCGTGCCGCCGTCGGGCGCGAGGATCGCCTCGGCGCCGATCTCGGGGCCGGAGGCGAGCAGCACCGCGCGATGGATGGTGTTTTCCAGCTCGCGCACGTTGCCCGGCCAGCGGTTGAGCACGAGCTGACGGCGGGCATCGGCCGATAGCGGCCGGTGCGGCATTCCGTTGGCCTGCGCGTACATCTTGGCGAAGTGCTGCGCCAGCTCGAGCACGTCGGCCGGGCGCTCGCGCAACGGCGGGATCTTCAGGTTCACGACGTTGAGGCGGTAGAGCAGGTCCTCGCGGAAAGTGCCCTCGCGCACCGCGTCGGTGAGGTTGCGGTTGGAGGTCGCGATGATCCGGATGTCGACCGGCACCGGGCGGGTGCAGGCGACACGATCGATCACCCGCTCCTGGATGGCGCGCAGGAGCTTGGCCTGCAGGCGCACGTCGATTTCGGAAATCTCGTCGAGCAGCAGCGTGCCGCCGCTCGCCTCCTCGAACTTGCCGATGCGGCGGGCGATGGCCCCGGTGAACGCGCCTTTCTCGTGGCCGAACAATTCGGACTCGAGCAGGTTCTCCGGGATGGCCGCACAGTTGACCGAGATGAAGGCCTTGCGCGCCCGGTTCGACTTGCCGTGGACGAAGCGCGCGATCACCTCCTTGCCGGTGCCGGACTCGCCGGTGATGAGCACGGAAGCTTCCGACGGCGCGATCTGCTGCGCCAGCTTCACCACCTGCGCCATCGCGTCGTCGCGATAGACGAGGTCGCGAGTATCGTCGGCCACTGCCGCCAGCACGGCCGCGATCAGCTCGGGATCGGGCGGCAGCGGGATGTATTCCTTGGCGCCGGCATGAATGGCCGCCACCGCGGCGCGGGCATCGGTGCCGGTGCCGCAGGCGACGATGGGCACGTGGATGCGCTCGGCTTCCAGGCTCTCGAACAGGCCGCGGATGTCGACCGCCACGTCGACCAGGAGGAGGTCGGCGCCACGGCCGGCGCGGAGCACGCGCAGCGCCTGCTCGCTGCTCTCCGCATGGGTAACGGTCGCCCCTTTGTCCATGGCGAGCTTGGTGGCGAGCGTGAGCTGCCCATGCAGCGTTCCGACGATCAACAGACGCATGGAAATCTCCTCAGAGTTCTTCGCGCGGCGAGGACGACGGTCCACGCAGGTTCAAGAAGGTCTTCGCCCGCAGTGGGGTCACCGCGCGATTACGCTTGTGCCGCACGTTGATCCAGATGAGCGAAAGGCGGTCGGCGGCGGCATCGGTGCGCTCGTTGAGCGGCAGCGGCTCCGGGCGCACCGGCCGGCGGATGGGCAGCAGCATCAGTTGCGCTCCTGCTTGATGATTTCGGTCATGGTCACGCCGAGCTTCTCCTCCACCAGCACGACTTCGCCGCGTGCCACCAAACGGTTGTTGACGTAGATGTCGATCGACTCGCCGACCTTGCGGTCGAGCTCGAGCACGGTGCCGGGACCGAGGCGCAAAAGCTCGCCGACGTCCATGCGCGCACGCCCCAGCACCGCCGAGACCTGCACCGGAACGTCGAACACGGCCTCGAGATCGGCGGCCGTGCGGCTGGTGTCGGCCTCTTCGACGAGCACCGGCGCGTCGTCGAGACCGCGCACGGTCACATCGCTGTCGAGGTTGGGCAGCGGTACTTTCGCGTCCTGGTCACTCATTTAAGTCACCCCATGCGTCAGGATCGGCGGTCATGGCGGTCGGCCACGTAACCGGCGACGGCATCGTTGATCGCAGCCTCGGTGCGGGCGCGGTCACGCTTGACCCCGCCGTCGGCCCATTCGATGCGGCAGTCGCCCGGCGCAATTTCGGGCTCGGCCAGCACTACCAGGCGGCCTTCGAATCCGCGCAGCCGCGCGATCTCCTCGAGGCGCTCGCGGGCGTCGGCGTAGAGGGCGTCGTTGATGCGCACGACCACGTGCGGCGCCGCCAGCAACTGGTTGAAGCAGTCGGAGGCGAGCGCGGCGATTTCCTCGAACGGCTCGCGCGCGATGAGCTCGCCGGCAAGCTTCGATGCCACCGCCACGGCGACCTCGACCGCCTCCGCTTCGAGCCGCTGCTCGATCCCCTGCAATCCGCCCGCCAGCGTCGACAGCGTGCCGGCAATGCGCTCGAGCGCGGCGGCCATGCGGCGCTGCGCTTCTACCGTCGCCTCGGCCTGGCCGGCGGCATGTCCGCCGCGGTAGCCGCGCGATTCGGCCTCGGCGACCGCGATCTCCAGCGCGGCCTTGGTGATGGACTCGGCCTGCCGGTCTTCGCTGACGCCGAAATCGACGTTGAAGAGGAATTTCGCCGGTGCCGCGCTCATGTCAGTACACCAGCTCCTCGTCGCCGCGGCTCTTGGTGATCATGATCTCGCCGCGCGCTGCGAGGTCCTTGGCCATGTTGACCAGCAGCGCCTGCGCGTCGTCGACGTCGCGCAGTCGCAGCGGGCCCATGGCCTGCATGTCATCGACCAGCATCTTGGCGGCGCGGGACGACATGTTGCCGAGGAAGAACTGGCGCACCGTATCGGTCGCGCCTTTCAGCGCCACCCCGAGCTTCGCCTTGTCGACGTTGCGCATCAGCGTCTGCGCCGACGCCGAATCGAGCTTGATCAGGTCGTCGAAGGTGAACATGAGCGTCTTGATGCGCTCAGCGCTTTCGCGGTTCTGCTCTTCCAGCGAGGTGAGGAAGCGCGTCTCGGTCTGGCGGTCGAAGTTATTGAAAATTTCCGCCATCACCTCATGGGCGTCGCGGCGGCGGGTCTGCGACAGGTTGGACATGAACTCGACGCGCAGCGTCTGCTCGAGGCGCTCGATCACGTCCTTCTGCACCGCCTCCATCTTCAGCATGCGGTTGACGACGTCGAGCGCGAGCTCTTCCGGCAGGATCGCGAGCACGCGCGCGGCGTGCTCCGGCCGCAGCTTCGAGATCACCACCGCGACCGTCTGCGGGTATTCGTTCTTGAGATAGTTGGCGAGCACCTGCTCCTGAACGTTGGAGAGCTTCTCCCACATGTTGCGGCCGGCGGGGCCGCGGATTTCTTCCATGATGCCGGACACGCGCTCGGCCGGGAGGAACTGCTGCAGCAGGCGCTCGGTGGCGTCGAAGTTGCCCATCAGCGCGCCGGAGGCGGACATGCGCCCGACGAACTGGAGCAGCAGGTTCTCGACCTCCTCGGCCTGGATGGTGCCGAGGGTGGACATGACGACCGAGAGCTGGCGCAGCTCGTCGTCGTCGAGCAGCTTCCACACCTTCTCGCCGTGCTGCTCGCCGAGCGCCAGCATCAGCACGGCGGCGCGCTCGGGTCCGGTCAGCTGTCGCCCGGTGCTGGTGGCCTGCGCCTGCCGACCGGCCAGCGTGGCGACCAGATCGGCGATTTCGCTGGAATGTTGAGCTGCTGCGGCCATGGACTACGTGTCCTGCAACCATTGGCGGATGATGGAGGCGGTTTCGTTCGGGTTGCGGGTCACCAATTCGCCCACCTTCTGGATGGACTGGGCGTGCACCTGGCCCTGCACCTGCGCGATGTCGATCATCTTGGCGGCCTGGCTGGGTGCCACCTGGATTTCCGGCATTTCCGCCATGGCGGGGAGCTCGGCAGCCGGACCGCCGGCAAGCGCCGGCATGGTGGCGGCATTGCCGATGAGCGGCATGTCGGGCGTGATGATGCGGCGGACCAGCGGGCGCACTACGAACAGCACCACGATCAGCCCGAGCAGCGTCATCACCACGAGCTCGACGCCGCGCATGATGTCGTCCTTGCTGAACTGCATCCATGCGGAGAGCCCGCTCGGCTCGGAAATGACCGGCACCGGCTGCTCGGCGAAGCGCAGGTTGACCACCTCGACGACGTCGCCGCGCTTCTGGTCGAAGCCGATGGTGGAGCGCACCAGGGCGGCGATGCGGTCCATTTCCTCCTTGCCGCGCGGCTCGTAGATCGGCTCGCCCTTGTCGTTCTTGCCGTAGATGCCGTCGACCAGCACGCCGACGGAAATGCGCTTGACGCGGCCGCCCTCGATCACCTCGGTCTTGGTGGTGCGGGAAATCTCGTAGTTGACGATCTCTTCCGACTTCTTGCTCTGGTCGCGCGGCGTGCTGCCCGGCTGTCCCGGCTGCGCCGCACCGGGCAATTCGTTGCCGACGCTGACCTGGCCCTCGCGGTTCTCGCTGGCGGCGCTTTCCTCGCGCGTCTGGCTCGAGCGCATGACCCGGCCTTCCGGGTCGAAGCGATCGGACGTCTGGGTGATGCGGTTGAAGTCGAACTCGCTGGTGAGCTGGACGCGGGCGCGGCCCGGCCCCACCACCGAGGTCACGATCGATTCGACCTGGTCGCGCAGGCGCCGTTCGAAGGCGACCTGTCGCTCGTCGGCGCCGCCGCCCATGCCGCCTTCAACGGAATTGCCGTCGGCCAGGAGGCGGCCGGCTTCGTCGACGATCGAGATGCGCTCCGGCTTGAGCCCGTTGACGGCCGACGCGACGAGGTGACGGATGGCGCGCACCTGCTGGTTTTCCAACGTGCCGCGCGCCTTCACCACGATGGAGGCGGAGGGCTCGACCTTGTCGCGCGAGAACAGCGGCCGCTCCGGCAGCACCAGGTGCACCCGCGCCATCTCGACCCGGTGCAGCGCCCGGATGGTGCGCGCGAGCTCGCCTTCCAGCGCGCGCAGATGGTTGATGTTCTGGATGAAGCTGGTGGCGCCGAGCGTGTCGGACTTGTCGAAGATTTCGTAGCCGACGCCGCTGCCGCGCGGCAGGCCGGACTCGGCGAGCTTCATGCGGACTTTCAGCACCTGATCCTTGGGGATCAGGATGACGGCCCCGTCGCTCTTGAGCTCGTAGGGAACGACCTGGCGCTCCAGGTCCTTCACGATCGCCGCCGACTCCTGCATCGACAGCTCGGTGAAAAGCGGGACCATCTGCGGAGCGGTGACGCGCAGCATCAGGAACGCGAAGAAGCCGATGAGCGTCACCGTGACGGCCCCCATCGCCGCCAACCGCGCCGCACCGAGCGTCTTGATGAACGCCGTCAACCCCTGCACCGGACGACCTCTGGGGAGAACTTGCCCAACTGCCCAACTAGGCAAGATTTGCCCGGTGTATGGTTTCCATCCGGTTAATGCCGGCTTTTGGCTGTCGCAGGGTCGGGTTTGCGCGAGGCACCATCCGGACTACAACTGATCCAGACAAGCGCCCATCGGCCCATGTCGGTATGGGACGCCATGGAAGGATATCTGCATGTCCACGGCTCTGACGGTCCAATTGGACGACGAGACGCTCGAGGCACTTGATCAACTTGCTCGCAAGACCGATCGGACCCGCAATTGGCTGGTAGCGAAGGCAGTAGAGGATTACGTCGCCTTGAACGCCTGGCAGCTTGAAAAGATCGAGGCTGGACTGGCTGCGGCGGACCGTGGTGATTTCGCCTCCGACGAAGAGGTCAATCGCATCCGCGACAAGTTCCGCGCTCAATGATGAGGGTCGTCTGGACACGTCCAGCCCTTCGTGAGCTCGAAAATATTGGTGATTACATCGCACGCGACAATCCAGCTGCCGCCGACGGGATCGTTACACGAATTCTCGATCGGGCTGCGGCTTTGGCAGATCAGCCGGAAGTGGGCCGGCCAGGCCGCGTGGCTGGGACGCGCGAATTGGTGGTAACAGGTACACCTTTTATCCTGCCGTACCGCGTCAACCGAGATTGTGTCGAAATTCTATCCGTGTTTCACGGCGCACGGAAATGGCCAGAAAGCTTCCGTTAACGGCGAACGCGGTGCGTGGAGCGCCGGGGACGCTCCGTAAAAAATCTTAGGGCGCCCGCAAGGGCGCCCCCTACGGCGAGCCGGGATCGGGGATCAGGCGCGGTATTGCTGGATGCGCGTGGTGCGCAGGCCCGCGAGGCCGTGCCGATCGATCGAGTACTGCCACGAGAGGAATTCTTCGACGGTGAGCGTGTAGCGCGCGCACGCCTCTTCCAGCGACAGCAGTCCGCCGCGCACCGCGGCGACCACCTCGGCCTTGCGGCGAATAACCCAACGCTTGGTACCGGGTGCCGGCAGATCCGCGATGGTCAGCGGACTTCCATCCGGCCCGATGACGTACTTCACCCTCGGACGATAGGGCTCAGTCATGGGTACTCTCACACACTCTACGGACTCTACTGAGGCGTGAAGGTACCGCTGGCGACTTAAAATTTACCTAAGCGACTGCGTCCAATTCTGTAAGGAATCCGTTAAAGAATCCGTGCGCTTGCCGACCCTCGCGCGGTCATGGCCTGAGCCGTAGGTGCGCAAAGGCGCGCGTCGCTACGCTGCAAGGCACGATGCCGGCGGTTGCGCGCCGTGCGCACGCGGACCGGGCGCCCGCCCTACGAGCCATGCTTAGATACCCTGGCGGCGTACCTGCTTGATCTTGTCGAGCGAGAACGAGCGGGTGCCGAGCTTGAGCACCGGCGGCGACTGGTTGAGATCGACGCCGTCCACCGTCCCTTCCACCTCGGTGGCGATGGCAGCCAGCTGGCCGTTGGCATCCTTGGCCACGATGGAGATCTTGTAGTCGCCGTCGGGCATGGACTGGCCGGCGGTGCTGCGGCCGTTCCAGGTGAAGTCCTGCGCGCCGGCCGTCACCGTGCGGGTCTCGGAATAGACCACCTGGCCGCTGGAATTGCTGACGTTGATCACGGCGCTGGCCGGCCGGTCGGTGGTGAACGACCACGACGCCTTGCCGCCGGAGAGCTGCGCGGTATCGCCGTCCACCACCACCTTGGAGCCGAGGAAGCCGAGCGCGGCCGAGGTCTGCGTCGCCTTCTGCAGGGCGATCAGCGAGGTCAGCGACGCGTTCATGTTCATTTGCTGCTCGACCTGAGCGAACTGCACGAGCTGCTGGGTGAACTGGTTGGTGTCGAGCGGATCGAGCGGGTTCTGGTTCTTGAGCTGTGTCGTCAAGAGTTGCAGGAAGGTGGTGAAGTTCTGCCCGATGCTGTCCTTGTCCACCACCGAGGTGGCGCCGGTCGCCGTGTTGCCGGTGGTGGTTGCGGCGGTCGGGGTGATGGCTGACGTGACGGCCATGGGAATCTCCTAGACGCGGATGTCGATGCCGGCGCCGAGACCCAGCCGGCGTCCGTAAGTGTTGCCGGCGAGGCTGAGCGGCTGCACGTCGTCCGGGATGATCACGCGGCTGCCGTGCGCGGTGTGGCCGCTGTCCTGGTGACGGCCCGCACCGTGATCGCGCAGCGAGAATGCGAGGCCCTGATCGCCGGTCTTGAGCCCGGCATTCTGCAGCGCGCGCTCCAGGTTCGGTGCGTCGCGCTTCAAGAGGTCGAGGGTTTCCGAGCGCTCGACCACGAGGCGGGACGTCACCGTGCCGTCGCGGTCGACATGGAGATGCACGTCGATGCGGCCCAGCTCCGGCGGGTCGAGGCGGATCTCGAACCGGCTCTTGCCGTCGCGCGCCTGCGCGGCGATTTCGACGGCGAGACCGGAGACCGGCACCGGCGCCAGGGTGGCGTTCGCGTAAGGCGCGTGCGGGGTCGTCGTGCCGGTGGTGGTGACCGCGCCGGTGGCGAGCGGCTGCGGTGCCGCGGCCGCGCCGCGGGTGGAGTCGAGCGCCGTCGCGTCGGCCGCTGTCGTGGCCGAGGTCAGCGCGGGCGTATCGGTCGCGGACAGTTGCGCGTTTGCCAGTTCGCCGGTGTGGGTCGCGTGCGCATGGCCCGGCCTGGCCTCCGCGCCCTTGTTTTCGCCGGCATCAGGGTTTCCCCCGAGAGCTTGCGGCGCCTTTTCGGCCAAGACTTCCGTCGCTCTCGCGGAGCGCGACGCAATGCCTTGCTCGCTACCGGGGGTGCCCTGGCGCGCCGACGGGCCGCCGCCCTGGGACGCATCCGGTTTGCGCTCTGCACCGTCGGGGCCGCGACCTTTGCGAACATCTTCGGGACGGCCGTTTTCGCTGCCCTTCGCGTTCCTGACCGTGTCGTCCGATTTTTCCGGAGCGGCGGCCGGCGCCGTGACGGTTTCCGTCCCGGCTGCCACGGCGGCTGCCGGTGTGGCACGCGCAGCGTCGTGTGGAACGGTCGAGTTGTCCGCTGCGGCGGTTGCTGGCGCCAAGGAATTCGGCGAAGCGTCAGGCGCTTTCGCTGACGCGGGGTTTGCCGCAACGGTCGGATCGGCCGCCGCATCGACCCGGACATCTGCCGACAGGGCAGACGTGTCCGCGTTCGCCAGCATGGGCGCGGCCTGATCGTTCGGCGCCGAGGCGCCGGGCGCGGCCGCCTGCTTGCCGATGTCCGAGGTTTCCTTGGGCCCGGCGGCCGCCGTTTGCGTGTTCGCCTTGGTGCCGTCGGCCGAGTCCGTGGGTGCAAGGCCGGGCGTCGTCACGCTGGCCGAAGTCGGCTTCACGGCGATGTCGCTAGCGTCGGTCGTTGCCGACGGTGTGGTCGAGGTGACGACGTCGGTCTGCACCGGCACGGCAACGGCCGGCGGATTTCCGCCGGATG
>Ga0081540_1004878_pt1 | contig 10102 bp, 8 predicted proteins | sample TabmetS2T1R1_FD_71024 | JGI IMG/M metagenome (GOLD analysis project Ga0081540, IMG submission 71024) | Tabebuia heterophylla rhizosphere microbial communities from the University of Puerto Rico - S2T1R1 | ecosystem: Host-associated > Plants > Roots > Rhizosphere ... | reverse complement strand
CGGCGTCTCGGCGCTCACCGGCAGCCGCACCCGCACGGTCGTGCCCTGGCCCGGCTGCGACTCCAGCGTGATCGTCCCGCCCACGTCGGTGACCACGCCGTACGCCGTGGCCAGCCCCAGCCCGGTCCCCTTGCCGCGGCCCTTGGTGGTGAAGAACGGCTCGAAGGCCCGGGCCGCCACCTCGGGCGCCATGCCGACGCCGGTGTCGGTGATGCTCAGGCAGACGAAGTCGCCGTCCGGCTCGACGTTGGTGGCGATGGCGAGCCGCCCGCCCGACGGCATCGCCGCCCGCGAGTTCATCACCGCGTTCATCAGCACCTGTTCGAGCTTGCTGCGGTCCATCGTGATCGGCGGCAGGTCGGGGGCGAGCATCGTGCTCAGCTCGATGTCCTCGCCGAGCGTGCGGGCGAGCAGCCGCTGCATGTCGGCGGCGACCGTGTTGAGGTCGAGCGTCTCGGGGCGGGACGGCTCGAGCCGGCTGAAGATCAGCAGCTGCCGGGTGAGCCCGCTGCCACGGGCCGCCGCCTGGGCGATGGACTGCACGTCGGCCCGGCACGGGTGGTCGTCGAGCTCGTCGGCGAGGATGTCGGCGTACCCGGAGATCACCGCCAGGATGTTGTTGAAGTCGTGGGCGATGCCCCCGGCGAGCCGGCCGAGCGAGTCGAGCCGCTCCGCCTGGCGCAGCTGCTGTTCGAGCCGGGTCCGCTCGGTGATGTCGCGCAGGATCCCCTCGACCGCCACGACCCGGCCGGCCCGGTCGCCGATCGAGCTCGCCCGCTGCTCCACCCACGCCGCCCCGCCGGCGTGATGCCGTACGTGGATGATCAGCGTGCCCGGCTCGTGCGACCGCCAGGACGCCTCGAGCGTGGCGCGGTCCTCGGTGTCGACGGTCCGGAAGATCAGCTCGGGGTCGGCGTAGAACTGCTCGGGCCGGTAGCCGGTGATGTCCTCGATCGCCGGGCTCAGGTACTCCATGGCCGGCTCGGGCAGCAGGCGGTAGCGGAAGATGACGTCCTGGGCGTGCTCGGCGATCAGCCGGAACCGCTCCTCGCTCTCCCGCAGCGCCGCCTCGGCCCGGCGCCGCTGCCGCCGCTCGGCCGCCTCGTGCAGTTCGCGCTGCACGGCCGGGGCGAGCCGGGCCAGCCGGTCCTTGAGCACGAAGTCGCGCACCCCGGCCCGCATCATCTCGGCCGCGGCCTCCTCGCCGACCTGGCCGCTGACCAGGAGGAACGGGATGTCGGCGTCGTGCTCGCGCACCTGGACCAGTGCCTGGTCGGCGCGGAACACCGGCATGTTGTAGTCGCAGATCACCACGTCCGGCGAGCGGGTCGCCAGCGCGTCGGCCACGCCGCCGGGCGTGTCGGCCCGGGCGTAGCTGACGTCGAGCCCGGCCCGGGTGAGCTGCCGCACGATCAGCACGGCGTCGTCGCCGCTGTCGTCGATGATCAGTAAATGCATAGCGCTACCCACTTGGCGCCGGTTCGTTGACGAGGAGCCAGTAGATGCCGAGCGTGTTGACCGCGGAGACGAACTCCTCGAACACGACCGGCTTGCGGACGAAGCTGTTGGCGCCGAGGCGGTAGCTCGCCACGATGTCCCGCTCCTCGTTGGACGTGGTGAGCACGACCACCGGCAGGTTCCGGGTGCGCTCGTGGTCGCGGATCCGGCGCAGCACCTCGAGCCCGTCGATCTTGGGGAGCTTGATGTCGAGCAGGATCAGCGCCGGCCGCAGCGGCTCGCCGTCCGCCGGCAGCAGGCGTTGCAGGGCCTGCTCGCCGTCGATGGCGACCACCACCTCGTTCCGGATCCGGTTCTTGGTGAAGGCCCGCACGGTGAGCAGCACGTCGTCCGGATTGTCCTCGACCAGCAGGATAGGGCGCTCGGTCATCGGAGCTCCCAGTCGGCCGGGGCCGGGGTCAGGCTGAAGCGGAACGCGGCGCCCTGGCCGACCGCGCCCTCGGCCACGATCCGTCCGCCGTGCCGGGTGACGATCCGGTGCACGATCGCGAGCCCGATGCCGGTGCCCTCGAACTCCGCGGCCGAATGCAGCCGCTGGAACGGATCGAACATCTTGTCCGCGTACGCCATGTCGAAGCCGGCGCCGTTGTCCCGCACCTCGAAGACGTCGATGCCGGACTGCGGCCGGATGCCCACGGTGATCACCGGATGGTCGACGTTCGCGGTGAACTTCCACGCGTTGCCCAGCAGGTTCTGCAGCACGAGCCGGATCAGGTGCGGGTCGCCGGAAGCGACCAGCCCGTCGGCGATCTCCCAGCCGACCGTCCTCGCCGGCTCGGTCGCGGCCACCTCGGCCGCCACCTCCCGGGCCAGCGCGCTCAGGTCGGTCCGCTCCCGGTGCAGTTGGGTGCGGGTGGCCCGGGAGAGGTGCAGCAGGTCGTCGATCATCTGGGCCATCCGGCCGGTGTTGGCCTGGATCCGGCGCAGGTAGCCCTGGGCATCCTCGTCCAGGTCGCCGGCGTAGTCCTCGAGCAGCACCTGGCTGAAGCCTTCGAGCGAGCGCAGCGGGGCGCGCAGGTCGTGCGAGACCGAGTACGCGAACGCGTCCAGCTCCCGGGTCGAGGCCTCCAGCTCGGCCGTGCGCTGGCGGACCCGCAGCTCCAGCTCGTCGTTGAGGCGGCGCACCTCCTCCTCGGCCCGCTTGCGCGCGGTGATATCGGTGGAGATGCCGCAGATGGCGTACGCGTGGCCGCCCGCATCGTGCAGCGGGAACTTCACCGTCACGTACGTGTGCAGGCCGTCCTCGGCCGGCGCCTGCTCCTCCACCTGCAGCGGCACGCCGCGGGCGATGGCCGCCAGGTCGTTGGCCCGGAACTCGTCGGCGATCGGCGCCTCGAACAGGTCGTGGTCGGTGAGCCCGACGATGTCCTCCCGGTGCAGGTTGAACAGCCGCTCGTACTCCCGGTTGACCAGCAGGTAGCGGCCGTCGACGTCGCGCATGTAGATCACGGCCGAGGTGTGGTCGATCAAGGCCATCAGCTGCTCGTGGCCGACCCGCACCGGCGGACGGGTGCCGGTGCTCACCGCAGAGTCCACTTCACCGTCACCCCACCAGTGCGACCGAGACCGATGCGGCCGACGGTACCTCCGCATCGGTCGCCTTTTCGGCGGTTTCGGCGGAGAGGGCACGGCGCAGCGGCGCCAGCGGATGCTCCTGCCGGGCCCGGGTCAGCCGCTCCAGGAACATCTCGTTCATCCCGGTGGTGCCGGCCCGGTTGGACACCAGCGGACCGTCGCCCTGCCCGGCCAGGTCCCGCCGCCGCTGCGGCTTGAACAGGAACTTCTTGCTCAGCATGAGGTGCGCGCCGGCGGCGCGGGCGTGCGCGGTGAGCAGCCGGTACCAGTCCACGAGCGCCGGATGCCGGCCGAGCAGGCGACGCAGCTCGCCGCCGCCGGCCGCCTCGTGGGCGCGAAGCTCGCCGGCGTCGACGCCGAGCCCGGCCAGCAGCCGATCGGGCAGCGTCGGCTGGGTCATCAGCTCCTGGATCTCGCTGCGCTCGCCGTCCAGAAGGGCCGGGAGCAGGTGGCGTACGTGCTGGTCGTAGCCGCTGAGGCCAATGCCGAGCAGAAAGTCCCGCTTGAGCGCCTCGGGGTCGAGCGCGCCGCTGGGCGGGATGTCGTCGCGGGTCCAATGCACCGCGAACTGCCGGAACACGTCGAGGAAGTGCTCGGCCGGCATGCTGCGGTCGGGTGGCAGCGCCGCGAAGTCGAGGAACATCCGGCGCATCGCGTAGATCAGGTCGGTGGCGACGCGTACCCGCTCGACGGCCTCGGCGCCGAGCAGGCCGACCTCGGCGCGGGCCAGCGGCTCGAGCATGTCGTTGACCGCGAGCTCGACCGCCTCGCTGCGCTTGATGAGCAGGAAGAAGCGCTCCTCGCCGGCGGTGCCGGTGTAGCTGCGGATCCGGCCGTCGTCGAAGACGCCGGGCAGCACCGCCATCAGCTCGGGGCCGCGCCGCACCTCCATCGTGCCCACGTTCCACCGCACCAGCGACGCGTAGCTGTCCCGGTTGTAGTGGCCGAGCCCGGTGCGTTCGGCCAGAGCCGAGAAGTACTCCCGGAACGGCCGCTCGCCGGCGGCCAGGCCGTCGAATGCCCGCTCCGGGGTGGCCTTGCCGCCCGGATTCCATTCCTGGTAGTGGCGGGCCACCGAGGCGCCGACGAAAACGAGCCGGACCACCAGTTGCTGCGCCTGCTCGGGGGTCATCCGGTCGACCGCCGGAAGTTGCGGAAGCAGCACGTCACGCGCCTGGTCGGCGAGCACGCCGGGCGGGATGTCGCCGGAGAGGATTGCCCGGTTCAGCCGGGGAAGCTCCCCATCGACCCAATCGCCCACTTGCCGCAGAACCAAATCGAGTCACCCCTTCGCGGAGGCTCCTTCCCCTCTTATCGACCGGGTGGTCGGGTTTCTTAGCGGACGCGGCTTTCTCCGGGGCGCATTGACATAGATAGATCCCGATGCGAGGGTACGGACACCGCCGTCAGCGTGTTGCCGACCCGGCACGCCCGGCCACCCATCACGGCGGCGGGCGATCCCCTGCCGCCGCCACAGCAGAAGGGATCCCCCATGCGACTCCGTCGGGTTCTCACCCTCGGCGCCGCCGCGCTCGCGGCCGCCACCGGCATCATCGCCGGACCGGCCCCGGCACAGGCCGTCTCGGCCACCACGCTCGCCTCGACGATCGCGCTGAGCAACTGCTCGGCCTCGCTCGTGCGCTACCCCACCTCGGCCTCCGGCGATCGGGCCATGATGCTCACCAACGGGCACTGCTACGAGGGCGGCTTCCTGAGCGCCGGCCAGGTGCTGCAGAACCGGACCAGCAGCCGGTCGGGCACGCTGCTGAACGCGAGCGGCCGCTCGCTGGCGACGGTCCGGGCCGACCGCATCCTGTACGCGACGATGACCGGCACCGACGTCACCCTCTACCGGCTCACCTCCACGTACGCCACGCTGTCGAGCCGGTACGGCGCCACGGCGCTGACCATTTCGGCCTCGCGCGCGCCGGCCGGGGCCGGCATCGCGATCCCGTCCAGCTACTGGAAACGGATCTGGAACTGCAAGATCGACAGCTTCGTCACCACGCTGCGCGAGGGCGAGTGGACCTGGCACGACTCGATCCGTTACGACGTCAACTGCGACACGATCCACGGCACCTCGGGCTCGCCGATCGTGAACGCCTCGACGGGCCAGATCGTCGGGATCAACAACACCGGAAACGACGACGGCGAGATGTGCACGCTCAACAACCCGTGCGAGGTGGACGCGAACGGCGTCACCCATGCGTACCTGGGGCAGAGCTACGGCCAGGAGACGTACTGGTTCACCACTTGTCTGACATCGAGCCGGACGATCGATCTGACCATCTCGGGCTGCCTTCTGACCAAACCGGCAAACTGACTCGTCCGAACGGACGAATCGCCGCAGGTCCGGCGGTATATTTCCGCCGGACCACATTTCCCTGAATCGAATTACCGCGACTCTCTTTTCACCTATTCGTGTATGCGTTTTCTGCCGGACAATTGCCGCATTTTTCCTATGATCATCACATCGGCAATAACCGGACACGAAGAGGTGGATCGATGAATAAAGCAACTCGCATGCTGTTCATGACCGGCTTGGCTGTCGTCGCCGGAGCGACGTTCAGCGCGGGACCGGCGGCGGCCGCCTCGGCCTCGCCGGCCCCGTACCCGACCAAGGGCGCCGCCGCCCAGAGCGCCAAGGACTGGGGGCACGACCGGTCGCGGATCGTCGGCTACTTCAGCAACCCGTTCACCTGCCACCGCGTCGGCAACGCCGGCGAGCGGCGGGACCGCTGGGACGACCACTCCTGCTTCCGGGTGCCCTTCGGCTTCCACCGCGGTGACTGGGCGCTGCGGGTGAGCTGGGACCGGAACGGCTTCCCGCAGCACGGCGGCGGCCACGGCGGCCACGGCGGCCACGGCGGCCACGATGGCCCGGGTCAGTGGACCAAGCACTGACGAGCAACTCTCCCGACCGGCGCGGGGCCGCACCCCATCACGGGAGCGGCCCCGCGTCGCATTTCCGGGAAATCGCAGCAAATCGTCGGGGCGAATAGCGAAGCGCATTGACACGTTTCGTTCTCGGCCGCAAGATTGGGAGCGCTCCCATCCCCCTTTGTCGCTCCTGGAGAGCCATGCAGACCGCGATCCAACGACGCGTCGCGCTGGGCGCCGCCCTGCTCGTCGCCACCGCGCTGATCCCCACCACAGTCGTGGCCGCGACACCGGCGCCGGGCGCCTACGCCGCCACCACGCCCGTCACGGTCACCGTCAACGCCCGCGCCGGCCAGGCCACCGTCCCGGCCACCGCGCTCGGGGTCAACGACGCCATCTGGGACACCACGCTCGGCACCGGCGCCGTCGCCGACCTGCTCGGCGCGGCCGGCGTCAAGATGATCCGCTACCCCGGCGGGTCGTACGCCGACATCTACCACTGGGAGACGCACACCGCGCCCGGCGGCTACGTCGCGCCCAACACCGACTTCGACACGTTCATGGCCGCGGCGCGCCGGACGGGCGCCGAACCCATGATCATCGCCAACTACGGCACCGGCACCGCCGAGGAGGCCGCCGGCTGGGTCCGGTATGCGAACGTCACCAAGGGGTACGGCGCGAAGTACTGGACGATCGGCAACGAGAACTACGGCAACGGCCACTACGGCTCGGCCTGGGAGGCCGACAACCACGCCGACAAGAGCCCGGCGCAGTACGCGGCCGAGGTCATCGCGTACGCCGACGCGATGAAGGCGGTCGATCCCACGATCAAGGTGGGCGCGGTGCTCACCATGCCGGCGAACTGGCCGGACGCCCTGGTCGGGTCGGGCGACGCCGGCAGCTGGAACCAGGTCGTCCTGCAGGCCGCCGGCCCGCACATCGACTTCGTCGACGTGCACTGGTACCCGGGCGGGGGCAGCGCGGCCGACGCGATCGGCAAGACGCAGTACCTCGACGACTCGATGTACCTGCTCCGCGACCAGATCAGCCGGTACGGCGGCGCCAACGCGGGCCGGATCGGGATCAGCCTCACCGAGACGAACGTCGGGGTCGGGCAGAACACCCAGCCGGGCGCGATCTTCCTGGCCGACGCGTACAGCAGCCTGATCGCCAACGGCGTGTTCACGGTGCAGTGGTGGAACGTGCACAACGGCATCGGCACCGTCTCCACCGTGGCCGGGCAGACCGACTACAACGACTTCGGCCTGCTCTCCAGCGGCACCTGCACCGCCGACGGCACGACCTGCGAGCCGGCGCTGAACACGCCGTTCGCGCCGTACCAGGCGCTCAAGCTGATGTCGTCGTTCGTGCATCCGGGCGATCAGATGGTCCGGGCCGCCACCGACAACGCGCTGGTCACCGCGCACGCGGCCCGCCGGCCGAACGGCGACCTCGCGGTCCTGCTGATCAACAAGGACCCGGACGCCGTGCACGACGTCGCGCTCGACTACCGCGGGTACACGCCGTCGGCAGCGGCCCCGGTCGTGCTGACCTACGGCAACGGCGACACGGGCACGCACCCGGGCAGCGCGAGCACGCTCCCGCCGTACTCCATCACGCTTGTCACCATGCACCCGGCCGGCAGCAACGCCGCCGCGCCGAACGCCCCCGCAGCCCCGACGGCCTCGGCCGTCACCGACCGCACCGCGACGATCTCGTGGCCGGCCGTCGGACGCGCCGCGAAGTACGAGCTCTACCGGGCCAACGGCGCGATCAGCGAGCAGCTCGGCGAGACCACCGGCACCTCGTTCACGGTGCGCAACCTCCAGCCGGGCCGCCGCTACACGGTCAACGTGCTCGCCCGGGACGGCGCCGGCAACCTCTCCTGGTCGTCGCCGCCGCTGACCTTCGCCACCGGCGCGCCCGCCACCAGCACGTGCTCGGTGAAGTTCGCCGACACCAACGACTGGGGCAACGGCTACATCGGGCAGGTCGACATCACCAACACCGGCGCGGCGCCGCTCAACGGCTGGACGCTGAACTACACCTGGCCGGCGACGTGGCAGAGCGTGAGCAGCGGGTGGAACGCGACCTGGACGCAGAACGGCACCGACGTGCGGGTGACCAGCGACGGCACGCTGGCCGCGAACGGCGGCAGCACCTCGGTCGGCTTCGTCGGCGCCTACAACGGGCCGAACGTGCTGCCGGCGGCGTTCACGCTCAACGGAACGCTCTGCTCGACGTCACCCTGATATCACCTTCGGACCGTAACGTCCCATCGAATGAGGCTCGTCGAATACCTGCTGCTCTTCTTCGGACTGGTCGGCGTCTACATCGCCGTCCACGTGCCGGGCGGGCCGATCCCGGTTCTGCTGGTGGCGGCCGTCGCGATCGTGTTCTACCTGCGGCGCGCCGACGGGTTCGACCGGGCGAACCTGTGGCGGGCCGGCGCCCTCCGGGCGGCCCTGCCCGGCGTGCTCGCGCTGTGGGCCGCCGCCACCGTGCTCGCGGTGGCGGCGGTCGCGATCTTCGACCGGGACATGCTGTTCGACCTGCCGCGCCGGGAGCCGCTGCTCTGGCTGGCGATCATCGTCTTCTACCCGCTGGTCTCGGTGTATCCGCAGGAGCTGCTGTTCCGGGCGTTCCTGTTGCACCGGTACCGGCCGGTCTTCGGCGACGGGCGGTGGGCCGCCGTCGCGAGCGCGGTGGCCTTCGGCTATGCCCATCTGCTGTTCGGCAACGTGATCGCGGTGGTCGCCACGATCGTGGGCGGCTGGCTGTTCGCCCGCCGCTACCAGCGCACGCAGTCGCTGCTCGTGGTGTCAGTGGAGCATGCGCTGTACGGCATCACGATCTTCACGGTCGGGCTTGGCCAGTACTTCTACCACGGCAGCAACCTGTAGCGATTCGGCGGCGATCGGCCCGCGGATCTGGCGGGCCACCGCGCGCCACCAGCCCAGATCGAAGCGCCCTCCGTCGGCCAGGAACGCGCCACGCAGGCTGTGCCAAGCCAGGCCGGGATACTTGTGGTGCACGCCGTGCAGGTTGAACGCGAGCACGAACGACTCGAGCAGCCGGGGCAGCCGGAGGTTCATCGCCTCCAGTGGCTCGTCGAGCGCCGTGCCGTAGTGGTAGGCATTGTCCGCCACCGAAACGAGGAAGGCCCGGCCGGCGAGCACCAGCAAAAGCATCCACCAATTGCTGCCGTACGCGAGGAACGCGCCCACGTAGGCCAGCACGACCAGGACAGCGTCGAGGCGGAACTGGCCCAGCCGGCGGCCGGTGATCGCATCGAACAGCAGCGCGGTGACCGTGTCGGGCGTGTCGAGCAGGTGCCGCAGCCGATGCCAGAGCCGCCGCGGCGCCAGCGCGAGCACAACCGAGGCAATCTCGGCCAGGTAGAGCCCGCCGAACAGCCGGAGGTAGTAGACCGGGGCCTTCTCCGCCCACGTGGATTGCGCCGGCTCGTAGACCTCGGTCCGCTCCCGCGGCGTGCGGCTGAACCGGTGATGCAGCAGGTGACCCGACTTGAGCAGAATGAACGGCGCGCCATAGCCGACCGCGAGGGCCCGCCCGAGGCGGTCGTTCCAGGTGCGGTCGCGCAGCAGCGACCCGTGGATCGACTCGTGCAGGATCGACCACAGGTGGGTACTGGTCAGCACCAGCGGAACCAGCAGCCAGCCGTATGCGGTGGCACGTGGCAGCAACCCCAGCGGGATCACGAAGAGCTGCAAAATGAGAGAGCCGAGGGCGCCGGCGACCAGCAGGCTGGAGGTCACCGTCGAGCCGTACGTTCGCGCCGGGCCCGAAGTTGCGGAGGGCACGTTTGCGCAGGCTAGGGACGCCAGTTGAAGGTCGGGCCGGAGCACCTTGGCTCCGGCCGGAACACTCGGTTACAAGCCGATGTTGGTCAGCGGGACCGGCCGGGCGTGGCCAGAGGAAATTCAGGCGTAGCGCGCGACCGCAGCCGCGATCCGATTGCTGAACGACGGGGCTCCGTCGACCGTGACCACGGCTAGATAAGCGAAGAGTCGCCACAGTTCTCGGCGCTCACCGAACGTGGTGTCGACTGGTGTCACCTCGCGGTAGGCGTCGAAGACGGTCGGCGGCACCGGCGCGAAGTAGTCGA
>Ga0081540_1004877_pt1 | contig 10105 bp, 10 predicted proteins | sample TabmetS2T1R1_FD_71024 | JGI IMG/M metagenome (GOLD analysis project Ga0081540, IMG submission 71024) | Tabebuia heterophylla rhizosphere microbial communities from the University of Puerto Rico - S2T1R1 | ecosystem: Host-associated > Plants > Roots > Rhizosphere ... | reverse complement strand
TGGCGGAGTACGACATTGTTCCGCGGCTGCAGGACTTTGCAACGGTGGGTCACCTGTATCGGTCGATCGAGCAGGGGCTGGCGCGTCTGACCGAGAAGTTCGGAGAGCGTTGGCTGTTCGTCGGCCCGCCGCGGGCGCAGGCGACATCGGTGAATTTTCGCTGGCCTGAGCTGGTGCCGGTCACAGATCTGGCATCGGCGCGGCGCGCCGTGGCGGAGATCCTGGAGCAGGGCGAGGGCGCCCGTGGGCACTGGGAGAACGCGCACTTCGGCCAGTTCGTGGAGATGCTCGACGACTACCAGGCCCTGCGCGCAGCCAACCCGGGCTTCGAGCCTGCTCGTCCGGTGATCGTGGCCAACGTTCGGCCGTGCGAGCACGCCGACGTACCGCTGATTACCGACCCGGCGACCGCTCACTGCACCGACCTGTTCAACGTCGGCTATGAGATCCTGCTGCAAACCCTAGAACGCTACTTCGCTCACACCGAGGAGACCGACGCCCAGTTGGCGACGTTGGCCGATCTGGCGATCGGACTGATGTTCCAGGTGATCAAACCGCTTGGTGACCTGATCACGACACTTCCAGCCGGTCTGGAGTATCGAGGGCGCACGGCCGGGCCCAGCTTCGAGCTGTTCTACGAGTCCGACTACCTCATGCCGCACCGAGAAGCCGCCTGGACGCTGCTGGAGGAGCGGCTGCGCGAGGCCGCCGACTATTCGGAGCGGGTGCGCGCCGAGGGCGGGCCGGGAGTGAGTGAGGGCCTCGCCGCGATCGGCCCGTCCCTGAGCGGGCTGGCCGACTCCCTCGCCGCGCATTTCCCCGACTGGGGCAGTGTCAGCCGGTGGGCGGAAGACCGGCCGGCGGAGGCTGACTCAGCGGCGGCGCCCGACGTTGAGGCGCTGGTGGCGCGAGCGGCCGAAACAGGCGCACCTGCTGTGAGACGGGACGCCGCTCCCAAGGATGAGGGCGAAGCCGCGCCGGCGCCCCCCGGCCCCAGCGAGGCGGTGAGCTTCCGGCGCCACATCAAGCCGCTCTTCCGCGACCGCGACCGTCAATCGATGAGGTTCGCATTCGACCTTTCGGAGTATGCCGACGTCAAGGCGAACGCAAAGGCCATCCTCGAGCGACTGCAGAACGGCTCCATGCCCTGCGACGGCCCGTGGGCGGAAGCGAAGGTGAAGGCATTCGCGCGCTGGATCGACACGGGCGCCGCGGAGTAGGCCGCTGCGGGTTGATCGCCGTTACCAGGCCATACCCGACTTGGGACGAGGCCGCGGGTCTTTGAACTCGACATACCAATGCATCCTTGCGCGAGCTGCCAGCATCGAGGCATGCGATACACAACCATCGGAACCGGCCCGTCGTGGACACGCGAGGTCAGCGTGCTCAGCCTCGGCGCGATGCGGTTCGGCACGACGACCGACGAGGCGACCTCATTCGCCATCCTCGATCGGTACGTCGAGGCGGGCGGGAACTTCGTCGACACATCGAACAACTACGCGTTCTGGGTCAACCGCACACAGGGCGGTGAGAGCGAGTCGCTGCTCGGGCGCTGGCGCGCCAGCCGCGGCGTTGGTGACGAGATCGTCATTGCGACGAAGGTCGGCGCGCGACCGCTGTCTCCGGCCAGCGACTTCGACACCCCCCGCGAATGCCTCTCCCGTGCGGCGATCCGCGAGGCGAGCCAGGGCAGCCATCATCTACGCGCAGCGAGTTCCTCGATCGCGGTCAAGGCGGCCAGGTCACCGTCTGGGTCGTGACGCAGTCTGGCGGTCTCCAGAGTTAGCGGTCGGCTGAAGATGGCCAATTCGGTATCTTGCAAGGGCGGCTGACGGGACCTAGCCTCGACCAGCGGACGAGTGTGAGGATGTCGGGACAAGCCGCAAGCAACGACGGCACGCAACGGAAAGGAGCCTCGTGGCGACGCAGCAGTTTCGGGCGCAGACCGGGCGCCTGGAGCCGTTCGCGATCCGCGACGAACGTCTGATCACCGGGATGCAGCACTCGGGCGCCGAGGTTGCAAAAGCTCGTGATTAAGACCCTCGGAACCTCGATGGACACGACGAGCCAACGGACACCAGAGGAGCCGTCACGCTAGAAGACGACGCGCGTTCTGCCTTCGTCTACCAGGAAGCGCTGCGCGGCCTGCTGCAGCAACAGGCCGCGGTCGAAAGCCTGCACGCTCGAGCCGCGACGCTGATCTTCGCCGCGTCTTTCGCGAGCTCGCTCCTTGGCGCGCGTGCGCTCGAAGACGGCGTAGGCGCCTGGGACTGGATCGCGCTGGGGCTACTCGTCGCGATTGGCGGCCTTGCCGTGTTCCTGCTCTGGCCGTACTACAACCTGACCTTCCGCTTCGACCCCGAAGAGCTGCTCACCCGCTATGTCGACGTAGCCGAGCCCGTGCCGATGGCAGCGATGCATCGCGAGCTCGCGCTCCAAATCAAGGCCGATTTCCAGCGGAACGGCCGCATCGTGCGGCGTCTCCGAGAAGCGTTGCAGCTAGCCCTGATCCTGCTGCTCCTCGAGATCGTGGCCTGGCTCGTCTCGATCGCGGAGGCGAGCGGCGCGTGAGACCTATGTCCCGGGACGTGGCGAAATCGTCATGCGTGGCGAACACGCGCGACCCGTGGGAGCGAGGAGCTCCTCGCCGGCCTTCAGGCGATATCGGCCTTCGGCCGACTTGACCGGCCGGAGGAATCGCCGTGGTTGCGTTCGTCGCGAAGCAACCCGGCACTTGACCGGCAGCTTCGCGAGAGCCACCTTTCGTGCGCAGCAAGCTGTCCTGAGCCTCATGCTCGGTGTCAATGCTGATGAGCCTCCCGCATCGCCGATGTCGTGAGGTGCGACCGATGGCCACGATTCGGGTGCCGGTCAGCCGGGCTGGCGACGGCGAGCTGCGCCGCTTGAGACGCCGACCCAGGTCGCAGCTATCGACGGCGGTGTCATACAGTGGTTGGCCGGATCCGCGGAGCTCGGTGATCCGCGCCGGCGGGGTGTTCGCGTACTCGAGTGCCTCGGCGGCGATTCGGTCGAATCATCGGCGGCGATGCGACAGCAGTGAGACTCTACCGAGGTGGATGCCTCCCCGGCCGAGAGCTGCCGGTTATCTGCCGGTGGTCTTCCTCGCCATTCTCCCGACGTGCTCCTCATCCTTGATCAACCTTTGCATCGATTAGCAGTGGAGGACGTCTCCGATGAGGAAGATATTCACCTTCCTGGTTGCGACAGTCGACGGTTATTACGAGGGGCCGAACCAGGAGTTCGACTGGCCCTACGTTGACGAGGAGTTCAACGAGTTCTCGCTGGCGCAGCTTGACGAGACCGACACCCTCTTATTCGGGCGGGTCACCTACGAGATGATGGCCTCGTACTGGCCGACACCTGCGGCGAATGATGACGACCCGCGAATTGCCGTGCGGATGAACGAGATCTCCAAGATCGTCGTATCACAAACGCTCGACAAGGCCGACTGGAACAACACCAGGCTGATCAGCGACGACGTCGCCGGCGCGCTTACCGAGATCAAGCAGCAGCCGGGTCGGGACATCGCCATCTTCGGGAGTTCGGCGTTGACGGTGAGCCTCTTGCAGGATGGACTCGTAGACGAGCTGCGGATCATGGTTAATCCAATCGTCCTTGGCGCCGGCAAGTCCTTGTTAGCGACGGCGGACCAGAGGGTCGGCCTGAGCTTGTTGGAGGCCAAGCCGTTCAAGTCTGGCAATGTCCTACTCCGCTACGAGCCGGCAGGCCGCGGCGAGTGAGAGCTCAACGCCAAGGACGCGACGTAGGGCTCACGTGCGCACGTATCCACAAGCAGTGGGACGGCGGTCGCATTCGCCCGGAAACACGAGGCGGTGATCCCATCGCTGACTGTTTCCAGCCTCCATGTTGCCTGGGCTCGGCAGCATGAACGGCATTGCCGATCCGACGGTCCAGATCGGAATTGTCGTGCGCAGCGGTGACGAGCGGTGCGCAGCGTGCCGACGCCGCTCTCAGAGTGGTGGAAAGGGCGACGTGAATTTTTGGCTAGCCCGAGCGCATGGCCATCACTGGGGGGGCGCGGGCGCTGAAGCACGGAGCTTGCGCATGGAGGCCACCGGAGCAGCGACGGGCGGAATCGCCGTGGGTCTCAAGCGGCCGGCGACCGACGGCCTGGCAATCGAAGACGCAGCGACGCCGGCGGACGTCGACGTCGGCCAAGTCAAACGAAGCGGACCGACGGTCGCGGCAGCCCGCGTGAGTTTGCCCTGCACCAGGCGGGTTGGCGCGTTGGGGAAGTGTGACTGAGGTTGACCCCTTAAATCGCGCCGAGTACGCCATGACCACGGACAGCACCATTGGCTCATCCGCGGGGGCGACGGCACTGGCGAGCTGGCCTGCCTGCCCTCTACACACCGACAGACATCGTTAGCCAACCTCACACAGCCAACCTCGACGACGGGATCCATGGCCGGTGTGCTATGCGCTTCAGAAGTGGAGCCCGGTGGTCGAGAAGAACGTGGTCGACCTGGTCAAGGTTGCGGTGACCTGGCTGCCGCGACCGCCGCTCACCGGCTGAACCGGCGTGCGTGTCCGGTTCAGGCACTCGGTCGTGCAGTGAAGGTCGGCCCGCGTCGATGCGGATTGCGCCCTACGCCCAAGACTTGACAGTATCCTGTCGATATGACAGTCTACTGTCATAGTGGAAGACGGGACCGGGAGCGAGCGATGACAGGGATCCGAACCGTCCACCTGGCGGTCTACGACACGATGTCTGACTGGGAGGCGGCGTACGCCGTTGCGCACATTAACCGGCCGCTGTGGCAGCGTCAGCCCGGCCGGTTCCAGGTACGCACCGTCGGCGAGACAACTGAGCCGGTCACGACAGCCGGCGGGTTGCGGGTGGTTCCGGACCTGATCGTCGAGGACGTGCAGCCCAGCAATAGTGCGATGCTCATCCTGGTCGGCAGCGACTTGTGGGCGAACGGCGGCCACGCCGCGTTCGCATCGCTGGCTGACCGGTTCCTGACCGCCGGTGCAATCGTCGCCGCGATCTGCGGTGCCACGTTCGGGCTGGCGCTGGCCGGGATTCTGGATCGCTACGACCACACGAGCAACGCGGCTGGGTACCTGGCCATGAGCGGCTATCAGGCCAGTGGGCGCTACCGCGATGAATCGGCGGTCACCGACCGGAATCTGATCACGGCCAGCGGCACGGCACCGATGGACTTCGCGCGGCAAATCTTCGTCGCACTCGACCTCTACGAGCCTCACGTGCTCGACGCGTGGTACCGCCTGTACCACGATCAGGACGCTAGTGCCTTCGCGGTGCTCGCCGCGGCATGAGTAGAACAGCCGCCGCTGACGCGTTGACCATGCTTGTGATCAGGACCTTCCGCCTCAACGGCCTGTTCCTGCAGGCCGCCGAGTCCATCGCCCGGCCCGTCGGACTGACCGCGGCCTGGTGGCAAGTGCTGGGAGCGGTGCTGGACGAGCCGCTGCCGGTGTCCGGCATCGCGCGCGAGATGGGCCTGGCGCGGCAGAGCGTGCAACGCGTCGCCGATCTGCTCGCCCAGCAGGGACTGATCGAATACCTGCCCAACCCGGCGCATCAGCGCGCGAAGCTGGTCACCCCGACCCCGGACGGCCGGGCGGCGGTCGCGGCGCTTAGGGCGACCCAGCACAAGTGGGCGAACCAAGTATCGAAGGGGATCGGCGAGCGGCCGCTCCGCGAGGCACTGACTGTCATCGACAAGCTGATCACCGCGCTGAGCGACTGAAGATCAATGCCGTGCATCCGACCGTCAGCAGCGCCTGGCCCTTGCGGAGTCCCTCGTCGTAGACGAAGTGATGAAGCTGCGCATCGACGACCACGGCGTCTTGCATTTCTCCGGGAGCGGTGACATTGCGCCTGCAGCACAACCCAGTGACCCGGCCGTTCAGGTGCGATCCACCCTCACCATCGCACCGGATCGCGCCTCGATGACGGCGCTCTGGGAGCGCTCCGAGGACGGGATCGATTGGGAAACCGTGGATGCGCATAACGTTCACTCCCGCGGCCGACGATCCCGGAGACACCAGCCACTCCCGATCGGGTACGAGTCACACGCACATGCCGGAATGAGCCCGGCGAAGTGTACGTGCTCGTCAACAGATCCGGGTTTTCCGTACTTGAACGGGACCGCTATCGAGTGCGTCGGTGGGATCCCGATTCGATCAGGAATCGAGAAGCGCCGCGGCGTGTCCGGGCCTAGCCTTTCGGCAAGAAGGTCGGCGTCACGCCGTCCCCCCGCGTCAGGAAGGGAAACAGGAGAATGCCTGCGAAGAATGGTATGGCCGAGTCCAGCGGTTTCAGCGCTGAGGAACGTGCTGCGATGAAGGAGCGCGCCGCCGAGCTGCGCGCAGAGGGCAAGAAAGGAACCAAGAAAGCCGATGGGCTGCAGGAGGTGCTCGACAAGATCGCCGAGATGGCACCGGAGGACCGGGCGCTCGCCGAGCGGGTGCACGTGACGGTGACCGCAACAAGCCCCGAGTTGTCGCCGAAGACCTGGTACGGTATGCCCGCCTACACGAACGCGGACGGCAAGGTCGTCCTCTTCTTCCAGGACGCGGGCAAGTTCAACTACCGCTACGCCACCCTGGGCTTCCAAGACTCAGCCAACCTCGACGACGGCGACATATGGCCAGTGGCATACGCGCTGAAGAAATGGAGCCCCGCAGTGGAGAAGACGATCGCCGAACTCGTGACCGCCGCGGTCTCCTAGGTCGGAGACGGTGCTGCCCCAGCATGACGGAGGACGTGAATGGACGACTGGGCCGACCTGAGCGCGGCGCGGATCTGGTATCGCGTCGCGGGTGCTGGCGATCCGGTGGTGCTGCTCCACGGCGGACTCACCGATAGTCGCGACTTTGTTGGTAACCTCGACGTACTCGCAAGTGACTTCCAACTGTTCATTCCCGAACGCCGCGGTCACGGACATTCGCCTGACGTCGAAGGCCCACTGTCTGTCCGGGTGATGGCCGATGACATGGTGGAGTTCATCGACACGGTCGTTGGCGGCCCCGCCCACGTTGTCGGCTACAGCGTCGGTGCCTCCGTTGCGCTGTACGTGGCACTTAGCCGGCCCGACTTGATCCGGAGTCTCGTGGCGATCAGTGGCGCATTGGGTCGGGACGGCTGGTTGGTGCGGCCGCAGAAAGGTGAACCGCCGGAACCGTTGCTTCGCGCCTACGCGGAGGTGTCGCCCGACGGCCCCGACCATTTCCGAACGGTTATCGCCAAAGCAGCCGAAGCGTCCGAGGACGTGGGTCGACCAGCGAACGACCTCGCCGGACTGACCATGCCCGCGCTGGTGATGTTTGGCGATGATGACTTCGTCGATCTCCGGCATGCGATCGACATCTATGAATCACTGCCCAACGCGGGGCTGGCGGTCTTGCCTGACGCCTCCCATCTTCTCCTCCATGAACACCCCCAAGCTGTGGTCAATGTGGTCCGGCAATTCCTCACCAACGGCCACCGCGCAACCATGCTGCCGATCCGGCGGCCCGCTCGCGGGGCGGAATCCAGCACCCCGTGAATCCGTCGGCTGCCGTGCTCTGGCCACCAGCCTGCAAGGTGCACACCCGGTCAGTGGCAGATCGCGCGTCGCATCCGCCACTCAACTGCTAATCGGCGATCCCCCGAGGCGAGCTCCGGGTTCGGAAACCATCGCGCCAGCCTGTTATCGCGGCGATGGCACTGTGCTGATCGCCATGGGAATTCTTGCCGTCCGAGACGCGACCCCGGAAGCTGCTCCGCACCAGCGCGGGTGGCCTGGCGAACGGTGGCTCGTTGTAGTGGCGCAGTGGTCCCGAGATGGCGGAGATGCGCAGGTTCACCACCTCGATGCCGGCGCAGTGCTGACAATGGGTGGCGGTGTAGGTGTCTCTTGTTGGGGTGCTTGCGTCGGTTGGCGAGATTGATCGCCGCGGCGATGCTGTTGTCGTGTGTTGGTCGACGCTGATGGCGCCGTCGATGCTAGCGGCGCCGACTAGGCCATCGACTTGCCAAGTTGCGTGGCGATGCCAGGTGCCGCCGTGGTCGTCGCAAAAAGCGTTGGTCACTTTCATTATAGTCAGTATCGTAACGGATCAGGAAAACTCTCGGTGGAGGCTGCCGTGGATCGTGCCTCCGGATCTCGCTCCGAGACCCGACGCGACCGGCACCGTCGCGGCGCCGCCTTGGCGTTGCTGGCGTTCGCCATGCTGATCGTTTCGCTGGATCAGTACATCGTGGTCGTGGCGCTGCCGGACATTGGGCGCGACCTGGGTTTCTCGCCCCAGAGTTTGCAGACGGTGGTCACCGCATATGCGGTCGCGTCGAGCGGGTTCCTGCTGCTGGGCGGGCGCTCCGCCGACCTGCTGGGTCCGCGCCGCGTGCTGGTGACCGGCTTGGCGCTGTACGCGTCATCGGCGCTGGCCGGCGGTCTCGCCCAGAGCCCGCAGATGCTGCTGGCTGCACGGGCGGTCCAGGGTTTGGGTGGTGCCGTGGTGTTTCCCGCGACGCTGGCCCTTGTCAATGTCACCTTCCGGGAGGGTCGGGTACGCAACCGAGCGCTGGGCGTCTGGGGCGGGGCCGGCGCGGCTGGTCTGGTCGTCGGTGTGCTGCTCGGCGGTGTCCTCACTCGTGCGTTCGGGTGGCAGGCCGTGTTCCTGATCAACGCCCCATTGGCCGTCGCGGCTGCGGTTTTGGCGTTCCCGCTGCTCGACACCGATGTCGAGCGCGGGACTGGCCGCTCGTTGGACGTGCTGGGCGCGCTGAGCGCCGCTGGGGGCATTACCTTGCTCGTGTTCACGCTGGTGCATGGTCCTGCGGCCGGCTGGGGCTCGCCGGTTGTGCTGGCCACGGCGGTGGCGGGGCTGGCGCTGCTCAGCGCGTTGGTCATGATCGAGCGGCGGGCCACCGATCCCCTGGTGCCGCCAGCGCTGCTGAGAAACCGCACGGTCGTGGCGGCGGTCGCGCTCGCGTCACTGTTCGCGGCGACCTTCGGCTCGGTGCTGTACTTCCTGTCGATCTACCTGCAGGATGTCCGCGGCTACGACGCCCTGCAGACCGGCCTGGCCTTCCTGCTACCGACCGCCGTCGTCGTCACCGGCTCGACCCTAGCCGGGCAGTTGGTGACGCGCTTCGGCCTGCGGCGCACACTCGTCGCAGCGCTCGCGGTGGGCGCGGTCGGTGCCGCAGCGCTGGGGCTGGCGATGACGCAGGACAGCCCGTATCCAGCGCTCCTACCAGGCCTGACACTGCTGAGTATCGGCGACGGCGTCGTGTTCACCGCGATGTTCATCGCGGCGGCGACGGGCGTGGCCGACGGGCAGCAGGGCGTCGCCTCCGGCCTGGCATCCACCGGATCCGGCGTCGGCGCCGCGTTCGGCCTGGCCGTCCTGGTCCTCATCGCCAACCGCGGCGCGGGTACCACCGGCGGCGACGGACTCGCCACTGCCCAGGGCAGCCGCACGGCGGTCCTCACCGTGGCGGTCGGGATCGTCCTCACACTGCTCGTCGCCTCGACCCTGCGTCCGGCCGCCGCTTCCCCGCCCCGGGACGCCGGCCGCCCGCGCGGGTGTCAGCCGTGCTGATGACGACCGTTGGCGCTCACCAGCCGACTGTGCTCGAGCAGACGCGGGTAGTCGGTCGCGATGCCCTGCATCAACGCCGTAACCGCGCGCTCGATCTCCTTATTGCTGGTACTGGCGTGGCCGAATAAGGCACGGTAGTACACCAGCGATCCGAGCAGGTCCACGATCAGGTCGCGGTCAACCTGCCTCCGCAGGTCGCCCCTTTGGTGCGCCCGGCTAAGGGTCTCCTTCACGGCCGCGCGCGGTGGATCGAACAGCGTAATCATGAAAGCCCGCTGCAACTCCGGATCGTGCGTGCAGTCGGCCAGCAACGGTCCGAGCACCTCGGGCGTGATACGACGGAACACCTTGACGAAGACCTTAAGGCATTCCTCGACGTCGCACAGTGTGCAGCCGGTGTCCGGCGCGCGAGCACTGCCTAACCGCATGCCCAGCGCGGCCAGCACAAGCTGCTGCCGGGTCGGCCAGCGGCGATAGATGGCCGGCTTGGTCGTTGCGGCCCGCC
>Ga0081540_1004876_pt1 | contig 10105 bp, 7 predicted proteins | sample TabmetS2T1R1_FD_71024 | JGI IMG/M metagenome (GOLD analysis project Ga0081540, IMG submission 71024) | Tabebuia heterophylla rhizosphere microbial communities from the University of Puerto Rico - S2T1R1 | ecosystem: Host-associated > Plants > Roots > Rhizosphere ... | reverse complement strand
CGACGCGACCTCCGAGTGGTAGTGACGCTCGTACCGGTCGGCGCCCTCGCCCGTGGCCCAGCCCCGCCACACCCGTCCGATCATGTCGCCAGTCCCCGTCCGACCGTCGAAAATCCCGACGGTACACGAACGGCATCGACTACCGTGACCGCCCGTGCAACGGGTATCCGTGGTCGGCGTCTCCCGTGCCGGCAAGTCCACCCTCGCTCGAGCGCTCGCCCAGCGGCTGGGTCGTCGACGGCGACTACTCCGCGGTGCGCGAGCTGGTGTGGTCACGCGCGGACACCGTGGTCTGGCTGGACCTCCCCCGGTACCGCGTGATGCACCGGATCATCCTGCGCACCCTGCGGCGGATCGTGCTGCGGGTCGAGTTGTGGAACGGCAACCGCGAGCGGTGGCGCAACCTTCTTCACCAGGGATCCACAGGAGTCGGTCATCGTCTTCGCCTGGTCCTGCCACGCCGTCCTCCGCGGGCGTTACGTGGCGGCCTCGTCGACCCAGCGAGGGGTCGCCTGACGTTCGTCCGGGTCGGGTCCCGCCGGGACGCGCGGGCCCTGCTCGACGCGGTGGACCGGCAGCGGCCGCCGACCAGTCGTCGAGGTTGATTCGTCCCGTTGATTGACATAGGTACCACCGGCAATGGGCTGGGCCCGACCAGTTAGTACCATCGGCGCCATGTCGACAGTTGAGCGGTCCGCGACAACCGAGCCCGCCGCGGCGGTCGATGGCAGCGACATTCCCCCGGTCGACGGGAAGCCGCCCGCCACCGAACCTCGCAAGCGGCGGCGTGGCCGGCGGATCGCCCTGATCCTCGTGATCGTGCTGCTCGTGCTCGGCGGTGGGGCCGTCACCGGCGGCTGGTTCTACCTGCACTCCGTCGACAAGAAGGTCAAGCGGGTCGAGGCGTTCAACGAGATTCCGCAGGCGCAGCGGCCGGCGAAGGCGCCGGAGGCCCGCAACGCGATGAACTACCTGATCCTGGGGAGCGACACCCGCGATCCGCAGAGCGCGAGCGGGTCCCGCAGCGACACGATCATCCTGATGCACGTGGACAAGGACCACTCGGGTGCGCAGATGGTGTCGATCCCGCGCGACACCTGGGTGCACGTACCGAAGTCGCCCAACGGCCGGTACGGCAACACCAATGCGAAGATCAACGCCGCGTTCGCCTGGGGCGGCGTTCCGCTGACGGTTCAGACGGTCGAGGCGTTCACCGGGGTGCGCATCGACCACGTGGTGATGGTCGACTTCTCGGGCTTCAAGGAGATCGTCGACGCGCTCGGCGGCGTGGAGATCAACGTGGAGCAGAGCTTCACCTCGACCCACTCCCTCAACGCCGACAGCATCCGGCACTTCGACGCCGGTCCGCAGGTGATGGACGGGGCGGCCGCGCTCGACTACTCCCGCGAGCGGTTCGCGTTCAAGGACGGGGACTTCGCCCGCATCCGTCACCAGCAGCAGGTCATCAAGGCCATCCTGGACAAGGCGGCCACCGGCGATCTGCTGGTGAACCCGGCGCGGCTCAACGACTTCCTTACGGCGACGGCAAAGGCGGTGACCGTGGACTCCACATTGGACATCTTCGGTACCGCGACCGACCTGCGCCATCTGCGCAGCGGAAACCTCAGCTTCTACACCAACCCCTCCACCGGTACCGGCATGGAGGGCTCGCAGAGCGTGGTCTACCCGGACACGGCGGCGGACAAGGCGCTCTACGACGCGATCCGGCAGGACCAACCGCTGCCCGCCGGCCTGCCCACGAACTGACCCGTCCGATCAGGGCTCGGTGGCCAGCGGCGTCACCGCGCCGTTGGGGAATGCCGCGCACAGCTGGACCCTGCCGCCCACCATGCGGGCGAAGATCCGGACGGTACCGGCGTCCGGCGCGGGTGGGTTCCCCTGCGCACGCAGGTCGAACGCCGGCCGCACAACGAGGTTCTTCGCCGTGTTGCCGAGACCGTCGGTGATCTCGACCTGGGTCGACTGGTGGGGCCGACCCGACCAGCCCAGGCCGCTGCCGGCGACCGTTTTGCCGGCGTGGTCCACCACCCCGGGCTGCGATATCACCGCCCGGACGCTGGACAGGCCCCGGTCGGAACCGAAGTCGACGGCCGCGGTGCCGCAGTTCATGATCTTCGTGTCGATCACGACCCCGGCCGGTTCGGTCTCGCGCACGCCGTCGACGAACTGGATGCCGATCTCGGGGAACGGCGGCTCGTGGTTGTAGCCGAGCACCAGGCCGCCGAGCCACCGGCAGTCGCTGCGGGAGATCCGCACCCCCACGCCTCCGTCCAGGTCGGCGTAGCAGTTCATGCAGCTGACGCCGGGCGCCGCCAGTTCGAAGGACACGTTCTGCCGGGCGCCCCAGGCGTGGCAGTCGACCATCGAGGTGCCGTCACCCGCGCCTGCCAGCCGGAAGCCGGCGCCCCGGTTCTGGAAGCTCACGCAGTTGAGGAACATCGAGTCGTGCGGGCCGTTGAAGTGGATCCCGTCGCCCTCGTTGTCGTGCGAGCGCAACGCCGTCAGCCGCGACTCCATCTGGTGGGACGGGGCCGGAAGCTCCCCGGTCAGGCCCCACTCGCTGTAGATGCCGTCGTTGCGGCAGTTGAACGCCACGATCTCGGTCAGCTCGTACCCGTACCCGTAGATGCGCAGGCCGTACCCGCCCTTGGGGTTCTGCTCCTTGTTGCCGTCCAGCGTCAGGTCACGGACGCTGAACATCGTGATGCCGCCGTCGCCGCGGCTGCCGGTCAGCTTGGCGAACCCGTCCGACTCGACGATGGCGGAGTTGGCGCCGCCCTTCAGGCGCAGCGTGGTCGCGTCTCCACCGGAGCCCCGCAGGTGCACCCGGGAGTACATGGTCAGGCGCCGGGTGAGATAGGTGCCCGGTGGGAAGAACACGACGCCGCCCTGCGTCCGGGCCTCGTCGATGGCCTTCTGCAGCTTGTCGGTGTCGTCGGCCCTGCCGTCACCGGCGGCGCCGAACTCCCGCACGTTGAAGACCGTCTCACCGGACTGCCCGTTGGCGTTCGACGCACCGTATGCCGCGCCCGCGCCGACGGCCGCCGCCGCGCCGACGAGGGCAACCCCGGCGCCAGCCGCCATCGCGCCGCCCCTGCTGAGCATGAAGCGACGGGTGAACTCGGGCAGCGAGGTCAGTGCCCGCTCGGGATCGATGTGCACCATCGCCACTCACACCTCCCGGGCCGTCGCCGGCTCGACGGAAGCGGGTGTGATCAATGCCATCACGCGGTGAGCCTATCCGACACGAATACCGGAGCCGGTCGACCGACGGTTGCCGGCGGGTCCATCGGTGTCGATCGCATCCGGTACCAGTACCAGAGGACGACCAGTGCCTCCGCGATCGTCAGTTGGACGAACAGGTCGGCGGCGCGGCTGACCCACAGTACCGAGGCGGCAAGGCCTGCGAACGCGAGTATCCGCGAACCGATCGCGGAGACCAGGAACCGCCGCGGGCTCGCCCAGATCATGTGCCGTACCGACAGCCAGGTCGACACCATCACCACGGCCTTGTACCCGCAGTACGCGACCAGGGCCGCCAGGCCCGCCGCGGCGAGATCGTCGGCCAGGGCGTGCCTGACCCAGCGGCTGGACAGGACGATCGCGCTGACGGCGAGCAGCAGTGCCACGGTGAGCGCGCGGGTACCGGACAGCGCGCGACTGCGCCGGCCGCCCACGATGTCCTCCCGCACCGACGCGGACAGCGCGACGTTGAACGGGCCGAAGGCCAGCTCCATCGCCCGCAGGATCACGATCGCGGTCGGACCGACGAGCCGGCCGGCGACGGAGGGCAGCGCGACCACGTAGACGAGGTCGACGCCGGCCGCCACGCAGTAGGCCGCCCCGATGCGCACGCTGGGCCAGATCCCCGGCCGCAGCTCGCCGGGTGCCGCGCCGGCCGGCCGGGACAGCACCCAGCCGAGCACGAGGACCTGCGCGGGCAGCATCGCGAGGTCCATCCGCAGCCCCGCGACGGCGAACACGGCGACGCCCGCGAGGGTACCGACGGAGATGAGCTGGGGTACCAGGTTGGCCCGCACGGACGAGCGGGTCCGCGCCCAGGACCAGAACACCGCCTCCAGCGGCAGCTGCACCAGCACCGGCGCGATCATCAGCAGCAGGTTCACGGGTCCGGCGTGTGGCAGCGCGACCGACGCCGACAGGTAGCAGACCAGACCGACCGGAAGGACCGTCGCCATCGCGGCCCTGCGCGCCCACCGGTCGACGTTCCAGGCCGGCGGCACCTGGTCGGCCGACAGCGGGCGGCCGACCAGCGACTCGATCAACGTGTACGGGATGGCGAACAGCGCACCCTGGAAGGCGACCAGGACCAGATGGTGCCCGTCTGTCCAGGCGGCCGCCAGGAACACGACGACACTGGACAGCCGGCTGATCGCCTGCACGGAGAGCTGGGAGCGTTGCAGCCGGCTCGCGGTGCGGATCAGCAGGCGCACGGTCACACCTCCGGCGCGGGCGGCTGCCGCAGGCCGTACGCGACGAACACGGCCAGGCAGGCCACCGCGCCGTCGTACTCCCAGCCCTCGATGACCAGGAACGACGCGCCGAGCCCGGCGACCACAGCGACGTACAGCGCGCAGACGGGGTGGTCGACGGAGCGGCGCCACAGCCAGACCAGCCCCGCGACGAGCAGCACGAGCACCAGGCCGGCCAGTACCGGGCCGAACTGCAGGGCGAGGCTGATGTAGTAGTTGTCGACGAAGACCCGCGGCCCGATCGCGTACCGCGAGTTGGAGGCCGCGCCGACGGCACCGACACCCCGCCCGTAGAGCGGTACGTGGTCGCTCAGCAGCGAACCCCAGACCCTGAGCCGCTCCATGAGGCTGCCGGCCCCGGTCGCGCCAACCGCCGCGAAACCGAGCGCGACAAGGGCGAGCACCGCCACGCCGAGCACGCGGGAGCGCCGCCGGGCGGCCTCGTCGCCCGACCGGTTCAGCACTCCGGCGGCGACCAGACCGGCGACGAGCAGCACCGCCCCGGACCGGCTCGTGCTCAGTGCCAGGCAGACCGCGGCGCAGACCGCACCCGCGTGCCAGTACCACGACCGGGGACGCGCGGTGCGGGTCAGCCACAGCCCGAGGTACCCGAGCAGGAAGGCGCCCGCCAGCATGCCCAGTTGGGCGTTGAAGTCCGTCAGGCCCGGGGCGCGGAAGTTGCCGTCGATGTAGCGCAGCGCGTCCTTGTGGTCGAAGCCCCAGGCGGCCAGCCGCGCGGGGCCGACCGCGACCTCGGTGATGGTCGCCAGGGCGTTGGCCACCATGACCCAGGCCAGGAGGCCGATCAGCCACGCGATGTCCGCCAGCGGGCGGGCGGCGACCGCGACGAGTACCGCGAGCGGGAAGAGCACGTACCTGACCCCGAGCAGGGTTTGCGTGAACCCCTGATGGTTCGCCAGCCCGACTGCCGCGGAACCGGCGAGCAGGAGCGCGCAGGCTCCGGCGACGACCGCCTGGGTGCGGGTCGGGCGCCACCGGACCGCGGCGCGGGCGGCGTGGACGAACACCACCGCGACAGCCGAGAGGTTCAGCGCGTAGTCGCGGCCCCCGAAGGCCGAGGCGAACGCGCCCTGGACACCGATCGCCCACATGCCGAGCGAGGTGCCGAGCACGACGATCGCGTAGCAGAGCCCGGGCAGCGGGCGGAGCGCGGCGATGGCCAGGAGCGCCAGTACCACTGGCAGCCAGGGCGAGAGGCCGGCGAGCAGGCAGGCGCCGATCGCCGCGGCGAGCAGCACCGCGCCGCCGAGGACCAGCCGCGCGTGGCCGCGCAGCCACGCGGCCGACGGCGCGACGACGGCCTCGTAGCGGCGTTCCAGGCCGATCATCTCGTACCGTGGATCGCGAGCGACCGGCCGGCGAGTTCCTCGTAGGCCCGTTCGATGGCGGCGACGTGGGTATCCCAGTCCACCCGCCGGCCGTCCCCGGCGGCCGAGGCCGACATCTGGCGGTACCGCTCGGGCGGGATGCCGACTGCCCAGCGCAGCATCGCGGAGAACTCTTCCCTGTTCCGGAAGGTGACGAGCGAGGTGTCCGACGCCGTGACCGGTCGCGCGCCGGCGTCCGCGATGATCGGCCGACCCGCGACGAGCGATTCGACGGCCGAGACGCCGAAGGTCTCCGGGCACTGGCTCGGGTATACCAGCCAGCCCGCCTCGGACATCGCCCGTACCTTCCCCGTCTCGTCCAGGTACCCGAGGTAGCGGATCGACGGGCAGTCGCGGGCGGCCGCCTCGACGTCGGCGCGCTGCGGGCCGTCACCGGCGATGAGCAGCGTCGCGTCGAGCTCGCCGGCAACCGCCCGCCAGGCGTCGAGCATCAGGCTCGTGCCCTTGTGCGGGCTCAGCGCGCCGAGGTAGATGAAGACGTTCTGGGAACCGGTAGGCCACTGCCTCGGCGTCATGCGCACGGCCAGCGGGATGATCCGGCCGTCGAGCCGCGCCGCGGCCGGTACCCGGGACCGGACGATGTCGCGGGCTCGCTCGGCTGGCCACAGCGGGGTCACGTTGCGCAGTTGCCAGACGAGCCAGGCCGAGCGCAGCCGAAGCAGCGAGGCCAGCGGCGCAGGTCGGTACCCGTGGACGAGCGAGTTGTTCGGGTCGCAGATCGCGTAGTCGTGCACGGTGTGGCAGGTCGGGTACCGGCGGGCCAGCCGGGCGACGGGCAGCGCACCCAGGCCCTGCCAGTTGTGCAGGTGCACCAGGTCCGGCTGGAAGTCGGCCAGGTCGCGGGGGCCGATGCCGGTCGGGTCGGCGAGGTCCCCGAGATGGGTCGCGACCTTGCGTACCAGCCGGAGCCTGGGGGAGGCCGGGATCCGCGCGGACAGCCGGGTGGGTACCAGTTGGTCGCCGTCGTCGTCCCGGCTGGTACCGCGGCAGAAGATCCGCACCTCGTGCCCGCGTGCGACAAGATCGCGCGACAGGTCGCGGACGTACCGCTCCGCACCACCCGGTGTGGCGAACGTCGAGTGCACCATCGCGATGCGCATTGCCCCCCTCAGCACGCTCCGGGCACCGTCGCCGGTGCCGCCGCCTCCCGCCCCTCGTGGACCAGGGCGAACAGGTGCGCGGTCGCATCCTGCCACGACCGGGGTGGCGGTGCGCAGTGCACCCGCGGTTCGTCGAGGCGGGCGAGCGCCCGGACGAGGGCCGCACCCGTCCAGCTCTCCATCCTGATCGCGGCGCCGGCCGTGGCCTCGGTCAGCGCGGGATCCGGCGAGACGATCGTCGGCGTACCCAGTCGCAGAGCCTCCACGGCGGGCAGCCCGTACCCCTCGAAGTGGCTGGGCATCAGGAACGCGGCGGCACCGGCGACCACGGCGACGTAGTCCTCGTCGGTGAGCCGGTCCAGGAACAGGACCCGGCCGGCGGCCGGCGAGGCGGTCGCCGCCTCGGCGAACCGCGCCACCCGCTGGCCGCCCGTGAGGACGGCGAGGGTGAAGCGGGGATCGGCCGCGACGGCCTCGATCGCCAGCTCGACACCCTTGTTCGGCGCGTGGCCGGCAACCACCAGATAGCGCTGGCCACGTTCCCGGAGCTGGGCGAGTTCGGCGGGCAGCCGGCCAGCGGCGGCCGCGAGGTCGCTGCCGGGGTGCCAGACGGACGCGCGCGCACCCTCGACGCCGTAGAGCCCGAGGAGGTCGTGCCGCGTGCGGGCGCTCACACACAACAGGTGGGCCGAGCGCCGGATCGCGGTGGCGTAGCTGATCCGCCGGTACTGCCGCACGCTCGCCGGCAGGCCGGCCGGCCAGAGCCTGAACGCGAGGTCGTGAACCACCGTGGTGACCGGCAGCCGGCTGCCGACGATCGCCAGGGAGGGGCTGAGCGACAGCACCCGCGCCGCGGTGCCGGTCGCGCGGCGCAGAGCCGTGGTGCCTGTCGCGATCGTCCGCGCGCGCCCACCCGACTGTCGACTGTGGACGCTCAGCTCGCCCGTGCGGCCGGCCGGCGGCTCCCATCCGGGCGGCGCCGCGACCAGCTCCAGCCGGTGCCCGGCCGGCCAGTGCCGCACGACCTCGGTGAGCACCCGGGTGATCCCGCCGGGCCCGACCCCGCTGCACTCGACGATCGTCGTCGTGTCAGGCGGCATCCGCGATCCACTCCGTCATGCGCGCGTCGAACCGTTCGGTCGAGAACTTCCAGGCATGCGCGCGGATCCGGTCCGCCGAAAGGTCTCCGGCGCGCTTCACCGCCGGCACGTAGGCGCCGGGGTCGAGGGAGTCGACGAGAACGCCGGTCTCGCCGTCCACCACCGTCTCCAGCAGGCCACCGCGGCGCAGGCCGACCACAGGGGTACCGCACGCCTGCGCCTCGACCGGGATGATGCCGAAGTCCTCGTGGGCCGGGAAGAGCAGCGCGCAGGCTCCCCAGTAGAGCTGGCGCAGCCGCTGCCGGGTCGGCGGGGCGTGGAACGTGACCGGTACCGCCGCGGCGTGCGCCAGCCGGCGCAGCCGGGCCTCCCCGGGCCCGGATCCGACGATCTGCAGCGGCATCCCGGCCGCCTCGGCGATCGCGATCATCAGGTCGAAGTTCTTGAACGGCACCCAGCGGCCCACGCCCAACAGGTAGTCGCGCGGCTGATCGCGGTCCCCGGTCGGAGCGCCGGCGAAGAAGTCGACGTCCACCGGCGGGTTGATGACGGTCGCGTCGCGCCGCCAGTGCCGCTGCACGCGCGCCTGGACCTCCCGCGAACTGGCCGCATACGCGTGCACGTGCCGGCTGAGCCGGACATCGGCGGCCTGGAGCAACCGGCGCGGCGCGGTCAGCAGGGGATTCGCGGCACGGCCGTCGGTACCCGGCGCCCAGAGGTACCGGGCGGGCGAATGGACATAGCTCAGGTACCGCGTCTGCTCGGGCGGCCCGAGCCGGACGGTGTGTGCGAACGCGTGGGTCGAGGAGATGACCACATCAAACCGGGTCCGGTCGAGGGTGCGCCAGACCAGCGGCATGACCGGCAGCGCGAGGGCCTTGCTGTGGCGCAGCGGCGTGCGGGCGAGCCAGGACTCGGACAGCGCCAGGGCGCCCGTCTCCGCGTCCGGATCCGACCACAGCACATACCGGGTCGCGTGCGGCACCAGGTTGGCGATGGCCAGGAAGACCCGTTCGGAGCCGCCGACTGCGCTGAACCATTCGTGCACCACGGCGACCGAGCGGTTTGCCAGCAGGGCCATCAGCTGAACCGTTGCCACAGGTCGCGCAGTGGCGCCCAGCTACCGCCGAGCGCCTCCTGGCACAGCCCCTCCATGAAGACGGCGCTGGTGCTGTTGTCCCGGTTCCACCAGACGCCGCACAGCGGCCTGCCGTCGTCGCCCTTCAACGCGTACTCGACATAGTCGCCGGGCGCCTTGCTGAACCCACCCGACTTCCGCGACGGCGGCTCCTGCCCCGGCGCCAGGCTGTCGGTCGTCAGGCCCAGCTGCTGGCGGTACGTCCGCTCGAGGTTCGCCGCGGTCAGCGACTTGTACTGCGCGAAGTGGACGGAGACGCCACCGTACCGGCAGAACACGTGCTTGGTCTCGTCGTCCAGCAGCTTCGGGCCGCCGGTGTCCGTGTCGGCGACGCAGGCGCCGAGGTAGGGCAGCCACGGCTTCGCCAGCGTTGCCAGGTCGCCGCTGAACTTCGCCTCGTTCAACGCCATCTGGTTGGCTTCGAACGGGTGCAGCGAGGGACTGGGCGTGGGCAAGGTGGCGGGCTTGCTGTGACCGGTACCGGCGCCGATGAAATATCCACCCACGCCGAGCAGGAGCGCGGCGACCAGCCCGATGATCAGTCCGGTGCTGAACCGCAGCGCCCTCGGCTCCGACTGCGACGGCGGGATCCGGCGCGGCCCGCCGCTGAGCGGGTCCTCCGACCGGCTCACCGACCACGTCTGCTCCCAGTCCTGGCCGGGCGGCGAGGAGACCGGGGCGGGTGCGTTCGGCGCCGGCGTCCAGTACGACGGCTGGGCGGGCGCGCTGGACGACATCCAGGGCAGGCCCGGCGCGGGCGCGGTCGGCGGCGGAGTCACCTGTGGCGGCGCGACCGGCGGCGCCGAGACGGGCGGTGCCGAGGTGGGCGGTGCCGAGACGGGTG
>Ga0081540_1004875_pt1 | contig 10106 bp, 11 predicted proteins | sample TabmetS2T1R1_FD_71024 | JGI IMG/M metagenome (GOLD analysis project Ga0081540, IMG submission 71024) | Tabebuia heterophylla rhizosphere microbial communities from the University of Puerto Rico - S2T1R1 | ecosystem: Host-associated > Plants > Roots > Rhizosphere ... | reverse complement strand
GCGCGTGCTGCGCGCGTCCAGGCGGGTGAACTCGAACAAGGCCGCGGGTCCGTTCGCGCGGCGGATCCGCGACGCGGTGATGCCCCTCGTGCTCAGCCGCATGGCGTCCCCGGCGCGGCAGCTCTGGCTGCTCGGCCACCACATCGACTTCACCGGGGCGGTCGGCGGCCCACAGACACTCCTGGCCGCCGCCTAGGCTAGGCCGGCAGCCGGGCGGGTTCCCTCGCCCGATCGAAGGCGGTCGAAGGTGTCCGGTCGAAGGTGTCCGGTCGAAGGTGTCCGGTCGAAGGTGTCAGGTCGAAGGTGTCAGGCACCTTCAATCGCCCGTTGAAGGTGTCAGGCACCTTCAGTCGCGGCCCATTGAAGGTGTCAGGCACCTTCGATCGCGGGCCCATTGAAGGTGTCAGGCACCTTCGATCGCCCGAGCGCAGAATTCCACAGGAATCACCTGAGGTTGGGTCGATGTCGATCTCCGAGGACCTCGTTTGTCGTCTCGACGTGGGCGCAGTCCAGCGCTCCACGAACCAGGAGACCAACGATGGAAGCCACGCTCGACTCACCCACCTTCGCCCGGGCCTCGACCGCGGCCCGCTGGTCCGGCCGGGTGCTCACCGGGATCCCCGTCGCGTTCATGCTGTTCGACGCGGCGATCAAGTTCGCCCACATCCCCGAGGTCGCCGAGGCCTCCCTCCAGCTCGGATGGCCCACGCACCTCAATCCGGTGCTCGGGGTGCTCATCCTGGGCTGCCTCGCCCTCCATCTGTGGCCGCGCACCGCCGCGCTCGGGGCCACGCTCCTCACCGGCTACCTGGGCGGCGCGGTGGCGGTCCACCTCCGCGTCGGAGACCCGCTCGGCAGCCACGTGCTCTTTCCGGTGTACGTCGGCGCCCTGTTCTGGGCTGGACTCGCCCTGCGAGATGCCCGCGTGCGCGCCCTCATCTCTTCGAAGTGAACCCTGACGACGAAAGTACGGAGAACACCATGCGCTTCCTCATGACCTACCAGCAGGACCCGAACGTTGCCCCGCCCACTCCGGAGACGCTGGCCGCGATCGGCGCCTACACCCAGAAGAACATCCAGTCCGGAGTCGTGGTGATGACCGGCGGCCTCGTCCGCCCCGACCACGGCACCAAGGTGAAGTCCGAGCGGGGGAAGTTCAGCGTGACCGACGGACCTTTCGCCGAGACCAAGGAGCTCATCGACGGGTTCGCCGTCATCGAGGTCCCCTCGAAGGCAGCGGCGATCGCCGTGGCCCAGGAGTTCATGCAGCTCGCCGGTGACGGGACCGGTGAGATCCTCCAGATGTTCGATCCGGGTGGTCCGCCTCCGGGCCGCTAGCACCGAGCCGGGCCGCGCCCCGAGACGCGGCCCGGCAGCGAACGGGCGGACCCGACCGCGGTGCGAACGTCGAGACCACCTGGATCGACCGGGCGCGGAACGGACCGATCCAGGTGGTTTCGGCGTGACAGCGGAGACCGGCCGGGTCGAGCGCGAGGATCGCGCCGCAATCGCGGCCGAGGCCCAGGAGCGAGGAGGGCGCGGGACTGGGGTCCCGGAACCGACGAGTGACGACGGGATCGGCCGCGAGGGCCAGCGAGGACTGCTCAACCCGGCAGATTTCCGCTGTAGGGTCCGCCCGATGTCCCGGTCCGACGCAGAGCTCGCCGTTCGCCGGATCTGGAAGGAGGAGGCCCCGCGGGTCATCGGTGGTCTCGCCCGCCTCCTCCGCGACGTCGCCCTGGCCGAGGACTTCGCCCAGGAAGCCGTGATCGCCGCGCTGGAGGAGTGGCCGAGGACCGGAGTTCCGGACCGCCCCGGCGCCTGGCTGATGACCACCGCGAAGAACCGGGCCCTCAACGCCATCCGGCGGAACGCGATGGCCGAGCGAACCGGCGCTGCGCTGGGTCTCGACGACGGGAGGCAGACGTCGGCCTCGGAGATGGAGGCGGCGCTGGCGGAGAGCGTGGACCGGGACGTGCGCGACGACGTGCTTCGCCTGCTCTTCACCGCGTGTCATCCACTCCTTTCCCAGGAGGCGCGCGTCACTCTGACCCTGCGAGTCGTCGGCGGGCTCTCGACCGAGGAGATCTCCCGCGCCTTCCTCTCCACCGAGACCACCATCGCCCAGCGAGTGGTGCGTGCGAAGCGGTCGCTCGGCGAGGCGAACCTCGCCTTCGAGGTGCCGCGCGGCGCCGAGCTCCGCGCCCGGCTCCCGTCGGTGCTCGAGGTGCTCTACCTCGTGTTCAACGAGGGCCACACCGCGACGGTCGGCGTCGAGCTCATCCGGCCAGATCTCACCAACGAGGCCCTCCGACTCGCGGGCCTCCTCGCCGAGCTGCTCCCCGCAGAGCCCGAGGTGCACGGGCTCCTCGCCCTGATGCGCTTGCACGCCTCACGCGCGCCGAGCCGCGTCGACGAGCGCGGCGACCCGGTGCTCCTCGAGGCCCAGGATCGGACTCGCTGGGACGCCACGCTCATCGCCGGCGGCCTCGACGCCCTCGGCCGCGCCGAGGCGCTCACCGAGAGCCCGGGGCCGTACCAGCTCCAGGCGATGATCGCCGCATGCCACGCGCGGGCCACCCGACCCGAGGACACCGACTGGGGCAGCATCGCCCAGCTCTACGGCGAGCTCGGGCAGCTCACGCCGTCCCCGGTCATCGAGCTGAACCGGGCGATGGCCGTGTCGCGCGCCGAGGGGCCGGCAGCGGGACTCACGCTCCTCGACGCGCTGTCCAGTCATCCCGAGCTCTCGCGCTACCACCTCTTCCCTGCCGCGCGGGCCGAGCTCCTCCAGGCTCTCGGACGACTCGACGAGGCCAGTGCCGAGTTCGAGCGCGCCGCCGGCCTCACCCGGAACGCCAGGCAGCGCGCACGCCTCGAGGCCCGCGCCGCAGCCTGTCGTCCGAGGTGAGCCAGAAGTTCGACGACCTCCATGGGCGGGTGGAGACTCCGCCCATGAGACACCTCGCCCTCGCCATCGCCGCTCTCGGAACTGCCTGCGCGACCTCCGCACCGGTCGTGAAGCGAGCGATGCCCGCCACGGCGCCCGAGCCCGTCGCCAGCGCCCCGACGACGAAGACCGCCGTCGAGGTCGCCGCCGAGTTCGCCCTCACCAACTACGTCGACGAATCCACCCGGACCCACGGCGTCGTCTGCGTGGAGCTCGACCGCGCCCAGGATCGCGCAGCCGTGATCGACCGGCTCACTCCGCTCGCCAGCCGCCTCTCCGCCGACCGGACCGACTGCCGCAGCGAGCCCTCGGCGATCCTCTCCATCGGTCCGGCCCAGGTGGCCGGAGACCAGGCGCGGGTCGACGTCGGTGTCGTCCTCGGCAGCGCGGGAATGCTCGAGCTCGAACGCCGCCAGGGCGACTGGCAGGTCGTCCGCGTGACGAGTCCCTGGATCTCGCTGCGCTAGCGACGCCGCGCCCCGGCCGTGCGCCTCCGGCACGGAGGCGATGAGCAGACTGTGCCTTGCGAGCATGGCCACCCTCGTGGGATGGCCGGTGGCTCGCCCCCCGTGTCCGCCCTCTCCCGCTCGATCGCGCTCCGCGCCTTCCGCTCTCTCGACTACCGGCGGTTCCTCGGCTCGCGGCTCCTCTCCATCCTCGGCCTGGAGATGGTGAACGTCGCGGTGGGCTGGCAGGTCTACGCGCTCACGAAGCGGCCGCTCGATCTCGGCTACGTCGGCCTTGCGCAGTTCCTCCCCCCGCTCCTTCTCACCCTCCCCGCCGGGCACGCCGCGGACCGGTTCGATCGCCGGCGCGTCGTCCTTCTCTGCCATCTCGCCTTCGGCCTCTGCTCCGGCCTCCTCGCCTGGCTCGCCCTGACCGAGATCCGCACCCCGGTGCCGATCTTCGGGGTGCTCGTCCTCCTCGGCTGCGCGCGCGCCTTCAACGCCCCCGCGGCCCAGGCGCTCATGCCGTCGCTGCTTCCCGAGTCCGACTTCACCAACGCCGTCGCCTGGAACTCGAGCACCTTCCAGATCGCCAACGTCGTCGGCCCCGCCCTGGGCGGCGGCCTCTACGCGATCTTCGGCAACCCCGAGGCCGTGTACCTCCTCGCCGCGGGCCTCGCGGTGGTGGACATCCTCGTGCTCCTGGGGGTGAAGACGCGCACCGGCCGGATGGAGAAGAAGGCCGCCTCGTGGGCCACCGTCCTCGCCGGCGTGAAGTACGTCTGGGAGAACAAGATCGTCCTCGGCGCGGTCTCGCTCGACCTCTTCGCCGTGCTGCTCGGCGGCGCCTACGCGCTCATGCCCATCTTCGCCCAGGACGTGCTGCACGTCGGCGCCTGGGGTCTCGGGATCCTCCGGAGCGGCCCGGCCATCGGCGCCGGCGTCGTCGGCCTCTACCTCGCGGCGCGGCCCCTGAAGCGTCGCGTCGGGCGGACGATGTTCATCGGCGTCGCGATCTTCGGCTTGACCATCATCGCCTTCGGCCTGTCGCGCTCGCTCTGGCTGTCCTTCGCCATCCTCGTCCTGACGGGCGGCGGGGACATGCTCAGCGTCTTCGTCCGCCTCACCGTGGTGCAGATCTCTCCGCCTCCCGAGATGCGAGGCCGGGTGAACGCGGTGAACATGCTCTTCATCGGCGCGAGCAACGAGCTCGGGGAGTTCGAGTCCGGTCTCACCGCGCAGTGGCTCGGCCCCGTCCGCGCCGTCATCGCCGGCGGGGTCGGGACCCTGCTCGTGGTCCTGGCGTGGAGCCGCCTTTTCCCCGAGCTCCGTGGCCTGGATCGCATGCCAACGGAATCCAGAACCGCATTGCTGGAACGCGAATCCGCCGCTGCTGAAGCGAGCCTTCCTCCCGCCTGATTCCAGGCGGTTCGGGACGGGTGACGATTACGCGTAACCCCGCTACCGAGCAGAGCTTTCACCGGTCCGTCACCGGAACGCCACGGACGCCCGTTACTTCGCGCCGAGATTCGTTCTCCGACAACCACCCAAGGAGTCACACCATGAAGAAGCTGCTCATGGGCGCCGCGCTGTTGCTCGGCACCGCAGCCTCGGCGCAGGGCCTGCTGATCAACGGCGCCGGCGCGACGTTCCCGGCGCCCATCTATCAGAAGTGGTTCAGCGAATATAACAAGCTGCACCCGGACATTAAGTTCAACTATCAGGCCATCGGCTCCGGCGGCGGCATCAAGCAGTTCAGCGAGGGCACGGTCGACTTCGGCGCGAGCGACGCTCCGATGAAGGACGACCAGATCGCGAAGGCCCCGGACGTGGTGCACATCCCCACCGTCCTCGGCGCGGTCGTCGTTGCCTACAACGCGCCCGGGATGAAGAACCTCCGCTTCTCGGGCGAGACCCTCGCCAACGTCTTCCTGGGGAAGATCACCAAGTGGAACGACCCGGCGATCGTCGCCGACAACCCGGGCGTGAAGCTGCCCGACCAGAGCATCGTCATCGCCCGCCGCTCCGACGGCTCCGGCACCAACGCGATCTTCACCGACTACCTCTCGAAGGTCTCTCCCGAGTTCAAGACCAAGGTCGGCAGCGGGACCAGCGTGAACTGGCCGGTCGGCCTCGGCGGCAAGGGCAACGACGGCGTCACCGGCCTGGTCAAGGCCACCCCGGGCTCCATCGGCTACGTCGAGCTCGCGTACGCCATCCAGCAGAAGCTGACCGTCGCCGAGCTGAAGAACAAGGAGGGCAACTGGGTCAAGGCGTCGATCGAGAGCGCCAGCGCCGCGGCCAATGGCGTGGAGATGCCGGCCGACTACCGCGTGTCGATCACCAATGCCTCCGGCAAGGACTCCTACCCCATCGCCGGCTTCACCTGGCTCCTGGTCCACAAGGACTCGAAGGACGCCGCCAAGGGCAAGGCGATCGTGAACTTCCTCCGCTGGGCTCTCAATGACGGTGAGAAGATGGCGACTCCGCTGGACTACGCGCCGCTTCCGAAGGAGGTTCAGGAGCGCGTGCTGAAGACCATCGACGGACTCACCGTCAACGGCGCGAAGGTCAGTGCCAAGTAAGGGAACCATGGCCGAGGCTGCTGGTCATCTGGCGGTCGAGGCCACCGAGGACGGTCGCTCGGGTCCTGGAAACCTGGGCGATCGCGTCTTCAACGGAGTGCTGTGGACCCTGGGGATCATGATCCTCGTGGTCGCCGGCCTCATCGTCCTCAACCTCGCCCTGGTGGCGAGGCCCCTGGCCAAGGAGCACAGCCTCTGGGGCTTCATCACCAGCGTCGAGTGGAACCCGGTCGAGGAGCACTTCGGCGCCCTCACCTTCCTCTACGGGACGCTGGTCACCTCGGCCGTGTCGATCGTCGTCTCTGTTCCGATCGCCATCGGGCTCGGGCTCTTCATCACCCAGTTCGCTCCCCCGAAGCTCGGCCGCATCCTGACCATCCCGGTCGAGCTGCTCGCCGCCATCCCCTCGGTGGTGTACGGCCTCTGGGGCCTCTTCATCGTCGTTCCCTGGCTGCGGGAGTCGATCCAGCCGTGGCTCGGGAAGCACTTCGGCTTCCTGCCCATCTTCCAGGGACCGCCGATCGGCCTCGGATACATGGCCTCGGGCCTGCTCCTCGCGGTGATGATCCTCCCCACCATCGTCGCGGTCTCCGTCGAGGTGATGAAGACCACCCCCGAGGCCAACCGCGAGGCCGCGCTGGCCCTCGGCGCGACCAAGTGGGAGGCGGTGATGATGGCCGTCATCCCCTACAGCCGGGCCGGCATCCTCGGCGCCGTGCTGCTCGGTCTCGGTCGGGCGCTCGGCGAGACGATGGCGGTGACGATGGTCATCGGGAACTCGCCGCAGATCTCCGCCTCGCTCTTCGCTCCGGGCTACAGCCTGCCGGCGGTGATCGCCAACGAGTTTGCCGAGGCCACCAGCGCCGTCCACGTCGGCGCGCTGGCCGGTCTGGGGCTCATCCTCTTCGCGACCACCTTCCTCCTGAACGCAGGAGCCCGGGTGCTGGTCACCGCGGTCCAGAAGGGCCCGAGCCGGGTGAAGGGATGAGCTTTCTCAACTCCTCCTTCACCTACCGGAAGATCGTCGACCGCGGAATGGCGGTGGTCTGCGCCATCTGCTTCATCGCGGCCTTCATTCCCCTCGTCTCGGTGCTCTGGCTGGTGATCAGCAAGGGCGCCGCAGGGCTCTCCTGGGCCTTCTTCACCGAGCTGCCCAGGCCCGTGGGCGAGGAGGGCGGCGGCATCGGCAACGCGCTGGTGGGCACCCTGTACATGGTGGGCCTCGCCTGCATCATCGGGCTGCCGCTCGGAGTCGGCGCCGGCGTCTACCTCGCCGAGAAGGGCGACGGGACCATCGGCAACACGGTGCGGTTCATGGCCGAGGTGCTCTCCGGCGTCCCGTCGATCGTCATCGGGATCGTCGCCTACGCACTGGTGGTGATCCCCATGGGGCACTTCTCGGCGTGGGCCGGTGCGGTGGCCCTGGCGATTCTCATGATTCCCACCCTCGCCCGCGCGACGGAGGAGCTGGTCCGCCTCGTTCCCGGCTCGCTTCGCGAGGCCTCGCTCGCCCTGGGCGTGCCCAACTGGAAGACCAGCTTGCGGGTGATCATCCGCACGGCGATGGGCGGTATCGTCACTGCTTGCCTCCTCGCGGTGGCTCGCGCCGCCGGTGAGACCGCGCCGCTGCTCTTCACCGCGCTGAACAACCAGTACTGGAACATCAACCCGAGCGCGCCGACTGCCTCGCTCACCGTGGCGATCTTCAACTACGCCATCAGTCCGTACGACGACTGGCACGCCAAGGCCTGGACGGCGTCGCTGGTTCTTCTCATCGTGGTGGGACTGTTGAACATCGCCTCTCGCTTCCTCACGAGAAGCCGCCTCAAGGGTGCCCGATGACTCCCGCCGGCCCGGCCCAATCCATGAATCAAGAGAAGCCAGCTCCTCCTCCGCCGACGGTGGCGGCACCGCAGGCTCCACTCGCGCCGGGAGCGGACACTCCGCTCAAGGTCGAGGTCCACGACCTGAACGTCTACTTCCGCGCCAACCACGCCATCCGGCACGTGTCGCTGGGGGTGAACCCGCAGACGGTCCTGGCGGTCATCGGCCCCTCGGGTTGCGGCAAGTCGACCTTCATCCGCGCGTTGAACCGGATGCACGACCTGGTTCCGGGCGCCCGGGTGGAGGGCAAGGTCTTCGTCGACGGCAAGGATCTCTACGCCCGGGGCATCGACCCCGTGCTGCTGCGCCGTCGAGTGGGGATGGTTTTCCAGCGGCCCAATCCCTTCCCGACGATGAGCATCTTCGAGAACGTCGCGGCCGGGCTCACCCTCAACGGGATGGGCGGAAACCACCAGGAGATCGTCGAGCGGGTCCTGCGTCAGGCGGCGCTCTGGGACGAGGTGAAGGACCGGCTGAAGCATGCCGGCACCTCGCTCTCCGGTGGACAGCAGCAGCGCCTCTGCATCGCCCGCGCGCTCGCGGTCGAGCCCGAGGTGCTGCTGATGGACGAGCCGGCCTCCGCGCTTGACCCCATCGCCACCGCGAAGATCGAGGAGCTGATCCACGAGCTCAAGGAGAAGTACACGATCATCATCGTGACCCACTCGATGCAGCAGGCGGCCCGCGTCTCGGACAACACCGCGTTCTTCTACCTGGGCGAGCTCATCGAGATCGGCCCAACGGCGCAGATCTTCACGAACCCGCGCGAGCGACGGACGGAGGACTATGTCACCGGCAAGTTCGGGTAAGGCGGGCGCGGCGCACACCGACAAGGCGTTCGAGTCGGACCTCCGCCTGGTGCGCGAGAAGCTCCTCGCCATGGGAGCGAAGGTCGAGGAGCAGATCGCGAAGAGCATGCGCTCGCTCACCGACCGTGACTCGGAGCTCGGCGAGCAGGTCAAGGAGGCGGATGTCGAGATCAACCGCCTCGAGGTCGACATCGACGAGCTGTGCCGGAAGATCCTCGCGCTCAGGCAGCCTGCGGCGAGCGATCTGCGGCTCATCACCACCGCGCTGAAGATCGTCACCGACCTGGAGCGCATCGGCGATCTGGCGGTGAACATCGCCGAGCGAGCGATGGACCTGAACCAGGCCCCGCCACTGGCCGCCTACGTGGACATGCCCCGGCTGGCCGAGCTGGCCCAGGAGCAGGTCAAGAAGGCGCTGGACTCCTTCGTCCGTGCCGATCCTGACGAGGCCCAGGAAGTGCTCGCCGGCGACGACCACCTCGATGACCTCTTCGTGAAGATCTTCAACGAGCTCCTCGCCTTCATGATGGAGGACTCGCGGAACATCCGTCGTGCGACGTCACTCGTGTCGATCTGCAAGCACCTGGAGCGGATCGGAGATCACGCAGTGAACGTGGCGGAGATGGTCATCTACATGGTCCGCGGCACCGATGTGCGGCATCCGCGGAGCCGCGTCGTCGAGAGTTGACGGCCGGTCGCTCCACGGCCGGGCTCCGCGCCGGGGAGTGACCGAGGCCCGACTTCTCTGACATCCTCGGCCGCACGTGGGCACGGCCGGGACTCCCAAGCGCAAGGTGCTCGTCGTGGACGACGACCCGAGCTGGCGGCATCTCCTGTCGCTCGAGCTGGAGGAGCTCGGCTACGAGCCGGTGCTGGCTGCCGACGGAGCCGAAGCGCTCGAGCTGCTCGAGCACCTGGATTGCTCGGTCATCCTCCTCGACCTGCGAATGCCCGGGCTGGACGGGCACGCGGTGATGGAGCGGCTCCCCGAGGGAGGGCCCCGGGTGGTGATCCTCACCGCCGCCGGGATGGACGAGGTGCAGGAGGCGCTCCACGCGCGTCCGCACTACTACCTCCCGAAGGCCGCCGGGCGGGACGAGCTGGCGCTGCTCCTCCAGTCGCTCGCGGCCTGACGAGCTTCGCGCGCTGCTCGGACCGGTCCGGGGCCGGGGCGAGGAGGTCCGAGGCCGCGGACTCGGGCGGGGACACGCTCCGTCGCGTCCGTCCTGGCCTGACGGCTGCACCGTCGGCTCCCGATGGGGGCGGCGTGGGGGGTGGCGGGCCTGGCTCTGGCCTGGCTGACGATCGTGGGTGACGTGCGCGACGCGGCCCGGAGGCCGTCCGCCCAGCTCGGAATCGCGCGGCGGGGCGACTCAGGAGGCCCTCGCACCGCCCTGGGACGGAAGCGACGACCCCGACCGCACCCGCATGC
>Ga0081540_1004874_pt1 | contig 10108 bp, 10 predicted proteins | sample TabmetS2T1R1_FD_71024 | JGI IMG/M metagenome (GOLD analysis project Ga0081540, IMG submission 71024) | Tabebuia heterophylla rhizosphere microbial communities from the University of Puerto Rico - S2T1R1 | ecosystem: Host-associated > Plants > Roots > Rhizosphere ... | reverse complement strand
TGCCGGCCGCGGTCATCATCAGCGGGAAGGCGCGGCCGAACGCCTCGGCCGCCTCGATGACCGCGCGATAGCCGGCGAGGTTCGCCTGCGACGACAGCACGTCCATCACCTGCGCACGGGTGATGCGCGGCATCAATTCCATCGCAAACGCCGAGACGCCGGCATCCGCGATCGTCTTCAGCGCCGCCTCATTGCCGTAAGGATCCATGATGGCGATGACCAGCGCGCCGCGCTTGTACTGGGAAAGCTCGACGGCCTCGGGCCGCTTCACCTTGATGATGATGTCGGCATCCTTGAGCGCGTCGGCGCTGACGGTGGCGCCGACCGCGGTGAACTCGGAATCAGGCAGGCCCGACTTGATTCCGGCGCCGGGCTCGATCGCGATTTCGGCGCCGAGCGCCTTGAATTTCTTCACGGTGTCGGGGGAAGCGGCAACCCGCGGTTCGGACGGATCGATTTCCTTGGCAACGGCAATCTTCATGGGCCCTCCGGCGGCGCAAGGTGCGCGCGCGCAAGCAAACTAGCGTCTTTTGCGCTAAGTTGGATACCGGTTTCGCAACCGGAATGCGTGCAAATTTTCCGGTCACCGCCGACGCTGGCGGTGCAGGCGGCGATGCATCAGGTCAGGAAGAAGCCCATCAGGGCGACGATGATGACGACAGCGGCGGTGCCGTATTTGACCAGCATGATGAAACCTTCATAGGTCTGCTCATGGGCCACGTAGTCGTTGCCGTCAGCGGTCGTGTAGGCCACTTCGCTATGATCTGCCATCGGTATCCCCAGTCAAATGCCAGTTTCTGGCGTGCAATTACCGCAAAGCGTTTGGCAGGGCAACGGCCTACCCGCCACACCCTTGCCTATCGGGTCATTCGGAAGGCCAATTATCCCGGATCCAGCGGGTCAGGCTTTCCTCGCTGACCTCGCCCGCGGCGAGGGAGAGGATGATGGCGGTCGCGTGCGCCGGATCGGGCGCGAATGGTATGTCATTGACGCGCAGGAAAACCATCATGGCGTGGAACGCGATGCGCTTGTTACCTTCTACAAAAGCGCGATTGCGGGCGAGGCCAAACGCATAGGCTGCAGCGAGTGCAGCCATATCCGCCTGTCCGTCATTCCATCGGTTAGCTGCTCGCAAAACCGCCAACTCGAGGAGGTCACGATGCCGAATCCCTTCCAGCCCGCCGAATATCGCCAGTTGCTCGGCATGCATGTCGATGACTTCATCGATGTCGAGCCAGATCGGCTCGCTCATTTTGCAAGCGCTGCAAACGTATCGCGATATTCGTGCATGGTCTGGCGAGCCAATTCCATGGTCCGCGCGTGCTTGGGGTTGAACGGCGAAAGCCGCAGGCTGCCGTCCGGCTGCTCGACCGGATAGAACTTGTCCCCCTCCTTGAGATTGAGGCGCGCAAGTAGCTCCTTCGGCAGGATCACCCCGACCGAATTGCCAATCTTCCGGATTTGAAGGGCGGTGTCCTCCAGCTTGTACTCGCTAGAGGCCTCTTCCATTCCGCGCGGGGTCTTGCTCATGGCACCAGCTCCGTTATACAAAATGTATAACGCAGCCCCGCAGGCCGTTCAACAAGTGTTTTACGTCCACCGGTCCGGACGAGCGTCAGGACATCTCTTCGAGTTCGTCGATCATGCCCGCAATGACCGACAGCCCGCCGTCCCAGAATTTGGGGTCCTTGGCATCCAGCCCGAACGGCTTGAGCAGTTCGGAATAGTGCTTGGTGCCGCCGGCCGCGAGCATGGCGAGGTAGCGCTCGGCAAAACCTTCGGAGGCGTTCTCGTAGACCGCGTAAAGCGAATTCACCAGGCAATCGCCGAATGCATAGGCGTAAACGTAGAACGGCGAATGGATGAAATGCGGGATGTACATCCAGAAACTCTCGTAGCCCGGGCGGATGTCGATCGCAGGCCCAAGGCTTTCGCCTTGCACGCTGAGCCAGATCTGCCCGATGCGCTCGGCGGTCAGTTCGCCCTTCTTGCGCTCGGTGTGCACGGCACGCTCGAACGAATAGAACGCGATCTGCCGCACCACGGTGTTGATCATGTCCTCGACCTTGCCGGCCAGCAGCGCCTGGCGCTGCTTGGCATTCCTGGTCTGCGACAGTAGCCGCTTGAAGGTCAGCATTTCGCCGAACACGCTGGCCGTCTCGGCAAGCGTCAGCGGCGTCGGCGCCATCAGCGCGCCGTTCTTCGCCGCCAGCACCTGATGCACGCCATGGCCGAGTTCATGCGCCAGCGTCATCACGTCGCGCGGCTTGCCCTGGTAGTTCATCAGCACATACGGGTGCGCCGACGGCGTGGTCGGGTGCGAGAACGCGCCCGGCGCCTTGCCCGGCCGCACCGGCGCATCGATCCAGCGATCGGTGAAGAAACGTTCCGCGATCGCGGCCATCTCGGCGGAGAAGCCGCGATAGGCCGTCAGCACCATCTTCTGCGCCTCCGGCCAGGCGATGGTGCCGGTGGCAGCGAACGGCAGCGGCGCATTGCGGTCCCAATGCGCGAGCTTTTTCTTTTTGAACCAGCCGGCCTTCAGACTGTAATAGCGGTGCGAGAGCTGCGGATAGGCCGCGCGCACCGAGCCGACCAGCGCATCGACCACCTCGCGCTCGACGCGGTTATTCAGATGGCGTGAATCGGCGACATCCTGGAAGCCGCGCCAGCGATCGGAAATTTCCTTGTCTTTGGCGAGCGTGTTGGTGATGAGCGCAAAGGTTCGCTCGTTGTCCTTGAAAGTCTTGGCCAGCGCCTGGCCCGCGGCCTTGCGCTTTTCCGGCGCGCGGTCCTGCAGCAAATTGAGCGTCGGCTCGATCGCCAGTTCCTTTCCGGCGACCTTGAAGCGCAGGCCGGAAATGGTCTGGTCGAACAGCCGGTTCCAGGCGGCATAGCCGCTCTGGGATTTTTCGTGAAACAACTGCTCGACGCGGTCCTCGAGCTGATACGGCTTGTCCTTGCGCAGATCCTCGATCCACGGACGATAATGGGCGAGTTCAGGGGTCTGCATGGCGCGCTCGATCGCGGCATCGTCGACGCGGTTCAGTTCAAGCGCAAAGAACAGCAGATGCACGGAAGCCGCCGTCAACCGCTCCGAAACGTCGCCGTAGAATTTGGAAATGGCGGGATCGACGCTGTCGCCGGCATGAACGAGACCGGCGTATGAGCCGAGCCGGCCGGCGAGATCATCGATTGCTTCGTAGCGCCTGACCGCTTCGGCGAGCCAGTTTCCGCCGTCGTCGCGGGCGATGCCTTCCGCCAGCTTGCCTTTGTACTCCGTCTCGAACGCTGCGCAGTCCGCATCCATCTTTTGCAGATCGCGCGCGATTTCGGGTGCATCGATGCCCGAATAAAGATCGGCCAGATTCCATTCCGGCAATTTGCCGGCTTTTGATTTCGCTGCGGTCGCCTTGTTGCCCGTGGCAGGCTTGCGGGACGCCTTGCTTACTCGGGATGTTGCCGATTTTGCGCTCATGGTGCTTTTCGAAATTGGGAAGTGATCAGGAAATGGGTGGAGGTCAGGCGAAAACCGCGAGTTGCGGCGCCAACTCGACCAGCAGCTCTTCGCTTTCGCCGAGCATCGGCTCGATCTTTTCGTGAATCACGCTCCGGATCGCGCACCACACGATGATCGCCCGCACCATCAGCCGCGATGTGGACGGGATTGCGGCGCGCGCATGCAGGACGACGAGATCGAGGTTCCGATGCTCGAACAGCAGCCGGCCCGATCCATCTTCGAGGACATAACGTCCGCCGATCCGCGACACGCACAACTCGCAGGCCTGATCCGGAAGCGGGCCCAGCAGATAGAACTGGGCATCGCCCTTTTCAGTCATGCCGGTTTCCCATGTGCGGCCCGTCGCCGGTGAAAGCGCCGCGTTGAGGGCCGCAGTGATGGTATTGAGTTCGCGTTCGCTCCACTCACCGATGTCTTGTTTGCGCTCGAACGCAACCACGCTCATTTGTTCTCCGCTCCGAACAGCAGCCGGTACAGTTCCGGCTCATAGTACATCAAGAGATGCCTAGTGAACGCCGCCGGTTCAAGACCCAACTCGCGCGCCCATGCGCCCAGAAGTTCGGTTGGAACACGGCTGAAGCCGTTCTCCACCTGTGAGATGAACGTGTAATATTTGAGACCAAGACGCGCGGCGAGATCGGCCTGCGACAATGCGGCCTCCGCCCTGCGCTGCTTGAGCCAATCCCCTGCCGTTTTTCGCAATTGCCGGGCGTCCGGCACGACCTTGCCGGCAAGCCGTTCAGCGAAAACGTCTTGATGTTTTCCTCGTTTCATGATTACTAAACTACCTGAACCGAATTATCGGACGGCCGATGTTCCCTACCACAATCTCGGCTCACGAATAAGAACCCAATGGCCTTCTTGGACCGCAGTCAGATTGCCCCAACCAACAGCCGGCTACCGCCGGCTCGCGGCAAGGAATTGCTGGCCGGTATCATGATGCTGGCGCTGATCGCGGCGCTCGGAATCCGGAACCTGGTGCCGGCAGACGCGCTGGCGCCCGCGATCGTCACCTTGCTGTTTGTGGCTGGAGCAGTGACGGCGGGTCTGGCGCTGTTCTGCCGGCATGGGCCGTTCCGCACGATGTGGTTCGACCTCGGCGGAAGCCTGGCTTTCATCGGCGTCGTGCTGTCGGTCCTGATCGAGCCGGACCAGTTGGTCAGGCTTTGCGCCCTTTCCGATCAACCTGAGTAACGGAAAGAATTTTTCCGCAGCCTGACTGCGGCTTTTTTGGTGTGTGCGTCCAAGCCCGGGCCCCTCTGGCAGTTCCAGCGAACTGCGATGTCGGATTGGACCTCTTCAACGGAGTGGCCCGATGTTCGAGATTTTGTCCTCACAATCCCTGACCGCACTGTTCCAGGTCGTGATGATCGACCTGGTGCTTGCCGGCGACAATGCGATCGTCATCGGGCTTGCGGCCGCAGGCCTGCCCGAGAACCAACGCAGGAAGGCGATTCTGGTCGGCATCTTGGCCGCCACGATCCTGCGGATCGGCTTCGCTTCCATCACGGTGCAGTTGCTGCAGATCATCGGACTGCTGCTCGCCGGTGGCGTCCTGCTGCTGTGGGTGTGCTGGAAGATGTGGCGCGAATTGCGCGCCTCGCATGCGCATCATCAGCCGAAATTCCAGGATCTGTCCGCCGCGCGGACGATCGATGCCCCCGTCACAGCCGGCCATCAGAAGACGCTCAGCCAGGCCGTATGGCAGATCACGATCGCCGACGTCTCGATGTCGCTCGACAACGTGCTGGCGGTCGCGGGCGCCGCGCGCGAACATCCGATGATCCTGATTTTCGGTCTGGCGCTTTCCATCGCGCTGATGGGGCTCGCAGCCAATTTCATCGCGCGCCTGCTCGAAAAGCATCGCTGGATCGCCTATGTCGGCCTCGCGATCATCCTCTATGTCGCTTTCGACATGTGCTATCGCGGCGCGCTCGAGGTGTGGCCACACCTCAATATCTAGCTGCTCCCGCAATTCCTCAATAATGCCGTTTCTCAACGCTTAAGGTTACGTTAATCGGCATCGGCGAAAGTGCCCCGATTCGATACAGCGTAGCAGAGTGCGGGGGAGACCATGGCTGCCACCATTTTGATTGCCGATGACGACGCGGTACAGCGCCGTTTGGTCGAGAACATGGTGCAAAAGTGCGGCTACGAGCCGCTCGTCGTCGAAAGCGGCGATGCGGCGGTAGCGCTGTTGACCGCGCCGGACGCGCAGACGATCGACGCCGTCGTGCTCGATCTCGTGATGCCCGGCCTCGACGGGCTCGGCGTGCTCGCAAGAATTCGTGAAGCAGGCGTCAGCGTTCCCGTCATCGTGCAGACCGCCCATGGCGGCATCGACAACGTGGTTTCGGCAATGCGCGCCGGCGCGCAGGATTTCGTGGTCAAGCCGGTCGGCTTCGAACGGCTGCAGGTGTCGCTGCGCAACGCGCTCAACACCTCCGCGCTCAAGGGCGAATTGCAGCGCATCCGCCACAGCCGCGAAGGCCGCCTGACATTTGCCGACATCGTCACCCGCAGCGAAACCATGGCCGGCGTATTGCGCACCGCGCAGAAAGCGGCCGCTTCCGGCATTCCGGTGCTGATCGAAGGTGAATCCGGTGTCGGCAAGGAATTGTTCGCGCGCGCGATCCACGGTTCCGGCGAACGCAAGTCGAGGCCGTTCGTCGCGGTCAATTGCGGCGCGATCCCCGACAATCTCGTGGAGTCGATCCTGTTCGGTCACGAGAAGGGCGCGTTCACCGGCGCCACCGAACGCCACATGGGCAAATTCGTCGAAGCAAGTGGCGGCACGCTGTTCCTCGACGAGGTCGGCGAACTGCCGCTGGCCGCGCAGGTGAAACTGCTGCGCGCGCTGCAGGAAGGCACCGTCGAGGCGGTCGGCGGCCGCAAGCCGGTCAAGGTCGATGTCCGCATCGTTTCCGCGACCAACCGCAAGCTGCTCGACCTCGTGAAGCGCGGCGCGTTCCGCGAAGACCTGTTCTATCGGCTGCACGTGCTGCCGCTGACGATCCCGCCCTTGCGGATGCGGCGCGAAGACATCCCGCATCTGCTGCGGCACTTCCTGGCGCGCTTCGCCGCCGAGGAAAACCGCACCATCGGCGGCATCAGCGGCGAGGCCGTGGCGCATCTCACGCAGCTCGATTGGCCCGGCAACATCCGCCAGCTCGAGAACACGGTGTATCGCGCCGTGGTCATGAGCGAGAGCGACCAGCTCGGCCTCCCGGACTTCCCGCAGGCCGTCGGACAAGCCGTTTCGGACGTTGATGTCTCGCACAGCGAGCCGCTGATCGTCGCGCCGTCGACCGCTCCGGCCATCGTATCGGGTAGTGAAATACCGATCGCGCCGCTCGCCAGTGCCGGCAGCCTCTCGATGCTGACCGCCGCCGGCGAAGTGCGGCCGCTCGAGGAGATGGAAAACGAGATCATCCGTTTCGCGATCTCGCATTATCGCGGGCAAATGTCGGAGGTCGCCCGCCGCCTCAAAATCGGCCGCTCGACGCTCTATCGCAAACTCGATGAGGCTGCCGCCAACGATCCGGCGGAAGGCGGCGCGCAGGACGCGAATTGAGCGACGGGAAAATATGGCACCCGCGTGGCAAAGATCGTGGCAAACCAACGACATCTGCCATTCGGAAGCTTTTGAACCGTGGCTTGCCGGTGACAGACAAAGGTCGGGGCGCGTGGCAAAACCACGCTACCCGCGTGCGAATGGGTAGTTTGAGGTCAGTTTGTCGTGAGTTGCCCCGGATGGCGCTGGCTGCATGAGAGGGGCGTATGTATCGTCTGCGTTGAATCGTTGCTTGCAGGCGTGCGACCGAGAACCGATCGAAGCCGGCGCTTCCCGCGCAAGCTATTGCGAACAATGCCTAACGACTGCTCCATGCCGGAGCAATTTCGCCCAGGGGGGTGCTACGATGCGTGACTGTGCGACCAACCGTGCTGGATTTGACCGCGTGCTGATGGCGGTCGCGGCAACATTCCTCACGGTGTCCGCCACCTCGGCGCTGGCGGCGCAGTCGACGACGCCGCGCGCCAGCGCTGCCGAACTCGCGATCGATGCGGCAATCCCCCGCCCCGAGCCGGCCAACGTGCCGCCGCCGAGCATCGGCGACTTCAAAATGGACGACGCCACCGCCTCGGTCCCCGACGCGGACAAGGCAATTGACAAGGCAATCGACAAGGCGACCGAGAAGCCGAGCGAGCCCACCGCGGCAAAGGCGGCGGTCGAGCCCAAAATCGAAACCAAGCCGGCCGATACTGCTACCGCGCCGGCAACCAAGCCCGAAGACGCAGCAACGAGCACCCCGCCGGCCGCAACCGCCACGGCGCCCGCGGCCGAGCCCGCCAAGGAGCCGGTGAAGGTCAGCAACGTCGCGCCGGCCGACCAGCCGGTCGCGGAAAAGCTGCGCGACATGCTCGGCGCCAAGTCGGTGCGCTATTTCGATCGCAAGAACGAGCGCGCCGCCGTCGAGAAGTTCTACTCGGCGCGCGAATACGCGCCGCTGTGGACCCAGGCCGGCAAATTGACCGACAGCGGCAAGGGCGTGATCGCCCGCATGAAGGATGCAGCGTCCGAAGGACTCAATCCGGCCGACTATCCGGTGCCGGAATTCGCAGCCTCGGCTTCTCCGGACCAGCTCGCCGAAGCCGAACTGAAACTGACCGCCGGCATGCTCGACTATGCGCGCCAGGCGCAGAGCGGCCGGATGCACTGGTCTCAGGTCTCGGCTGACATCCTCTACCCCGAGCACCCCACCGACCCGGCCGAAGTGCTCGCCAACATCTCGACCGCCAAGGACGCCTCCGCGGCGCTCGACGGCTATAACCCGCCGCACAAGCTCTACAAGGAGCTGAAGGCGAAGCTCGCCGAACTGCGCGGTCAGGGCGATGGACCGGTGATCCAGATCGCGGAAGGTCCCGCGCTGGCGTACAGGGCCGCCACCAAGAAGCAGGACGAGGCCGTGCCGGACGATTCGCGCGTGCCACAACTGCGCGCCAAGCTCGGCGTTACCGAGAATCCGGACAGCACACATTACGACGCCAAGGTCGCCGCCGCGGTGCGCAAGTTTCAGGAGCACGCGGAGCTGAAGCCGACCGGCGTGCTCGACGATCGCACGGTGAGGGCCATCAACACCCCGAAGCGCGACCGGCAGATCGACACCGTCATCGTCAACATGGAGCGCTGGCGCTGGCTTCCGCGCCAGCTCGGCGCTGCCTCGATCGGCAACGCCTACGTCATCCTCAACATCCCCGACTTCACTCTGAAGGTGATGCAGCACGGCGCCCAGGTCTGGACCACGCGGGTGGTGACCGGAAAGCCCGGACAGCACGCCACGCCGCTTTTGACGGAAACGATGAAGTTCATCACCGTCAACCCGACCTGGAACGTGCCGCCGTCGATCATCTACAACGAATATCTGCCGGCCCTGCAGCAGGACCCGACCGTACTGCAGCGCATGGGCCTGCGCCTCGAGCGTAACCGCGACGGCAGCATCCACATTTCGCAGCCGCCGGGCGAAGCCAATGCGCTCGGCCGCGTCCGCTTCAACTTCCCGAACAAGTTCCTGGTCTATCAGCACGACACTCCGGACAAGTACCTGTTCGCCAAGGAAGAGCGCGCTTTCAGCCATGGCTGCATGCGGGTGCAGTATCCGGACCAGTATGCGTCCGTGCTGTTGAACATCGCGCTGCCGAACGACCGCTACTCGCCGGAGAAAGTCCGCAGCATGTACGGTTCGAGCGAGATCGACATCAAATTTCCCACCCCGATCCCGGTCAACATCACCTACCAGACGGCCTTCGTGGACGATGCCGGCAAGCTGCAGCTCCGCAGGGACGTCTACGGCCGCGATGCCACCATGATCGCGCTGCTCAAGAACAGCCGGTCCAAGGACCTCGAGAATGTGGTCGCCCATTCGCAGCCCAGCTATTCGCGGCCGCCGGGCGGCAGCCTGCCGGGTGTCAACTTCGCCAGCGACAACAGCTATTCCTCGGGCGGCTACTCGTCCTCCGGGTCGAACTTCTTCGAACGCCTGTTCGGCGGGCCGCCGACGCCCCCGGCTCCGATCGGCCGGCGGCCGCAGCCTCAGCAGCGGCGAATCTTCACGCGCTGAGCGCCCGCCGCTCGGCGAAGCTGGATTCTTCTGCGAAAACAACGGCCTCGCCTCGCGGCGGGGCCGTTCTGCCTTAACCGCCCACTAACCATGAATCGCTGTCAGCACTTTTTTGCCACACTCAAGAGCTTTATTAACCGCCTTGGGGTCGGGAAGGTAAACACCAGTTAACCCTCCCGCATTAACTATAGCGGTCACGTCCTTTCGCATCACGGGGTTGGCGAGGGGAATCATTGACCGCTGTCGACTGGGTGGGCTCTAGGTGCTGGCTGGTTTCGCGCGCCAATTCAATTCGTTGTCGGTTGCGAAAGTCGGATGTCATGCCGGCTTGACGGCTGCGCTTTTGATGCTCGGCGCCGGATCGGTGCATGACGCGGCCGCGCTGAACGAGACCCGCACGCTTTCCTTCCACCACACCCATTCCGACGAAGACGTCACCATCACCTTCAAGCGCGACGGGCGGTATGAC
>Ga0081540_1004873_pt1 | contig 10109 bp, 9 predicted proteins | sample TabmetS2T1R1_FD_71024 | JGI IMG/M metagenome (GOLD analysis project Ga0081540, IMG submission 71024) | Tabebuia heterophylla rhizosphere microbial communities from the University of Puerto Rico - S2T1R1 | ecosystem: Host-associated > Plants > Roots > Rhizosphere ... | reverse complement strand
GATAGAGATCGAGAGCACGGCGGCCAAGTGCACCAGGGCGGCCAGACCAATGGTCGCCACCTGGCCGGAGATCTGGGCGATTCGCAGCGGACCGCCGACCTGGTCGGCCGCCTCGCGGCCGGTAAATACACCGCCGATATAGGCCAGCGTCCGCTCGACCACGAACCAGGTTTCCTTCACGCCAAGCCAGGCCGCGGTTAAGGGATCGACGCGCTCGGTGACGACATCGCCCGGCGCGGTCGCGCGCGTAATGCCCATCACGCCGAGCTTGTGCGTATTGCCGAAGGGGTCTTTGACTTCGCGCAGTTCCGGCGTGCCTTTCAGCGTCACGCTCGATTCGCCGCGCTTGACGCTGAAGGTCAGCCGATCGCCGGGATGAATGCCGACAATGCGCTGCATGTCGGAGAACGAGCCGATCACCTTGCCGTCGATCGCCGTGACGATGTCGCCGGCCTGGAAGCCAGCTGCGGCAGCCGCGCTGCCCGGTTCGACCTTGTCGACGCGCGCGCTCGTGCTCGGTTTGCCCATGAAGGTGAACAAGCAGGTGAAGATCACGATCGCGAGCAGGAAATTCGCAAACGGACCAGCCGCGACGATCGCCGCGCGCGGTCCGACCTTCTTGTGATGGAAGCTGCCCTCGCGCTCCTCGGCGGTCATGCTGGCAAGGGTTTCGGCCGACGGCGTCGAAGCCTCGGTGTCGTCGCCAAAAAATTTGACATAGCCGCCGAGCGGGATCGCCGAGACTTTCCAGCGGGTGCCATGGCGGTCATTGAAACCAAACAGTTCCGGCCCGAAGCCGAGCGAGAACGTCAACACTTTCACGCCGCACCAGCGGGCGACCAGGAAATGCCCCAGTTCGTGAAAAAACACGACGATCGTGAGCACGAACAAAAAGGGGATGATGTAACCGATGAGCCCATGGCTCAACGTATTGAAACTATGTAGGAAAAGATCAGACATCCAATTCCCCTCAGCAGGGCCATTGGCCCCATCCCCAACCTCTAGGATGCCTTTAAGGCAATTTGAGGCAATAGGGAGGCGGCCTTGTTTCTTGCGACAGAGTCAACGGAAATCGCATCGTCCGCCGACGTCAGCGGCGAGCGGTTTCCACCGCGAATCCAGTCATTCAACGTCGCCTCCACGAGGCGAGCGATGCCGCCGAATCTGATCTTGCCGGCGACGAAGGCGGCGACCGCGATCTCGTTGGCGGCGTTGTAGACCGTGGTCGCGCCGCGCCCTGTACGTAGCGCTTCATAGGCCAGCCGCAATGCCGGGAACCGCTGGAAATCCGGCGCCTCGAAGGTGAGCTGGCCGATCTTGGCGAGATCGAGTTTTGCCGATGGTCCGACGATGCGGTCGGGCCAACCGAGGCAGTGCGCGATGGGGATGCGCATGTCGGGCGTACCGAGTTGCGCGACCACCGAGCGGTCGGAGAATTCCACCATGCCGTGAATGATCGATTGCGGATGCACGAGAACGTCGATCTCGTCAGGCGCGAGCGCAAACAGATAGGACGCCTCGATCACTTCGAGGCCCTTGTTCATCATCGATGCGGAATCGATGGTGATCTTCTGGCCCATGCTCCAGTTCGGATGTTTCAGCGCCTGCTCGAGCGTTGCCTGCTCGATGTCGGCGGGAGCCCAGGTGCGGAACGGGCCGCCGGAAGCCGTGATGATGACGCGAACAAGTTCTTCGCGATTGCCGGAAGAGAGCGCCTGGAACAGCGCGTTGTGCTCGGAATCCGCAGGCAGGATGCAGGCGCCGGCTTTCGCCGCGCGCTGCATGAAGAAATCGCCGGCGCAGACGAGGCATTCCTTGTTGGCAAGCGCAACGGCAGCGCCGCGATCGACGGCAGCAAGCGCAGGCTTCAGTCCAGCCGCACCGCTAACCGCAGCCATCACCCAATCGGCGGGACGCGCCGCCGCTTCGATGATGGCGCTCTCGCCTGCCCCGCATTCGGTGCGGGTGCCGGCCAGCGCCTCCTTCAGTTCGCCAAGGCGCGCAGGATCGGCCACCGCAGCGAAGCGCGCGTTGAATTCCTTCGCGAGCTTGGCAAGCGCGTGCACATTGCCGTTGGCGGTCAGCGCCTCGACGCGGTAGCGATCGCGCGCGCCGCGCAGAAGGTCCATCGTGCTGTCGCCGATGGAGCCGGTGGCGCCCAGTACCGTCACGCTGCGCACGGCTGACGCCGCGGCTTTGTTGTTACGCAGGGGAACAGCGCTCATAGCCTCACCAAACCATAAGACCGCGGCCGACGCCATCGGCGCCAGCCCGCAAAAACCCTAAAATCGCGGCCGCCACGACCGCTGCGACAAACCCGTCCAGGCGATCCAGGAGCCCGCCATGACCGGGAATGATATGGCTCGAATCCTTGACGCCGAAGCGGCGCTTTACCGCGGATTCGAAGAGATCGCCAAGCTGGGAAATCACAGACAGAAACGCCGCTAACGCCAGTAAGGGTCCCGTTTTTCCTGCCCCCGCGGCAGCAAATATCCCTGCCACGGCCAAACCGCCGGCAAAGCCGCCGATCGCCCCCGCCCAGGTCTTTTTCGGGCTGACCTTTGGCCACAGCTTGGGGCCACCAATGCCGCGGCCCGCAAAGTAGCCGCCGATGTCGGCCGCCCAGACCACCAGCAGCACGAAGAACAGCGCCGCAAATCCATTGACGGGATCGTGACGCACGAGCACCGAGGCAACTTCAGCGGCCGCCGCATAGAAGAATCCGGTCGCGGACCAGTTGCGGCGCTCCGGCGAAAGTACCGCGACCGCAACGAGACCGATGCCAAGCACGATCACCGCCGCATCGAATAGTCCTGCGATCAGGCAAATTCCTGCGATGGCCAGTGCCGCTACGCCAGGCACACTCACGCGCAGCTCGCGCGCAAGTCCGACAATGACAAGCCATTCCAGATAGAGGCCGATGGTGGCGGACATCACCAGCAAAGCCCACAGCCATCCGCCGTACCAGGCGATCGCGATCGCAATCGGCGCCAGCACGATCGCCGCAAGCACCCGCATCAAGAGATTGCGCGACCCCTGCTCGGCTGGTGCCGCAGGCGCGGCTTCGCCCTCGGTCACGATCCGGTTTTCGCAACCAGGCCGCCGAAGCGGCGCTCGCGGCGCGCATATTCGGCGATCGCGCTTTCCAGCGCGGCCTTGTCGAAGTCAGGCCAATGGATCGGCACGAATACAAGTTCGCTGTAAGCCGCCTGCCACATCAAAAAATTCGACAGCCGCTGCTCGCCGCTGGTGCGGATGATCAAATCGGGATCGGGAATGTCGGGCGCATCGAGATATTGGCCGAGCGTGTCCGCGTCGATCGATGACGGATCGCGCTTGCCTTCCGCGACCTCGCGGGCCAGCCGCTGCGCGGCGCCGGCGATCTCCTGGCGCGAGCCATAGTTGAAGGCGACGATGAGGTTGAGACGCGTGTTGTCGCGCGTCAATTCTTCGGCCTCGTTGAGCAGCGCGCAGATGTCGGGCTCGAGCCCCTCGCGTTCGCCGATCACGCGCACGCGGACGCCGTCACGGTGCAGCGTCGCAAGATCATTGCGGATGAAGCGGCGCAGCAGGCCGAATAGATCGCCGATCTCGGTCGCCGGCCGCGACCAGTTTTCAGAAGAAAAGGAAAAGATGGTGAGATAGACGATGCCGAGTTCGTGCGCCGCACGCACGACGTGCCGCAGCGCCTCGACGCCGCGGCGATGACCTTCCGCCCGCGGCAGGCCGCGCGCGGCCGCCCAGCGTCCGTTCCCATCCATGATGATCGCAACATGGAGGGGATAGCCGGAGCGGTCCGGTCCGTCGGTGGCAGGGGCAGCGTTCGACATTCGTCAGTCTCTAAACCGTGAGAATTTCCTTTTCCTTAGCCGCGAGCAGCGCATCGATCTCGGCAATGGTGCCGTCGGTCGCCTTCTGCACGTCATGGGAGAGCCGTTCCTGGTCATCCTCGGAAATTTCGTGGTTCTTCTCCAGCTTCTTGACGATATCGAGCCCGTCGCGACGGACATGGCGGACCGCGACGCGCGCAGCCTCAGCGTATTTGTGTGCGACCTTGACCAATTCCTTGCGGCGGTCCGCATTTAGCTCAGGGACACGAAGACGCAGCACCTGCCCCTCCGTCGCCGGCGTCAGACCAAGATTTGAATCCACAATCGCTTTTTCAACGGCCTTGACCAGGGATTTGTCCCAGACCTGCACGGAAAGCAGCCGCGGTTCGGGCACGCTGATCGTCGCAACCTGATTGAGCGGCATGTGGCTACCATAGGCGTCGACTTGGACCGGCTCCAGCATGGAGGCGGCCGCGCGGCCGGTGCGCAACCCTCCCAATTCGTGCTTGAGCGCCTGGGAGGCGCCTTGCATGCGGCGCTTCAATTCGTTGATGTCGAAACCAGGTGTGGGCATAACCCTCTCCCTCTCTTCAGAATTTGCCGTCGCCCATTAAGGGTTTTCGACGGCAATCGCCGGCTAGCCGGCCACGATCGTGCCGTGGCCAGTGCCACGCAAAATCGCGCCGATCGAACCCGGTTCGGCGATCGAGAACACGATGATAGGCAGCGACGTCTCCCGGGCAAGCGCGAAAGCGGTTGCATCCATCACCTTGTAGCCGCCTTCAATCGCCTGTGAATGGGTCAGGCGATCGAACCGCTTGGCCGACGGGTCTTTCTTGGGATCGGCGCTGTAGACGCCGTCGACATTGGTGGCCTTCAGCACCGCATGAGCGCCGATTTCGGCGGCCCTCAGCACCGCCGTGGTGTCGGTGGTGAAGAAGGGATTGCCGGTGCCGCCGCCGAGCAGCACGATCCGGCCCTCAGCGAGATATTTGTGTGCCGCGCTGCGGGTGAACAGCTCGGAAATCTCGGGCATGACGAAGGCCGAGAGCGTCCGCGCCGGCGTGCCTTTGCGCTCGATGGCAGCCTCCAGCGCAAGGCAGTTCATCATGGTGGCGAGCATCCCCATGGTGTCGCCGGTCGGACGGGACACGCCGCGGGAGGAGACTTCCACGCCGCGCACCATGTTGCCGCCGCCGACTACGACAGCGACCTCGGTGCCGAGTTTTTGCGCCGAGATAAGGTCGCCGGCGATCCGGTCGACGGTCGGCTGGTCGATGCCGAAACCGTGCGAGCCCGCGAGGTATTCGCCCGAGAGTTTCACTACGACGCGGCGGTAGACCGGCTCAGCCATTGCGTATCGCTTTCTTCTTCCGCGCAGGTTTGCGCCTTTCCGGCGCGAATAAGCGCCGGAAAAGCGCTGGCCGACGGTTTATTTTTTGCCGCTGACTGCCGCGACTTCGGCCGCGAAATCGGATTCCTGCTTCTCGATTCCTTCGCCGAGAGCATAGCGCACAAAGCCGGCAATCTTCACGGGCGCACCGACCTTGCCCTCAGCTTCCTTCAACGCCTGAGCCACCGACTTGCCGGTGTCGTGGATGAAGGCCTGCTCGAGCAGGCAGACTTCTTTGTAGTAGGTCTTCAGGCCGGACTCGACGATCTTCTCGATCACGTTGGCGGGCTTGCCCTGCTGGCGATATTTGTCGGCAAGCACGTCCTTCTCGCGCTTGACGAGCTCGGGATCGAGGCCGGCCGGATCCAGCGCCTGCGGATTGGCCGCGGCAACGTGCATGGCGAGCTGCCGGCCGAGGGCCGCAAGCTCATCGGACTTGCCGCTGGATTCGAGTGCAACGAGCACGCCCATCTTGCCGGCGCCGTCGATCACGGCCCCGTGGACATAGCTCGACACCACGCCCTGGCCGACTGCGAGCGAAGCAGCGCGGCGCAGCGTCATGTTCTCGCCGATGGTGGCGATGGCATCCGAAATCGCGGTCTCGACGGTCACGCTGCCGACCTTGGCTGCCTTGATCTTCTCAACATCGGCACCGGCGTCGAGCGCGACCTGCGCGATCATCTTCACAAGGCCCTGGAACTGGCCGTTGCGGGCGACGAAGTCGGTTTCCGAATTGACCTCGACCACAACACCCTTGTTGCCCTTGGTCAGCGCGCCGATCAGGCCTTCGGCCGCGACGCGGCCCGCCTTCTTCGCAGCCTTCGACAGGCCCTTCTTGCGCAGCCAGTCCTGGGCGGCGGTCATGTCGCCGCCGGTCTCGGTGAGCGCGGCCTTGCAATCCATCATGCCCGCGCCGGTCGATTCGCGCAGATCCTTGACCATCGCAGCCGTGATTGCCGCCACCTTTGCCGCCTTTGTGTCTGCCATCTCTGGATGTCCTTCTTGCCTGTCAGGGCGGATGCGGCGCGGCTCAATACCTCGCCGGCATCCGCCACAGGGAATGCGTCAGTTGCGAAAACGAAGCGGTGGCCGGGAGACCCGGCCACGTCTTATTGTTTGAGCATGATCTTTTCGGAAAACCGGGTCCCACTTTTCCGGATCATGCTCAAGCGTCGAATTATTCCGCTTCCGCGGTAAGCGCCTTGGCCTTGGCGACCCAGGCATCGGCGCGGCTGGAAAGCCCGACTTCCTCGCCGATCTTGTGCGCGGTGTCATGATCGAGCTCGGCGAGCTGCCAGTAGTGGAAGATGCCGAGGTCGTTGAACTTCTTCTCGATCGCGCCGGAGACGCCCGGCAGCTTCTTGAGATCGTCGGCAGGTCCCCGCGGACCGGCGAGGCCCTGGAAGCCAGAGGTCGCAGCCGGAAGCTCTTCCTGCACCGGCTTGACCGCGGCGCCTGCATCGACACCGGCTTCGCCCTGAGCGCGCGAGATGCCATCGATGACCGCACGCGCCACCAGGTCGCAATACAGTGAGATGGCGCGACCGGCGTCGTCATTGCCCGGCACCACATAGGTGATGCCCTTGGGATCGGAATTGGTGTCGACGATCGCAGCAACCGGGATGTTGAGCCGCTGCGCTTCCTGGATTGCGATGTCTTCCTTGTTGGTGTCGATCACAAAGATCATGTCCGGCAGGCCGCCCATGTCCTTGATGCCACCGAGCGAACGATCGAGCTTGTCGCGCTCGCGCTGCAGCGTCAGCCGTTCCTTCTTGGTGTAGGAGCTGGCTTCGCCGGAGGAGAGCACCTCGTCGAGATGACGCAAGCGCTTGATCGAGCCCGAGATGGTGCGCCAGTTGGTCAGCGTGCCGCCCAGCCAGCGCGAATTGACGAAATACTGCGCCGAGCGCTTGGCCGCTTCCGCCACGCCATCCTGCGCCTGCCGCTTGGTGCCAACGAACAGCACACGTCCGCCCTTGGCCACGGTGTCGCTGACGGCTTGCAGCGCACGGTGCAGCATCGGCACGGTCTGAGCGAGGTCGATGATGTGGATGTTGTTGCGGGCGCCGAAAATGTACTCCGACATTTTCGGATTCCAGCGGTGGGCCTGATGGCCGAAATGCACGCCAGCTTCGAGCAGCTGGCGCATGGTGAATTCAGGTAGCGCCATAGTCTAATTCTCCGGTTGGTTCCTCCGGAAACGTGTGAGCAAACGAGCCTTGCTGGCCCGGCTGCCACCGGACGGCCTGATGAGCCATGTTTCCGTGTGAGATGGCGCGCTATATAGCGCGATTTCGGCCAGAAGCAAGGAAAATGGGCCGGATTTGGGGGGCAATTTGGCCCTATCCGGCTCCGCTTACCCTCATTGCATCGCCGGTACCTCAACCAGCCCCAAATACCGGGCCATCGGCCTGAAATCGCTATCATTGTGGAGCAATGGCCGCCGGTTCTCGATGCACCAGGTGCCGATCAGGAGATCGATGGTCTTGCGGATGGTGATGCCGCGCCTGCGCAGGGCCCGGTAGTTGCGGGCGGCGATGACGGCGATGGTGTCACCGGTCATGGGAGCAATATCGAACCGCCGAAGCAAGGATTCGACCTGCTTTGCCTCGTTTTCGCTATCGAGGCCCTGCAGCACCTCGCAGAGCATCAAATCACCGATGATAATTTCGTCCTGACCAAGCGCTGCGCGCAACGCGGTGACGTGAGGAGCATTTCGGCCGTTGAGAAAGTCGATCCAAACGCTGGTATCGACGACAATCAACGCAGGCCCCGTCCCTTGCGGCTGTGAGCGAGATTGCCGCGCCAGCGGAATTTGCCAAACGCCTCGCCGACCTCATGCTGCCGCCGCAACTTGATCATCAGGCGCAGTGCCTGTTCGACCGTCTGTTTCTTGGTGGCCTGCCCGGAAGCCTTCTGAGCCTCCGCCATCAAGGCGTCGTCAATATCGATATTGGTGCGCATCGGTCAATCCGCGATGTGTACGAAGTACCTATATCATACACATACTGACGGTCATGAAAGCTCGCGCATCTTGTTAGGAGCCCCCCGCACTTTCCCGACCTGGGGGAAGCTGGTCAGGCTGCAGACAGTGTCAGCATTTCGGTACGTTCGGCGGGCAGCGCTTGGCGGCTGCCGGAGGTGGCGCAGCCGGACGTGGCGGTGGCGGCGCTGGAGCGGCGATCCGCGGCGGCGGCGCAGCCATCCGCTGCGGAGTTGGCGGCGGAGCACTCACCCGCGGTGGCGGGGGCGGTGGTGACGGTGCGGCCATCCTTGGCGCAGGCGGTGGTGGTGGTGCGGACACGCGCGGCGGCGGCGGCGGTGGCGGCGCATTCACGCGTGGTGGCGGCGGTGACGGCGTCGCAAACCGGGGGGCAGCCGCAGGCGGCGTGCGCACCGCCGGCTGTGCGCCTGGTGGCGGCGTGGGAGCGGACGTCACCCCGGACGGCGGCTTGCCGACATTCGATGCAGGCGGCGGAGGCAGGGCCGAAACCGCTCCCGGCTTCGGCGGTGAGCCCGCGCCGCCGCCCAGCGGTCCCGAAGGCCGCGGCGTGCCGGCGACGGGAGGCACGTTCGTCGGTAGCGGCTTGGCAGCGGTGGTAGCGGCGGGAGTACCCGGAGCAGGCGTTCCAGTTTGCGGCGTCGAAGGGGTCGTCGTCCTCGCATTCGGATTGACGGCGGCGCCTGTCCCCGCGCCAGCCGGCGCAGCCGGCGCGCCTTTCGCGCCCGGCACGGGTAGCGTATTCGCCCTCGGAAGCGGCTGGGTCTGGAGCGTCGACGCCGGCGCATTGGCGGGCAGCGTATTAGGCACGGCGGCGCCCTGACCGGGCGATGCTCCCGGCCCTCCCGGCTTCACCACCGCGGGATTGATCGCGCTCGGCGGCACGGGCGCCTTGCCCTGTTGAATCAGCGTGGCCCTTTTCTCCACCGAAGGCGGCAGGGGCGGAGTGGCAGCACCCGGAGCCGCAACGCCAAGCCCGCCTATCGCGCCCGGCGGTCCGGCGGCGGCTCCCCCCGACGGCCTCTGGCCCGGTGGGAAGCCCGGCTGCTGCGGCGGCCGGTTGATCACGTTGTTGATGACCGCCCTGTTGTGGATGTTGGCGTAGATGATGTTGTTGGCCGGCGCCACGACGTAGACCGGCGGCCGCACGTAAACCGGAATCGGCACGAACAGCGGCTGCGGCAGGATGAACAGCCCGATCGGCGGCGGCGGCGGTTCGAGCACGACAAAGTCCGGCGGCGGCGGCGGCAGGAAGTAGACCGGCGGCGGCGGCGGTGGCGCGAAATCGTAATAGGGATCGCTGAAGACTACGACCGGTCGATCGACATAGACGATCTCTTCCGGGGGTGGCGGTGGCACGTCGTAGTCGATAACCGCGAAGGCAGGCGGCGGCTCAATCGGTGCGGTCAGGATGGCAAGCCGGCGCCGCGCGTCGGCGGCGTGCGGTCCGTTGGGGTAGCGGCGCAGATAGGACCAATAGGCCTGCGGCGTGTCGGCGCGATAGGTGCGCATCCAGGTGATCGCCTCACGCCGTGCGGCCGCCAGCGCCAGCACCCGCCTGGCCAGCGGATCGCCCGGGTAAGCCGCAACGAACTCGTCGTAGCCTTGCAGCGTGTCGCGCTCGACCGCAGCAGCATAGGCATCCCTCACCCCGAGGTCACGGATCGGCCGGTTCCGCATGTCGGCGACCTGATCGGGGGGCGCTGGCGCCGGCGCATCCGGCGCGCGATCAAAGAACACGAAGCTCGTGTCGAGCTTCTGGGCGTGCCAAGGTACCTCTGCGCCCCGGGTGTTCTCATTGACGCGCAGCCTGACGCGATCGAACAGTTCGGGCAGCGGCAGCCCGCCGGTGCGGATCATCTCCGCAAGCGATTGCGCATAGGCC
>Ga0081540_1004872_pt1 | contig 10110 bp, 7 predicted proteins | sample TabmetS2T1R1_FD_71024 | JGI IMG/M metagenome (GOLD analysis project Ga0081540, IMG submission 71024) | Tabebuia heterophylla rhizosphere microbial communities from the University of Puerto Rico - S2T1R1 | ecosystem: Host-associated > Plants > Roots > Rhizosphere ... | reverse complement strand
CGCGGACGCCGCTGGTGGCCTTCCTCGATTCCGACTGCGTGCCCGGCGCCGGACCCGCGAACTGGCTGGACGCGCTGCTGCCGCACTTCGCCGATCCCGCGGTGGGCGCGGTCGCCCCGCGCATCGTGCCGCACGAGGCCGGGCGCACCTGGCTGGCCCGGTACGAGGGAGCGAGCTCCACCCTGGACATGGGGCGGCGGCCCAGCGCCGTCCGGCCGGGATCACGGGTGCCGTACGTCCCCGGCGCCGCCCTGGTCGTCCGCGGGGAGGCCGCCGGGACCGGTTTCGCCGAGGACATGCCGGTGGGGGAGGACGTCGACTTCGTCTGGCGGCTCGCCGCGTCGGGCTGGCGGGTGCGCTACGAGCCCGCGGCCACCATGGGTCACCAGCACCGGGTGCGGCTGCGCGAGTGGCTCGCCCGGCGCAAGGACTACGGGACCTCCGCGGCCGTACTGGAGTTCCGGCACCCCGGCGCGGTCCGGCCGCTCTACGCGTCGGCGTGGACCGCGGCGGCCTGGCTGGCGGCGGCCGTCGGCCACCCGGAAGCAGGCGCCGTGGTCACCGGCACCGGTACCGCCCTGCTGGCCCGGCGGCTGGCCCGGGTCACCGGCGAGGCCTGGCCCCTCCCGGCCGGATCGGCCGCGTGGCGGCTGGCCGTCGCCCAGGCCGGCGGCGGGACGCTCGCCGCGGCCCGCCCGCTGGGCAGCGCGATCTGTCGGACCTGGTGGCCGGTGGCGCTGCCGGCCGCGATCGCGGTGCGCCGGCTGCGGCTGCCGCTGGCCGCGCTGGTGCTGGCGCCGCCGCTGCTGGACTGGCTGGACCGCAGGCCGCCGCTCGACCCGGCGCGGTACGTGGCCGCCCGGTTGCTCGACGACGCCGGGTACAGCGTGGGGGTGTGGCAGGGGTGCGCGGAGCGTAGGACCGTTCGGCCCCTACTGCCGGTGCTGCGCGGGCGTGACCGTCATTTATGCAGGCCCCGGCTGAACTCAGCGGGCACGATGATGTCGTCCGGGGACAGCTCGCCGATGGAGGACCGGCCGAGCGCGAGCAGCGTCGAGTCGATGCCGCCGCGGAGCACGTCGAAGACATTCTTGACGCCGGCCGAGCCGTTCGCGGCCAGTCCCCACAGGTAGGCGCGGCCGATCATGACCGCCCGCGCGCCCAGCGCGAGCGCCTTGACCACGTCGCTGCCGCGGCGGATCCCGCCGTCGAGCAGCACCTCGATCTGCCCGCCCACGGCGTCGGCCACGCCCGGCAGCGCCCGGATCGAGGCTGGGGTGCCGTCCAGGTTGTTGCCGCCGTGGTTGGACACCGAGATCGCGGTCGCCCCGATGTCAACCGCGCGGCGCGCGTCGTCGGGTCGCATGACGCCCTTGACCATGAACGGGCCGCCCCACTGCTCGCGCAGCCAGGCGATGTCGTCCCAGGTCGGCGGCTGAGTCTGCATCCATTCGCCGTACACGCCGAAGAACGTGGGCGCCGGCTCGCCCGGGGCGGCCATGTTGGGCACGGTGAGGTCGGGCAGGCCGCCGTGCCGGAGCCAGTCGCGGACGTAGGCGGGCCGCGCGATGCCCTCGGGCGCGAAGCGCACCATGGCCCGCAGGTCCATCTTCTCCGGTATCGCCGGGCTGCCCCAGTCCCGGCCGTTGGAGAACGACCAGTCCAGGGTCACGATCAGGCCCTTGGCCCCCGCCTGCCGGGCCCGTTCGGCGCGCTGGATGATCTGGTCCCTGGTGCCCGACCAGTAGGTCTGGAAGAACAGCTTCGGGTTGGCCTGCGCCACGGTCTCCACCGGCATGCTGCCGAACGAGCTCAGGCCCACCGCGGTGCCGGCCTCGGCCGCGCCCCGGGCCACGCCCGCCTCGCCCTCGGGGTGCACGGCCTGCACGCCGGTCGGGGACGCGATCACCGGCAGCGCGATGTCCTGCCCGAGCACCGACGTGGCCAGGTCCCGGGCGGCGGGCAGGTTCGCGATCCGCGGCGGGGCGAACCGTAGCTCGCCGAACGCCGCCAGGTTGTCCTGCAGCGTGACGCCCTTTTCGGCCCCGGCGACCAGCGCCATGTACACCGACCTCGGCAGCCGCCGCCTGGCCCGCCTGCGCGCCTCCTCGACCGTCTCGAACCACTCGCGTGTGCTAGCCATGGTCTCCCTCACGCGCCGAACTCAAAGCCTGACCGTCTATTTTGGCACTCAGTGACGTAACAATCCAGTCACCTTACCCCGTAGTATCCACGTTCATGTCTGCCGAGGGCAGCGGGCTCGTGCCCGGCGATCACCCCGACCGGATCACGTGGAACGCGAAGTACGCGTCCGGCTTCGTGCCGTCCTTCCGCCCTCAGCCGCTGGCCGCGCGGGCGCTGGCCCTCGCCCTGCCGGACGGGCCAGTAGCCGACCTGGCCTGCGGCCCGTCGGGCTCGGCGCTGCTGGCCGCGGAGCAGGGGCGCCGGGTCGCCGCGGTGGACGTCTCGGAGGTCGCGCTCGGGCTGCTCGGCGCCGAGGCCAGGCGGCGCGGGCTCGATCACCTGATCACGCTGGTCCACGCGGACCTGTCCGGCTGGACCCCGGCGCCGCGATCGTACGCGCTGGTCCTGGGCATCGGCTTCTGGGACGCGGCCGTCTTCCGCGCGGCCGCTGGCGCAGTAGCCGGCGGCGGCCTGCTGGCCTGGGAAGCTCTCACCGAAGAAGCCCGCCGGAAGCATCCCGATCTCCCGCCGGAATTCTGCGTCGGCCCGGATGAGCCCGCATCCCTCCTGCCGCCGGGTTTCACCGTGCTGGACCGGTGCGAGGTGCCCGGCCGCGCCCGTCGCTGCCTCCTGGCCCGGGCGATGACCCATGGTCGCTGATCAGCCGCCGAGTTACGATATCTCCCACGGCTAGCGACGCGGGGTGATGGACATGAGCGCGGACGAATACCCGGTCTGGAAAACGGGTGCGGACGAATACCCGGCTCCGCTTCGGGTGGTAGGGCCTGGCGCGGTGTTCGTGGAGCACCGGCTCAAGAGCCCGCGGGTAGCGGAGTCGGCCTACATCGCGCCGACGGCGGTGCTCGCCGGCGATGTTACCGTCGGTCCGCACAGCCGGGTGCTGTTCGGTGCCGTGATCACCGCCGAGGGTGGCTCGGTGGAGATCGGGGCGAACTGCGTGATCATGGAGAACGCCGTCATCCGGGGCGTGCCGAACCAGGACATGCGCGTCGGTGACAACGTGCTGGTCGGACCGCACACCCACTTGACCGGGTGCGTGATCGAGGGAGACACCCGGATCGCGACCGGCGCCGTGGTGTTCAACGGCGCCCGCATCGAAACCGGCGCGGAGGTGGAGTTCCACGCGGTGGTCTACGTCAATACCGTCGTACCCTCGGGGATGGCGGTCCCGATGGGCTGGTTCGCGGGCGGACAGCCCGCCGAGCTCGTGCCGCCGGATGACTGGGACCGTATCCGCGCCATCATGGGCCCGCTGGATTACCCGGGCACGGTCTTCGGCGTGGGAGCCCGCGAGGCCTCGATGCCGGACGTTGCTCGTCGCTACGCCCGGGGACTAGCCCTGCACCACAACGATCACATTGTCCCCGATTACGGCCATTCACCCTCCCGCGAGGGCTGACCGGCGGCGCTGGCGGCCTGCTGGTGCTGGTGCTGGTGCGCCCACTGGGTGATGTCGCGGCGCTCGATGGCGGCGGCCATGAGATCGGGGAAGGCGTCCGGGGTGCAGGCGAACGCGGTCACCCCGAGCCCGGCCAGCGCCGCGGCGTTGTCGTGGTCGTAGCCGGGGGCGCCGTCGTCGGACAGCGCCAGCAGGACGACCACCTGCGCGCCCGCGGCGGTCATGTCCGCGATCCGGCGCAGCATCTGGTCCCGGTTGCCGCCCTCGAACAGGTCGCTGATCAGGATGAAGATCGAGGCGGCCGGGCGGGTGATGAGCCGCTGGCAGTAGGCCACGGCCTGGTTGATGTCGGTGCCGCCGCCGAGCTGGGTGCCGAACAGCACGTCGACCGGGTCGCTGAGCTGGCCGGTCAGGTCCGCGACCGAGGTGTCGAAGGCCACCACCGAGGTGTGCAGCGACCGGATCGAGGCCAGCACCGCACCGAACACCCCCGCGTACACCACGGAGGACGCCATCGAGCCGCTCTGATCCAGGCAGAGGATGACGTCGCGGGCGACCGCCTGCTGCTTCCTGGCGTACCCGACCAGCCGCCCGGGCACGACGGTCCGGTGCTCCGGCAGGTAGTTCCGCAGGTTGGCGCGGATCGTCCGGTCCCAGTCGATGTCGGCGGGCCGGCGCGGCCGGTTCGTCCGGCTGGCCCGGTTCAGCGCCCCGGTCACCGCCGAGCGGGTCCGCTGGCTCAACCGCCGCTCCAGGTCCCTGGTCACCGTGCGGACCACGGCGCGCGCCGATTCCCTGACCTGCTCGGGCATCACCCGGTTCAGCGACAGCAGCGTGCCGACCAGGTGGACGTCGGGCTCGACCGCCTCCAGCATCTCCGGTTCGAGTAGCAGCCGGGTCAGGCCCAGCCGCTCGATGGCGTCCTTCTGCATGACCTGGACCACGCTGACCGGGAAGCACGTGCGGATGTCGCCGAGCCAGCGAGCCACGCGCGGAGCCGACGCGCCGAACCCGGCCTGCCGTCGCAGATAGCCCGGCTGACCGCCGCCCCCGCCGTCGCTGTCGTACAGGGCGCCGAGGGCCGCGTCGACGCGCGCGTCGCCGCCGTTCAGCGGCATCGCGACCCCGGCCTCGCCGAGGACAAGCCGCCAGCGGCGCATCCGCTCGTCAGGGCCGTCGGTCATGACGTCACCAGCGGCGGCCAGCCGAGGATCAGGGCGGCGGACCCGGCCGCCAGCGCCGCCCGTGCGGGGTCGAGGTCCTCGTCGGCGTGCGCCACCACGACGGGGCCGCGGCCGCTGCCGTCGAGAAGCGCCGTCTTCTGCCCGATCGCCCGCCGTTCCGGCGGCGCGAACTCGCCGAACGTCCGGCGCAGCGCGGGCAGGACCGCGGTGAAGGCGTCCGCGCTCAGCCCGGCCAGCCAGCCGTCGGCCAGGGCGAGCAGCTTGTCGTCGTGCACGAGCAGCAGGCCGCTGCCGGCCAGGAACCCCTCGGCCCAGCCCGCGGCGGCCGGGGGCGGCACGGCGGGCGACAGCGCGCGCGACATCCGCAGGCCCGCCTCGTCCGCGCTGACCCGGGCCGCGTCGAGCAGCAGCCGGGTCAGCCGCCCGGCGATCAGCGGGGGGGAGCGCGGGACCAGACGGCCCAGGGTGTCCAGCCACTGCTCCCGGCTGGTGCCGTCGGCTAGCAGCCCCGTGGCCGCGTGTACCGCGTCGATGCGCTCCCGCATGGCCCGTTCGGCCGTCTCGTCCAGGGACGTCACCGCGGCCGGCAGGCCCGCGCAGATCCTGGTGATCATCTCGACGGCGACGTCGCCCAGCCGGGCCGGGTCGGTGCCGCGCACGTCGCCGTACCTGGCCGCGCGGACCAGCGCCGGCAGCGCCGTCATCAGGTGGGTCACATCGGTGTCGAGCGCGGCGCGGTCCCTGACGGCCGCGAGCACCTCAGCCAGGGCGTCGCCGAGGTCGGCGAGCAGGCACTGCTCGGTCAGCGCGGTCAAGATGTCGAGGGCGGCCGCTTCGGCCGCGATCGACCGGGCTCGCTGGGTGGCGGCCGCCGCGACCGTGCTGCCCCACATGCTCGCCTCGATCAGGGCCAGGTCGAGCTCGGGCCGCCAGGTCAGCTGCCAGCTCTCCCGGAACGTCCCGATGTTCCTGGTCCGGCCCTGCTGCGTTGTGCCCCACGGCACGTCGAGCAGGGCGAGCCGGTAGAGCAGGCGGCTGCGGGCCAGGTCGTTCGGCTTGCGCAGGTCCAGGTCGTAGTCCCGGGGCTCCGGCCCTATGACCTCGGGCCGTAGCTTCAGGCGGCGCTGCTGGTCGGTCAGGTCGCGCTGGAGCGGCACCATGGGGGTGGCGGGCGGTACCGTGCCGAGCCGCTCGCCCACCACCAGCTTGCGCTGGATCAGCGCGACGAGCAGGTCGCTGCCCTCGCACAGCACCGCGTGTGCGGCCTCGGTGACCTCCTCCAGGCCGGCCAGCGGACGGCCGCGCAGCGCGGCGAGCGCCACGGCGAGCCGAACGGACTCGATCACGTGCGCCGATGACGCCGGGACGCCGTCGGCGCGCAGGACAGCCGCGGCCCGCGCCAGCCACCGCTCGATGGGCTGGCCGGGTGACGAGAACAAGTGGTCGTACCAGCCGGGGGAGCGGATGCCCGCTCCGTAGCCCGAGGCGTAGGACAGCCGCCCGTAGGTCCACGGCACCCAGGTCATGGCGGCCTTCACCTTCGGCAGGCCGCGCAGCAGCCGGTCGTCGGAGGCCGCCGACGGCATCTGCCGCAGGGCCGGCACGTGCCAGGCGCCGCAGACCACCGCGATCCGCTCGAAGCCTTCCCTGGCCGTCCGGCGCAGCACCCGGCGCATGTACGCCTCGCGGACCGCGTCCCGTGAATCAAGGTCCCCGGTGCCGGCTCGCACGAGGGCGATGGCCTCGGCCAGCGCGTCGAAGACCGCGGGCCCGGGGACGTGCTCCACCACGTCCTCCCACCAGCGCTCCGGGTCGTCGTACCCGGCCGCGGCGGCCAGGTCGCTCACCGGGTCGGTGCGCCGCCGGGGCTCGGGCTGCTCCTTCCCGGCCGCCTTGCGGGCCAGCTGATGCGCGGCCGGCAGGTCGCAGAACCGGACCGGGACGCCCGCGTCCAGCGCGTACGTGATCGCCTGCCACTCCGGCGAGAACACCGCGAACGGCCAGAATGCCGCCTGCCGCGGCTCCCCGGGCACGTAGCCGAGCAACGCTACCGGCGGCCGCATATCCGGGTCCGCGGCCAGCGTGACCAGGTCGTCGGCCTCCGGCGGACCCTCGATCAGCACGATATCCGGGCGCTGCCCGGCCAGCGCGGCCCGCAGCGACCGCGCCGATCCGGGCCCGTGGTGCCGGATCCCGTAGACGAGCGTGGTCATCCGGCGGCGTCGCGGCAGGCGCGGTAGAAGTCGCTCCAGTCGTCCCGGTCCCTGACGACCGTCTCCAGGTACTCTCGCCACACCGCGCGGTCCGCGACCGGGTCCTGTACGACGGCGCCGGTGATGCCGCCCGCCACGTCGGCCGGCCGCAGCACCCCGTCACCGAAGTGCGCGGCCAGCGCCAGGCCGCTGGTGACCACCGAGATCGCCTCCGCGGTGGACAGCGTGCCGCTCGGCGACTTGACCTTGGCCCGGCCGTCCTCGGTGACACCCTGGCGAAGCTCGCGGAAAACGGTGACCACCCGCCTGATCTCGTCCGCCCCGTGCGGCGTCTCCGGCAACCCGATCGAGCGGCCGAGCTCGGCGACCCGGCGGGCGACGATGTCCACCTCTTGCTCGGCCGAGGCGGGCACCGGGAGCACCACCGTGTTGAACCGCCTGCGCAGCGCGCTGGACAGGTCGTTCACGCCGCGGTCCCGGTCGTTGGCGGTGGCGATGACGTTGAAGCCGCGGACCGCCTGCAGCTCGGTGCCGAGCTCGGGAACGGGCAGCGTCTTCTCCGACAAGATGGTGATCAGCGCGTCCTGCACGTCCGACGGCATCCGGGTCAGCTCCTCGACCCGGGCGATCTGGCCGCCCGCCATCGCCCGCATCACCGGGCTCGGCACCAGAGCGTCCCGGGACGGCCCCTCGGCGATCAGCCTGGCGTAGTTCCAGCCGTACCTGACCGCCTCCTCGGCGGTGCCCGCCGTGCCCTGCACCATCAGCGTGGAGTCGCCGGAGACGGCCGCGGCCAGGTGCTCGGACAGCCACGTCTTGGCCGTGCCCGGCACGCCGAGCAGCAGCAGCGCCCGGTCGGTGGCCAGCGTGGCCACCGCGACCTCGATGAGGCGGCGGGAACCGATGTACTTCGGCATGATCACGGTGCCGTCGGGGGCCGCGCCACCCAGCAGGTACACGGTGACCGCCCACGGGGACATCCGCCAGCCCGGCGGCCGCGGCCGGTCGTCGGCCGCGGCCAGCGCGTCCAGCTCGGCCCGGTGCTCCTGCTCCGCGTGCGGCCGCAGGACCGTGTCCCCGGGCTCAGCCAGCCCGGGACTAGCCAGCCCGGGATTAGCCGGCCCGGGATTAGCCGGCACTGTCGTCATAGTTCCAGCTCCTTCAGCATGTCGTAGCGGAAGCGCAGCACGCTGATCGCGTCGCGGATGGGCAGCGGTGTCTCCGCGGCCGGGCCGGCCGTCGTCTCCCGCCCGCAGCGCGCCGGATCGGCCCGCCGGGCCAGCTGGCGCAGCGTCTCCGCGCCGAACAGGGTCCCGGTCGGCCCGCCCGCCAGGGCCCAGTCGACCAGGGCGGTCATCCAGTCCTGGTCGCGCTGGGCCATCGCCGCCCGCGACCAGCCGGTGAACAGCACCGGCGCCCAGGCATCGGACGGCATGGCGAGGATCTGTCCCGCCGTCCGGCCGAACCGACCGGTCCAGGTACGCAGCGGGGTCCTGGCCAGCACCTCGTGCAGGAGGTGGGTCCGGGCGTCCATCTCCGCCAGGCCGCCGCCGCGGCGAGACGTCACGCCGTCCCGCCGCATGGCGGCGTCGCAGCCTGCGGGCAGCGTGACGATCAGCCTGGTGCCGCGCACGCTCCGGTCGATGCGCAGGCAGCCGCCGGCGCGGCGTGCCATCCGCTGCCCGAGCGCGGACCCGGGCAGCCGGGCCAGCAGGTGCGCGGCCCAGCCGCGTACCTCGGCGTTGCGCTCGTCCAGCGCGGCGTCGAGCAGCGGCTCATCGGCCAGGCTCAGCCCGTTCGTCATGGCGGCGACGAACATGATGCGCTCGTCCGGCCCGGCCGCCGCCCAGCTCTGGGTGATCAGTTCCCGGGCCGCGGCGGGATCGCGGGCCCGCAGCGCGGCCAGGTAGCCGCGCCGCTGGCTCTTACCGCCCAGCCGCCAGGTATCGTCGCCGGACTCGGTGAGCGCCGTGACGAACGTCCAGTCCGGGTTGAGCCGGGCCAGCCACCGGGCCCGTGCCCCGCCTGCCTCGGCCGACAGGCGACGCAGTTCAGGGTCGGACGGCGAGGCCCGCCGGACCCGGTCGAGCAGCGCGGGCAGCAGACGAGGCGGGACCCGGCGGCCCTGGGCCACCGCCGCGGTCAGCCACTCGGCCAGCAGGTCCGGGTGCTCGCCGCCGAGCACGCGGGCGAGCCTGCGGCCAGCGGCCGGGCTGACGGCGGGAGCCGGGTCCGGTTCGGCGGCGGGGAGCGGCTCGGCCTGGAACCCTGATCCGGCCGGGCGGATCAGGGTTCCGCCCCGGCGTGCGACCGTCAGCAACGCGGCCCGGTCGAGCAGCAGGGTGGCGGGATCGCCCGGGAGGGCGTCGGCCCGGACCGGCAGGCCAGGGGTGGCGGGCGCGGGAACCTCGGCCCGTTCGGTACCGATCAGGCTCGCGGTGACCAGGTCCTGCCATTCGCTCACAGCGGTACCGCCCATCCGGCCTCGTCCCAGGCGGTCAGCGGCCACAGGCCGCGCGGGGTCCATTCGCCGGCCACCGTCACCGGGCGGCCGCCGGAGAGCGCGAACAGCGGCCAGCAGTCGCCGGCCCCCGGGTGCAGCGGCAGGCTGCCGCCGTCCGCGCCGCAGACGGCCAGGGCAGGGGCGCGGGCCGGGATGATCTCCACCACGGCGAGCCAGCTGTCCAGCCAGGGATCGGCGGCCAGCGCCGCCGCGTACCCGCCCAGCAGCCCGGCGATCGTGCCGCCATCCGGCGGCCCCCCGTCGAGCGGCCCCCCGTCGAGCGGCCCCCCGTCGAGCGGCCCCCCGTCGAGCGGCCCTCCGTCGTGCCGGGCCAGCACGGCCGCGCGCAGCGGGACCGCGCCGGGGTAGAACACCAGCTCGGCGTCGGCGTCGGCGCCGACGGCCAGCGAGTCGTCGAGCGCCTGGCCCGCCGCCGCGAAGCTGAGCAGCAGCGCGTCCCGTCCGGTCTTGCGGCCGCGCAGCCAGGTCCGGCGGGTCCGGATCCGGTCCTGCTCGAGGTCGCGCCGGGCCAGCACCTGCCAGTGGTCCCTGATCGGCTGGGGCCCCGCCCGCCCCCCCGGCCCGGCGGGGGGGGGGGGCGGTCCG
>Ga0081540_1004871_pt1 | contig 10112 bp, 6 predicted proteins | sample TabmetS2T1R1_FD_71024 | JGI IMG/M metagenome (GOLD analysis project Ga0081540, IMG submission 71024) | Tabebuia heterophylla rhizosphere microbial communities from the University of Puerto Rico - S2T1R1 | ecosystem: Host-associated > Plants > Roots > Rhizosphere ... | reverse complement strand
CGCAAGCAAGGTCTGGTATGGGCCGGTCCGCTATGAGCATGACTCCGAGCCCTATATGAGGATCGCGGCCGCGGGAAATCTCGCCGCCGCGGGCACAGCCATTGCCGACGTCAATCTGAAGCTAATCTGGGATGTCATCGCCGCGATCAGGATCGGTGAAAGCGGACATGCCATTGTCGTTGACGATACCGGCCGGCTGATTGCCCATCCGGACATCAGCCTGGTCTTGCGCGGCAAGGCCGGCTCGGAGGATTTTCTTCGGCTGAAGCAGGCGCTCAATGCCAACACGGCCACGATCGTGACAACGGGCATCGGCGGCAAGGCAGTCGTTGCCGCTGCGGCCCCGGTCACCAAGCTGGGCTGGACGGTGATCGCGCTGCAGCCCGCCACTGAAGCTTACGCATCGCTTCGCGCAGGCCTGTGGCGTTCGCTCGTTCTGATCATGATCGGCACCCTCATCGCGGTCGCCCTGTCCTACGGACTGGCGATGCGCATGTCCGGGCCGATCCGGGAGCTCGAGGACGGAGCGAAGCGGATCGGCAGCGGACAGTTCGATCATCGCATTGCGCTTGCAAGCGGCGACGAGCTGGAAAAGCTCGCCACGCGCTTCAACGAGATGGCCGGAGAGCTCGCGATCTCGAAGCAGAAGTCCGAGCGCATCAGCCGCCTGAAGCGATTTCTCGCCCCGCAAGTCGCCGAGCTTGTCGAAAACTCCGACGGGCTGCTCGATGGACGGCGGCGCGAGGTCGTCGCCGTCTTTGCCGATCTGCGCGGCTTCACCGCCTTTTCCGCGCGCGCTGAGCCAGAGATCATCATCGCGGCGCTCCGGGAATATTATGAAGCGGTCGGCGCCGTCATTACGGCGCATGAGGCAACTCTGATCCAGTTTGCCGGTGACGGCGTCATGATCCTGCTCAATGCCCCGGTCGCCTGCGCGGACCCGGCGCATCGCGCGGTGCGGCTTGCGATTGACCTGCAGGCGGCGGTGCAGTCGCTGGCAAAGCGATGGTCCGACAAAGGCTACGCCATGGGTTTTGGCGTCGGCATTGCGATGGGACCGGCGACGGTGGGAACGATCGGCTATGAAGGCCGGCTCGACTACACCGCGGTCGGGAGCGCCGTCAATCTGGCTTCGCGGCTTTGCGATCTGGCCGGCGACGCGCAGATCCTGATCGATCCTGTCGTGGCGGAACAGGTGAGCGGCGACGTCCGGGTCACTTGGCTCGGTGAACGGACCATCAAGGGATATAGCCGCGCGATGCAGGTGTTTGCCGTCGTGGATGGCGAGAGCACGCAAAGAAAGCCGAAAGTGAGCAGCATTTCGCGCGGACGCGAGGTACTTCGGCTTGATGGCGCTGGTCCGCGTGCCGCGCTTTGCGGATTGAAACCCGCTTCTGCCGAAAGTCCTGGGATTGGAATGCATCCGGTCGGGCATTGAAGCGTGGCGTGACGGCAAGTTCGCGGCTGACGGGTTTGTGCGCGCCGCTTGGGCGAGCATAGCGGGCTCACGGCATGATCGCCCTTCCTTATTTCTCCAAGCCGAAGGGATCGTCGACCGAATGGGCGGGCTCGGTAAACCAGCGGGCGCCGGTTTCGGTGATGACCATGTGGTCCTCGAGGCGCACGCCGAATTCGCCGTAGATGCAGATGGTCGGCTCGTTCGAGAAGGTCATGCCGGGTCTCAGGACGGTCTTGTCGCCCTTCACGAGATAAGGCCACTCGTGCACGTCGAGCCCAATGCCGTGGCCGGTTCGGTGCGGCAGCCCCGGTGTCGCATAACCGGGGCCGAAACCGGCGCCGTTGATGACGGCGCGGGCGGCAATATCGATGTCCTCGCAGCGGTTGCCGGGCCTGGCGGCCGCGAAGCCCGCGGCCTGCGCCGCCTTCTCCAGATCCCAGACGTCACGCTGGCGCTGGCTGGGTTCGCCGAACACATAGGAACGCGTGATGTCGGAAAGATAGCCATCAACCGGCGCGCCGGTGTCGATCAGGATCATGTCACCGTCCTTTAGCGTCTGCGGATAAGGCACGCCGTGGGGATATGCCGTCGCCTCGCCGAACAGCACCGCGTTGAAGGGCGGATCGCCTTCCGAGCCAAGCTTGCGGTGCGCGGCGGTGAGGAAGGCCTGCACCTCCGTGGTGGTGATGCCTTCGCGCATGATGCGGGCTGCGGCCTTGTGAGCTTCGAGGGTGATGTTCTTGGCAGTTTGCATCAGCGCAAGTTCCTGCTCGGACTTGATCATCCGGCAGCCGGCGGTCACGTCGGTTGCGTTGATGAAGGTGTAGGCATTGCCGGCCCGGCGCAATCCATCGAAGGTAAAGAACGGCGTTGCCTCGTCGACGGCGATGGTGCCCGAGGGATAACCGAGCCGGCGCACGGTCTCGGTGACGGTCGTGGTCGGATCCTCGTCCTCCTCCCAGACGGCGATCTTCTCGCCGAACGAGATCATGGTCTTGAGTTTCTCGACCTCGAAGGCCGGCGAGACATAGACGATGTCGCCCCTCGCCGGCAGCACCGCGCTGTGCATGCGTTCGGTGCGGCGGAATCTTAGCCCGGTAAAATAGGTCATGCTCGAGGAGACATCGAGATAGAGCGCGTCGATGCCCTTCTCGCGCATGATGGCCTGGGCACGCGCAATGCGCCGCAGCCGCTCATCGACGCCGATCGGCGGCACGTCGCCGCGCATGTTCCTGATGGCGGCAAGCTCCGCCTCCGCTGTCGAACCGCCGACACCAACCGTCATGTGAAACCTTTCTTGATTGTCATCGCCGGAACCGGCGCTGCACAAGGATATTTGCGGTGGCCGTCAGCGCGAGCGTCGCGGTCATCAGCACGAACGCAACGGAAGCGCCGAACGGCCAGTTGTTGAGCTGAAACTGTCCGTAGACCAGCGGCCCCATCATCTTGAACCTGGGGCCGCCGAGCAGCACGGGTGTCGCGTATGCGTTCATGCCGAGGATGAAGGTCAGGATGGTGCCGGCGAGGATGCCCGGCAAGGCCAGCGGCAGCAGCACACGGCGGAGCATCATCATCGGGCTGGCGCCGAGGCTGAAGGCGGCCTCCTCGACATTGCGGTTGATGCCTTCGATCACGCTCTGCAACGTCAGCACCATATAGGGCAGATTGACTGCAATGATGCCGACAATGACGGCAAGCTCGGTAAACATGATCTGCAGTGGCTGGGTGATGACGCCAAGCTGCATCAGGCTCACATTGATAAACCCCTTGGAGCCGAACGCGACCATCCATCCGGCCGCGCGCACGGCGTTGCCGACGAACAGCGGCAGCACCACCAGCATGATCAGCACGTTCTTGTAGCGCGACTGGGTGCGCGCCAGCACATAGGCGAGCGGCAATCCCAGCACGAGGCAGGTCAGGGTACAGAGTGCCGCCACGCGTAATGTCGTCCACAATACGCCGGTGTAATAGGGATCAGCGAAAAACTTGATGTAGTTGTCGAGCGAAAACGTCTCCAGCATGATCCGCCGCCGGTCGATCGTATTGAAGCTGTAGCGGAACAGGATCGCCAGAGGCAGCAGGAGGCCGGCGACCACGAACACCGTCGCCGGCCCGATGAGAACCGTGGCCGAAAACAACGACGTGCGCGTCTCGTCAAGCTGGAATTGCGCTTTCGATGTCGTGGCCATTGGTGGCTTTCGCGGGCGCCGGACTGGTACGCGCTCAGCCCTTCAGCACCTTGTCCCACCACTCCTTGAAGGCGACGTCGTTCTTGTTCATGTGGTCGTAGTCGAGGTCGACCAGTTTCTTGATCTCCTCGGGCGTGAAGCCGATGCGTTGGTTGAGATCCGGCGCGACGGTGGCGTTGGTCACGGTCGGGTTGTAGCCCATGTCGACGGCAAAGGCTTCCTGCGCGCTTTTGTCGAGCATGGCGTCGAGATAGGCGTAGGCACCGTCCTTGTTGGGCGAGTTCTTCGGGATGACGAAGCCCGAGACATAGGCCAGCGTGCCTTCCGTCGGCGCGACGGCTTTGACGGAAATGCCCGCGTTCTGCCATTGCACGACGCGGGCCTTCCACATCACGCCGACGCCGAATTCCTCCGCCTTCAGGCCCTGGGCGAACGCCTCGTTGGTGGGATAGATGCGCATGCCGGCCTTCTTGCATTCCAAAAGCAGCTTCATGCCGGGCTCGATGTCGTTGACTTTGCCGCCTGCGGCGAGCGCAGCGCAGACCAGCGTGTACTGGTACTGAATGTCGATGATGCCGAGCTTGTTGCCGTTGTTGGGATCGAACACATCCTTGTAGCTGACAGGCGCCTTCGTGATGACCTTCGGATTGTAGACGCCGACCTTGCCCGAATAGATATGGCCGACGCCGTAGGGATATTTCATTGTCGGCAGAAGATTGGGCGCATTCTTGAGCTTGCCGTAGTCGATCGGCAGCACCGTGCCAGCATCATGCATCTGGAACATGTTGAGTGCGGAAAGACCCTGCACGTCGGACGTGCCACGCGGCAGCCGCTGTTCAGCGATCATCTTCGAGCGCCGCTCGGGATCGCCGGCCTGGTCCTGCACCACTTCCCAGCCGTCCTTGATAAGGATCGGCGTCTCGATGTTCTTGTTGAGCAGGCGGGCGTAGTCGCCGCCCCAGGTGCCGACCACGATGCGGCCCTTCCCCTGTGCCGACGCTCCGCGCGGCAGGCTGGCTGCGCCGGCAAGCGCTGCTGCCCCGAGCAATATCTCACGGCGGGATGTCGATCTGGTCATGGCTGGCCCTCCTCACGTTTGATGCGTTGGCGTTGATGGGTTGACATATTACATTTGAAATACGCGACCTGTCGATTTGCTCCAACCGATCCGGACCTGCTCCCCGATCACCGGCAAGGGCCGTTCCGGCCGGTTCTGGATCTGCACGATGACCCGCTCCCTGGGCGTGAGGCGGACGTGCAGATCGACCTGCGAACCGAGATAGGAGATGAATTCCACCGTTCCCGGAAAGCTGTTGTCCATCATTGAGGCTGCAGCCGTCATCAGCACCAGACGCTCGGGGCGCAGCGCAAGCGAGGCCCCGCCCATACCTGATCCATCGCAGGCGACGACGAGCCCACCGGCCGAGACGAAGCGCCCGGGCCCATCCATGCGGCCGTCGATGAAGGTGGAGCGACCGACGAAATCCGCGACGAATCTTTCCGCAGGCCGTTCGTAGAGATCCTGCTGTGACCCGATCTGGCGGATGCGGCCCTCGTTCATGACGACGAGACGGTCGGCCATGGTAAGCGCCTCCTCCTGGTCGTGGGTCACCATGACAGTGGTCAATCCGAGCTGGCGCTGCAGTTCGCGGATTTCGACACGCACGTCCTGGCGCAATTTGGCGTCGAGGTTCGAAAGCGGCTCATCGAGCAGCAGTACGTCCGGCCGGAAAACCAGGGCACGGGCCAGCGCCACCCGCTGCTGCTGGCCGCCGGACAATTGCCGCGGCAGCCTCTCGCTGAGATGATCGAGCCGCACCAGACGCAGCGCCTCGGTGATCTTCGGCGCCATCTCCGCCTTCGACATCTTGCGCATCTCGAGGCCGAACGCGATGTTCTCCGCCACCGTCATGTGCGGGAACAGCGCATAGCTCTGGAACACAAGGCCGGCGTTGCGCTTCCACGGCGGCAGCTCGGTAATGTCGCGTTCGCCCAGGCGCACGCTGCCGGATGTCGGCTCGACGAAGCCCGCAACAATGCGCAACGTCGTGGTCTTGCCGCAACCGGAGGGGCCGAGCAGGACGAGGAACTCGCCATCGACGACGTCGAGCGAAATATCATCGGCGGCCTTTACCTCGCCATAGCGCTTGGTGATGTCGGTCAGTTGCAAGCGCGCCATCGTCAGACCACGCGCCCGATATTGACAAAGCGGTCGGTCAGCAGCATGGCGCTGCCGATAAACAAGATCTGCAGAACCGATACCGCAGCGATGGTCGGGTCGATCTTCCATTCGAGGTATTGCAGGATCGCGATCGGCAAGGTGGTGCGGCCGGGGCCGACCAGGAACAGGCTCATTTCCAGGTTGCCGAAGGAGGCGATGAAGCCGAACAAGGCGGCCGCGACAACGCCCGGCATGATCGCGGGCAAGGTGATCCGGCGGAACGTGGTGAGGCGATCGGCGCCAAGGCTTTGCGCGGCTTCCTCGACGGCTCGATCCATTCCGACCAGGCTTGCGGTGATGAGGCGCACCGTCCAGGGAATGGCGATCAATACGTGGCCGGCGACCAGCCCGCCGAGCGAACCGAGGATCGGCCAGCCCGTCGCGATCTCGGTTTCGACATGGAAAACATAAAGCGCGATGCCGAGCACGATGCCCGGCACGATCAGCGGCAGCAGCAGCAGATTATTGATCGCCTCACGTCCGACGAAGCGCCATCGCACGAGGCAAACCGCGGCGGGAACGCCGATCGCAAGTCCAATTGCCGTCGCGGCAACGGCAACCTGCAGGCTGAGGAGAAATCCGGTGACGAACCTCTCGTTGCCGGGAACGGCGCGAAACCATTTCAGCGAGTAGCCTTCCGGGGGGAACGACGGAATTTCCTGTGCGAAGAACGCCAGCCAGATCACGAAGAACAAGGGCAGCAGGATGTAGGCCAGCGATACGCCTGCTGCTGCTCGAAGCGCCATGCGGCCGACAATCCGCGACGAAGTCCATCCGGGTATGACAGTCAAGATCGTCTCTCTGCTAACGCCCGCAATTAGTTGAGCCGGTTCTTGTGAAAGCGCCCGCCCTTCATGATGACCGAAAGGTGCTGGCCCTGCTCCTGAAGCAGCATCAGATTCCTCAGTGGGTTGCCGTCGACGACAAGGAGATCGGCAAAGGCGCCCGGCTTCAAGCAACCAAGCTTGCCTTCCATGCGCACGATCTGGGCGCCGATCGTGGTGGCGGAGCGGATGATTTCGGCCGACGACAGCACCTGGGCGCGGAGGGTGAACTCCTCCGACTGCGCCACCTGCAACTGACCGAGCAGATCGGTGCCGTATGCTACGGGAATGCCGTGACGCTTGCAGATCTCGAGCGACTTCAGGGCGCCGTCGATGACGAGGTCGTTCTTGGCCAGCATGTCCGAATTCATGCCGTATTCGGCGGCATGCTTCTTCATCTCGAAATAGGTGACGAGATTGGCTACCAGGAACATGCCTTTCTCGGCCATCAGCTTTGCCGATGCATCGTCGATGAGATTGCCGTGCTCGATGGTGCGCACGCCGGCATTCGCCGCTCGCATGATGGCTTCCGGCGTATAAGCGTGGGCACAGACATAACGGCCAAATGCGTGCGCCTCCTGCACGGCCGCCTCCACCTCGCCTACCGAGAATTGCAAGCTGTCGAGCGGATCATAGGGCGAGGCGACGCCGCCGGACATCATGATCTTGACCTGGTCGCATCCTTGCCGCATTTCCTCGCGCACCGCACGACGGACTTCGGAAACGCCATCCGCAACCCCCATGGAAAACGAGAGCGCGCTGCAGCACTGACAGCGCACGCCGAAATCGGTGCGGCGGCGGCCGTCGCTGTGGCCGCCGGTCGGACCGAGTGCCCGTCCGGCGATGAACAACCGGGGGCCCGGCAGCAGCCATTTCTCGGTTGCTTCCTTCAGGCCCCAATCGGCGCCACCGGTGTCGCGCGCACTGGTGAAGCCGCGGTCGAGCATGTTGCGCATCAGGCGGGCAGCGCGTGCGGTCATCAGAGTCAACGGCACGCTTTCCAAATTGCGGATCACGACCTCGGACAACACCACATGCACGTGGCTGTCGATGAGGCCGGGCATCAGTGTGCGCCCACCGCAGTCGATGACACTGGCCGTTGCGAGCTTGATCGGCTTGGCTGAGACTTCCCTGATCTTGTCGCCTTCAACGACAAGTTCGTGGCCGCCGCGCAATTCCCCGACCTCAGGATCGAGCATTTCGAAATTCTTGAAGTGGTAGACTTCCATGGCGTTTCTTTCAGACCGCTTGCGCCTGATTGAAATCTCGTACGCCGACCCGCTGGCGTCAATTCCACACCGCTGACTTGCGAGGGGCTGAAGCGACACTGGATCCGTATTGCCGCGTCTACCGCGCGGCGGAAATCGAACCAGTCTCCGGCAATCGTCTCCACAAAAACGGGAATTTCTGCGGTTTGGGCTGGAGACTTTCGGGAGATTGTCGACCTGGAAGCACGACCTCTGACCCGAAATCCGCTGCAGTGCAGCTCTTTCCGGTTCAATTCCCTACTCCAACTAACAGGAAAACTTTCCTACCCTGTCAGTGTATTAGGACGGCGGATTAGGGAATTCCGTACGATATCATCGCCCTTTGGGCGCGGTTACCAGATTGGTCCAAGATGCCCAAGGCTCGCCCAGGGAAAAACGCGTCTGGCGAGATGGCTGGGTCCGCTAACTCGGGCCCTGGGGCGCGGGTGAGGTAGCGGGGATCCGCTACCCCTTCGTACTCACTCTCCGCACTTTATGCGGCAAAGCCGCTTAGTCCCAAAAACAAGCCATTTGGCGGGCTGGTCTGACTGGATTGAATGCCCTTTATACGATGTGGAAGTCTGTTTGGTGCAGGTTCGTGAGTGACACGTTCTGCAGCAGCACGCTATCGTTGGCGTCGATTGTGATGATCGTGTTGTTGCCCGACGCCGTCGCCGCTGCCAGCGCGGCTGCCGCGTCCGCGAATATTCCGTCGCGGAATTCGAGGACATCCGCGCCGGGTGTGAAGTCGGTGACCACATCTTGCCCGGGGTTGGTGCGGAATACGAAGGTATCGCTCCCCGACCCGCCCGACATCGTGTCGTTGCCTGCGCCGCCCGCGATAGTGTCATTCCATGCAGAGCCTGTGATGGTGTCATTGCCAGACGTGCCCCTGTACCAGGCGTTGGCATTGATGGTCTGCAGGTTCCAGCTGCTGCCATCGGCAAATTCGAGCTTCTCGACCCCCCAGTTGCTGGTCTGGGAATAAAACTGGTAGTCGACCTTGATCGACGCACCGGTCGCATTCACCCCGATGAAAAGATGGTCTCCCGAGCGGCTGAGCGTGACATCGCCAGCGTTCAGATTCGTCAGCTTGATTGTATCGATATCCGTTGTCGAAGCAGACTCATCGTCGATCTCGTCATTGCCCTGACCCGACGTATAGACATAGGTATCGGAGCCGTCATTGCCCCTGAGATAGTCGTTGCCCTGGCCGCCGGCGAACGTCTCATTCCACGCCGTTCCCGTGATGGAGTCGTTTCCTGACGTTCCGCGATACCAGGCATTTGCGTTGATGGTCTGCAGGTTCCATGAGCTGCCGTCGGCGAACTCGAATTTTTCGACGCCCCAGTTATTGCTTGAACTATAGAACTGATTGTCGATCTTGATCGTTTCGCCGGTCGCGTTGATCGTGACCAGCGCGTAGGAGCTGCCGCGGCTCAACGTGATGTCGCTGGCATTCAGATTCGTGAACTTCAGCGTATCGATGTCGACGGTCGAGGCCGACTCGTCATCGATCTCGTCATTGCCCTGACCCGAGCCGTAGACATAAGTGTCGGCACCGTCATTGCCCCTGAGATAGTCGTTGCCGAGTCCGCCGGCGAAGGTCTCGATCCACGACGTTCCGGTGATGGAATCATTTCCTGACGTTCCACGATACCAGGCATTGGCATTGATGGTTTGCAGGTCCCAGGATTGGCCGTTGGCGAATTCGAACTTCTCGATGCCCCAATTTGCGCTCTGGGAGTAAACCTGATTGTCGATCTTGATCGTTTCGCCGGTCGCATTGATCGCGACCAGCACATAGGAGCTGCTGCGGCTCAGCGTGATGTCGCCGGCATTCAAATTCGTGAATTTCAGCGTGTCGATGTCGGTCGTGGAGCTTGACTGATCGTCGATCTCGTCATTGCCGTCGCCGGACGCGAAAACATAGCTATCCGAGCCGCCGTTTCCGCGGATGTAGTCGTTGCCCAGGCCGCCGAGGAGCACATCGGCGGACGACGATCCGGTGATCGAGTCGTTTCCGCTGGTGCCGCGGAACCAGGCCGCGTTGGCGATTTGGGTACGATCCCACGTCGATCCATCCGCGAAGGCGACCTGTTCGATGCCGTTAGTGCCGTTGAACTGGTTGCTGACCTTGAGCGTCTCGCCGCCTGAATTGATCTGTATGAA
>Ga0081540_1004870_pt1 | contig 10113 bp, 12 predicted proteins | sample TabmetS2T1R1_FD_71024 | JGI IMG/M metagenome (GOLD analysis project Ga0081540, IMG submission 71024) | Tabebuia heterophylla rhizosphere microbial communities from the University of Puerto Rico - S2T1R1 | ecosystem: Host-associated > Plants > Roots > Rhizosphere ... | reverse complement strand
GTCCAGCGTCTCGCCGGCGTCGTGCAGCTCGCGAACCGCCTGGGCGTTCGTAACCGCCGCCTCGATCTTCCGGCGATTGCGGATGATGCCGGCGTTCTCCAGCAATATCGCGACGTCCTTGTCGCGATAGGCGGCGACCTTGTCCACCTCGAAGCCGTCGAAGGCACGGCGGAAGTTCTCGCGCTTTCGCAGGATCGTCAGCCAGGACAGACCCGACTGGAACGCCTCCAGGGTGAGCCGCTCGAAGAGCTCGTTCTCCCCGTGCAGCGGGCGACCCCATTCGTCGTCGTGGTAACCGAGGTAGTCCTCGGTGCCGAGAGCCCACCAGCAGCGCGGCTTGCCATCGGGGCCGGGCCGGACCGCCGTGGCCTCAGCCATCGGACGGCTGGTAGGGAGGCGCCTCGCCCCAGCCCCAGTGGGGCACAGGGGCCTCCTGGGGAACCTCGGCGTCCGGCTGAGAGTTGTGCATCGCCAGGCGGGTTCCCCATTCCAGATAGCCGAGGAGCGCCGAGCGGAACTCGGGGTCAGCCGGCAGGCCGGCGTCGTCGGCGGCCATGCTCATCAGCGTGACGAAGCGGAGACGCTGCTCGGGGGTGATCGACAGGTCCCTGTGCCTGCTCACCATCCGGTGGTAGCCGCCGAGTGGTGTGTACTCGGCCGGCCCGCCGAAGACCTCGATCCACCAGAGGGTGACGTGGTCGCGGTGTACCCGGCTGACACCGCCGGGAAAGAGCGGCGAGATCAGCTCGTCCGATTCGACCCGGTCATAGAAGGAATCGATCAGGCGCTGGAAGGCGTCGCGCCCGCCCGCCCACTCATAGAGGGTCGGCGGCTCGCCGGATTCGGCCATGGCATGAACCTACCGCGCTCCGCCCGGCGGCTAGCGCTGCTGGCCGAAGATCCTGAGCAGGAAGAGGAAGAGGTTGATGAAGTCGAGGTAGAGGGCGAGGGCGCCCATGATCGCCGCGCGTCCGGCCTCGTCGCCCGAGATCCCCTCCCGGCTGATCTGGGTCAGCTTCTGCATGTCGTACGCGGTGAGCGCGGCAAAGATCGCGACGCCGGCGTAGGTGGTGATCCAGTAGAGCGTGCTGTTGGCCCAGAAGATGTTCACGATCGTCGCCAGGATCAGGCCGATCAGCGCCATGAAGGCGATCGATCCGAGCTTGGAGAGGTCGATGTCCGTGACCGCCCCCCAGACGGCGAGTGCGCCGAACATCCCGGCCGTGATCAGGAAGGCCGTGAAGATCGACTGCGTCGTGTAGAGCTCGAAGATGAAGGCGAAGGTGACGCCGACCGTCGCCGAGTAGAGCAGGAAGAGGAAGGTCGCGACCCCGACCGAGATCCGGTTGATCGCGAAGCTCAGCCCGAAGACGATCGCGAGCTGCGCGACGATGACCGCGATGATGATGCCGGGGCTCTCGGTGATGTCGGTGAGCAGGGTGTCGCTCGAGCCGATCGCAGCCGCGACCCCGCCGGTGACGCCGAGCCCGACGAACATCCAGAGGAAGACCCGCTGCAGGAAGTTCGACTCCGAGCGCGCAACGGCGACATCCCCAGGTTGTGCCGCGTACTCCATCGCGGCTGAAGCTTATGCGTGGATGGGGACGCCCGCCCGCTTCCGGAGTCTCGACCGGGCGCTTCTGCTCGGCCGCGAGGTGCCGGTGGCGACCACGCCGCTGAGTCGTCTGCTCGGTCTCGCGCTCCTCTCCCCGGCGCACGCCGGAGAGGGACTGCTGATCCCCGGCTGTCGGAGCGTTCACACGTTCGGGATGAGGTTCCGGATCGATCTCTTCTTCCTCGACGAGGCCGGCCGCGTCGTCGAGCTGCATCGCGAGGTACCGCCGGGCAGGTTCGTACGCTGCGCGGCGGCGAGCGCCGTGCTCGAGGTTCCCTCGCCCCTCCCATGAGCCCCTCGGAGTCCAGCCGGCGGTGGTGGGTGCTCCTCGGCACCTGTCTCGGGCTGTTCATCCTGATGCTCGACTCGACCGTGGTCGCTCTGGCGCTGCCGACGATCGAGCGCGAGCTCCACGCCTCGGCCGACAACGTGCAGTGGGTCCTGAACGGCTACCTGCTGGTGATCAGCGTCCTGGTGGTCACCGCCGGGCGGCTCGGCGACATCTACGGGCGAAGGGCGGTCTTCCTGATCGGTATGGCCGTGTTCGCCGCCGGCTCGGTGCTGGCCGCGCTCGCCGACGACGACGCGGTGCTCGTCGCCGCCCGCGCCGTGCAGGGAGTCGGGGGCGCGGCGATGCTCTCGCTCTCCCTGGCCATCGTCAGCCACGCCTTCCCGGTGGAGGAGCAGGGGCGAGCGCTCGGCATCTGGGCGGCGGTATCGGCGCTCGCGCTCGCGATCGGCCCCCTGGTGGGCGGCGTTCTGATCGACCTCGACTGGCGCCTGATCTTCTGGATCAACCTTCCGATCTGCGCCGCCGGGATCGCGATCACCCGGTGGGCGGCCCGGGAGTCCCGCGACGAGACCTCTCCCCCCAAGCTCGACTATCCGGGGCTGGCGACGCTGACGCCCGGCCTGCTGGCGGTCGTCTTCGCGCTCGTGCGGGCCGACGACTGGGGCTGGGGATCCTGGAAGACGCTCGGCCTCCTCGGGCTGGGGATCCTGCTGCTCGCCGCGTTCTGGGCAATCGAGCACCGGGTGAGCTCGCCGATCGTCGACTTCACCCTCTTCCGCAACGGTCCCTACCTCGGTGCGTCGGCGGCGGCCTTCGCCCTGGTCGGCGCCTATTGGGTGGTGATCTTCTACCAGCCGCAATACCTGCAGAAGGTCCTCGATCACGGGCCGGTCGCGGCGGGTGTCCTCGTCCTGCCGATCACGGCGCCGATGGTCTTCATCTCGCCCTTCTGCGGCCCTCTGATCAAGCGCTTCGGCCCCCGCGGGCTGATGACCGCCGGGATGATCTGCGGCGCGGTTGGGCTCGCGCTCCTCACCCGGATCGACGCGAACAGCTCCTACGGGGAGCTGCTGCCCGGGTATCTGCTCTTCGGCATCGCGCTCGGCCTCGTCTATGCCCCGATGTCGACGGCGGCGATGCTGGCGATGCCGCGCGCAAAGGCGGGGATCGCGGCCGGCGTGCTGGCGATGGTGCGGGTCACCGCCGGCGCCCTGGCGCTGGCGGTCGTCTCCGCCGTCTTCCAGGCGATCCAATCCGATCGGCTCGACCAGCACCCGGGCGACGCGGCCGGCGCCTTCGCGACCGCGCTCGCCGACTCGACCTGGGTGCTGGTGGCCCTCGTCGCGGCCGGGGCGCTCGCCACCTGGGCACTCGTGCGACGGACCGGGGAGGAGCACCCCGCTCCCGAGGAGCACCCGCAGCACCGGCTGGAGCGCCACCGGCTGCACATCTGAGCCCGGGGGAGATTCTGGTGTGCCGCCCGCTTATGTCGGCGTGCTCCCCAACGTCGAAGAGCTCGCCACGGTGGTCGTCTGCGAGGACGACGACCCGACGCGGGAGCTGCTCTGCGATCACCTGACCGCCGACCGCTACCGAGCGCTGCCCGCCCCTAGCGCCTCCGACGCGCTGCGCCTCTGCGGCTACAACCACCCGGATCTGATGGTGCTCGACCTGGGGCTGCCGGACGCGTCCGGGATCGACGTCCTGCGGGAGATCCGCGGAGCGGGGGAGCGGTTCGACCCGGAGCTGCCCATCGTGGTGCTGTCGGGGCGGACGAGCGAGGCGGACCGCCTGCGGGGGTTCGAGGCCGGAGCGGACGACTATCTGCCGAAGCCGTTCCACTATCCGGAGCTGCTGGCCCGGGTCGCGGCGGTGTTGCGACGGCGGAGCGCCCACCGGGAGGGACCGATCAGGGTTGGTGACCTGAAGCTGGATCCGGTCAGACGGCGCGTCGAGGTCGCCGGACGAGAGGTCCAGCTCGCCAACAAGGAGTTCACGCTCCTCCGGGCCCTCGCCGCCGAGCCGCACCGCGTCTTCACCAAGGAGGAGCTCCTCCGCGACGTCTGGGGATTCAGGTCGCAGGGCCGAACGCGCACGCTCGACTCCCACGCGAGCCGCCTGCGCCGCAAGCTGGACCCCGACGGGACCCGCTTCGTCTTCAACTGCTGGGGCGTCGGCTACCGGCTCCTGGAGCGGTGATCACTCCGGGTCACAAGCGGGCCCTGAACCGAGCCCTCCACGAGCTGCGGCGCCCTCTGCAGGCACTGGTTCTGCTCGAGGACCGCAGCTGCCGTCCTGCCGCGGCGCCGCCCCGGGCGACCCGGCGGGGCCTGCTCGAGCTCGCCGCGACGGCGCTGCGAGATCTCGACGGCGCATTGAACGGTGACAGAGGGACGGATCCTCCGAGGCTCTTCTCGAGCCGCGAATCCGTGATGGCGTGCCTGGAGCGCTGGCGACCGCAGGTCTCGCGCGCAGGGGGCTTCCGCGTCTATTGGGACGCGGGCCCGGCGATGGTCGAGGGCGACGCCTGTCGCCTCGGCCAGGCGCTGGACAACCTGCTCTCGAACGCGCTGGAGCACGGGCGGCCGCCTGTCGTCGTGACCGGCGCGCGTGTCGCCGGTCGGATCAGGATCACCATCGCCAACGGGCTGCGTCCCGGCCGGAAAGCTGGGGGGCCTGACCCGCGTCGCGGCCACGGCACCGAGGTGGTCTCGCAGGTGGCGAGTTCGCACGGCGGACGGTTCGCTCTCTGTGAGACGGGCAGTGGCTGCGTCGCCGCGCTGGAGCTGCCGCTGGCCGAGCCGGGCTTCGCCCGGGCGGCGTGAGCCGCCGCGCCCGCGCCCTCGCCTTCCTCGTCGCGGCCCTGATCTGCGCGGTGCTGGCGGCGACCGTGGCCGGTCGCTACCGCTCGCGTCTCGAGGCGCGCTACGGGCCGCTCCGCCCGGTGGTGGTCGCCACCTCGGAGCTGAGGGCGGGCGAGCCGATCGCGAGTCGGCATGCCGAGTCGGCCCTGGCAGTGCGCCGCGTCCCGGCGAGCTTCGTCCCGCCCGGTGCCCTGTCCCGGCCCGCGGACGCCGTCGGCCGGGCCCCCGAGGCGACGATCCCGGGGGGCTCATACGTCCTCGGGGCCCAGCTGGTGTTCCCGCACCCGAAGGCGCCGTCGGCGCCTGGCCTCGGCGCGGGACTGCGCCCCGTTCAGGTCCCGATAGCGGGTGCCGAGGCCCTCACCGTCGGCGGTGGGGCTCCGGAGGGGCGGCGCGTGGACGTGGTGGTCTCACGCCAGGGCGGACTCGGCCGCTCCGCGAGTGCTCGGATCGCGGCCGCCGGTGTAAAGCTGCTGGCCCTGGCGGCACCCCTCGCCCCGGGCGAGCCCTGGAACGCGACGCTCGCGGTCAGCGAGCAGCAGGCGCTCTCGCTGATCGCCGCGCAGAGCGCGGGCCGCGAGATTCGCCTGCTGCCCAGGGCGTGATCAGGAAACCGTCGGCTTGCCGAGCCGGTACCTGTTGCCCGAGGGGTCCCTGAACTCGGAGTCGAGCCCGTAGGGGCGCTCCTCGGGCGCTTCCGTGAACTCCACGCCGCGGTCCTTGAGCTCCTCATAGCTGGCCTGGACGTCGTCGGCGGTCAGGAAGACCGTTCCGGCGACGCCCTTGGCCATCAGGTCCTCCACCTGCTTCTTGGTGGCCTCGTCCATCACCGGCGGACCCGGTATCGCCATCAGGGCGAGGGAGAAGTCCTGGCCGGGCGCGCCGACGGTGAGCCAGCGGAAATCGCCGAGCTCCTCCATCGTGATGTCGGAGCGGACCTCCCAGCCGACCTTTGTGGTCCAGAACTCGAGGGCCTCATCCTGATCGTGGACCCAGACCTGTCCGTTTGCAACGCGGATCATCTCGTCTCCTTTGTTCGCTTGCCTCGTCCGCGTCAAGCTAGTTGCGGGTCAATCCGCGGTCTTCTTGAAACGTGCTGTCTCGGGCCGGAGGTAGGTGCGGAGCACGCAGCTCGGCACCTTGGCCAAGGTCGCCGCCGGCGGTTGGCTCGCCCGGTAGGAGGTCGGAGTCTTCCCGTAGGCCTGCTTGAAGCTGGTCGTGAAGGAGCCGACGCTCTGCAGCCCGACCTCGACGCACACCTCGGCGACGTTCCAGTCGGTCATCCGCAACAGGGCCGCGGCCCGCTCCAGCCGTCGGGTCAGCAGATAGTGGTGTGGTGACTCGCCGAAGGTGCGATGGAACTCGCGGCTGAAGTGCGCCTTCGACAGCCCGGCGGCACCGGCCATGTCCGCGACCTTGATCGCCTCGGAGTACCGAGCGTCGGCGAGGTCCTTGGCACGCAGCAGGTGCCGCGCGGGCGGTGCGAATGCCATCTCGTCGTATTAGACCGGGCTAGCCCTCGCGATTCATCGCGGCCCGAAAGGCCGCCTCGGCGGCGTCTCCTCGAACGGCGAACACAACTCGCTTCAGGTCGCTGCCGCCATCGAGGTGGCGCGCGACCTCCTCGACCTCGATCCTCGCGGCTTCCTCGATCGGGAAGCCTCCAACGCCCGTCCCGAAGGCGACGAGCGCGAGGCTCGCTGCTCCGAGCTCATCGGCCTTCGCCAGAGCGCTGGCCGTGGCTCGGCGAATGATCTTGGCCGAGGTCGGGCCGCCGAGCTCCATGGTCGCAGCGTGGATCACCCAGCGGCACGGCATCTCGCCCGCCGTCGTCTCAACGGCTTCACCGAGGCCGATCGGCGCACGCTCGTCGCTTTCCGCCTGAACCGCCGGGCCACCCGCCCTTGAGATCGCGCCGGCCACTCCGCCGCCGTGTCGGAGCTCGGTGTTGGCCGCGTTGGCGATCGCGTCGACGTCCAACTGCGTGATGTCCGCCTGCTGGACCTCGATTCGCGCCACGTCCGGCTCTGAGGCTACCGTCGCTTGGTGGCCGAGATCGATCGGCAGCAGCTGCTCACCGCTCTGACCACCGAGCATTTCGGGCTCGCGGGCGCCCGAGCGCAGGCGACCGGGGAGAGCTCGGCCCGCGCTGCGCTCTACATCAGCTCGGTCTCGAGCACCCTGGTCGCCCTCGGCTTCATCGGGCAGATCACCGAGGTCGGCGATGCCTTCAACGTGTTCGCGCTGACCGCCCTGCCGACGCTCTACGTGCTCGGGCTCTTCACCTTCATCCGGACGATCGAGAGCGGGGTCGAGGACCTGATGATGGGCCGGGCGATCAACCGGATCCGCAACTACTACCTCCAGATCGCGGGCGAGGAGGCCCGCTACTTCATGCTCTCCGGCCACGACGACGCGATGGGCGTGATGCAGAACATGGGTGTCAGCCTGCAGCGGCGTCAGCAGTACTTCACCGCCGGGAGCATGATCGCCGTGATCAACAGCGTTGTCGGCGGAGCGGCGGTGGCAATTGCCATCGGGGCACTGACGGATGCCCCGCTCGGGATCTGTGCCGCGGTGGGGGGAGTCATCGCGGTGATCTCGCTCGCCTGGCTGATGCGGATCGAGAATCGGATGTATCACGAGATGGGCGGCTTCACGGAGGTCCTCTTCCCCTCGCCCGATTCCAGCGTCCAGCCGCCATTGAGCTAGGCGGGGGCGAACCGAGGACGCTGGACGCTTAGTCGCGCGTGGACGACCGCGTCCGCCGCAGACATCTCGACGAGCTGGCCGGCGAGCTTCGGCGCCGGCTGATCGAACGCCGGCGGGCGCAGGCGGCGGCCGGTGGGGGAGCTCTGGGGCCCTTGACGGAGGCGGTCCGCCGGCTGGTCGACGAGGACGCGGCCATCCTCGAGGCCCCGACCAGAGAACGTCTCTGCGAGCTGATCCTGCGGGAGGCGGTCGGGCTGGGGCCGCTCGAGGAGCTGCTGGCCGATCCGGCGGTCGAGGAGGTGATGGTCAACGGCCACGAGAGGGTGTACGTGGAGCGACGCGGGCGAATCGAGGAGACCGGGGTGCGCTTCCGTTCGGAGACGGCCCTCCGGGACGCGATCGAGAGGATCCTGACGCCGCTCGGCCGCCGCGTCGACGAACTCAGCCCGATGGTCGACGCCAGGCTCGAGGACGGCTCGCGTGTCCACGTCGTGATTCCACCCCTGGCGGTCGACGGCCCGACGATGTCGATCCGGCGCTTCTCGGCCGTCCGCCCGGGGCCGCGCGAGCTCGTCGATCTGGGCACCCTGACCGAGGGGCTCCACGACCAGCTCGCCGCAGCCGTCGAGGCCCGGCGGAGCATCCTGGTCAGCGGCGGCACCGGCTCGGGGAAGACCACCCTGCTCAACGCCCTTTCCGCGTTCATCGATCCGGAGGAGCGGGTGATCACGATCGAGGACGCCGCCGAGCTGAATCTCCGGCAGCCGCATGTGGTCCGTCTCGAGAGCCGCCCGGCGAACGTCGAGGGCCGCGGCCGAGTGACGATCCGGGAGCTGCTTCGGGGAGCGCTGCGGATGCGGCCCGACCGGATCGTGATCGGCGAGGTGCGGGGAGGAGAGGCGCTCGACCTGCTGATGGCGCTGAACACCGGGCACGAGGGCGCGCTGTCGACCGTGCACGCGAACTCGCCCGAGGACGCGCTGCGGCGGGTCGAGACGCTGGCGCTGATGGCCGGCGTCGGACTGCCGCACGAGGCGATCCGCGATCAGCTCGGCCGCGGCCTTGACCTCGTGGTCCATCTGGCGCGCCTCAGTGATGGATCCCGTCGCGTCGTGGAGGTGGCGGAGGTGGTCAGGGCCGCCGGATCGGTGGGCGTGAGGGGGCTCTTTCGGCTGGGTGCCGAGACCAGGGGGGAGTCGTGGGCCCGGCGAGCCTGATCGCCCTGGCGGCCCTCACGGGCGGGCTTGCGGCGATCGCGATCCGGGAGGCGATCCTCTCTGCTCCCCGGGCGGCCGCGTGGACCCGCGACGCGATGGAGCCGCTCAGCCGGATCACACGGGAGGGATATGTCCCCACTCCCGAGGAACAACGGCGGCTCGCCCTTCTGGGAAGCGTTGGCATCGCGCTGCTCGTGACCATGCTGATCGGCGTTGGGCCGCTGGCGATTGCCGCGGCTGCCGGCCCCTGGTTCGCAGGCGCGACCGTCGCTCGGCGGAGAGAGGGCTACCGCAGGGCGGTCGAGCGCTCGGTCCCCGACGTCGCGTCCGCGATCGCCGACGCGATCGCCGGCGGCAATTCCGTCCGCGGAGCCATCGGCGCGGCGTCCCAGTCACTCGAGGGTCCGCCGGCGGCCGAGTTGGCACGCGTCGCGGCGGACCTCGAGCTCGGGGCGCCGACGGCGGAGGCGCTCGGTGCAATGTGCGGACGAGTCCGCTCGGATCGAGTCGATTCCCTCTCGACGGCGCTGCTCAGCCAGCAGGCGGCCGGCGGCGACGTCGCTGCCCTCATGCGCCGGCTGGCGCTCGCGGCGGCCGAGCGGGATCGGGTCGATGACGAGGCGCGAGCCGCCACCACGCAGGCGCGGTTCACCGGACTGTTGGTGGTGGCGTTGCCGGCGGGCGCCGCGCTATTCGCCGAGCTGCTCCAGCCGGGATTCATCTCGCGCGTGCTGGGGGAGCCGGCGTCCGCCGGAATGCTGTTCGCGGCAGCGGGGCTCCAGGCCGTCGGCTTCGCCGTCATCCGGCGTCTCGGCAGGCCCTCGGAGTGACGGCCGCGCTCCTTCTCGGCCTGGGCGCCTTCCTGCTCGGACTTGCGGCGGTGAGCCAGGTCATGCCCGATAGCAGGCGATCGCCGGGCGGCGCGGCCGCCACGGACCCCGACCCGCCCTCAGTCCACCCCCTCGCCGGATGGTCCCTTCTGCACACCGCGGACGAGCGGCTTGGGCTCTCGACCCGAATCGCCAGGGCCGGGCTCGCGGACCGCGTCCCGGTCCCGTCGCTGTTGATGGCCAAGGCCGGTGGCGCCCTCGCCGGGTGCCTCTGGGCACTGGTGATCGTCCCGGCGGCGCCGAGTCGGCTCGGATCGATCGCGGCGGCGGCGCTGCCGGCGGCCGGCTTCCTCGGACCGGATGCGTGGCTGGAGCGCAGGGCACGTCGCCGGCTGCGGAGCCTGCGGGCAATGCTGCCCGACGCACTCGACCTCCTCGCCGTGGGGACGGCCGCCGGACGAAGTCCGCTCGCCGGCCTGACCGAACTGGGGGCGGGGGAGGGGCCGCTCGCCCGCGAGCTGGCGATGCTGTCGGCCGAGATCTCATGTGGCCTGGCCCAGACGGACGCCCTGGACTCCCTCCG
>Ga0081540_1004869_pt1 | contig 10115 bp, 11 predicted proteins | sample TabmetS2T1R1_FD_71024 | JGI IMG/M metagenome (GOLD analysis project Ga0081540, IMG submission 71024) | Tabebuia heterophylla rhizosphere microbial communities from the University of Puerto Rico - S2T1R1 | ecosystem: Host-associated > Plants > Roots > Rhizosphere ... | reverse complement strand
GGTCGTCCAGCCGGCCCGGGCCAGCCTGCGCAGCACACCGGTGGCATCGCTGCCCGACGCCACCACGTACCGGGGAGCGGCGGTCGGGTCTGATGTCATCCGAGTTCCTCGATGGCCAGGGCGGCCGCTTCGGTCCGGGTCCGCGCCCCGAGCTTACGCATTCCGGCCCGGATGTGCGTCTCGACGGTTTCCCGGGAGATGCCCAGCTGGCCGGCGATCCGGCGGGTCGGTTCGCCCTGCGCGACGAGGCGCAGCACGTCGCGTTCCCGGTCGGTGAGCTCGTCGCCGGCGCGCCGGCCGCGGGTGTCGCGGCGGATCGAGTGGCGGCGTAACGCGCGGCGGGTGCGGCCCAGCAGGACCACGAACCCGGCCTCCTCGGCGAGCCGCTCGGCGGCGGCGCGCAAGGCGTCGAAGACGAAAGGTCCGGCGCGCCGGTCCGCAGCCGCGCGCAAGGCCGCACGCACGCGCGCGCGCAGGTCGCGCTGACATGCGTGCGATGCGGGCGAGACCGCGGCGCTGAACGTTCAGGTCCCCAAGGCTACGCTGCGGCTTCAGGCACGGCACGCCGCCGTGCCCTCGCAACGCGGAGGATAGGGCGATGGCACGACCGATCTGGACCGGCACCTTGTCGTTCGGACTGCTCAACGTGCCGATCCGACTGATGCCCGGCGAGAAGCGCACGGACCTGCATTTCCGCATGCTCGACAGCCGCGACAACTCGCCGATCCGCTACGAGCGCGTCAACAGCGACACCGGCGAGGAAGTGCCGTGGAAGGACGTCGTGAAGGCCTACGAGTACCGCAAGGGCAGTTTCGTGGTGCTCGAAGACGAGGACCTGCGCGCGGCCGCGCCGGAGACGCACGAAACGGTCGAGATCGCCGCGTTCGTCGATGCGGATGCGGTCAGTCCCGACTACTACGAGAAACCTTACGTGCTGGTGCCGGGCAAGAAAGCCGAGAAGGGTTACGTGCTGTTGCGCGAGACGCTCGCCGAGACCGGCAAGATCGGGATCGCGCGCGTCGTGATCCGCACGCGCGAATATCTTTCCGCCGTGATGGTCAAGGACAATGCGCTCATCCTCATGCTGCTGCGGTATCCGCAGGAGCTCGTCGACCTCTCGGATTACGAGATTCCGACCGGCAACTCCGCGGCTCACCGCGTCACCAAGCAGGAAGTCACCATGGCGCGGCAACTGATCGAGGCGATGGCGTCCAAATGGAAGCCGTCCGACTATCGCGACGAGTTCCGCGATCGCCTGCACAAGGTCATCCAGAAGCGCATGAAGAGCAAGGGCCTCGTCACGCCGCCGGCGGAAGAGGCCGAGCCCGAGGAGGCGACGACGAACGTCGTCGACTTCATGGAGCTCCTGCGCAAGAGCATTGCGTCGAACAAGCGTTCGCCGGCGAGCACGAAGCGGGCGCGCGCCAAGCCGGCACGCGCGAAGCGGGCCGCCAAGACGACGCGCAAGCGCAGCAGGAAGTCGGCGTAGCCCGAAAAGAATCGAGGCCGCGCGAAGCGGCCTCGATCGCATCACGTGTGTCCAGGGTCGGTCAGTGCGACAGGCACTTGGTGTATTCGTCCTGCGTGACCTTGCCGTTCGTATCCTTGTCGCAATTCATGAAGTTGTGCTCGAGCCAGCTGTTAGGCGCGGCGTCGCTCTTCATGAGATAGCCCTTTTCGTGGCCCTTGAGCGTGTTCCACTCGCCGCCGCCGGAACCTTGCATCATCAGCGGATCGGTCTTCTGCTCTTTCATGTCCTTCTTCGCCTGTTCGGCGGTCGGCGGCGTGTCCTGTGCGAGTGTTGCACCGGCAAAACCGAGCGCGGCCATGACGAGGAGGTTCACGGAGACGATCTGACGGAGTTTCATACGTTGCCCTCGCTTTGACGAAATGTCGCGAGGAGCGTGAGCGACCTCCGATGACCGCCGCATGAAACGCTGCGCGAGCGGATGGGCGGCATTCATCCCCGGGTCCGCGAACGCGGTATGCGCAGTGTGCGCCCACGGTCCAGTCCGCTAAGCGGGCAGTCATGTGCGTGCGCCGCTCGCGACGTATCTTCCGCTATCCGCTCGCGTCAAACATGCTCTGAGGGGAGAGGCGTGAAAGGGTAGCGGTGTCGTTCTCGTCAGCGTGCGCCGAGCTTGGATCGGCGACGTGCAAGCCTGCGAGGTGCCGCGATGCATGCCAACGAAGGATTTGAGAACGCCGCGGGTCCGCTCCGTGGCGTTCGATCGCGCGCATCATGGCGCCGTAGGCCGTCGTCATGACGACCGAGCCTTTCGGCGGCGGTGACGTCGCTGCGCTGATTCAATCGTTCGCATCGGTGCTTCGCGCTGCGGCAGGCCAGACGCTGGTGCTGCGGATCGACCTCGAAGGCGCGATGGCTCGCCGTTCGCTCGACACGACACAGTTCAAGGCGGCTCTGCTGAACCTCGTGCTCAATGCACGCGAAACGCATGCGCGACGCACCGAGCTCACGGTGTCGGCGGACGTCGTCGACCTTGCCGACGACGCGGACGTTACGCCGCAGCTCGTTCCGGGACGATACGCGGCGATCGCGGTGACCGATCGCGGCATCTCGCCGGATGCGTCGGCGCCGACGATCGGTTCCGTCGTCGACGACAGCGAGCTGCCGCGACACCGCATCGGCCTCGGCCTCAGCCAGGTCTATGGCTTTGCCGCGCAAAGCGGGGGCGGCATCGGGACCACGAGCGCGGACGGTCTTGGCAGCAGCGTGACGATCTACCTTCCGCTGCATGAGCGAACGGACGTCACCACCGCCGTCGTGCACGAGACGATCGTGTCCGAATCGAATCCGTGACGATCGGGGCTCTCATGCACGGGGCAGGTGTTTTGTGTTCGCTGGCATCGCTGTGAGCCGGTAGCTTAAGCTTATCCTGCCGTTATTTTACATAATAGACATTGCGGACGAATCGGCCGGTCAAGACCGTCGCTTCCGCCAAGCCGCATAGCGTTCATCCAGCCGCCCGTTGATCAGCCGCTGACGCTCGGCGCCGTATGTCACATGAAACGGCGACGGCACCCCGGTCGCAAGCACGTCCTGGTAGTCGTTCCAGAACGCCTTGCCCGCATCGGCGAAATACGCGTCCGCGAAAGCTCGGGCTTCATCGCTCAACATGTCGGCACGCAGGCAGCGATCGAATTCGTCGTAGAGATCCGGGGCGCTCGTTTGTCGAAGTGATGCACTGCGCGTCGCGAACGCATTGCTCGTCAGCTCGCGCTCGATGAGCCAGCCGAGGAAGAACGCGCCGGGCACGGAAGCCTGGCGTGCGGGCAATCCGTACTCGCTTGCGGTCTCGTCGTGGTCGCTGGCGTTGTCATAGATGCCCGGCCTCGCGGGTACGACGGCGTCGGCGACACGAGCAACCGGATCGTAGCCGCCGGCGACCGCTGCAAGCGCCGTCGTGCCGAGCGCACGATCGCGAATGCCGCCGCGCCCGAGCTGCTCGAAGCTGTCGATGCATTCGCGTTCGACGTCGAGCACGGTGGCCGCCCACGATGTGGATGGATCGGCCGGCTTCATCACGACGACGCGACGATAGCTCAGCATGCCCTTGTTCGCGGGATCGAGATCGAGCTGCCACGCGAAGTCCGCACGGCGGCGCACGACCGTTTCGCCGAGGACGATCGCAACGTCCATCAACATCGACAAGGCGATATCGGCACCGGCCTTGTCGCTCTTCTGCCAGCGCGCGGGGTCGCCGATGCCTTCGATGCGGATGGACGGCCACTCCGCGCGTGCCCAGCGTTCGAGCGCGTCGAGCAGCGGAACGGGATCGGATACTGCGAGACCGCCGCGAAGATCGACGCCGAAGTCGCCGACGAGCGTCGCCAGTGCGGCCAGACGCTCGTGGCGGTGCTCCAGGAGATACGCAAGATTCTCGCGGCACTGCGCGAGGCCGAGGTCGCGCGCGGCACCGGGATGCGGAACGGCGTACGGCGGGTAATCCGCCAACAGCGCGCTCAGCCGGCCGCTACCCGACGGGCTCGATCCCAGCCACCGGCGCAGCCAACCCGCCATGAGTCAATCCGCTGGTTCAAAACCAGCTTCTTACCCAATCGTAGCCGCGCGACGCAAGCTCGCCGCCACCGAGACCGCCGACGATGCCGCCCACCACGGCGCCGACCGCCGTGCCGACCACGGGCACGACGCTGCCGATCGCTGCGCCCACGGCCGCGCCACCGGCCGCGCCCGCGATGCCGCCGGCCGTCGTGCTGATCGCGCGTCCGGTGTTGACGCCGATGCGGTTGCCGTCCTCATGGAATGCCGAGCCGATCGCATAGGCGTCCATCGCGATGCCGATGGGCCGCAGGATCTTGCCGGTCGTGCGCAGCACCGTGCCCGCGGTTTCGAGCGCCGTTCCGGTGCGCCGTATCGCCTGGTTCTCGGCGAGGCGCGCCGCGTCCATCGCGACTTCCTGCCGCACTCGCGGCGTGCCGACGCTGGTGCGCCCGACCTTCGATTCGACTTCGAGCCGCTCGGACAACCGCGGATCGCCGTTCGGCGCGTGCACGGTCACGTCGACGATGCGACGGCCGCCCTGCACCGACGTCGGATTCGGATCGACCTGATAACCCTGCGCGCGGAAGCGGTCGCGGATCGCGGTCTCCGCTGCGGCGCCGTTGATGTTGTTGGCCTGACCGCGGGTGATCGTGCCGGTCGGCCGCGTCGAGCCCGGCGGAATCGGATTCGCCGCACCCGGCACCTCGATGCCGCTGTTGCGCAGCATCGTCTCGAGGTTCGCGGTGAAGCCTTCGCGTCCGGTGATGATGCTCCTGGTCGACTCCCAGCGAACGCGCAGGAGCGGATTGTCGATCAGCGTCTGCCGGCCGAGCACGCCGATCTCGCGTCCGGCGACGTTGGCGCCCTGCCCTGCGCCGAAGACGCCGCTGCCCGCGAGCGCCGCGGGATCGCCGTTGACGCCGCCCGGCGAGAACTCGGCGCGCAGGTCTTCGTTGAAGCGTCCGACATCGGCGACGTTGTGCTGGGCGAGCTGCTGCTCGATGCCGGCATACGCCTGGTTGGCCGTTTCGGGATTCTGCCGATAGGCGTCGGCCACCAAGCGCGCGAGCACGTGCGTATCGACCACGCCCGTGGCCGGGTTCGTGGCGTCGGCGACGATATCGGCGGCGGTCGGCGGCGCGTCGTTGGCGCGACCGAGGTTCGCATCGTTTCTGACGACGCTGGGGCCTTGCGCTCCATCAGCCATGACCGCCTTCTCCCGCGTGTGTTCGTGCTGTTGCGGATTCTTCCGCGATCGGCACGGGCGCGGTATTAGGGAAAACCCGACCGGCGACGGCCGGCGAGGCAGACTCTCCCGCTTTCCATGAACCCAAAATTCCTTTATGATTCCGCGTTTTCCCGCATTCCGATCCGCCCCGAGGCATCCCAATGAAAGTGCTTTCGTCCCTCAAGTCCGCCAAGAAGCGGCACCGCGACTGCAAGGTCGTCCGCCGTCGCGGCAAGGTCTTCGTGATCTGCAAGAGCAATCCGCGCTTCAAGGCGCGCCAGCGCTGAGCACGTCGCGAATCGCCGGATACCGGGGCCGCTCGATGCGGCCCTTCGTATTTCGGGGGTCCGGATTTCGGGGCCCGGATTCGCCGCGCTGCCACGGGCGTCATGGAACTCGCCGCAGCCTTCTGCTAAAACGAAGGCCATTCTTGCAGTCTGGACAGGAGCTTCCGCCATGCAGTTGAAGTTCGTTCTCGGCAGCGCTTCCCTTCTCGCCGCGGGTCTCGGGCTCGCCTCGGCCGCCCACGCCGACACCTTCGACGTGCGCAAGAACGCCGCGATCAGCACCAGCAGCGGCCTGCCCGGCCGCGGCATGAGCATGGCCCAGGTCGAGCAGCGCTATGGCGCGCCGGTCGAGAAACTGCCGACCGCCGGCGGCGATGCGCCGCGTCATCCGCCGATCAACCGCTGGCGGTATAACGGCTACACCGTCTACTTCGAGCGCAGCCGGGTCATCCACAGCGTCGCCGACGCTGCGGCCCTCCCGGGCACCTGAAACGAATGGATTCCTCTCGATTTCGCCTGCCTGCGGAATGGGAGCCGCAGGCCGGGGTGATCATTGCCTGGCCCCATGCGGCGACCGACTGGGCGCCACGCCTGACCGAGATCGAGACGGCCTACGCGGGACTCGCGTCCGCGATCGCGCGCTTCGAGCCGCTGATCGTCTGCGTCGCCGATGCATCCGTGCGTGAACGCGTCACGCAACGCCTCGACGCCGCCGGCGTTCCGCGCCAGCGTGTGCGGTTCGTCGAGGCCGAATACGACGACACCTGGCTTCGCGACTCCGGGCCGCTGACGCTCACCGACGGACGCGACGTCCGCTTGCTCGACTTCCGTTTCACCGGCTGGGGCGGCAAGTTCGGCGCCGATCGCGACGACCGCCTGATCGAAACGCTGATCGAACGCGGTCTCTTCCGCGGCGCCGCGCACCGGCGCATCGACTGGGCGCTCGAAGGCGGCGCGATCGAATCCGACGGCAAGGGCACGCTGCTGACGACGTGGCGCTGCCTGCACCAGCGTCATCCCGAGATGGAGCGCGACGCGATGACGGCGAGGCTCATCGACGCGTTCGGTGCCCAGCGCGTGCTCTGGCTCGACCACGGCTATCTCGAAGGCGACGACACCGACGCGCACATCGACACGCTCGCACGCTTCGCGCCGAACGACGCGATCGTGTTCCAGGCGTGCGAGGACATGGCCGATCCGCACTACGACCAACTCGCGCGCATGCGCGAGGAGCTGACGGCGTTGCGGACGCTCGACGGAAAACCGTACCAACTGCACGCCCTGCCCTGGCCGCGGCCGATCGTCGACGCCGACGAAAACCGCCGCCTCGCCGCTTCGTACGCGAACTACCTCGTCGTCAACGGTGCCGTGCTGATGCCGAGCTACGGCGATCCCGCCGACGCGCGCGCCGCCGAGGTCATCGGTGGCGCGCATCCGGGGCGCGAGATCGTGAAGATCGATGCGCGCCCGCTGATCTGGCAGAACGGCAGCGTGCACTGTCTGACGATGCAGCTACCGGCAGGCGCGCTCGCCTAGCGTCATAGCAAATTCGCGGCGCGTCCCCATCTGCGTCATTCCGGCGAAAGCCGAGCCCATTTTGATTTTGCTTTTTCCCGACGCCGCCCCGAAGCGACATCCGCACCCTACCCTGCGACAATACCCCGAATGACCGCCCGCACACTCAAGGTCGCGCTGCTGCAGGAAACGAACCGCGGCAGCGCCGATGCCAATCTCGACGCGATCGAAGCCGGCCTGCGCGATGCCGCGCGCGCGGGCGCCGAGCTCGTGCTGCTGCAGGAGCTCCACAACGGGCCGTACTTCTGCCAGCACGAAAGCGTCGACGAATTCGATCGGGCGGAAGCGATTCCGGGTCCGAGCACCGGCCGCATCGGCGCGCTCGCCGAAGCGCTGAAGCTCGTCGTCGTCGCTTCGCTGTTCGAACGCCGGGCCGCGGGCATCTATCACAACACCGCGGTCGTGTTCGATCGCTCGCGCGCGCTCGCCGGCGCGTATCGCAAGATGCACATCCCCGACGATCCCGCGTTCTACGAGAAGTTCTATTTCACGCCGGGCGACATCGGTTTCGAGCCGATCGACACGTCGGTCGGGCGCCTCGGCCTGCTCGTCTGCTGGGACCAGTGGTATCCGGAAGCGGCGCGCCTGATGGCGCTCGCCGGCGCCGATCTGCTTCTCTATCCGACCGCGATCGGCTGGGATCCGAACGACGCGCAGGACGAAAAGAATCGCCAGCGCGATGCCTGGATCACCGTGCAGCGCGGCCACGCGGTCGCGAACGGCCTGCCGCTGCTCGCGTGCAATCGCACCGGTTTCGAAGCCGCGCCCGACGGCGGCCGCGGCCTGCAGTTCTGGGGCTCGAGCTTCGTCGCGGGACCGCAGGGCGAAATGCTCGCGCAGGCCGGGACCGACAAGCGCGAGTTGCTGATCGCCGACGTCGATCTCGCGCGCAGCGAAAACGTGCGACGCATCTGGCCGTTCCTGCGCGATCGCCGCATCGACGCCTACGACGACCTGCTGAAACGCTTCCGCGACTGACTGCCTTGCCGACCGCCCCGCTCATGTCCGCGCCGTCCGCACCGACGATGCTCTCCGACCAACCCGTCGCGCGCGTGCGCCGCGGCGACGTCGAGTTCGTCCTGCTCGGCACGGCGCACGTCTCGCGGACGAGCGCCGAAGCGGTGCGCGCGATGCTCGAGCGCGAGGCGTTCGACGCGGTCGCGGTCGAGCTGTGCGAGTCGCGCTTCCGCTCGCTGCGCAATCCCGAAGCGTTTCGCGATCTCGATCTCTTTCAGGTGATCCGCCAGGGCAAGGCCGGCCTCGTCGCCGCGAACCTCGCGCTGTCGGCGTTCCAGCGCCGTCTCGCCGAGCAGTTCGGCATCGAACCCGGCGCCGAGATGAAAGCCGCGATCGAAGGCGCCGAATCGCGAGGCCTGCCGGTGTGGCTGATCGATCGCGAAGTCGGCATCACGCTGAAGCGCGCGTACCGGAGCGTCAGTTTCCTCGATCGCCTCGGCATCATCGGCGGCCTCGGCGCGAGCCTGCTGACGCGCGAGGACGTCAGCGAAGACGAGATCGAGAAGCTGAAGCAGGGCGATCTCCTCGGCAGCATGTTCAGCGAATTCGCGCGCGAATCGCCGCCGCTCTACGAAGCCCTGATCGCCGAACGCGACCGCTACATGACCGCGAGCCTTCGCGAGGAAGCCGCGCACAAGCCGGTCAAGCGCGTGCTCGTCGTGATCGGTGCGGGACATCTCGCCGGCATCGAGCGCGAGCTTGCGACGCAGATCGAGCCGGCCGAGCCGCTGCGCGAAAAACTTTCGACGCTGCCGCCCGCGTCGCCGTGGCCGAAATGGATCGCGATCGGGCTGCTCGTCGTCGTCGCGATCGCGATCGGCATCGCGTTCAGCCGCGGCGCGAACCTCGGCGCCGACGCGCTGCGCGACTGGGTGCTGTTCACCGGCGGCTGCGCTGCGCTCGGCGCGATCGCGGGCGGCGGTCATCCGCTGAGCGTGCTCGCGGCGTTCGTCGTCGCGCCGCTGAAACCGTTTCGGCCCGGCGTGCCGTCCGGAGCGGTCAGCGCGGCGACCGAGCTCTGGCTGCACCGCCCGCGCGTCGCCGATTTCGACACGCTGCGCGACGACGTCATTCACTGGACCGGCTGGTGGAAGAATCGCGTCTCGCGCACCCTGCTCGTCTTCATGCTGACCAATCTCGGCACGATGGTCGGCGAATACCTCGCCGGCTTCCATATCGTGAAGAGCCTGTTCTGACCATCGCCCACGAAGTACCGACGCGATGAAGCTGTCCGGATTTCTCAACAAACCGCGCTGGCAGGCCAAGGAAGCCGCGGTTCGCCGCGCCGGCGTCGCCGGTGACGACGACGCGGAGCTGCTCGCGAACCTCGCCGGCATCGCGCGCCAGGATCCCGATCCCGGCGTGCGCAGCGCGGCGATGAAGCGGCTCGCCGATCCAGCGCTGACGCAACGCCTCGCGCACGAAGACGCCGACCCCGGCGTGCGCGGCGAAGCGCGCAAGCTCTGGTTCGATCTCCTCGCCGGCACGCACGCGCAGGCGCCCACGCCGGTCGAGTGCGCGCGCCTGCTGCGCGCGCAGGACGATGCGGCCCTGATCGAGCACGTCGCGCGCACGGCGGCCGACCAAGACCTTCGCGCCGCTGCGCTCGAACGCGTGACGCGCACGACGCTGCTCGCCGAGCGCGTCACCGGCGATCCCGCGATCGAGCTCCGGCTCGCCGCACTCGAGCGCATCGACGACGAAGCGCTGCTCGAGCGTCTCGCCGAACGCACGCGCAAGACCGACAAGCGCATCAGCCGCCGCGCGCGCGAGCGCGCCGATACGCTGCGCATCGCGCGCGGCGACAGCTCGGCCGTCGATACGCGCGCGCGCGCCTTGTGCGAGCGCCTCGAACGGCTCGCGCGCGAGACGCACGGCACCGAGGAAGCCGTCGAGCTCGATCTGCAATGGAACGCGATCGAGTCGCAGGCCGGTGATTCGTTGCGCGCGCGGTATCGGGCGGCGCGTGCGCTGCTCACGGCGT
>Ga0081540_1004868_pt1 | contig 10115 bp, 7 predicted proteins | sample TabmetS2T1R1_FD_71024 | JGI IMG/M metagenome (GOLD analysis project Ga0081540, IMG submission 71024) | Tabebuia heterophylla rhizosphere microbial communities from the University of Puerto Rico - S2T1R1 | ecosystem: Host-associated > Plants > Roots > Rhizosphere ... | reverse complement strand
GGGTCTGCACCCGCCGGTACCGGTGGTGGTCGAGTAGATGGTCGTCCACGTGGTGCCGTTGGTGGACGTCTGGATCTGGAACGCGGTCGCGTGGGCCGTCTCCCAGTTGAGCACCACGCTGCTGATGGTGTGCGTGGCGCCGAGGTCGACCTGCAGCCACTGCGGGTCGGAGAACGCGCTTGACCAGCGGGTACCGGTGTTGCCGTCGACCGCGTTGGGCGCGGTGAAGCTCGCGTTCTCGTTCGACGAGCCGCCGGGATGGCGGCCGGCGCGGCGACGGCGTTCGGCGCGGCGGCGCCGGCGGTCGCGGCGTGGGCCGTCCAGGCCGGGACGAGCAGCCCGACCGTGGTGGCGGCGGCGAGGGCGATCAGCCCTGCCCGCCGTCGCGGGCGCGACCGGCGTGCGCGGTCCGCCTCCTGCGTGTGACTGGGTGACACGGTTCTCCTTGGCTCGCGGGACGGTGGATGGAAGCGAGCTGCCGTGGTCGCGGGTGAAGTCGCCATGGGCCGCGCACTGCCATCCCTCCGCCGCGGGTTGCGTCGGGGCGACGCGGGCCAGGGACCTTCGCCTACCGCGGCGCGATGTGCCGCCGTGGGGCTGGGGCTTTCGGGACGGGATCTGTGGGGCCGCCGGGGACGGTCGGTCGGCAGGTCAGGCATGTGGAGACTCCTGGGACGGTAGGGGCCTCTTGCTGTGCTGAGAGAGCGCGCTCTGTGGGAGTCAGGCTCACCGCATCGGGAGAGCGTGTCAAGACAATCGTGAGGTTACTTTTCGATAACGGCAGGTCTTTCGACCCACCTCTTGACAGGAAATCAGCCGCTGGTCAGGGTATTTGTTGTCGGACGCAGCATTCGCCGATGTGATGATCTACTCGTCGGGCCCGGCCGCCCCGTCCCATCGGCCGGGCCCGATGGGTACCGGCCGCGCGATTGTGGGAGCGCTCTCTGACGGGCACCGCCGGCGGCGGGTACACCGGCCGTTTGCCGGGTGGGCTGACGGGTATCGGCCCGCGCATGGGGACTCCGGGCGCACCGGCACAGGTGGACGAGCGTTCCGGAGCCAGGTGGCGCGCCGGACTCACCACCCGCAACGCACTGCTCGTGCTCGCGGTCCTCGGCATCCAGATCGGCTTCATCGCCAGCTACCTCGGCGCCTTCCACGACCCGAAGCCGCACCGGGTGCCGCTGGCCGTGGTGGCGCCCGCGGGCACCCCGCCGCAACAGGCACTGCAGGCCGTCGGCAAGCTCAACGCGATGCCCGGCGCGCCGCTGGACGCCCGTCTGGTACGCGACGAGGAGGCCGCCCGCGACGAACTCGCGCGGCGCAGGGTCTACGGCGCCTTCCTGCCGACCGCGCAGGGGCCGGACCGGCTGTTCGTGGACAGCGCGGCGAGCGCCTCGGTGTCCCAGGCGCTCACCGAGGTCTTCAACAAGGTCGAGCGCGCCGAGCGCCACCAGTTGACGGTGGTCGACGTCATCCCCGCCGGTACCGGCGACGCCCGTGGCCTGTCCGCGTTCTACCTGACGGTGGGCTGGATGCTCGGCGGGTACCTGGTGGCCACCGGCCTGTCCATCAGCCGCAGCGCCCGGCCGGCCCACCCGCCCGCGGCGGTCGTCAGGCTGGTCGCGGTCGCCGTCTACGCGGTGGCCTCCGGAATCCTCGGCGCGGTGGTCACCATCAGCATCCTCGGTGTCTTCTCCGGGCACCTCCTGGCGCTGGCCGCCCTCGGCGCGCTGCTCGTCTTCGCGACCGGGGCGTTCGCCATGGCGCTGCAGGCGTGGGCAGGCGTGGTCGGAGTGGGACTCACCGTGGTGCTCCTGGTGGTCCTCGGCAACCCGAGCGCCGGGGGCGCCTACGCCTGGCCGCTGCTGCCTCCGTTCTGGCGCGCGATCGGCCCGTGGCTGCCGCCGGGCGCCGGTACCACCCTGGTCCGCGGCATCGTCTACTTCCACGGCAGGGGAATGGCCGGCCCGACCCTGGTGCTCGCCGGCTACGCGGTGGCCGGGACGCTGGCGACGCTGGCCGCCGCGGCGCTTGCCGACCGGCGCCGGCGGAACGAACCATCGACTATTCAGTGACGTTTCTCTATCGTTACGGCTGTGATCTCAAGGCGTTCACTCATCCAGGCAGGCGGGTTGGCGGCGGGTGCGGCCGCGCTGACCGGACCGAAGCCGGCCGCGGTCGTCCCCGCGGCGCTCTACACGCCACCGTCGCTGCGGCAGCGCATCGACCTCAACTCCGGCTGGCGGTTCCTGCGCGCGGACGCCTCCGGTGCGCAGGCGACCTCGTTCGATGACAGCTCCTGGTCGGCGGTGTCCGTGCCGCACACCTGGAACGCGCTGGACGGGCAGGACGGCGCAGCCAACTACTACCGCGGCACCGGCTGGTACCGGCGGCACTACACGCCGCCGTCGAACCTGGCCGGAAAGAAGCTGTGGCTGCAGTTCGCCGGGGCCAACCAGACCGCCGACGTCTGGGTCAACGGGGTGTCGCTCGGCCAGCACAAGGGCGGCTACGCGCGGTTCCGGTTCGACGCGACGCCCTCCCTGAAACTGGGGCAGGACAACGTGATCGCGGTACGGGTCAGCAACGCCAACGACCCGTCGGTACCACCGCTGAGCGCGGACTACACGTTCTTCGGGGGCATCTACCGCAATGTCAGCCTCCAGGTGACCGACGTGCTCGGCATCAGGATGCTGGACCTGGCGGGGCCCGGCATCTACCTGCGCCAGCGGTCGGTCAGCGCGACCTCGGCCACCGTCGACGTGACGACCCGGGCCTGGAACAACAGCACCGCGGCGCGCAACGTGGCGGTACGCGTGGTGGTGACCGACGCTGCCGGCAACGCGGTCGCCGACACCACCAGCGCCACCCGGGCCGTCGCGGCGGCCACCGGGTTCGACGTGACGCAGACGGTGACGATCGCCAATCCCCGTCGCTGGCAGGGCAAGGCCGACCCCTACCTCTACAACGTCAACGTGGAGATCCACGACACATCGTCCAATGTGGTCACCGACGTGGTGACCGAGCGGCTCGGGCTGCGCTCGTTCAGCGTGGACGCCAACACGGGGTTCTTCCTCAACGGCGCGCACCTGTCGCTGCACGGCGTCAACCGCCACCAGGACCGCCTCAACCTCGGCTGGGCGGTCGGCGACGCCGAGCACACCCAGGACTTCGACATCATGGACGAGATGGGCGTCAACGCCCTGCGCACCGCGCACTACCAGCAGGACCAGAAGGTCTACAACCTGGCCGACGAGCGCGGGTACGTGGTGTGGGCGGAGATCCCGGTGGTCAACTCCATCACCAACAGCAGCGCGTTCACCGCCAACGCCAGCCAGCAGCTGCACGAGCTCATCAAGCAGAACTACAACCACCCGTCGATCGTGTTCTGGGGGATCGGCAACGAGCAGGGCAGTGACGACGCGGCGACCAACGCGCTGCTGGACACGCTGAACGGCGTGGTCAACTCGGACGACCCGGACCGGCTGTCCACCTACGCGCACAACGGCTCCAACACCAGCGGGCTGGTCAACCACACCGAAGTCAACGGGTACAACAAGTACAACGGCTGGTACTCCGGCTCGTACACCGACTTCGGTCCGGCGTGCGACAGCCTGCACTCCAGCCAGCCGACGCGGAAGATCGGGATCAGCGAGTACGGCGCCGGAGCCAGCATCATCCAGCACCAGGAGAACCCGCCGAAGCCGGTACCCACGTCGAACTTCCACCCCGAGGAGTACCAGGCGATCCTGCACGAGTCGCACTGGTCGCAGATCAGCACCCGGCCCTACCTGTGGGGCACGTTCCTCTGGAACATGTTCGACTTCGCCTCCGACGGTCGCGCCGAGGGCGACACGGCCGGGCGCAACGACAAGGGCATGGTGACCTACGACCGGCTGACCCGCAAGGACGCGTTCTACTGGTACAAGGCGAACTGGACGGCGACGCCGTTCGTCTACGTCACCAGCCGGCGCTGGACGTCGCGGACGGCGGCGGTGACCACCGTCAAGGTCTACGCGAACGTGGACTCGGTGGTGTTGAGGCTCAACGGGGTGCAGGTCGGGACGGCGAAGACGTCGACCAACCACATCTACTCGTGGGCCAACGTCACGCTCGTACACGGCGCCAACACCGTGCAGGTGACCGGTACCCGCGGGACCGCCACCTACACGGATACCGTCACCTGGAACCTGGCCTGACACGCGGCGGCGCCGCACCGTCCGGTGTGGACGGTGCGGCGTCACAGCTCCCCGCGGCTCAGCCGCCCGCGGGAATCCTCTCCAGCTCCGGCGCGGCGAACGCCTTGGTCCTCGGCGTCACCAGAGCGTGGACGAAGCCGGCGATGGCCAGCAGGAGCAGCAGTCCGGCCGCCAGGTAGGCCACCACGGCGGCCTGCTGCGCCTTCTCGCCGAAGACGCTGAACCCGTAGGAGGTGAGCAGCAGCCCGCGCAGCGTCTCGCCGTGGAAGACCGTCTCCCGCTGGCTGGTCAGCGTCGCCAGTTGCTTCTGCAGGTCGGCCAGGTTCGGGTCGTTGTTCTTCTGGGCCGCGGCCACCTGGGCCTGCAGCGCGCTCTGCGGCGTACCGAGGTCGGCGTAGGTCTGGCCGTTCGCGATCGACTTGAGGTGCAGGCCGATGAACTCGTTGGCGTAGCACTCCGCCTGCTTGCCGGTGGTCAGCTTCTGGCCGGCGTACTGGACCAGGCACGGCGCCTTCTTCTCCTCGTCGGTCAGGGTGGCCGCCGTCTTGAAGGTGATGTGCTGCTGGCCGAGCTGGTCGGCGACGTAGTTCCTGGCGAAGTTGGCGTTGCTCGTCATGACGATCCCGACGACCAGGAGCAGCCCGGCCAGGACCACCCCTCCGGTGCTGAAGAGAATGTCCAGCGTGCGGCGCTTCATCTGATGCTCCTCGATGTGGTGGACGCTTCCCGTCGTCCGCTGAGGAAATCGTCGCCGCGCCGCGCCGCGCGCAGCAGAGGTCAAGGCCCCGAGGTACCCGGGACCTTCGGCCCGGGTACCCTGTGGCATCAGTCGACCAGCAGCACGGCCTTGCCGCCGATGCGGCGGGTCAGCAGCGCGTCGATCGCGGCCGCCGCGTCGTGCCAGGAGTCCTCGAGTTCGATCTGGCCGTCCAACTTTCCCGCGGCGACGAGCGCGCACAGCGCGACGAGGTCGTTGGCACCGCTGGCGTGCCAGGCCAGCTCGTCGTGCAGGTTGAGGGTATAGACCCGGGCGCCGGGGGAGCGGTCGAACCGGCTCGCCCGGAAGGTGACGGTCTCGTCGTCGTCGCCGGTGGCGATGTTCACCACGATGCCCCTGGGCGCGAGATGCTCGATCGCGAGCCCGAACGTCGCGCCGCCGACGCACTCCACGACCGCGTCGAAGTCACCGTCGAACCGGTCCACCACGGCGTCGGCGCCCAGCCGGCGAAGCAGTGGAGCGGACGCGGCGGGATCGCGGGCCAGCGCGGTGACGTGCGCGCCGCCGGCGCGTGCCAGTTGCACGGCGAAGCGGCCCACACCGCCGGTCGCCCCGGTCACCAGGATCCGCCTGCCGAGCACGGAACCCGCGACCGCCAGCACGCGCAGCGCGGTCATCCCGGCAGTCGGCAGGGTGGCGGCCTGCGCATCGGAGACCGCGTCGGGGAACGGCGCGAGGGCACTGGTCGGGACCGCCGCGAGCTGGGCCCACGCACCGGCGCGGACCAGACCCACCACCCGGGTACCGGCGGCCGGTCCACTCCCGTCCGGAGCGGCACGTTCGACCACCCCGGCCACGTCCCAACCGGTGACTGACCGGTCGGGCAGTTTCGGCAGCCGGAGCACTTCACCACGGTTGAGCGAGAAGGCGCGCACCCGCACGAGCGCCTGGTCGGGACGCGGTGACGGATCGGGCGCCTCGGTCAGCGCGACATGCGGCGGCACCGTCGACGAGGTGAGAGCGAGCACTGTCCGACGGTACCGGCGTCATGGTAGCGTCGACCAATTTCCATGCGTCGACACGTCCTCGACACGGCGGGAATGGACGGCCCGGTGGCGGCAGAGGCGCTCATCGCAGCTCGCGCGTTGACAAAGATCTTCCGCCGGCCGGTAAAGGACCCGGGAACCATCGGCGCACTGCGCCACCTGGTGACCCGGCGGTACACCGAGCACGTCGCGGTGGACCACATCGACCTGACCGTGCACGCGGGCGAGGCGGTCGCCTACGTCGGGCGCAACGGCGCCGGCAAGTCCACCACCGTCAAGCTGCTCACCGGCGTCCTGGTGCCGACCTCGGGCGAGGTGCGCGTCAACGGCCTGGTGCCGCACGAGCACCGCATCGCCAACGCACGGCGCATCGGCGTGGTCTTCGGGCAGCGCAGCCAGTTGTGGTGGGACCTGCCGGTACGCGAGTCGTTCGGGCTGCTGCGCGACATGTACCGGGTGCCCGCGGTGCGGTACCGGCAGACGCTGGACGAGCTGAGCGATGTGCTGGGGCTGGCCGAGCTGATGCCGGTGGTGGCGCGCAAGCTCTCGCTGGGGCAGCGGATGCGCGCCGATCTGGCCGCCGCCCTGCTGCACCGGCCGCCGATCGTCTACCTCGACGAGCCGACCATCGGGCTGGACATCGAGGTGAAGGACGCGGTGCGCGCCTTTCTGCGGCGCATCGTGGCCGACGGCACCACGGTCCTGCTCACCACGCACGACCTGGCCGACATCGAGGACGTGTGTCGCCGCTTGGTCATCATCGACCAGGGTCGCATCATCCACGACGGCGACCTGGCATCGGTTCGGGACAGCTTCGCCAGGGAACGCTCCATCCACTTCCAGCTCGCCGCCCCCGTCGACCTGGCCGCCGTGGCGCCCCGGGTGCCGGGCGGGCAGGTGCTGGCCGGCCGCACCGGCACCGAGTTCTCCGTGCGCTTCGACCGGTTCGCGCACACGGCCGGTGAGGTCGCCGCCGCCGTCATGTCCACAGTGGACGTCGTGGACTTCCGGCTGGACGAGCCCGGCATCGAGGACGTGGTGCGCAAGGTCTACGCGGGTGAGCTGAGTCCCGCGGCGCACCCCGCATGACGTCCCTGCGGCCCTACGTGGGGCTGGCGCTCGCGGCGTGGCGCAGTGTCCAGGCCTACCGCGCCACGTTCGTGCTCGGCCTGCTGATGCTGGTGTTCAACCTGCTGGCGATGCTGGCACTGTGGCAGGTGCTGCTGCGCTCACGCGGGTCGCTGGCCGGCTTCGACTGGCCGCACATGAAGGCCTACCTGCTGGTCGTGTTCGTGGCCAACTGCCTGGTCTCCACCTACTCGGACTACACCATGGCGATGCGGATCCAGAGTGGACTGGTCGCGCTCGACCTCACCAAGCCGCTGGACTACCAGGCGGCGCGCTTCGCCGAGACGCTCGGCCGGGTCGCGCTCGAACTGCTCACCGCGGGCGCGGTCACCGTTGCCGCCGTGCTGGCGTTCGGCGGGCTGCCGCTACCGGGGCCGGGCCAGTTGGCGCTGTTCGTGGTCAGCCTCGCCGCAGTCGTGCCGCTCAAGTTCCTCATCGTGTACCTGACGGGCATGGTGTGCTTCTGGACTCAGGACTATCTCGGCGTCAACTGGGCCAGGGTGGCGGTCTCCGCGCTGCTGTCCGGAACGCTGATCCCGCTGGCGTTCCTGCCGGGCTGGCTGCGCGACGTCGCCTTCGCGTTGCCCTTCCAGGGAACCGCGTCCGCGCCCGCCCTGCTGTTCATCGGCCAGGCGACCGGCGCACGGGCCGTGGGACTGGTCGCCGGCCAGCTCGCCTGGACCGTCGCGCTCTGCGCCGGTACCCGTTGGGCCTGGCGGTTCGCGCTGCGGCAGCTCACGGTCCACGGCGGCTGACGTGCACCCGGTCCGCTTCTACCTGCGCAGCCTGGCCGTGCACCTGCGGGCGGCCCTGGAGTATGAGGCGGACTTCTGGATCCTGGTCGGCGCCGCGGTGCTCACCCAGTTGGTCGGCCTGGTGTTCATTGCCACGGTGTTCCGCCGCGTGCCGCAGGTCAACGGGTGGAGCCTGTGGGAGGTCCTGTTCATCTTCGCCATGCTGATCCTGGCGCAGGGCACGGGCGAACTGCTCGCCGAAGGCTGCTGGGCGATCGCGGGGCTGGTCAGCACGGGCGAGCTGGACCGGATGCTGGTGCGCCCGTACCCGGTCGTGCTGCAGATCTGCAGCAGCCGGTTCGGCATGAACGCGGTGGGCAACCTGGCCGTGGGCGGGATCCTCGGCGGGGCGGCGCTCGCCCACCTGCCGGTGCGGTGGACACCCGGGCACGTGCTGCTCAGCCTGGTGGTGTTCGCCTGCGCGATGCTCGTCAAGGTGGCACTCGTGGTGGCCGCGAACGCGACCTCGTTCTGGTCGACCAGTCCGAACAACACGTTCGCGATCGGCATGGACCACCTCGGCAACCTCACCCGGTACCCGCTGTCCATCTACTGGAGCGGCCTGCGGGCGTTGCTGTCCACGGCGGTACCGTTCGCGTTCGTCGGGTTCTTCCCGGCCTCGTTCATCCTCGGTCACGGCGGGATCGCGTGGCTGGGCCTGCTGACGCCGGTGGCCGCCGGCTACAGCGTGGTGTTGACACTGCTGGTGTTCCGGCTGGGGCTGCGCCGGTACGAGAGCACGGGGCACTGACCGGCGGTCAGCCCGCGATGAGCCGCACCATGCCCCGGATGGTCGGGTTGAGGTAGAAGTCCCGCAACGGCACCGGGGGCAGTTCCCGGGAACGCAGGGCGCTGTTGAGTCGGACGGCGAGTAGGGAGTTGCCGCCGAGTTCGAAGAAGTCGTCGTCGACGCCGACCGCTGTGCCGAACACCTCGGCCCAGATCTGTTGTAGGTGTTGGGCGAGGTTGTCGTCGTGGGTGGGTTCGGCGTCGCGGCCGGTATCGGACAGGTTGGGTGGGGGTAGTCGGGTTTTGTCGAGTTTTCCGTTGGTGGTCAGGGGGAGTGCTTGGAGGGTGGTGATGGTGGCGGGGATCATGTAGTCGGGTAGGAGGGTGGTGGCGCGTTTGCGGAGTGCGGTGGTGTCGGTGCCGTTCATGACGACGTAGGCGTCGATGCGTGCGGTGGCGGGGTCGTTGGGGTTGTCGTGGCGGGTGATGGTGGCGGCGGCGTGGACGTCGGGGTGTTCGAGGAGGACGGCGCGGATTTCGTCGAGTTCGATGCGGTAGCCGCGGATTTTGATTTGGTTGTCGATGCGGCCGAGGTGTTCGAGGGTGCCGTTGGGGTGGAGGCGGCCGAGGTCGCCGCTGCGGTAGATGCGGCCGTGGGTGTGGGGGTCGGGGAGGAAGCGGGTGGTGGTGAGGTCGTCGCGGTTGAGGTAGCCGTGGGTGAGGCCGGTGCCGCCGACCCAGATTTCGCCGGTGATGCCGGGGGGTTGGAGGCGGCCGTGGGTGTCGGTGATGTAGAGGTGTTCGCCGGGTAGGGGGGTGCCGACGGATCGGGAGGCGGTTTGGGCGTGGTGGCGGCCCACGGTGGTTTCGGTGGAGTGGACGGTGGTTTCGGTGATGCCGAACATGTTGACGATGCGGCAGGTGGTGTCGGGGTAGCGGTCGAACCAGGGCAGCAGCATGCGGGTGTCCAGGGGTTCGCCGGCGAAGATGACCAGCCGCACGGACAGCTCGTCCCCGGTCAGGGCGATGGGGAGGAGTTGGCTGAATGCGGAGGGGGTTTGGCCGAGCACGGTGACGTGCTGGTCGACTAGGAGTTGGTGGAAGGTGTCGGGGTCGCGGGTGGTGGGGTGGGGGACGATGACCAGTCGGCCGCCGGTCAGGAGGCTGGCCCAGATTTCCCAGACGGAGACGTCGAAGGCGATGGAGTGGAACAGGGTCCAGACGTCGTTGGGGCCTAGACCGTATTCGTCGCGGGTGGCGTCGATCAGGCTGGTCACGCAGTGGTGGGGGACGACGACGCCTTTGGGTCGGCCGGTGGAGCCGGAGGTGTAGATGATGTAGGCCGGGTCCTCGGGGGTGACGGTGGTGGCCACCGGTGCGGGGCTGGGGTGGCCGGCGGCGTGCAACTGGTCGGGGGTGACCGCCCGCGTTCCGTCGTGGGTGGGGTAGTCGGGTAGCCGGGTGACCACGAGGCGTAGTTGGGCGTCGTGGGTGGTGT
>Ga0081540_1004867_pt1 | contig 10116 bp, 6 predicted proteins | sample TabmetS2T1R1_FD_71024 | JGI IMG/M metagenome (GOLD analysis project Ga0081540, IMG submission 71024) | Tabebuia heterophylla rhizosphere microbial communities from the University of Puerto Rico - S2T1R1 | ecosystem: Host-associated > Plants > Roots > Rhizosphere ... | reverse complement strand
TATTTCCTGTCCGATAATGGTCTTGATGTAGACCGAGCCGTTGCCTGCCTGCGCCAACGCGGTGGCGTCGACATTGAGCTGGAGGGAGGTTTGGCGGCCGGCCAACAGATCCATCTCGAAACGGGGTGGAATTTCCAAGACGAAGATCAGGCGCTCATTGTCCATGTTTGCGTCGATCTCGCTTGCAGGGATGAGAACCGGAGGTTTAAAGAGCGGCGGATTAAGTGCATTTGGCAGGCGGCGAGAGAGGTCCGAATTGTCTTCGTCCACAACGCCGACAGTCAGATCTTTGACTTCCGTAGAAGCGCCCGTTGCGACCGTGTAAATGGCCACGCTGAATGTATAGGCCACCAGGACCAGCACCATCGGATCGGCGCGAATGCTCCTCAACTCTTTCACGATCAGGCGATAGATATTGTCGAGATGGGTGAGAAGTCCCTTTTCTCGCCCGCCCATTGGTACTGCCTGAGGTGCGACGGGTTGGCTAGGCATGTCACGCCTCCTGCTTGCGCAGGATGAGTTTCGCGGCGACGAGATAGAGAAAGAAAAAAACAGCGAGCATAAGCAGGTTGAGCCAAAGGCCGTCGAATCCAAGGCCCTTCGTGAAAGTGCCGACGCTGATCGGCTGATACCAGGCCGAAGGAAAGCCCAGACCCAATAACCGCGCTCCGCCGGAAAGCGATGATACCGGAACCAGCAGGCCAGAGAAGTTCACAGCCGGAATAATTGCGATGACGATGGTGGCGAAAACCGCCGCGACCTGCGTGCGCGTGAAGGTGGAAACAAGTTGTCCGAAACCCGTAGACGCCAGGACATAGAGGAGCGTGCCAAGCACCAGCGTCAATAGCGATCCTTTGACTGGGACACCGAATAAAAAAACCGCGAGAACCAACAGGAGCACGAAGCTCGCCATCGCCACCGCGATGTAAGGCAATTGCTTGCCGAAAAGAAATTCGAACTTCGTGATCGGCGTTGAATAGAAATTGGCTATCGAGCCCGTTTCTTTCTCGCGCACCACTCCGATGGTTGCCATGATGGCCGGGATCAACATCAGCATGAGCATGATGACGCTCGGCACCATTGCGTTGACGCTCTTGAACGACTGGTTGTAGCGAAAACGCGTCTGGAGATTGACAGCAGTGGCAGCTCTCATTTTGGTAGCGCGTTGTGCGGTCAGGTCCTGTGCGTATTGCGTAACGAGCCCGATAACGTAACTCTTTGCCGTTTCTCCGCGGAACGGCATGCTGCCGTCGAGCCACACGGAGAATTCAGGCGCCCGGCCGTTTTGCAGGTCGCGGCCAAAGCCAGATGGAACTTCGACGGCGACCTGGAGGTCGCCGCTGCGCATCCGCCGGTCCAATTCCTCGCTGGTGAGAATTGGCGGCCTATCATCGAAGTACCGGGGACTCGACGTAAAAGCTTCGATCAAACTGCGACTTTCGGGCGTTTGATCCTGATCGAACGCGCTAAAGCGCAGATGCTCGACATCGAGCGAAATGCCGTAGCCGAATGCAATCATAAGGATGAGCGGGCCAATCAGGGCGAACGTCAGCCGGATCGGGTCGCGCAAAAGTTCCATGGTTTCGCGCCGCGCGTAGGCCCATAGACGGCCGGGATCAAAGCGACGCGCGCCGTGCCGCGGCTCTGCCGATGGCGTTGCCGTCTCTGGCGTGGGGGGAGGGACCTTCTCGGAAGGTTTGATCCCCGCCGCTTCCGCCAAGTAGGAGATGAAGGCGTCCTCCATAGACGCGCTTCCTCGCTTGCGCACCAACTCTGCGGGCGTTCCAATCGCCAATACCTTCCCGGCGTGCATTAATGAAATGCGGTCGCAGCGATCGGCCTCGTTCATGAAGTGCGTCGATAGGAAGATCGTGACGCCGTCGTCGCGTGATAAGTCGATCAGGGTGCGCCAGAACGCATCGCGGGCGACTGGGTCGACCCCCGAGGTTGGCTCGTCGAGGATGAGCATCGCCGGGCGGTGCAAAACGGCGACGGCGAGTTGCAGTCGCTGCTTTATCCCGAGCGGCAGGCTCTCCGGGTGAGCGTCGGCAACCTCGGTGAGTTCATAGCGCTGCAATAGCTCCTTGATGCGGTCCTCAATTTCGCCGGCCGGGAGATGGTAGAGATGGGCGTGCAGTTCGAGGTTCTGCCGAATCGTCAATTCGTTGTAGAGCGAAAAGGCTTGCGACATGTAACCGACATTGCGGCGGGCCTCCATGTCGTCCGATCCCATCGGAGTGCCGAACAATTTCGCTGTGCCGCTGGTTGCCGGCAAAAGGCCAGTTAGCATTTTCATAGTGGTTGACTTGCCGCTGCCGTTCGATCCGAGGAACCCGAAGATCTCACCGCGACTGATGCGAAAACTCACGTGGTCTACGGCCGTGAAGTCGCCGAACTGACGCGTGAGCCCTTCTGCCTCGATAGCCGGAACGTCGCCGCCGGTGTCGGAACGTGGACGCACGACCACCTTTTGATGGTGCGCGCGCTTTTCTTCCGGAAGTAAGGCAATAAAGGCTTGCTCTAAGGTTTTCTCGCCGGCCTTTTCAAGGATTTGCCGGGTCGTCCCCGTGGCGATCACCTTGCCGTCATCCATTGCGACGAGCCAGTCAAAGCGCTCGGCCTCATCCATGTAAGCGGTCGCGACAACTACGCTCATTTGGGGCCGCCTGGCGCGGATCGTGTTAATCAGATCCCAGAACTGCCCGCGCGAGAGTGGGTCGACTCCCGTGGTGGGTTCGTCAAGGATGAGCAGGTCCGGATCGTGGATCAGCGCACAGCAGAGGCTGAGCTTCTGTTTCATGCCGCCCGACAGCTTGCCGGCCGGCCGGCTCCTGAATGAATCGAGCGCGGTCGCCTTCAGCAATTCGTCAATGTGGCTCTGGCGCTCAGATTCCGACTGACCGAATAATCGTCCATGAAAATCGATGTTCTCGAAGACGCTCAGCGTGGGATAAAGGTTTCGGCCAAGCCCCTGCGGCATGTAGGCGATGCGGGCAATATGTGTGGTGCGGTGTGTTTCATCTCTCATATCGCCGTCGAAAACCGTGACACGGCCCTCCTGAATGATCCGGACGCCGCCGATCAATGCCAGCAAGGTCGATTTGCCGACACCATCCGGTCCTATGACTCCGATCATTCGGCGGGCAGGGATCTCGAGGGTGACATTGTCAAGCGCAACGGATTTCCCATAGCGATGGGACACGCCCTCGACCTTGGCGACGACGCTGTCGGTCATTGAGGAAGCTTTACCGCGAGAGTGTCAGGCCAGGTTACGTTGGGGCCAACCCGCACGAAGCCAAGGCCGCGCAAACCCGTTTTCACTTCGGTGTGGTACTTTTCCAGCAGCTTTGGATCGATCTGAAGCTTGATGCGGAACATCAGCTTCTCACGCTCCTCGGCCGTCTCAACGCTTTTCGGAGTGAACTGAGCATCACTCGCGACGAAACTCACCGATGCCGGAATCACATACTGTGGGACCGGATCGATAATGATGCGCGCCTCATCGCCAAGAAGGAGGCGCCCGGCTTGAGCGGCTGGCAGATAAATCGTCATGTAAACGTCGTTCAGATCGAGGATCGTCAGAACACGCTGACCTGCGGCAACCACCTCGCCGGCACGAGAGAGTCGGTATTGCACGCGTCCACTCCTGGGGGAGACGAGCACCAAGTCGACGAGGATAGATTGAAACTTTTCGACGTCGGCCTCGGCCGCTTTGATTGCGAATTCGGCCGATTCACGTTGAGCGGTGGCCGCGGCATAGCCCGCTTGAGCTGACTCCAGCTTGTTGCGGCGCTGATCGACAACCTGTTGGGATATGTTGCCGTGCTCGACGAGGGCTTGCGCGCGTTCAAAATCGGTCTTGGCAAATGTCAAATCACTGTTGTGCTGCGCGACGAGTGCAACAGCTTCAGCCTGAGCCTGTTTGGCACGCAAAACCTGGGCCTGTGCGGCTCGGAGCTGGGCTTCTGTTTCGGGCGATGAGATCGTGGCGACAACTTGCCCAGCTTTGACCTCGTCCCCTTCGTTCACTGTCAGCGTCGCGAGCCGGCCTGAATATTTGGCTGCAACATCAACTTGCGTCGCCTCAAGACGACCATTCGATTTCGCTATTCCTGCGGGCATCGTTCCGCCTCGCAGCCGATCGATTAATGTCTGAATCTGGGACTGCGCGTGCGCAGTCATACCCATGTGGTTGCTTCCATCGGTGCCCGCAAAGGCAACGATCACAGTCGCCGCGAGCGTGGCGCTGATCAAAAAGGCGGGCCGTGTCATTTCCAATCTCCACGGGTTTTTTGTGCAATCCGAGCATGCGTAAAGATGCGCCGGCTTAACTGGATCAAATTGCCTAGGGACGGACGCTTTTAAAAATTATAACACAGCCCTTAATGCGTAGCGTTTGCATGCACATGCAAATGCCCTGGACTGCCCGAGGCCCAGTGTATTTGGCTTAACCGACGGCATTTGTCGTGTGCGTCGAGAGGCAACCAGTTACCGTCTGGCCTCGACCGCCTTGTTGGTGTCATCACGAACTTGCTTCGATTCAGTGAGCCAGATGTCCGCTTTTGGCCCTTAGCAGACATGGCAATTGAGTGCGGTGCCACTTTGCTTCAAAGGCTTGGTTCGTGCACCCGATGAAGACGATTACCTGAGAAGACGCCTATGCTTCTTGCGGGCAGCCTCAAGTCAAACGAAAGCCTGACTCAACTCGTTTCAGGTCTGATCGTCGTTTTGACCTTCACGTTGGCGGCAAGTGTGGCAACGGGCGGCGGTCAGCAAGGCGCCCGCTCCGCTTTGGTCGGAGCCATTGCGGCTAACCTCTCATGGGGCATCATAAATGCCGTAATGTATGTGATGGACAGCGCATTCGGCGGCTCGCGGCCGTGGCTGCAACATGGCAAGATCACCTTCGGTTGCGGCGTTCGCTGGCTTTTCGCTCTACACAGCCCCAGACTCCTTCGCACGACTATCGGTCTGTTTCCCGATAACTAAACCGATGATCAGCCCGAGCCCCAATTTCCATCCAGAATCAAGGACGGTTATTACGTATTGCTGTGACGGCGCCGGTTGAGGCCACGCGAAAGCAAGCGCAATCTCAATTAGCAAACACGCTCCAACAATCGCCAAAAGCAACAAAACGATCTGCTTGAACAAAGCGCTTACCTTGACGTGCCTTTCCTCAAGGCCACCGGCTCCGTCGGAGTCAATGAAGGTAACGATGCTGTCCTGTCTGGGTGATCTAAGAACTGCGCTTCCGACTAATCCAGTGTTTGATGTCGTACTCGATAGTGCGGTGAGCATAGGCATGCCCGCCTCCCAATATGTCGCCACGACAGTTTGGCACAAATAGGGGGCTTAAAGCACGGCCGGCCCTAATCGTGACAGCAACGTCCCAGGACTGCGGCGTGGGCCGCGGCGCATCACTGATGCAGCGGGCGTTTCGCTCATACTCATTCTGTCCGACATCGATATGCCGGCCATGAGGGGTCTTTAACTCCTGCCTAAAGCAAAGGCCGCTCGACCCGATGTACCGGTCATCATGATCACCGCTTATGGCGATGCCGACACCAAGCGCAGGGCGTTGGAGGGTTGCGCCGAAGCACTTTTTTACCAAGCCCATCGATTTCGGGCACATCGTAGCGTAATCGATACACGCATTGCACGCGCCGCCTGATTTAACGCGGCAGACCATTAGCTGGAATGTCCGCTATTGGCTTATAGCCGACATGCGCCTTTGCACCGCACATGTCTGCTTTCGAGGGCAAAGCGGACATAGCCTATTGCAGTGCAAATGTCCGCTTATGACCCAAAGCCGACATCCACGCTCTTTTAGAATCGGCAAAGCCCACCTGATGACGTTCCAGCTCACGCCGATAGGTCCGCTCAATCCCCTCCGCCAGCTGCTGGTACCGGCTGTTCCGCACTAACTGTGCAGTGAAAAAGTTAGCCTGATTGAGCGGTGAAGGTCGACTCGTCACCACGATAGATGAATTCGGCTCCAGTGATTTGATTGCGTGTCTCAAGATAGCCCATCCATTTCCATAGGTGGGGTCGCTGTCGCCATGGTCATTACGCGCCTTCGGCTTGACGCTTTGCATCGAAAATTGTGCCGCAGACCGCGAAGACGCTCGGCCGGCGGGTGCGTTGTTTTGGTTTGCCCTTTCCAGCGCGTTCGCCACGCGAAGCCCCTGGCCGAAAGGTTGGGGCTTCTGCTTATTAGTTGCCCAGTTGGTAGTCTTGGCGCATTCTTAGTCGTCACGGAGACCGAAAACATGATGCCTTTACTTGCCAGCTCGAACGAAGAAGACCTACTTGCTCACGAAATATCGGACGAGGCACTGGAAGCTGCCGGAGGAAATGAAGTAGTGCAGAATTACACCCTCGCGGCCTGCACTGGCCTGTCAGTTTGTCCAGGATGACTCGACGATCAACACAAAAGAAATTGGAAACGACCGCGCCCCAAACGGGCGCGGTTTCCTTTGCCGTTTTTGGCCCTTCGCCCTTGGTCGCGGCAAGCAACCCAGGGGGACTAATGGTCCAGGGCGGAGCCCGCACCCTTGGCGCGCATTCATGACAAGGATGTGACACTTTACTGATAAGCGCGCGACTGACCCTCAAACCTCATTCAAAAATTGAAACTGTCTCGCCCGGCGCCCGTTTATCGATGAACACGTGAGATGCATCCATGCATGGTCCCGCGCCGCACAAGGAGCTTGAGATCAAGCTCGAACTCCCGCCGGGAGGCGTTGCCGAGCTCAAGAAAATTCCGCTGTTGCAGAGAATCAAGCCAGCACCCAGGCACCCGGTCGAAGTATCTGTCTATTTTGACACCGGCAGGCACAAGCTGCGCAAAAGCGGCGTGATGCTGCGGGTGCGGCGCATCGGCCGTCGTCATATTCAAACAATCAAGGCAAACGGGAACCTGGCACCGTTCGAGCGCGGCGAATGGGAAACCGAGATCGCCGGCAAAGAGCCTGATCTCGATCTCGCCAGGGGGACCGCACTCGAGCCGCTCCTGACCAAAAAGCTCCGCCGTCGGCTCAGGCCATTATTTGAAACCCGCGTGCAGCGCACGATCTATCCCGTTGTCGACGGTGTCCATGCGATCGAACTGACGGTGGACCAGGGCACGATCGACACGGGCTCGCGCACGCTTCCCTTGTGCGAGATCGAGCTCGAGCTCAAGCGCGGAAGTGCAGCGAAGCTGTTCGAGATTGCACGCGAGCTGACCTCGGCGCTTCCTGCGCGGCTTGCGGTGAAAAGCAAATCGGCACGCGGGTACGCGCTCATTGACGGGGAACAGGTTTCGCCCGTTAAGGCCGGCGCTGTCGATCTGCCGGCGGAAGCAAGCGCGCGCGACGTTTTCAGGATGATAGGGGTCGCCTGCCTGAAGCAGATCATCGACAACGAGCCGGCACTCATGAAGGGCGATCCCGAAGGCGTGCACCAAATGCGCGTGGGATTGCGCCGGCTTCGAGCGGCCATGTCGTTGTTTCGTATTCTGCTGCAGGATCGGCAGACGGCGGCAATCAAAAGCGAGCTCAAATGGTTGGCGGGAGAACTCGGCCCCGCGCGCGAGCTCGAGGTGCTCATGAACCGCGTTGTCGCTCCGGTGAGGAAACGGCACCGGCACTGGCGCGGCATGCCGTCGCTTTCGCGCGAGATCGCGGAACGGCGCGATGGGGCGCGGAAACGCGCGCAGTATGCAGTGGAGTCCGCACGTTTTCGCGCGCTCACGCTCGATGTCGGGGCATGGCTGCAGGCCGGCCAATGGACCAACCCGCAGGACGATCTCGTTCGCGACCGGGGCGATATTCCGATCGAGGACTTCGCTGCCGAGCAACTAGCGCGACGATGGCGCAAGATTCGCAAGAAAGGCAAAAAACTCGTTCGACTGGATGCGCGCCGCCGTCACAAGTTTCGTATCCAGGCCAAGAAACTGCGCTATGCGACGGAGTTCTTTTCCAGCCTGTACGTGAGCAAGCGGGCTGCGAAACGCCGCGAGCGATTTCTAACCGTCCTCGAGCGTCTGCAGGACGGGCTTGGTGATCTCAATGACATCGCCGTGCATGAAGAACGCATCTCGGCATTGGGCGTCCGTAAGCGACGCTCCAATAAGAACCGCGTCTTTGCAGCCGGCCTTTTGACTGGGCGCGAAGATGCGCGCATCGAACCCGCCATGACTGCGGCAATAAATGCATATGCCGATTTGGCCAAGGTGAGGCCGTTTTGGCGATGAGGTGCCACTCTAGATGTCTGCTTTTGACGCAAAGGGGACATGGAACTCCGTGGAGAGGGCGAATAGTATTTCTTTGTGCCGAACCGACGGCACGTTGCCAAAAAGCCGTCCACCGGCCAATCGTTTGATATCCGCATTCAACAGCTTGAAAGATTGAGCCAAGGCACGCGGGGGCAAACCGATCCACGAGTAGCGGCTTTGGCGTACCAGTTGTGGCGGTCAGGCAACCATCCGCAATTTTCCCGATACGAGCCGTGAGGTCGTACGTTCGGTGAGATAATAGATGCCGTTGATTGCCAGCGTCGCGGCCGGCTCTTTCGGATTTATTGACTTTGATCCAGAGCCCTCGACGGCCCCCAGTCTGGGTCACGCACTGCGACGGCGTAATTGTACAACGCTTCCGTTCACCGGCGCGTCGCCGGGTGACAGCGATTGCTCGCCGGCGACCCACGCATTAGCGGGGGTCCAATAATGTGTAGAACCGCAAACCGGACAACGAAGGGGAATTGACACGTTTGGCAGCGTCTCAAACGTGATCATATCGGTGTCGAGGCCGGTGTGAATCGGTTGATCGGTTCTCGGGCACTTTGTGAGAATTTCCGTCACGTCATTCCCCTATTAAAGCGAGTTTTGTCACATTGATATATGCAGCAAATTTGGGTAGGCAGTCCCCGGAAAATAACCTTCGTCTAATTGATCAATTTCAACCTGGAAATTGGTTCCCGGGCAACCAAAATCAGTCCCTGAGCATGGACCCATGGGCGACATCCCACCTCTATGAGCAATTGGCGGTCCAATTGATAACAAAGAAAGAGGGCTGCCACCGTGGGACCGGATCGGCAGCAAGCCGCGCTCCGCCTGATAGGTAACGGAAGCGCGGCCCTTGCGGCGACGGAAAGGGGGACCGCCGCAAAGCATTGGGGCAACACCGCGCAGTACGTCAGTGCGCGATGTTACCCCGTCGTGCAACGCCATCTACTCAAGCTGACCATGATCGAACATGCATGAACGATAAGCGTTTAGGTTCCAGGTCTGGAAGTCCCGGTAGCTGATCTTTGCCGCTTTGTCGTTGCATTCCTTAAGTGCCGTCGATCGCGGATCGGCTTCATTGCGACTCGACAACGGTTCTTGTGCATACGCTGTGTACCCCTGTCGTGACGAGTGCCCCTTACGATCTTTTGCAATCGCCGTTGCTACTCCGAAATAGAAACGAACCCAGCGTTACCAAAAGAGTCGCTCTCGCTACCTTCATATTCTAACTCCTGTGATTGAGGACGACCCCCCGTAGCAATCCAACGTTTCTGCCAGACAAAGGTTTTGTATCAATTTGATCTAGACAGGATTGTCGACGTGCACGTTCATCAATTTGTCAAAACAGTTCATCAAATTGCCTACATGACAAAACCAAGACAGCGTCTTCCGTGCACTCAACAGCAGCAAAAAACTTACGGCCGAAGAAGTTGCCTCTTTGAAAGACGTGGGGAACGAGACCGGTGCAGCGCTCGATCCCAGATGAGCACAAAGACCCGCTCATTGAGCTTGGCTATATTCGGGAAGTCGTGCGCCGCGATGATAAGGTTAGTGCTCTTACATTAGCGGATCGAGGACTTTGTCTCTCGGTAAGTAGCGGACACTCAAAGAGGAGACCTAACATAGGTTTGGTAGGAACACTCGCGGGTCCACGATCAGAAGCCAGATGCTGCCAGCCAATGATAATCCGCGATAAAATGGCGTAGTTCAAATCTTCGCCTTGGGAGTCAAAAGCAGACGAATCCAGCGTACGGTCGCGGACGGAGTTGCGGTAGCAGGCTGGTGGAGTTTCGCCCTTTTGAAAACATGCGCGATCCACACATTCAATACTGTCATAAGGCCGTCGACCC
>Ga0081540_1004866_pt1 | contig 10121 bp, 6 predicted proteins | sample TabmetS2T1R1_FD_71024 | JGI IMG/M metagenome (GOLD analysis project Ga0081540, IMG submission 71024) | Tabebuia heterophylla rhizosphere microbial communities from the University of Puerto Rico - S2T1R1 | ecosystem: Host-associated > Plants > Roots > Rhizosphere ... | reverse complement strand
GACCGAGAGATATTTGGCGAGGCCGAGGCTCGAATCGTCCATGAACAGGTTGGAGAAGTCGATCGCCACGTCGTGGTTGCCGGCGTTCATGTGCGCGAGGTAGGGCGCGGTGTCGGACTGCTTGTGCTCGACCTCGACGCCGATCTGGCGCCACTGGTCGACGAGCCAGATCGCCACCGGCTCGTAGGGCATCGGGACGTTGCGGTTCTTCAGACTGAACGAGAATCCGTCCGGCACGCCCGCCTCCTTCAAGAGGCGCCGGGCCTCGGCTCGCGACTTGGCGATGTCGTGCGAGTAGCCGGCGAGCTTCTCGAGCTCAGCCGGCGGCGTCGCGTAGGGTGTGCCGGGCACCTGCACGCCGCCGACGCTCTTCACGATGGCGATCTTCGAGAGCGCCTGCGAGCCCTGGTAGCGATCGAGGGCCAGGGTCAGCGCGCGCCGCGCCCGCTTGTCGTCCCACGGCTTCTTCTCGTGGTTCATGCCCACCAGCAAGACGCAGTCCCACGGGCTCTCCTGCACCGTCGCCTTCGGGCCGAGCGCTTGCACGATGCTGTCGCGCTCGGCGGGCGTGAAGCCCCTGAACTGTGCGTGCGCGCGCTCGGCGCGAACCGCCGCCACCTGGGCGTTGGGATCCTTGACGACGAGCGCCCGATAGCTGTCGAGGTACGGCTTGCCCTTGTCCCAGTAGTTCGGGTTCTTCTTGCCGGCCCAGTAGGCGCCCTTCACGTGCTCCACGAAGACGAAGGCGCCGCTGCCCATCACGTGGGTCTCGTACCAGTGCATGTCCTTGGCGAGGATGTCCGCCTTGTAGATCCAGTTGAACGGCGAAGCGAGCGCGGTCATCAGCGAGGCGGACGGCCATTTGAGCCGGAACACGATCGTCGTCGGATCGGGCGCCTCGACGGCCTCGATGGCGGTGTACTGACCCTTCCGGTACGAGATCACGTCGGCCGGAGGGCTCACGATCTTGTCGTACGACGCCTTCACGTCTTTCGACGTGAGATCGCTGCCGTCGTGGAACTTCACGCCGCGCCGGATCTTGAACGTGTACGTCCGGCCGTCCTTCGCGATCGTCCAGGATTCGGCGAGATCGCCGATGACCTTGGTCCCCGTCTTGTCGGTGGGATCGACGCGGAGCAGCGTGTTGTAGTGCGGGCCCACGGGATGGAGCATGCCGAACGTTTCTTCCCGGTGGCCGTCGAAGCTCGGGGGCTCGGCCGCGCCCACGAAGACGAGCTCGCCTCCGGAGCGCGGCTTGTCCTGGGCCGGCGCGGGGCCGGCCGTGGCGAGGACGGCGGCCACGGCGAAGGAGGTGAGGATCATCAGTGATCGTCTGGCGCGCTGCCTCATGGGCACCTCCGAGAGAGGGAAAAGGTGCCGCGTACCATATCACACGCGCGGACCCCGGGCGCCTGGGCGAGCAGGGAATGGTCGATTTGATCGGAGTGAGCGGCTACTACAACCTGGTGTCCATGGTCCTGAACGTGGCGGAGATCCCGCTACCTGCCGGCGCCACCTTGCCGTGGTGAGGGCCAGGGGGGACGGCTGCAATGAAGGTCGGGGACGCTACAACGTTATCCTGCCGCCGGACACCAGGTGAGCGATGTCGTGATCGAATCTCTCGCGTACCTGTGCCTTGAGGCGTGTGACAAACGCGCTCACCGCGTCCGCGATCTCTCCGAGCCTGGAGCGTCATCTCTTCGCGGATTCCCGCGCCCGCTTCAACGTGACGATCTTCTCGATAGTGTCGAGGTCGCGCGCCACCGAGTCGATGCGCCGCAGGTTCTGTACTCGCGCTAGGAACGGTCGCGCGAGCTCGAACTGCTGTGCGTCGAAGTAGAGATAGCCGATCTCATAGTCGGCCCACCAGTTGTTGGGCTCGAGCGCCTTGGCCTTCTCGAGGAAGATCAGAGCCTCTGGTCTCCGCTTCAAGCACGCCAGGGCATGGCCGACATACACGTGGAACTCATAGTCTGTGCGTCGACCGATGAATGGCTCGAGAATCCTGTACATCTCCGAGCAGTGGCCGGCCATGCCAAGCCCCAGGGCGATTACCTCCGGCCAGTAGTCGTCCGCGGGATACAGGCGGGCGTACTCCACCGTGGCGTTCGTGCCGTCCGGGACATTGTTCCGCAGCGCGTAACCCTTGATGAGCATCTTCCAGCCTTCCGCCGATGTCGGATTGCGCTCGAGAATGGCCTGCCCCTGTCTGACGTCGTCGAGGGAGATCCGGGCGATCCAGGGGAGGCGGAAGAAGCCGGGGCGGACGTCGAGGAGGACCGGCTCCCCCACCCACAGAGGCGGGTCAGCGGGGGACAGAAGGACGCGCTCGACCCGGGTGGGGTCTTCGACCGACCGGAGGGCGATCCACCTGAATGGAAGGCGGCCGAAGTCGAGGCTATCGCCGGCGATTTCGACCACGTCAGCCTCGCGGGGCTCGGCGGCGGTGTGATCGAGAGCAGCGTTGGCGAAGAGCACAAGGCCATAGAGGACGAAGAGCCTTATGTAGACGCCGCTGATCTGCTCCGCGATCCTGATCATCGTGCTGGCTGGGTCGTCTCGGCGAACCTCGCGCATAAGGTGGTTGACCAGCATGACCACGCTGAGAAACGCGAGCGCTGCGCTGACGTACGGTATGAGAAGAAACAGGAAGCGGCTAGGAACTCGAAACATGGCCTGAGCGGAGAGGGCCAGGAGACACGCCGCCAGCGCGAAGCTATGCTTCACGACTCCTCGGACTAGAGGTCCAGGGCGCAGGTAGGTCCACCGCGGCATCATCGGATCGCCAAGGGCAGTCCTCGGGTTCGCATGGCCTCTGGAACCGACGGCAGGCCGATAATGCCGCCCGTGTAGCGTGCGAGAAGCTGGGGCACGCACGCTTCGTACTCTCGAGTGGCCCCGAGTTCCTGGTACGCCGAGCAGAGGAGCAAGTAGAGATTCGCGTCCGCGTGGGTCATGCGGATGGCCCGCGTCAGCACTGCGACGACCTCTCGATAACGTCGTTGCTTCTGATAGATCCCCGCAAGGTGCAGATAGTATGAGGAGTCGTAGGGAGCGAGCGCGATGGTTGCTTCGTATTCCTTCGCCGACTCGTCGTATTTGCGCTGCTGGAGCAATGTCCAGGCCAGAGAATAGTGCGCCCTGAAAGTGTCCGCGCCGGCTGCGTGAGCCTCCCGGAGATAGCGCTCGGCCACCGCATAGTCACCGAGGAGCATGTGAGCCTCGCCGAGTCGCTGGGTCGCGGAGGCGTCGTCTGTGTTGAGGGCGCGGATCGTCTTGGCGACGGTCAACGCTTCGTAATAGTCGCCGGCTCGACCGAGCAGCAAATCGAGCAATGGCTCCGCATAGAACACTTCGTTGGGGGCAGCAGCGAGGGCTCGGGCACGCATGAGCCGTTCGTTCAAGACGTCACCGCGCTCTTCGTAGATGTTTGCCGTGGCATGGAGTGCTCCAGCGTGGTGAGGATTGACTTCGATGGCGTGGCGTAAAGCCGTCAGTGATGCATGTGGCTTGTCCTGACGGCGATAGACCATTCCGATGGTGAACCAGCAGTCGTCCGGATGATCATTGGCGGCGATCGCTTTCTGGGCGTAACGGATGGCGTTGGCCGCCTGCGCGTGGTCGAAGATGCGGAGGTAGCGATGGTAGTGCGCGAGCAGGCAGAAGGGCTGCTTGCCCGCGGGGCGCCAGGCCAGTTCTCCCGTCGTCTCGAGCACGGTGAGAAAGGTGCTGATGCGCGTCTCGGTCCTCGGATGACGGAGCGCCCGATTGAGGGCCTGAATCGCCTCACCGTATTTCCCGCGCCTGGTCTCGACGACTGAAATCAGCAAGAGAGCATCGTACTGGTCCGTCTCCACGGCAAGGACTCGCTCGTAGATCTTTCCAGCCGCGTCGAGATCGTTGCGGGTGAAAGCAGCCTCACCTTCGGTCAGCAGCGCCTGGACATCGGGTGGTTTCGCGCCGGACCGCTTGGCGGGAGTCGGGGCCGGCTGGAGGCCCAGCAGTGGCTCATATCCGGTCGCGTAGTGCGCCCGATAGGCGCGCGCTGCGCCGACGTAGTCACCCACTGTGTAACGGAGCAGACCCTCGGTCCCCTCCGGGGACGCGTGGAAGAATCGCTCGTCCATGCCCGCCACATAGTGGCGGACGAGCAGGCCGAGAGTGAGCACCGCGAGAGCGATAGCGAGCCGCGATCTCCAGCCGAGCTCCGCGATCAAATGCAGCCTCCTGGGCAAGCCATTGGCCGTGCGGGGACTCCTGGTGCGACGCTCACGAGACCTGAGTCACGCTCTCCGTGGTCCTGCCGAGCGCACACGGCGGCTGGCGACCTCGCATCCCCGAGCGCTGCAGGGAGAAGGTTGGCACTTGATCTCGTGTGAAGACCTCTCGACGAAATCTCTGGCCGAAGATTCGGAGGGAGTCGGATTTCGTGCGACCATTTCATGCTAGCAGCCGGGCATGGCGGCAGCCGCACTTATTCGGAGGATCGTCGGTGACGCTCAAGATGAGGCAGGGTAAAGCCAAGAGAAGGTCCCTCCCTGTAGATCGATTGATGCTCCGCGCGGGCACTGTGGGCCGACGTGAGGGTCTTGACGGATGTTTGACTTCGAGGAGCTTCCCGGTCTTCCGCCGTATGGAGAGTTGACGAAGGCATTCCCCAGCACTTGGGCTCGAACTGGCCGGGAGGGATACGTTGTTGAGATTCGCCCGAACAAGGAGGCAACTTGGATCGGGAATTTCAGGCCGGGATTGTCTGGCTTCTCCGGGACATATCGACATCCGAACGGCTGCGATGTGTTGGTAGTGTCCGGGGGTCAGGGATACGTGGTGGATCCCGAAATGCAGACGTTGCGCGGTGAGATTGGGGGCGCAATCCAGAGAGTATGGGTCCTGGGAGGTGGCGCATCGATGCTCCTGCAACATCTGGGGCTCTTCTTCGAACTTCTCGGTCCACGTGGAACGGTGTGGCACACGCGTCGGTTGTCGTGGGACGGTTTCGAGGACGTCAGGCTGAGCGGGGATCGGCTGACTGGGCGGGGATGGGACGCAGTAGGGGGGCAGTGGTGCGAGTTCGAGGTCGACCTTCGTACCGGTGCGTCACGAGGTGGTGGGTACAACGGGCCGGATGGTACTGAGCACCGGACACTCGCTCAGGGATAGGGGAGATCGCTCATGCCCTCGCCGTGCTTCCCCGATCTACCCAAGGACCGCATGACCGACGCGCAGAAGCGAGTGTTCGACGCTATCGCGGGCCGGCCCCGCGGCGCCGTGCGCGGCCCCTTCGGCGTGTTCCTGCGCTGCCCGAGCTCGCCGATCGCGTCCTGAACGTGGCGGAGATCCCGCTGATCGCCGGCATCGGCTCGCCGTGGTGAGCACCCGGACTACGTTGAGCCGGAGGTAGTCGCCGATCGGGCTCACCGCTGCATCCTGTCGCACACACTCCGCGTCTCCGTCGTGATACGTCTTGACGCATGGTCGTGCCCACCGCACAGTCGCGCGACATTCTGCGACCGCGCGGAGGGTACATGCGGTGTATCGATCTTCGAACGCTCTGTCGCATCAGCATTCCCATCCTGGTGTCGCTCGTCTTGGTGGGTTGGCTGGCAGGACCGCCGACTTCCGCGCGCGCGCAGGGCATCTCCTATCTCTACGATGCCGCGGGACGGCTGATCGCCGTCGTCGCCCCTGGGACCGGCACGGCTGTCTACGCCTACGATGCTGTAGGCAATCTCTTGTCCATCACCCGCTACGCCGCCACGGCTGTCCTGATCGCCGATTTCAGTCCGGGGCAGGGTCCCGTCGGCACCACGGTCACCATCTCGGGCGTAGGCTTTAGCGCTACGCCGAGTCAGAACACGGTGCGCTTCAACGGGACGCAGGCCACGGTGAGTGCAGCGAGCGGCACGCAACTCACCGTCCCGGTCCCCGCCGGTGCGACCACCGGCCCCATCACTGTCATCACCGCGAGCGGGTCGTCCACGAGCAGCCCTTCCTTCACGGTCACGGGGAACAGCGGGACGCCCACGATCTCGGGCTTCACTCCGGCCATCGGCACGGCCGAGACGCCGGTCACGGTGAATGGGACGAACTTCGAAATGCGCCCGACGGACAATCGGCTCCGCTTCAACCTGATGCAAGCGCCGATCGCCACGGCGACCTCGAGCGTGCTGTCGGCGACGGTGCCGGGCGGCGGGACGTCCGGGCGGCTCACAGTGTCCACGCCGACCGGGCAGGCGCAGAGCAGCGACGACTTCTTCATTCCGCCGCCCGGCTACACCACGGGGCAGGTCGTCTTCACGGGCCGCGTTGCGCTTGGCGGGGCCACGCTGACGCCGAGCTTCGCGACAGCGGCGAAGATCGCCCTGGTCGTCTTCGACGGCTCGGCCGGTCAGCAGGTGAGCCTCGGCATCGGAGGCGGCATCACGAGTGTTACGACGACGATCTACAACCCCGCCGGCAGCGTGGTCACGTTGGGCGGCACGGACTTCAACGGCGGATCGCTCCACGTGGCGTCGCTCCCGGCGACCGGGACGTACACGATCCTGGTCGCCCCTGCCGGGACCCTCACGGGTAGTGCGCCGCTGACGCTGTCCCAGGATCTCGCATTAGGTGTCATCCAGACCAACGGCGCGCCAGTAAACGTGAACATCGCGCGTCAGGGGCAGCGGGCGCGGCTGACCTTCAACGGGAGCACGGGCCAGCGTCTGACCATCGGCACGGTGAACGCCACGCGCTCGGCCACCTACTCGGTCCTGAACCCGGATGGCAGCTCGCTCGTCTCCCAGCCGCTCGCCAGCGGCGCCCTGACGGTGCCGCCGCTGCCCGCGACGGGCGCGTATACGATTCTCATCGAGCCAGACCATGGCATTCCGATGAGCGTGACGCTGGCGCTGTCGTCGGAGATCGCCGGTAGCATCGTCATCGGTGGCGCCACCGTTCCGGTCGCCATCGGAGAGTCCTGGCAGCGCGCGCGGCTCACCTTCGATGCCACCGCGGGCCAGCGGCTCGACCTGGGGGTGACGGGCAGCACCTTGCCGAACTGGCGGACGACGTTTCTGGCGCCCGACGGCGGCACGGTCGTGAGCCAGAGCGGCGGGAATGGCACGGCGGCGATCCACACGCCGCCGCTGACACAGACGGGCACGTATACGCTCCTGCTCGAGCCGACCGATCCCTCGACCGGTACCCTCTCCTACACTCTCTCTGCTGAGGTGAGTGGCACCATCACCCCGGGCGTGGCCGGGCCGGTGAGTATCACGAGGGCCGGGCAACGGGCACGCCTGACCTTCCCAGGCATGGCGACCCAGCGGGTGAGCCTGAGCGCCACGGGCGTCACCACGCCGGGCGCGGCCGTGTCGCTGCTGCGTGCGGACGGCTCCTTCCTCGCCACGTTCTTCTCGGTCGGCGCCAATCAAACGGGGTTCGGTGGCCCGCTAGCCTTGCCGGCCTCGGAGACCTACGCAATCCTGGTCGATCCCTCGTCGCCCGGGGACCTCACGCTGACGCTCTACGACGTACCGCCGGACATCACGGGCTCGCTCACCATCGACGCGAGCCCGCAGACGATTACCTTCGTCGCCCCTGGCCAGCAGGCTCTCCTGACCCTGGCGGGCACGGCGGGACAGAGCGTGACGATCCGCGGGAGCAACAGCTCCGTCGGGTGCTTCAGTACCATTGCCCTGACCTTTGCTGGGGGCGGGACCTCGTGGGCGCCGGTGTGCGGCGCCTCGTTCACGCTCGGGCCCACCACTTTCGGGGCGACGGCGACCTATACGCTCCTGCTCGATCCTGACAAGGCCAGCATCGGCGGCCTCGACATCCAGGTGACCTACCCATGAGACTTCATCGCGCGGTTTCCTACGGCCTTCTCCTGTCGATGACGCTCCTGCCGGACGCTTCGGGCAGGTCCAGTGCGGAGCCGCCGTTGCCTGTCGTGCCTGGGCAGTCGCGGACCCTCCTATCCGATGGACGCTGGCTCCTCGTCGGCGGGCAGGGCCAACAGGGGCCGCTCGCGACCGCCGTCATCTTCGATTCCCAGACCGGTAGTCTGGCGCCGATCACGCAGCCCTTGCTCCAGGGGCGCTCCTGGCACACTGCCACCGTGCTCGCCGACGGCAGGGTGCTCATCGCGGGCGGCGTCGGCTCGGGCGGGCAGGTGTCTGCCGTCCTCGAGATCTTCGATCCGACCGCGCAGACCTTCCACGTGGCGCCAGCGACTGGCCTGGTGCCGCGGGCCGAACAGACCGCCACGCTCCTCACCGACGGGCGCGTGCTCTTCGCGGGCGGCCTCTCCGCGCAGGGCCAGGTGCTGGGCGACGCCCAGCTGTTCAACCCGGTCACCTCCGCCGTCGAGGCCGTCCAGCCCCTCTCGACCCCTCGGCGCGGGGCCACGGCGACCCTCCTGGCTGATGGGCGCGTGCTGCTCTGGGGCGGGGCCGATGCCACCGGCGCTGCCCTGACCGTGGGGGACGTGTTCGATCCAGCGCAGGGTAGTTTCGCCAAAGTGCCTGCACGGCCCACGGCACCGGATCCGAGCGACAGCCCCCAGCTCGCGACCTCGCTGCCGCTGGTCGGCACCGTAGGCGTGCCGACGGACAGCCTGCTCGCGCTCCGCTTCTCCAAACCACTTCGCCTGGACCCGACGATAGCTGGGACGGTGACACTGAGCGGGCCCGCGGGCCCAGAGGCCGCCATGGTGGTGGCCACCGAGGGTGGCATGCTTGTCTTCGTTACCCCGCGGTCGCCGCTGGCGCAGGGCGCGACCTACACGCTGACGGTGAACGGTGCCGTGGATGCCACGGGACTCCCTGTGCCCTTCACGAGCGTGTCTTTCCAGACGGCGAGCCCGCCGACTGCGATGGGCGCAGAGGTGCGCGTCGTGTCTGCTCCCGCACCAACGACGACCCACTTCCATCCGGCGAGCGCGCTTTGGCCGGGGACACCCGGGGAGACCGACGAGGAATGGCGCGGGGATCTCTGCGGCGGCAAGCCGTGCTCCCGCTGGCAGCGTCTGCCACCGCTCAAGGCGCCGCGCGGAGTCACCGCGCTCACTGGACAGATGCTGCGGCTGAACGGCGAGCCCCTAGCGCAGGCCACGCTCAAGATCGGCACCCAAAGCGCCCGGACCGACTCGACGGGACGTTTCCTGCTGACGGGCATCGCCAGTGGGGACCAGGTGCTGATCATGGACGGTTCGACAGCGAATCGGCCAGGCCGGAGCTACGGGATCTTCGAGTATTACGTCGACATCGAGGACGGGGAGACAACGGTCCTTCCCTTTACGATCTGGATGCCGCTGCTCGACACCAGAAACGCCACGTTGATCCCTGTCCCCACGCCGGCGCCGATGGTGGCGACGACGCCGAAGATTCCGGGCCTCGAGGTGCGCATCCCCGGCAATGTCGTCCTACAGACCTCCGGCGGGCCGCTCACCTCGATGCCGCTCACGCGCATTCCGGTGGACCGGCCGCCTTTCCCGCTGCCTCCGGGAGCGACGTTTTCCTTCACGCCGCAGGCCCACGGCGCGCTGGTCCAGCGGCCGGACGGGACGCCGAATCCGACCGGCGTCCGCTTCCTCCTTCCCAACGTCGACGGCCTGCCGCCGGGCACGCGCGTGCCACTGCAGAGCTACGAGCCGACTCGGAAGTGGTACGTCTACGGCCACGGGTTGGTGAGTGCGGACGGTGCGCAGATCGTGCCCGACGCGGGCGTGGAGTTCCACCGCGTCACCTGCTACTTCACGCTGGGCAATCCCAGCAACTTCAATTTCGCGGCGGCTGTCCTCGGCGGTTTGCGGGTTGGCGAGCCCGTCGACGCTGCCACCGGCATCTTCGTCATGGAGAAGACCGATCTGGTCTTGCCCGATGTCATCCCCATCGTGATCAAGCGGGAGTATCGGCAAAACGATGCCGTCCGTCGCAACGGCGAGTACGGCACCGCCCAGAGCTTCTTCTACCAGATGATGCTGGCGGGCGACCACACGACCTACGCGTTCGCCGAGTTGGTGCTGGGCAATGGGTCCAAGGTGTACTACCAGCGCACGTCGCCCGGCACCGACAAGGAATCGGCGGTGCTGGCACATACCGGCACCGCGCAGAATCCCGCCTCGCCCACCGGTTTCT
>Ga0081540_1004865_pt1 | contig 10123 bp, 10 predicted proteins | sample TabmetS2T1R1_FD_71024 | JGI IMG/M metagenome (GOLD analysis project Ga0081540, IMG submission 71024) | Tabebuia heterophylla rhizosphere microbial communities from the University of Puerto Rico - S2T1R1 | ecosystem: Host-associated > Plants > Roots > Rhizosphere ... | reverse complement strand
CCGATCGTCGTAGGCCTGCTTCTTGGACCGGTCCGCAAGCTTGACCTTCTCCCGCGGGGCCTTGCCGTAGGGGATCTGCTTCAGGATGTGGTGAATGACGTTGAGCCGCGCCCGCTTCTTGTCGTCCGAGTCGACGATGAACCAGGGACACTGCTTGCTGTCGGTCGCCTTGAACATCTCGTCGCGGGCTCGCGAGTACTCGTACCACTTCGTCCGCGACGGGAGGTCGGTCTTGCTCAGCTTCCACTGGCGGAGGGGATCCTCGATCCGGGCCTGGAACCGCCGGGCCTGCTCCCCGTTGCTCACCTCCAGCCAGTACTTGAGGAGGATGATCCCGGATTCCAGCAATGCCCGCTCGAACCCGGGGACCACCTCGAGGAAGCGGTCCCGCTGCTCGGGCGTGCAGAAGCCGAGCACGTACTCGACGCCGGCCCGGTTGTACCAGCTGCGATCGAAGATGATGATCTCCCCCGCGGCCGGCAGGTGCGCCATGTACCGCTGGATGAACATCTGCGACTTCTGGCGGTCGGACGGCGCCGGGAGCGCCACCACCCGGAAGACCCGCGGGCTCACCCGCTCGGTGATGGCCTTGATGGTGCCGCCCTTCCCTGCTCCGTCGCGGCCCTCGAAGAGGATCACGACCTTGAGGCCCTTGTACTTCACCCACTCCTGGAGCCTGCACAGCTCGGCCTGAAGCTTGAGCAGCTCCTTCTGGTACCTCTTTCCCTTCAGCTTCTCGGCTGCGTCGTTCCGGGGAGCGGATTTCGCCATGGGGCCATCCTAGGTCGAAGGTGCCATCGCAGGGCGTCAGAACGCCTCGCCGGCACCGAAGTAGAAGCCCACGGTCTTGTCGGCCACCGTCAGGTCGAGGGTGATGTTGGTGCGTGACTGCCGGTTCTGCATGATGCGCAGCCCGACACCGCCCGCGACGCGCGGATGCTCGAAGAGCGACTCGCCCGCCTCGCTGTAGCCAGGAACGCTCACCGGGGGCCGGGTGAAGGTGGACAGATTGGCGAACACGACGCCGCCGAGCAGCCCGTTGCCGGTGATCCGGAACCGCCACTCGGCCTCGGCGTAGACCTCGGCCGTCCCCCGGAATCGGCCCTGCACCCAGCCGCGCCCGGTGCGGTTCTTCGCGTCCCAGCCAATGGAAGGGAGCGCCAGGTAGGGCAAGGCGCCGGTCACCTGCCCCTGCACGATGACCCAGAAGGCCAGGACGTTTCTCGGCACCGATGGCGACAGTCCGAGGTACGTCCGGAACTCGGCCGACACGAACGAGCTGTCCTTGCTGCTCCCGAACCAGGTGGGGTTCCACTGGTACGAGAGGCTCGCGTACACGCCGCGGTAAGCGTTGATGGTGGAGTCGCGCGTGTCGTAGAGGAAGTTCAGGCTCAGCCCGCTGGTGTTGTAGGCCTTGGTCCCGAAGCCCTCCAGGCTGCTGTACGCGTAGTGGCTGGTGACCACCGGCGGGCTCGCGGACAGGTCCAGCCGCTGGTCCACGATGCCGTAGTACCGGTCGAAGGAGATGCCCGGCCCGATGTAGAGCGCGTTCCAGACGTTGCGGAGCGCGTTCTGCCGGAAGCGCAGCAGGTTCATGTCCATGTGCTGCGCGCCCTCGACCGGGGCGGTGTTGCCGATGCCGTTGATGGTGAAGCCCTGGCTGACCGGGCTGTGGCCGCTCCCCAGCCCGAAGGTGTCCTGGTTGAAGATCATGAATCGCCAGTCACCCTGGAACTCCCAGGTGTTGTGGTCGGTCATGATGGTGCTGCTGACCTGGGTGATGAACTGGTTCTTCGTCGTGTAGAGCACCATCGCCTGCATGCTGGAGATGGTGGTGGCGTCCGGATCCCCGAGGTACATCCCGAAGATCCCGACGCCTCCGAAGAGGAACCCGACGGTGGGGTTGTAGGCAAAGGCCGGGAGCACCGCGAGCAGCGGCTCGTAGGCCTTGGGCCGGGCGTGCTGCTTCTCCGTCAGGCCAACCGCGATGAACAGATCGGTCTCGTCCCGGTAGGGCTCACAGCGTCCGGCGGTGCAGACGGACCCGTTTCCGAACCGGGCGCGGCACTGCTTGCTGTCCTCGCAGGGGGTCGACTCCTCCTCGGCGGCGGCCACCGGGGTGGCGAGGAGCAACGCCGTCGCCAGGCCGACCTCCCGGATGCCCTCGAGGCGCCGCATGCGTCACCGTCCGGGGGCGCCGGGGGAACGGGGGCGACCCGTCCCTGAGCGGCCCGCAAACCCCTCAGTACTGCAAGCGCATCTGCGGAGAATGGTTGGACCTTGGTCTCATTGTAGGGGGGTGGCGCCGCTGAGACCCTCCTGCCCGGGAGAGGAGGACTCCAGACAATGTCCCGGTTCGGGAAGGACCTAGCACCGCCCATCCTTGCGCTCGGCCTGCTTCTCGCCGCCTGTCACCCCACCGGTGTCGAGAGCATCACCGATCTCGACACGGTGGCGACCACGCGCGATCCGAATTTCAACTTCGCCGCGGCCACCACCTACAAGCTTCCGGCCACGATCCCGCTGATCACCAGCGACGACGATCCGACCGTCCGGCCTCCCGATGTGCTTCCCGCGGATCTGACGCAGCTGATCGTCAGCACGATCGACACCGAGATGACCGCCCAGGGCTACGTCAAGGTCAGCCTCGCGGATGGAGGCTCCTCGGCCGTTCCGGATCTCGTTGTGACCGCATCGGCGCTCAAGGTCACCAACATCAGCTACTACTACCAGTACTGGTGCGGCTACTGGGGCTACTACTACAACCCCTGCTATCCGTATTACCCGCCGGTGGCGGTGAGCTCGTACGTGGTGGGCTCGCTGATCATCGACCTGACGCCCTTCCCGCCTGACACCAGCGGGAACCGTACGCCCGGAGTCTGGACCGCGCTCATCCGGGGAATCCAGAGCGGCGTCCCCAGCACCGATCGCGCCCGGATCGTCAACGGCATCTCGCAGGCGTTCAGCCAGTCCTCGGATTACCTCGGGAAATGATGCGATGAGAACCCACCGAACGCTGGTTTCCCTCTGCGCGCTCGCCGTCCTCCTCGTCGCCCCCGCGGCACGGGCCGACATCCCGCCGACGCTGGTCGGTGTCTCGTACCAGTTCTCGATCCCCATCGGGGAAACCGCCAGCTACACCCCCCCGGTCAGCTGGCGCGGCGTGGGGCTCGACGTCGCCACGTTCATCCGGAGAGACCTCGCCGTCGGTCTGGCCTTCGGGTGGAACGTGTTCTTCGACAACACGACCTCGACCATCCAGTTCAACAACACCCGGATCACCGGCAATCAGGATCGGGCGCTCAACGTCTGGCCCACGCTGGCGAACGTGCGGTGGTTCCCGAAGATCTCCTCCAACCGCGACATCCAGCCGTACATCGGGGCCAACATCGGCGGCTACATCATCGAGCGGTACCTGGCGATCGGCCTCACCGCAGTCCAGGAGACGCACTACCACTTCGGCCTCGCGCCGGAGATCGGGGTCTTCTTCCAGAACCCGGTCGGCGCGATCTTCCTCAACGCTCGCTACAACATGGCCTTCGCCGCGGGCGGAGTCCCGTTCCAGCAATTCCTCAGCATCAGCCTCGGCTACGCCTGGGAGAGATGACATGCGCAACCTGAATCGATGGATCACCCTCGGAGCGTGCAGCCTCGGGCTCGCCGCACTGGCCCAGGCGCCCGCTCCGGCACCCGCCGCTCCTGCCGCTCCCGCCAACCCCGCCCCTGCGCCGACGCAGGACGCGGCGGCGTCACTGCTCAAGGTCTACGTCTTTCCTGCCAACAACCAGACTCCGGACCAGCAGGCCAAGGACAGCAACGACTGCTACGCCTGGGCGAAGCAGCAGACCGGTGTCGACCCGACCAACCCCACCGTTCCCCAGAAGGCCGACACCAGCCAGGCCGGCAAGGGCGGTGCGGTCAAGGGCGCGGCGAAGGGTGCGGCCGCCGGTGCCGCCATCGGCGCGATCGCCGGCGACACCGGCAAGGGCGCGGCGATCGGCGCAACGGCCGGCGGGATGGGCGGCGTCGCCGGAAAGAAGCAGGCCAAGCAGCAGGCCGCACAGCAGGCCCAGCAGCAGCAGCAGGCCGCCGTGAACCAGCAGATCGATTCCTTCAAGAAGGCCTACACCGCGTGCATGGAAGGAAAGAAGTACACGGTGAAGTGAGCCCCGGTAAGGTTCGGCTCCGGCTCACGGGAGGCGGTTCATGAATCGACGAGGTGTTCTTCGCTTGGCCGCGGTGGGTTGTCTGCTCGCGGTCTCCGCACCGCGGGCCGAGGATCAGCCCAAGAAGATCGACATCAGGAACCTGGACTGCGAGCAGTTCCTCGCGCTCCCGGACACCGTCCGTCCGATGGTCGTGGCCTGGGTCCACGGGTTCACCCGCGCCGGCGGGGGGAACTGGGTCTTCCAGGCCGGCGAAGGGAAGGCCTTCGTCGCCGCGGTCGAGGACAAATGCACCAAGGCGCCCAAGTCCAGCTTCCGCTGGCAGGTCACCCAGACGGCCAAGGAGGCCCAGGCACAGAGAAAGGCCGCCGCGGCCAAGCAGTAGGAAGTCGGCCGGCGCCACCGAGACACGCGCCTGCCGGAGGCGCGGGCCCCTAGGGAGTCGACCGGCCGAACTTGGAGCGCGCCGCCTTCTGCTTGATGCGCTCCACTTCCTTCGGATCCACGCTCTTCCTGATCAGCGTCTGCACGGCGAAGCGGACCTGGTGGTACTCGTCCGAGCACCCCTCGGCGCGCTCGTCGGGAAGCTTCCCCAGCTCCTTGGCGAAGGCGTAGCGCTTGGGATCCGACCCCCAGGCCAGGCAGAGGACGTTGTAGAAGCGCTGGCGGTCGAGCCCGTGCACGTCGGCGAAGTCGTCCTCGCCGGGCTTCCGGGCCGAGTCGGTGTCGTACATGAAGGCCGCCGCCCGGAGCATCCGCTCCGCGAAGTCACCGCCAAGCTGGGTCGCGGCGTATGCCGCCACCTGGTCCGCGGCGTCCTCCTCGCGGCCCAGCACGGGGATCGCCAGGACCGAGAACACCGCGTGCGCGGTCTCGTGCAGCACGATGAACATGAAGGGGCCGATGACCGCCTGCTCGGGGGTGAGGTTGAACTTCTCGGACTTGCCGGCCGACTTGATGAAATCGCGGACCAGCTCGTAGCAGAAGGTGATCACGTCGGTCTGCGAGTCGTACCAGGCGTTGGGCTCCCCGCAGCTCTCGCTCTTCAGGGTCAGCGTCCGCGGGAGCTTGAGCGCGGAGAGCATCTCCGCGGCGCCCTCGAGGATCTTCCGCTCCTTCATCTTCGCCGCGATGGGTGCGAGCTCGGGCTTGGTGGTGTCGGCGTACACCACGCGGAAGGAATGGGTCTTGCCGGGTGTTGACGGACCCGCACTCAGCAGCCCCGCGAGGAGAATCGCTCCGACTGTGGTCACCGACATGTTCGTCTCTTTACCACCGGGCAAACGCTCGGAGGCGAGCGTCCCCTCACGCCCGGTGCGCGGCGACGGCCTCGACGGCCCGGGAGACCGCCTGCACCAGGAGCGCGGGTTCGAAGGGCTTCTGCAGGCAAGGGACGTCCCCCAGCCCGCGGCGTCGAAGCATCTGGGGCGCATCGATGCGCCCGGTGACGAAGATGGCCGGGAGCAGGACCTGATCGCCCCGGAGGCGCTCGAGCAGATCCGGGCCGCTCATTCCCGGGAGCATGACGTCGATGACCAGGCAGCCCGGACGGGTGTCGGCGAAGGCCTGCAGCAGCTCCTCGGCGGTGGAGAAAGAGGCGACCCTGAACCCGTGCGCTCGCAACATACGACTCAGCGCACGGCGGGCCGCCGTATCGTCCTCGATCACCGCGACCATGGTCTCCGGCGAGGAACGCGAGGAGACCGTCCGACCCGCGGACATCCCGGCCCTCCGTTCAAGGTTCGGCTCACCCTAGGGACAGAGCGCTCGGCCCTGCTATACGACGTTGGTCTCATCCCCACGGGGGCCCGGGTGTCCGGATGCCAGCCTCGATGATCGCCTTCGAGCAGCCCGAGCTCTTCGAGCAGGAGCTTTCCCAGCTCTCCGCGGTGTTCGTGTCCTTGCCTGCGGATGAGGTCGACTCGCAGATCGATCGCGCCTTGCTGCAGCTGCTCGAGGCGACGGGCATGGACCGGAGCAGCGTCGCCGAGCTGTCTCCCGATGGTCGGCGGTGGGAAGTGACCCACAGCCAGGTCAGGAAGGGGACTCCTCCGCTCGCCACCGGCAACCTGGCCGAGCTCCTGCCCTGGTACACGGACCTCCTCGGCCGGGGGGAAGTCCTACAGTTCGACCGGCTCCCGGACGTGCTTCCTCCCGAGGCCGTCGCCGAGCGGGAGTACGTCACCCGCATCGGATTGCGCTCCCAGCTGACCATCCCCTTCCGGGTCGCGGGGCGAATCATCGGGGCCATCGGCTTCGCGTCCTTCCGGCACGAGGTCCGGTGGACACCGCGGCTCATCCGCTCGGTCCGCCTCATCGGCGAGGTGTTCGCCAACGCCCTCGCCCGCAGGGCCGCCGCGAGCGAGCAGACGCGCCTGCTGGAGCAGCTCACTCACACCGCCCGGGTGAACGCCATGGGTGAGGTGGTCGCGTCGATTGCGCACGAGGTCAACCAGCCTCTCTTCGCCATCGTGAGCAACGCCCGCGCCGCCGGCACCCTGCTCTCCCGCGGCGAGCCGGATCTCGCGGAGATCGGTGCGGCGCTCGAGGACATCGTCCAGGACGCCAACCGGGCCAGCGCGATCATCGCCCGGGTGCGCACCTTCCTTCAGCGCAAGCCCACCGAGCACCTCCCGGTGGACCTGAACGGCGTGGTGGAGACGGTCCGGACGTTCCTCGACCCCGAGCTCTCCCGGCGCCGGGTGACGCTCGAGGTCGAGCTGGCCAGCGGGCTTCCCCCGGTCCTCGGAGATGCGGTGCAGCTCCAGCAGGTCCTGGTCAACCTCCTGATGAACGGCATCGACGCGATGGACTCCGTCGCTCCGGGGCTGCGCAAGCTCCAGGTCCGGACCGGCACCGAGCGCGACGGCCGGGTCCGGCTCGACGTGACCGACGTCGGCCCGGGCCTCGACCCGGGTACCCGCGCACGGCTGTTCGAGTCCTTCTTCACGACCAAGCCGAGCGGCCTCGGGATCGGGCTCGCCATCTGCCGCTCCATCGTCGAGGCACACGGCGGCCGCATCCAGGCCCTGGAGCACGCCGGCCCGGGCACCACGATGCAGCTCTGGCTTCCCTCCCGGCGACCCTAGAGCACCGGAAGACCTCTTCGACCGGCCCGAGGGACGACTTCTCCCCCCGGGCCGGTCGCCCCCTCCGTTGCCGCTACTTCGCCGGGGCGGGCGCCTTTGGCTTGCTGCTCTTCGGCACCTTCGGACCGGCGGGCTGGACCGAGAGGGCCAGCGCCTCGGAGTACCTGGCGGTGACGGTGTCACCGACCTTCACGTTCTGCCAGCGCTCGGGGTGCTGCAGCTGCACCTCGACCGTGTTGCCGCCCGAGCCCTTGATGGTGGCGACCCTCTTGTCCAGGTCGAGCGCCTGCACCGTCCCGTTCAGCGTCACGGTGCGGGCGACGACGCCTTCCGGCCTCGCGCCGGCCTCGGAGCGGTCGGTGGCGACGGCCTCGGTCGGCTGCGCAAGCGGCTTGGTCGGATCCGCCGCGTTCACCTCGACCGCCAGCGCCTCCTGGTACTGGACGATGACGTCGTCGCCCACCTTCACCTGAGGCAGGTTCCGGGCCTGCTTCCCGACGACGAACTCGTGGTCCTGACCGTCGGGAGTGGTCAGCACGACGTGGCGGGTCGCGACGTCGATGGACTTCACCGTCGCCTTGACCGTCTTCGTTTGCTTCTTGCTGTAGGTCGCCTTCGGCTTCTTGGCCGCGGCGTCCTGGGCCATCGCCGGAACGGCCAACGCCAGCGCGGCGACCAGGGCTGAGCTCAACAGACGCATCGATGACCTCCATTCGTGGGTGCTATTGCGGCGAGGCCGCCTTCGGTTCGACAGGGGCCGGCGTCGGCGGCGGTGGGAGCTCCCAGCCTCCTCCGAGCGCACGGTACAGGTTGATGAATGCCGAGGTCCGCTGCGCCCGGACCGCGACGAGGTTGAGCTCGGCTGGGAAGAGGAGGTTCTGGGTCGTGGTCACCTCGAGATAGCTGGAGACGCCTCCGTAGAACCGGTCCACCGCGAGGCCCACCGCCTCGGTGAGGTTGGTGACCTCCTCCTCGCGCTGCTGGACGATGCCGTCAAGTCGCTTCACGTCGTCCAGTGCGTCAGCCACCTCACGAAAGGCGCCGAGAACAGTGGACTCGTACGAGTTCTTGGCCTGCTCCCACTGGGCGGACGCCGCCTCGGCCTGACCGTGCAGCGCGTCCCCCTGGAGGATGGGAGCGAGCCAGCTGACGTTCCCCCCCACTCCCCAGACGAAGGACTTGGACGGATTGAAGAGCGTGGTCAGGTCGGTGCTGGCGAAACCGGCGAGGCCGGTGAGGCTGAAGCGGGGAAAGAAGTCCGCCTTCGCCACGCCGATGCGGGCGTTGGCAGCCACCAGCGACTGCTCCGCGGCGAGGACGTCCGGCCGGCGCTCGACGAGCGAGGACGGAAGGCCCGCCGGGATTGGACCGATGGTGTGCGTCCCCGGAGGGACCTTCGACCGTTCCACCGGGCCGGGCACTCGCCCCAGGAGCAGCGAGAGCAGATTCTCCTGGCGGATGATGAGCCGCTCCGTGTCCAGCGCCACGGCCTGCGCGTCGTTGAGCTGCGCCCGCCCCGTGGTGACCGGCAGCTTGTTGCCTGCTCCTCCCGACAACCGGTCGAGGTAGAGCTGCAGGGTGCGCTGGTAGTTCTTCACCGTGCGCTGGGCGACGTCGAGCTGCGCGTCCAGCTGCCGGAGCTGCACGTAGGACGAGGCAACGTCTGCCACCAGGCTCACCGTTGCCGCGCGGCGGCCCTGCTCGGACGCCAGATACTGGGCGACGGCCGCCTCGGTGCCCCGGCGGATGCGTCCCCAGACGTCGATCTCCCACGAGACCTGGGCGTCGATCGAGTAGAGCGCGCCGGTCTGGGGATTCTCGCTCGGCAGCGTGAGGCTCCCGCGCCCGTAGCTCGCTCCGGCGTTGGCTCCGATCGCGGGAAGGATCTGCGCCTTCTGGATCCGCGCCAGCGCCCGCGCCTCTTCGACCCGGGCGATGGCCACCCGGAGGTCGCGGTTGTTCTGGACCGCTTCCCCGATGAGGTTCAGCAGCTCGGGGTCCTTGAACACCGACCACCAGGGGAGATCGGCGATGGTCGTCGGGTCCTGGCCGGGCGGAGCGTCCCGGTACGACGCCGGGGTGGGAACCACCGGGCGCTGGTAATCCGGCCCCATCAGGCAGCCGGTGGAGAGAGCGAGCGCGGTGAGGACGACGAGCGCTCTCCTCACGGCTTCCCCTCGGCGACCGCGCCCGCTCCCGCTGCGTGGGCCACCGTGGGGGCCTCCTTCTCGCCGCCCTTCCCCTTCGACAGCTTCTCCACCACCACGAAGAGAACCGGGACGATGAACACCCCGAGACCCGTCACCAGGAGCATGCCGGCGATGACCACCGTCCCGAGCACGCGCCGCGAGGCACCTCCAGCGCCCGCCGCGATCCACAGCGGCACGCAGCCGAGGATGAAGGCGAAGGAGGTCATGAGGATCGGCCGGAGCCGGAGCCGGGCACCTTCCAGCGCCGCATCCACCAGCGGCTTGCCGTACTGCTCGTGCTGCAGCTTGGCGAACTCGACGATGAGGATGGCGTTCTTGGCCGCGAGGCCGATGAGCATCACCAGGCCGATCTGCCCGTAGACGTTCAGCTCGTACTTGCGGAGCCAGAGGCCGACCAGCGCGCCGAACACGGCGATGGGCACGGAGAGCAGGACGCTGAACGGCAGCGACCAGCTCTCGTAGAGCGCGGCGAGGATGAGGAAGACGCAGAGGAGCGAGAGCGCGAACACCGGCGCGGCGCTGCCGGCGCGTTGCTGCTGGAACGACAGATCCGCCCAGGCGAGGCTCATGTCGCGCGGGAGGACCTCGTCGGCGACCTGCTGGAGCGCGGTCAGCACCTGTCCGGAGCTGTAGCCGGGCGCCGGACCACCGATGACCT
>Ga0081540_1004864_pt1 | contig 10123 bp, 7 predicted proteins | sample TabmetS2T1R1_FD_71024 | JGI IMG/M metagenome (GOLD analysis project Ga0081540, IMG submission 71024) | Tabebuia heterophylla rhizosphere microbial communities from the University of Puerto Rico - S2T1R1 | ecosystem: Host-associated > Plants > Roots > Rhizosphere ... | reverse complement strand
CTCGGCGATCGCCCGGTGCAGCGCGCGGCGGCGCATCCAGGGGACGTCGGCATACAGGGCCTCGCGGGTGAGCGAGTGGCGGAAGGCCGCGGTGCCGACGTCGCGCTCGTGCGCCAGGCCCTGGTCGAGCAGCTCGGTCACGCCCTCGGGGCTCGACAGCGATCCGACGAGGTCCAGATCGAACGTCTCGCCCGCGACGGCGGCTGCCTGCGCCGCCGCGCTGCCGGCCTCGGAGAGCTCCGAGGCGCGGATGAGCACCGCGTCGCGGACGGTGTCGGGGACCGGGATCGCGCGCCGCCCGTCGAGCTCGAGGCCGCGCGCGCCGGACCGCAGCGCATCGCCGACGACGAGCGCCGACGCGAGCTCCTCGACGAAGAACGCGGTGCCCTGCGTCGCGTCGTGGACCGTTCGCGCGAGCGACGGCGCCGGCGCGGCACCGAGGACCAGCGCGAGCAGGTCGGCGACGTCGTCCTCGCCCAGCGGCCCCAGGGCGAGCTCCTCGAGCCGTCCCGCGCGCCGCAGCTCGTGGCGTAGCCGGCGGATGCCGTGGTCGCGGGGCAGGCCGTCGGAGCGGTAGGCGGCGATGACGAGCACCGACGCTTGCCCGAGCGGCTCGGCGAGGGCGGCGAGCAGCTCCAGCGTCGCCTCGTCGGACCAGTGCAGGTCGTCGAGGATCACCAGCAGGGGCTGGTCGGCGGCGAAGCGCTCCAGCGCACAGCGGATCGCCTCGACCAGCGTCGCCCGGTCCGACGCCACAGCGGGCGTGCCGAGCTCGGGGAGGACGGTCGCCAGGTGGGCCGCGAGCGGAGCGGTGTCGAGCGACCCGGGGCGCGCACGCAGCCCGGCGCGCACGGCGGCGACCACCGGACCATACGGAGCACCGCCGGTCTGGCCCGCCGCGCCGCCGACCACGAGCGCGTCGGCCTCGCGCGCGGCGAGCTCGGCGATCAGGCGCGACTTGCCGATGCCCGCGTCGCCGCTGACGAGCACGATCCCGCCGGCGCCGCGGCGGGCGCGCTGCATCGCGGCGGCGAGCTGGGCCAGCTCGCGATCGCGTCCGAGGAGACCTCCGGGCTCTGACACCGGCCGAGTGTAGGAGCCGCGACACACGATGGGAACGCAGTACGGCATGCCGTGCCGGAAATACGGCAATCGCACGGATGCCGCGCATTCCGGCGACGCGTAGCTTCGCCGCGTCAACTCAACGAGGGGCCCCGTGCCCCGAAGGAGCGAAGCCCATGAACCTCTACGTCATCCACCGCCGCAACGGCTGGGCCACGGCCGAGGACCTCGAGCAGGCGGCCGCCCGCTCGGCCGAGGTCGGCGACACGGACGGCTCCGGCGTGCGCTGGATCCGGTCCTACGTCGTCTCGGAGACCAGCGGCGAGCTGGGCACGGTCTGCATCTACGAGGCCGACAGCCCCGAGGCTCTGCGCACGCACGCCGGCGCCGTGCCGATGCCCGCCGACGAGATCATCCCGGTGCTCGACACCGTCGTCGTCCGCCCCGACCCGGTGGCGGCCGTCTCCTAGGCGCCGCGCGGCGCCGAGTCCTCGACCACCACCTGGACGAGGTCTCGCATCGAGAGCACTCCGACGACCACGCCGCCGTCCATCACGGGAAGATGGCGATAGCCCCCGTGGATCATGAGGACGGCGGCGTGCTCGATCGTGTCGTCCGGCGCGATCGTCTCCGGGTTGGCGGTCATGCAGTCGCCGACCACCGCGTCGTCGCGCAGGCCGCGCGCGACCGCGCGCATGAGGTCGCGCTCGGTCATGATCCCCGCCAAGCGCGCGCCTTCGAGCACGAGGACCGCGCCGACGTTGCGCTCCGCCATCCGCTGGGCCACGGCGACCACGGGCATCCCGGGCTCGACGGTCAGCAGGTCGCGCGACATGTGGCGGTCGACGAGCGGCATGGGGCGGCACTCTACGCCGCAGCCCGCTCAGTGGCGTGCTGCGAGCTGCTGGAACGCCGACCGCGCCTTCAGTGCGGCGCGGAAGGCAGGCGCCATCTTCGTCACGCTCAGATACGGCGTCTGGCGTGCGCCGAAGCCGCGGAAGAATCGCTCTATCGGCTGCACCATCGAGCCGTGGAAGTCGAAGACGTCGGTGACCTCGCGGGCGCGCATCATCGCCTCCCACACGAGCAGGCTGCTGGCGCCGCTCGTGCGCAGGTGCGGCTCGGCGCCGGCGAGCAGGTAGTAGGCGGCCTGCTGGTCCCACACCACCCACGCGACCGCGTGGACCTCGCCCGACTCGTCGCGTGCGAAGAGCATCGAGCCGACGTCGTGGCGCCGGCACGCGTCCTCGAGGCGCTCGATCTCTGCCACCGAGCGCGGGACCGGCAGCCCCTGGCGCTCGTAGGTCTTGCCGAGCACGTCGTAGAACCGGTCCACTCCGAGGTCCTCGACCACCTCCAGGCGCTTGCGCGCCTTGCGGATCTCGCGGCGGACGCTGCCGCGCAGCCCGTCCCAGAGCGCGTCCGTCGCGCTGAGCTGATTGAGCCGGTAGGTGTAGCGGAGCTCGAGCCGGTAGCCGGCCCACCGGAACGGCAGCGCGTTGAGGATCGCGGGCGAGAACTGCTGCGAGAAGGCCTGGGCAGGGGGCAGCGACGCCTCGAGCTCGGCGAGCAGCGTGTGCTCGCGCGCGAGCGCGCCCGGGGCATCCGTTCGCGAGCGCTCGACCCATGGGCCGAGCGTCTGGGTCAGGGTCGACTGGGTGAGCATCCGCAGCCCGCGGCGACCGCGCAGCACGTACGGCAGCCGGGCGACCGTCCGGCCGCCTTCCTCGCAGGTCACCTCTTCCCAGAATCCGGGCGCGACCGCGTCCAGCCACCACGGCTGCTGGAAGACCGTGTCTGCGCACGCCGTCGCCCCCCGAGCCTGCGGCACATGTGCCGGCGCCCTGGTTGCGGGCGCCTCGATCGTTGCCGACACTCAGGAACCCCTGTCTCTCGGGAGCGCCGGATCGTATAGATGTCGGCGGCGCCGCTCGGCGTCGCGTTCGACGAAAGACGTTCGGGTTTCCAGCGCTTCAGATGCTCGGTTTGCTGGGGATTCGTCCATGCCGAGGATGGCCCTACCCAGCGCGCGGCGGTCCCTCACTTGATACGCACGACGCCCCCCGCGTCCGACGAATCGTAGGCATACCCGGGCACCGACCCGTGATCCCACGGGCGCGATGCGCGCGCGCACGCGCGAGGCTGCGGTCCTCGATTCGACCTCCAGGAGGAAGCATGGCCGCTTCAGCGATCGGCGCGATGCGCGTCGGGTTCAGGACCGTGGACGGAGCCAGCATCCGCTGCGCGCAGAGCGATGGGGTCCGCGAGCAGTCGATCCTGCTCACCAGTCCGTGGCCGGAGAGCGTTTACGCGTTCGCGCCGATCTGGTCCTCGCTGGCAGAACGCGCCCGGCTGCTCGCGATCGACCTCCCCGGCTTCGGGCGGTCCGAACGGCGCGACGAGCTGATGTCCCCGTCGGCGATGGGCGAGTTCCTCACGCGGGTGATCGACGAGTGCCAGCTCGGAAGGACGCACATCGTCGCTCCCGACGTCGGCACGCCGGCGGCCCTCTTCGCGGCGGCCTCGCAACCGGACCGGATCGCCAGCGTGGTCGTCGGCAGCGCCGGGGCGGCGGTGCCCATCCAACTCGGCGAGCCCCTCGCGTCGTGGGTCCTCGATCCAGACGTCGAGCGCTTCCGGGCCATGGACCCGCGCGGGGTGGTCAACGCCGCGATCGACACCGTGGGCGGCCCCGGCGTACCCGACGAGATCCGCGAGGACTACCTGGAGTGCTACGACGGCGAGCGCTTCTTCGAGTCGATCGCCTACGCCCGCGCCTACCCCGAGGACCTCCCGCGGCTGGCCGCATTGCTTCGCGACATCCAGACGCCGGTGCTGATCATCGCGGGCCGGCATGACCGGGTCGTCCCGCTCGCCAACGCCGAGTTCCTCGAGGAGCGCCTGCCGACCAGCAAGCTGACCGTCCTCGACACAGGGCACTTCGTCTGGGAGGAGGCGCCCAACGCGTACGCGTCGAACGTCATCGGCTGGATCGGCGGCCTGCGTTCGCCTCGCGACGTCCTGCAGCAGGTGCGAGGATCGGCCGCCGGCGCCGGAGCGGCGAACGCAATCGACTGAACGGAGTCCCCGCCATGAGCCGCGACTACGACGTGATCGTCCTCGGCGCAGGCGCCCCGGGCGAGCACTGCGCGGTGGCGCTGGCGGAGGGCGGGCTCCGGGTCGCGGTCGTCGAGCACGAGCGCATCGGCGGGGAGTGCACGTACTGGGCGTGCATCCCGTCCAAGACGCTGCTGCGCCCGGGCGAGGCCGCACAGGGAGCGCGCGACGCGGCGTCCACGGCGCAGATCGACGTCGAGGCCGCGCTGGCCTGGCGCGACCTCATGGTCTCCGACTACTCCGACGCCGGCGCGGCGAGCTGGCTCGCCGAACAGGGCGTCGCCGTCCTGCGCGGCAGCGGCCGGCTGGCCGGGCCCGGGGCCGTGGAGGTCGAGGGCACTCGCTACACCGCCGAGCACATCGTCCTCGCCAACGGCGCCGACCCATTCGTTCCGCCGGTCCCCGGGCTGGGCGAGCTCGACGGCGTGTGGGGCACGCGCGAGGCGACGTCGATCAAGGCGGTACCGCGCCGGCTCGTCGTGCTCGGTGGCGGCGCCGCCGGCGTCGAGCTCGCGCAGGCGATGCACCGCTTCGGCGCCGAGGCCGCGATCGTCGAAGGCGCCCCACAGCTGCTCGCACGTGAGCCTGCGCCGCTCGGACAGGCTCTCGGCGAGGCGCTGGCCCGCGAAGGCATCGAGGTCCACACGGGCATCCACGCCACGCGCGCGCGCCGCGACGGCGACGACTTCGTCCTGGACCTCGCTGACGGCCGGGAGGTTCGCGGCGAGCGGCTGCTCGTCGCCACGGGCCGGCGGCCCCGCGTCGCCGGCCTCGGCCTTGAGACCGTCGGCATCGAGCCCGACCCGCACGGGGTCCACGTCGACGAGCACATGCGCGCCGGCGAGAACCTCTGGGCGATCGGCGACGTCACGGGCATCTTCCCGTTCACGCACGTCGGCGAGTACGCCGGCGAGGTGGTGGCGGCCAACATCCTCGGCGAGCCGCGCGTGGTCAACTTCGAGGCGATCCCGCGGGTCGTGTACACCGATCCGCAGGCTGCGGCGGTCGGCGGGACCGAGGGGCGGTTCAGCGCCACGTACCCGCTCTCGGAACTACCGAAGACGGGCGCCTACACCCGCGCCTACGCGGAGTCCAACGGCTTCCTCACGCTGCTCAGCGACGGTGAGCGGCTCACGGGCGCCTACTCGCTCGGGCCCGAGGCCGGGGAGTGGATGCAGCAGGCGACGCTGGCGATCCGCGCGCACATCTCGCTCGACGTCCTGCGCGACACGATCCAGCCGTTCCCGACCTTCTCCCAGATCCATGCCTTGGCGCTCAAGGCGCTGCGCGCCGAGATCGGCCCGGCGCTGCAGCCGGCGGGCGAGGCCTCGTCGTGAGCGCGGCACAGCTCGCGGGCCGGCCGGGCGCGTGGTGATGAGGGGCTCGTGAGCGCCGGCGGCGTCGCGCTGATCACCGGGGCCTCGAGCGGCATCGGGGCCGCGGTCGCGGTTGCGCTCGCCGCCGAGGGCGCGGGGGTGGCGCTCGTGGCGCGCCGCAGGGACCTGCTCGACGAGGTCGCCGAGGGCATCCGCGAGCAGGGCGGCACGGCGCTGGCGCTCGAGACCGACATCACCGACCCGCGCCAGGCCGCGGGTGCGGTCGACTGGGCGGTCGCCGAGCTCGGCCGCCTCGACACCCTCGTCAACAACGCCGGGATCATGCTGATCGGGGCCGCGCTCGACGCGCCGCGGGCCGAGTGGGAGCGGATGATCGCCCTCAACATCATGGGGACCCTCTCGGTCACGCACGCCGCGCTGCCGCACCTCGTGCGCGCGGCGGAGGACTCGCCGCGCGGGGTGGCCGACGTCGTGTTCATCAGCTCGACGGCGGGGAGGGTGGCGCGTCCCGGTGCCGGCGTCTACGCGCTGACGAAGTTCGGGATCGCCGCCTTCGCCGAGTCGCTGCGCCAGGAGCTCATCCCGCGGCGCGTGCGGGTCAGCGTCGTCGAGCCGGGGACGGTCGACACCGATCTGGTCACTCACCTGCGCGAGGACGTCCGCGATGCGGTGCGCAGCCAGGTCGAGTCGATCGAGCCGCTGCAGCCCGAGGACATCGCCGATACGGTCGTCTACATCGTCACGCGCGACCGCCGGGTGGCGATCAACGAGGTCCTCGTCCGTGCGGCGGAGCAGACCTGGTAGCTAGACCGGTGCGGCGTGGCGCTCGCGGTCGGGCAGCGCCTCGACCAGGCCCTTGCGAGAGCTGATCCCGAGCTTGGTGAACACCTTGCGCAGGTGCCACTCGACGGTGCGCGGGCTGATGAAGAGCTGGGCGCTGATCTCGGGGTTCGTCAGCCCGTCGCGCGCCAGGCGCGCGATGTGCTCCTCCTGGTGGGTGAGCTCGTCGCGCGCGTCGTCGCGGCGGGTGCGCACCTTCTCGCCGGTGGCGAGCAGCTCGTGCCGGGCGCGCTCGGCGAAGGCCTCCGCGCCCATGGCGACGAACGCCTCGTGCGCCGCGCGCAGCTCCTCGCGGGCGTCGACGCGGCGATTGGCGCGCCGCAGCCACTCGCCGTAGAGCAGGCGCGCGCGGGCGTGGTCCGGGCGCAGCCGCGTGCGGCCCAGGCGGTCGATCGCCTCGCGGTACAGCGCCTCGGCCTCGTCGGTGCCGGCGAGCAGCGCGCTCGATCGCGCGTGGATGCCGCGAGCCCATTCGCCCGCGTTGCCGCGCGTGCGTTCCTGTAGCTGCGCGACCGCCTGCTCGGCCAGCTCGGCGTTCCCGACGCGGCTGGCCGCCTCGACGAGCTCGCTCAGCGACCAGGCCGACACGTGCAGCTCGGGCGTGTCGTCGCTTGCCAGCGTCGCCGCACCGAGCGCCTCCTCGTAGCGGCCGAGGCCGTTCATGAGCACCGCGTTGGCCCAGTGGGCGTACTGCACGGCGGTTCCCTGGCCGCTGGGGGTCGCCTCCCTGATGGTCGCGTCGATGAGCTTGGTTGCCTCGGCCACCCGGCCGCGGAGCCCCGCGAGGACGAGCCCGCCGTACGGAGCGACGCGCGCCCCCGTCGCCTCCGTCACGGCGTGCGCCTCGGCGATCAAGAGCGCCGCTCCAGGGAAATCGCCGGTCAGGGCGACCGCCTGGCTGAGCACGTTGACAGCGACGGCGAGCACCTCGAGCGCGCCGATCTCGCGGGCGACCTGGACGTCGCGCGTGGCGGCCGCCAGGCAGGTGTCGAAGTCCCACACGACCACTGCTGCGGCCGTCGCCAGCCAGCCCCAGCGCAGCACCTCCTCGACGGACACGTCGGTCCCGGCGAAGGCCGCGGACGCCCGTTGCAGCAGAGGGGTCGCCGCGGCGCGGCCGTCGGTGAACACGCTCGCCAGGCCGTCCAGCAGCACATCCGACGGACGCGCCGGCTCCGGCGCGGCGGGCGCGCTGCGGACGGCCCGCGAGACGTCGAGCAGGGTGGCGGTGGTTGCCAGGCCGCCGGCGAAGAGCGCCGCGCTCCAGGCGTCCAGGTAGGTGTCGCGCGACAGCCGCACGTCGAGCGGCTCGAACCTCCTGGCGGCCTCGAGCAGCAGCAGCGGCGCGTCGCTGCCGCGGTTCTGCGCGAAGGCGACCTCGGCGTACAGCAGGTCCGCGCGGGCGCGGCCGAGCGCGTCGAGCGGGCCGGCCTGCGCCGCGGCGAGGAGTCCCAGCGCGGCGTCGAACGCCCCCGCCTGCAGGTTGACGTGGGCCGCGGCGAGCATGCGCTCGGCGCGCCGGCCGGTGTCGTCCGTCAGGTCCGCGGCCTTCCCGAGGAACGCCGCGGCAGCGGCGAGGCCGCCGCGCGCCTGGGCCCGGCCGGCCGACCGCTCGAGCTCGACCGCGACGCCCTCGTCCGGTCCGTCTGTGGCCTGCGCTCGATGCCACGCGCGGCGATCGGGCTCGAGCGTGGCATCGGTCGCGTCGGCCAGGGCTGCGTGCACGCGCCGGCGGTCGGCGCCGGCGGCCGACCGGTAGATGGCCGACCGCACCAGCGGATGGTGGAAGCGCACCTGCGCGCCGACGTCGACGAGCCCGGTGCGCACCGCGGGCTCCAGCGAGGTGCCGGCGAGTCCGAGCTGCGTCGCGGTCCGCCACATGAGCGCGGGATCGCCGACCGGCTCGGCCGCCGCGACGAGCAGCAGGCTGCGCGTCTCCTCGGGGAGCTCCTCGAGCCGCCTCAGGAAGCTCTCCTCGATCCGGCCGGAGAGCGGCAGCACGTCCGGCACCCCGAAGCCGCCCGCCAGCTGCGTCCTCGAGAGGCCCCGCGGGAGCTCGAGCAGCGCGAGCGGGTTCCCGCGGGTCTCGGCGATGATCCGGTCGCGGACGCGCTCGTCGATCCGTCCCGGGATGACGGTCGCCAGCAGCGAGCGCGCGTCCGCGTCGTCCAGGCCGGAGAGCACGAGCTCCGGCAGGCCGACGAGCGCCGGGTCGCTGCTCGGCTCGCGCACCGCGAAGACGAGCGCGACGGACTCCGCCAGCAGCCGCCGCGCCACGAAGCCGAGGACCTGGCGCGAGGCGCCGTCGAGCCATTGCGCGTCGTCGACGACGCAGAGCAGCGGCTGCTGCTCGGCGACTTCGGCAAGCAGGGTCAGAGCGCCGAGCGCCACCAGGAAGCGGTCGGGCGGATCGCCGGACGCGAGCCCGAGCGCGACTCTCAGCGCGCGCTGCTGGGGCGCCGGCAGCGCGTCGAGCTTGGTGAGCATCGGCGCGCAGAGCTGGTGCAGGCCGGCGAAGGGCAGCTCCATCTCGGATTCGACGCCCGCGATGTGCGCGATGCGAAAGCCCGACGCCTCGCGCGTGGCCAGCCGCAGCAGGGCGGACTTGCCGACCCCGGCCTCGCCGCGCACCACGAGGACGGCGCTGCGCCCGCCACGCGCGTCGCGCAGCAGGTGATCGAGCGTCTCGCGCTCGGTCATCCGGTCCTGGAACCCCCTCGAATGCTCCCCGGACATCCGGCAGGCAAGCGTAGTGCACTTGCCCCGGTCGGAGGTGACACAGGGCACCTCCCGGTTTCCTAGGCACGCCTCTCAGCCCTCCGGCGCCCGGGGATCCCGGGTGGCCCCGGACCGTCTAGGCGGGAACCACGGCGGCGCCGTTGGAGAGCGCCTTGCGAAGCTCCTTGCGGGAGCCGATCCCGAGCTTGCCGAACACCTTGCCGAGGTGCCACTCGACCGTTCGGGGGCTCAGGAACAGCTGGGCGCCGATCTCGGGGTTCGTCTGTCCGTCGGCGGCAAGCCGCGCGACCTGCGCCTCCTGCGCGGTCAGGTCGTCGAGCGTCTCGACGGTGCGCTTGCGAACGGTCTCGCCGGTGGCCACCAGCTCGCGCCGGGCACGTTCGGCGAACGCCTCCATGCCCATCTCCGTGAGCATCTCGTAGGCGCGGCGCAGCTGCTCGCGGGCATCGACGCGGTGGTTCTCGCGGCGCAGCCACTCGCCGTACACGAGTCGGGCGCGAGCCACCGACACGCGGAGGCGCGTCCCGTCGAACAGCTCGATCGCCTCCCGATAGAGCCGATCGGCCTCCTCGCCCTCGGTGAGCATCGCCCGGCAGCGGGCGTGGACCCCGCGCACCCAGTCGGTGCCGCTGGCCTCGGCGATCGCAGCGACCGACTCGAGCCGCCCGGCTGCGCGCTCCGGCTGCCCGCTGCGGACGGCGGCCTCGATGAGGTCGGTGAGCACCCACGGCGAGACGCCCATCCCGTGGGGGTCGTCGGATGCCCGCTCGGCCGCCGCCAGCGCCTCCTCGTAGCGGCCCAGGCCGTTGAAGCAGACGGCCAGGCCCCAGTCGTTGGCCCGCAGCCAGAGCCCTTCGCCGCGGCGCCGCACGTCCTGCTCACGGGCCTGCGTCAGCGCAAGCGCGTCCTCGAGCCTGCCGCGCCAGGTCGCCATGGAGATCGCGGCGCGCAGCGTGCGGTGGCTGCCGGTCGCCTCCACGACGGCGTCCGCCTCCGCCGCCAGCGATCCGGCCACGCCGAGCCGCCCG
>Ga0081540_1004863_pt1 | contig 10124 bp, 8 predicted proteins | sample TabmetS2T1R1_FD_71024 | JGI IMG/M metagenome (GOLD analysis project Ga0081540, IMG submission 71024) | Tabebuia heterophylla rhizosphere microbial communities from the University of Puerto Rico - S2T1R1 | ecosystem: Host-associated > Plants > Roots > Rhizosphere ... | reverse complement strand
GGTTCGGCTCCCTTAAGATGAACCTGATCCCGCGGTCTCAGCTTGTGCTCTTGTCTGAGCGAAGACGCAGGCTGAACACGATGCAAACCCTGAATTGGGATTTGGTTCCTCAACTTCCCGCCCTAATGGCGATACGCCCTTCGTCCCTTCAAACAAACGGGTGCGCCAGCCGTCATTCCGCGTGACCGTCACAACTGCTTAAAACCGTCGTTGATCATTGTCTGGACTGCCCGAGCCTCCTCTTATCGATGCCGGCCATATGAACGGCTAGGCTATCGTCGATCGAAGGCGCTGGCGGATCGTCAATGATCGGCCGCCGCCAACCCTGCCGGGAAGACTTCAGCGACAGGAAAACGCGCCGCTCCGGCGCTCCTGCCCTCCCCTTCGTCGTGAACGCCAGGGTCGAGCCTTCGAGCCTAATTCGCCTACGATCCGATCGCGTTGCACCGTCCTTTCGGGAGCGGGCGTCGTAGGCTGTTGAGTAGGCAGATTTTTGCTGACACCCCCCGTTACTCTCCAACAACAGTCGCGAACGATTTTGCAAAAGTAACGATCGATTGCCAAGATTCAGAATCTGGCAGACGAAATCCCGAATGCCAAATCGTTCGTTGCCAAACGCCCAATCGATCGTGATCGCGTTCGGTTCGTTCGTTACCTCCGACTGGATAACTCTGCCCTGTGTTGGTCCGCCGTGGCAGCGGCTCGACTGGCCTTTCCGGCAAGCACGCGCGGGAGCGGCCGATCCTCAAAACCGCGGCTTGTAGGCCGGCGCCTGCTCCGAGCACCCTGTTACGGACGTCAAACGGGCCTTCCTCGCCGAAATTGGACTAGAACTGGAGAATCACCGAAAAGGGTCGATGTCGGAATGACCAGCTCGGTGGCGGATGGGTCGGCCCAGCAAGAAAGCACCAGCGAACTTCAGCCGTAACGCACGGATATTGGCCGGAAACGTGCGACGGCTACGGCAAGAAGTAGGGCTGTCGCAAGACGGGCTTGCTGCAGCTGCCAAGGTCAGACAAGCTTTGATAAGTGAAGTTGAACTAGGCGAAGCCAATCCTACGCTCGAATCACTCACAAAGATTGCTAACGCTCTAAGAATTCCCGTGGCCAACCTCTTTGGCGACAACCAGTAGCGCCCATTCATCGGCTTTGTTGCCTCGCTAGACTGCGCCCTTCTCCAAGACGACGACCCACTGGAAGCCACGGACGCTTGATGGGGGCGGCGAACGCCCTCCGATAGCGTTGGCTGCTGCTATTGACATAGAAAGCTTACTCGCTATAACGTTTCATACGCTATACCGTGTGAACGTGTGGGAGTGCAATATGCAGCTTGACCCCGCCTTTGGACTGCTGACAACCGACAAGGCCATCGCACGTGCGGCGAAGCAGGTCGTCGCCAGCGCACTCGACGCGACTTCGTCGATCGACCCGATCATCGGCGCTGAGTTTTCTCGCGCGTTTTCATTCTTTAATCTGGTCGTCCAGCGCCACGGGCTTCTGATCCAGAGAGTGCTCGCCGACACCCTGGCAGCCAGTGGACGCTTCGAGGTTCTGACCGAGAGTCCGATTCCGATCACGGCTGCAGCCCTCGACTTGCTTCAGTCCGAAAACTCCGAAAAAGACCTCGCGAGCATCAGACTCAAGTCGGACTCCCGCGTCGAGAGATCCGTGATGATGGACATTATCGCCATCGACCGGGTCAAGCGCTGGGCGGGCGTTTACGACGTAAAGCGTGGCAACGGCGAGACGACCTGGAAGACCCGCAAGCCGATTGAAAATGACTTGCGCGCGACGCGCCTGGTTTTGCAATCGCACCTCAAGAAACTCGGACACGACATCGATCATGTCGATTCCGCCGTGATCGACTACTATGGCAGCTCCGGCTTCCCCCGCAATATCAAGATCAACGGCGACGAGCTCGACCGGCATTTTGGAGTTCCGGTCGCGGCCAATATCGACGGCATGACGGCGGCGATCTATGACGAGGTGCATGCCGGCTTGCTTCAAATTCTGGAGCCGATCATGCGTAAATTGATAGCGCTTCGCCCGAGTGCCGACGAGCAGCCGGCCCCTTCGGCGCCGGAAAGACCTGTCCGGGTTTCGGACATTCTGCAGGCCCGCCCGCGCGGTCCCGACGACTGGCGTTCGGGCTTGGCGCGATAAACCTGCCCTCCCTTTTTGACCCCCGAGAGGATGCTGCCGGCCAACGGGTTGCGGTCTTCGGACGCCAAGAGCCCTGCTTGAGCTTCACCGTTGGAGTGATGGCGCAGACTCCCGTCGGACTTTGTTATTGATACTGCTCGGCTCGCTTTGCAAGGACCCGTTGTAGTCGCTCGTCTCTCGCGCGCTTGTCAGCCTTCCAAGCCTCGACCACCTGCAATTCACCGCGCTCCGCCTTTCGCTTGGCGCGCAGCAATAGCTTGGCGAGACGCCAGATCGTCCTGTTTGTCAGCTGCTGGACGATCTTGGCCTGCTGTTCGGTAATCACCTTGGGACCATAGCCGTCCGAAACATTGGTCTTCGTCGAATGGCCAAAGATCACCTTGCGGGACCGTTCGCTCAAGCCTTGAATATCGTCGATCATGCCCTTGAAGGCATGACGCGCCGAATAGTTCGAAAGTCCCGGCCGGTGGATCTTCAGCCTCTTCAGGCCATAGGTGCACGCCTTGGTCAGGACGTGGCTCCACATGATCTGCTCGGTCTTGGGCCGCACATAAACCTTCCAGTCCGGGAACAGCCATTGCTCGTAGGCCTCGTCCTCAATGGCCGCGAGTTGCTCTTCGGAGAGCCGGCCAGCACCCCCAGCCTCCTTGATCCTGGCCGTGCGATAAGCATCCACGATCGCGTCGCGATGTTCGACGATTCCAAGCTTGAGCAGCAGCCGGTGGATCGCGATCCACCGATAGGCAGAACTCGTCTTGCCTCGCGTTCCACCGGGCTGTGGATCGAACCGCTGCTTCTCCGTCTCTTCCGGCGCGAAGGGAGCGTACCGGAAATGCGGCTCGCCACGGAAATCCAGGATATCGCGGCAGCGCAATTGCGCGATTTCGCTCGGGCGCATGCCGCCAAGGAGCTCGATCAGATTGGCCCAGAAGAAGTAACCCTGGATGTACCAAGGTCCTTCGTTCCAGCAATGGGCAATGCTCTTGCAGCCGGTGAAGGGAGCTGCGCCGAAGAACGTGAGGACCTCCTCTTCGTTATAGGCGTCTCGCTCTGCCGCAGGGCGGTTAAGCTTGGTGCCGAACTCGAACGACGGGACAGGTCCGTAAGCGAACGAGTGCTCGATCGCGAACTTCCAGAAGGCGGTCAAGCCTGGTGCATACTTGCCGTCCAGTGTCGTCTGGCTGACACGCTTAAGCTGGACGGTTTTCTCGTCGCGCCGCCGCACCCATCCATTTTGCTTTGCCGTCGACCAGCGGAAGTAGAGGGAGCGCTCGTCCTGCCCGAAGCCTTTGGGGAGCGGGATCTCGGCAACCTCCCGCTTGATGGTGAGAAGGTGATCGCCGTTGATGTCCAGCATGACGGGATCATCGAGCAGGCTGATCACGAAATTGACGATCGGCGCGACCTCGCTCTCCACGCGGCCGTCAATGCCCTGGCTCCTCTGGGTAGCCACGAACCTCATCAGCACCTCGGACATCTTCAGACGCGCATACTTGGTGGAGTGCACCGGGGCGTGATGGACGGGGGTGAGCGGCACCTCCACCCCAAAGTTGCGGATCGCAGTCTCCGGCGGCGGCAACACCAAGGGCTGGCTGGCGAGCGCGTACTCCAAACGCTTCCGCTCCAACGCGCTTTCGACGGACTTCGACTTCTCGAGCGCGTTGGACGCGCGGCTGTTCTCGCGCACCAGCGCGCCGAAGTGCTCGTCCCAACCGGGCACGACGTCATTCGGCTTCAGGGACAGGCCGCGCACGGCCCATTGGGCAAGAAAGGCCGTGTCCTGAAACGCGCGGCGCTCGACGAAATCGGCCTCATCCCGGACGGGCTCGATCGCCATGGCCTGCAGGCGCGGCCACAACGCCTGTAGCGCCTCCTTCGGGTCCTCGGCCGCCTTGACGCTCATCATCCAGCTCGCAATTCGGGCTGCCCGGCGGACGGCGACCCTTTGGTCCGACGTCCTCAGGCTAATCCGAAACGCTGGCTCGGATCGCGGCTTCAGGCAAGCCGGCAAGCGCACTCTAAACAGGTATCTACCGTCCCGGCGGGAAACGTAGGCGTGACGAGCCATCTTCAAGACCGTGTCCAATCGTGGGGACACAGGTCGCGCCTTGGCCGCGTTCCGCGGTCAATTTCGTTGAAATCGCTGAAGAATTTCGGAGGTTGGTAGCTACTCTGTACCTGGTAGCGGGGGAGGGACTCGAACCCCCGACCCCAGGATTATGATTCCCGTGCTCTAACCAGCTGAGCTACCCCGCCACTTAGCGTTCGGCGGCGGCCGGAAAAGGCCGCGTGCTCACGAACGCGCGGCATATAAGGAGTGGGGTGCTGGCCTGTCAAGCAAAGCTGCTTGCCGGCGCAAGTATCTGCAGCTTCGACTTATTTCGGGCGCAAGGACTGGTCGCCGCCGGGGCTGCCGGGCGGCGGAATCACGGGCGTCTTGCCGGCATCCGGCGTCGGTGCGCGCATTTCGGGATCGACGCCGGCGGGCGGGCACAGCACGCCGTCGGATTGCGCGAGCTTGTCGCCTAGCGGCTGCCGGGCCTGGCCGGTGGTCTGGCCTTCGGGCGCTGCGGCTCCGGGGCGAGCGCCCTTCTCCATCGGCGCACAGTTCGCCGACCGGTCCGCGGCCGGCGGCGCGGTCTGCTGCGCCGGAGTGATCGGGCTCGGCGGAGCCTGCGCGACCGCGGAACCGGCCGAGGCCAGCATCATGGACACGATGAGAAGCGCGGGGTTTTTCCTCATGGGAATAAAACGGTCCGACGCGACCGATGTTCCCGCGGCGAAATGTTACGTTTTGCGGTAACGGATCAGCGAGAAGTGGCCCATCGGCGGCATCGGGCGGCGTTCGGCGAGGGTCACGCCGCCGTGCTTCTCGGCCCATTTCACCAGTCGCTCCCACGGGAACTCCGGACGCCAGCCGAGCCGGCGCGCCAGCGGCGCAAAGGCCAGCTCAAAGGCGCGGCGCGGGCCGCTCTCGGCGCCGATGTGGTTGACCAGAATCAATTCGCCGCCGGGTTTGAGCACGCGGATGAAATCATCGAGCGTGGCTTCCGGATCCGGCACCGCGGTGATGACATATTGCGCGACCACCGCATCGAACGAGGCTTCGGCGAAGGCGAGATTCTTCGCATCCATCACCGCCAGCGTCTCGACATTGGAGAGGCCGAGCGCGCGCACGCGCTGTTTCGCCTTGCGCAGCATGCCTTCGGAGATGTCGACGCCGCACAGTTTCGTGCTGCGCGAATAATCCGACAGCGACAGACCGGTGCCGACGCCGACGTCGAGCACGCGGCCGCCGATGCGGTCGGCTTCCGCGATGGTGGAGCGGCGGCCCTCGTCGAACACTCTTCCGAACACGAGATCATAGACCGGCGCCCAGCGGTCATACGCCTTGGTGACGCCAGTAAGATTGATGTCCCCCATCCCCTGCCCTGAGCTCTTTTTGTTTTATCCGCGTGTTGTTATCCGCGCACCGCCTCGACCAGCGGCGCGGCCATTTCGCGCTCCGCGATCTTTGCCGATGCGCTCCGGATAAAACCGCCGCCGAGCACACGGGCCTGTCCCGAAGGCGCATCGTAAAACACGCAGGCCTGTCCGGGCGAGACGCCCTCCTCGCCCGCGACGAGTTCGACCTCATAGCCATCCTTGCCGGCGCGCAGGAAGGCCGGCTGCGGCGGCCGCGTCGAGCGCACGCGCACGAACATCTCGATGCCCTCGCCGATCACGGACGCAAGCGCGCCATCGCCGATCCAGTTGACGTCGCGCAGCACGATGCGATCCATGCGCAGCGCCTCGCGCGGGCCGACCACGACGCGGCGATGGTCGGCATCGAGCCGCACGACGAACAGCGGCGCGCCGGTGGCGATGCCGAGGCCCTTGCGCTGGCCGACGGTGAAATGCGCGATGCCCTGATGGCGGCCGAGCACGCGGCCTGTGAGATCGACGATGTCGCCGGGCTCCATCGCGTGCGGCCGCAGCCGGCCGATGATGTCGGTGTAGCGGCCGGTCGGCACGAAGCAGATGTCCTGGCTGTCCTGCTTGTCGGCGACTTCGAGGCCATAGCGGCGCGCCAGCTCGCGCACCTCAGGCTTGTTCATATCGCCGAGCGGGAAGCGCAGGAAGTCGAGCTGCTCGGGCGTGGTGGCAAACAGGAAATAGCTCTGGTCGCGATCGGCGTCCGCCGCGCAATGCAGCGCGCGCGAACCGTCAGCGAGGCGACGCGAGGCGACGTAATGCCCGGTGGCAAGCGCCGCGGCGCCGAGATCGCGCGCGGTAGCCAGCAGATCGCGGAACTTGACGGTCCGGTTGCACTCGATGCAGGGCACCGGTGTTTCGCCATGCGCGTAGCTATCGGCGAAATTGTCGATCACGGACTCGCGGAAGCGGCTTTCGTAATCCAGCACGTAATGCGGAATGCCGATCGAGGCCGCGACGTTGCGGGCATCGTGAATGTCGCGCCCGGCGCAGCAGGCGCCCTTGCGATGGGTCGCCGCGCCATGATCGTAAAGCTGCAGCGTGATGCCGACGACGTCATAGCCCTGCGCCTTCAGCAGCGCGGCCGTCACCGACGAGTCGACGCCGCCGGACATGGCGACCACGACACGGGTGTTTTCGGGACGGCCTTCGAGATCGAGACTGCTCTGCATGGCTCCGGCTGGTCGAGTCGATCGCGAAGACATCCGCCCGCGACCTGCATTGGCGGCCCAAGCCCTTGCGCAGTAAGGACTTTGGCCGCCGGCGTGAAAAGAACGAGTAGCCTTGCCGGAAGCTCCGGCAGGCGCGCTCTTTTAATATAGGCCGAGTTGACGTGAAGCAATCACGCGAGGCTCCGTTTGGAGGGGCTCGAAAGGGTGCGGCAAATCTTGCCGCAGGGCAGAAATGGTGCCGGTTTCCGGGCCGTCATCGCGGCCTCGGCCTTTTTATAAGCATATGATATATAACAATAATTATTGAAAACCGCGGCTGGCCCGGTCCTTGCTGATCATTAGGCGAGTTCCAATGCGAGAGGCCGTCCGTGGTTAGCGTTACGCCCGATATCATCGCCAGCACTTCCTTCCAGGCTCCCCCGCCGCGGGCCAAGGCCGATCCCGCGCCGGCCAACGACAGTTTTTCCGCGCTGGTCGACAGCAACACGGCGACCGCCGCCAATAATTCCGAGCGCGCCCAAGATCGGGTTCAAGATCGCGCGCAGGACGCTCCGCCTCCGCCGCAGCAATCGGCTTCCGACAACCGGCCTGCCCGGCGCGACGACACCAGCGCTGCCGACAAGGGTCAATCCCGCAACGCCAAGGCCGCCAAGGCCGAGCGCCGCGATACCGATGACCGCGACGTCGCTGCCGCCGACCAGTCCGGCGCCGACAAACCTGCGGAAACCGGCTCGAAGCCCCCCACCGAGACAAAGTCTGCCGCTGCGAAGAGCGACGAATCGAAACCGGCCGACAAGCCGTCTTCCGATGAGGCGGACGCAACCACCTCTACCGATACCCAGGCCGCTTCCGATCAGGTAAGCACCGGGACGAGCGATGCCGTGGCAGCCGTGATCTCTCTTGCCATTGTCGCGACGGACGTGCAGGCGCCCGCAGCGTCATCAGCTACCACCACGACGGCAGGCGATGCCGCCAGACCGCCGACCATTGCGGCTGCGGCCATTGCCGCAGGCAATGCCGTAACCGAAGCCGCGACCACGCCGGCCGCCGCCGCGGCGAACAAGGCCGCCGCTGCCGCAACCGCGAGCGCGCAGGCAAAGACCGGCGAAGCGACCAGCGGACAAGGCGCACCAGCCGACGATGCGGCGACGACGCCCACCATCGCATTGACCCTTCCCACCGCGCGGCCGACCGCGCCAAAGACCACTTCTGCGGCCAAAACTTCGACCGCCGCCGGCGAGGCCGCAGCGTCTTCGGGCGAGCCCGACGCCTCGACGACGACCTCGACCGGCGCGCCGGCTGCCAACACGGCCGCACCGGCCACGTCAGGCACCGAACAGCCGGCGGTGGCGAAACCAGGCGTCAAGGACCCGCTCGCTGCGCCGGTCAAGGCGGAAACAGGCGGCACTGAACAGCCTTCGGCCATGGCGGCCCACCTCAATACGACGAGCCATGACGCTGCGCCCAGCCAGGCGAATACGCCGGCGGGCACCACCCAGACCGCTGCCGCGTTCCAGCCGCTGCTGCAGACCACCGCGACGCCAGCGCAGTCCTCCTTCACCGTGACCGCTGCGACGCCATCGACCGCCGTGCCGCTTTCCGGGCTTGCGATGGAAATCGCAGCGTCCGTGAAGAGCGGCAAGAGCCGCTTCGAGATCCGGCTCGATCCCGCCGAACTCGGCCGCATCGATGTGCGCATCGATGTCGACCGCAGCGGCCAGGTCACCTCGCACCTTACGGTCGAGAAGCCGGAGACACTGTCGATGCTGCGCCAGGACGCACCGCAATTGCAACGCGCGCTGAACGATGCCGGGCTTTCCACCGGCGACAGCGGACTGCAGTTTTCGCTCCGCGACCAGTCGTCGTCCGGGCAGCAGAACGGCAACCAGTCCAATCCTAACGCGCAGCGGCTGATCATCACCGAGGAAGAAACGGTGCCCGCGGCGGTCGCCAGCAGCTACGGCCGCATGCTCGGCGCGAGCAGCGGCCTGGATATCAGGGTTTAAGGAGAGCGCAATGGCAGTCGATGCAACCACAGCCCCTCCGGTGACCTCTACCAACACCGGAACGAACTCGAGCTCAACCAACAACACATCGTCGTCGAACACGACGATCGCCAACAATTTCCAGACCTTCCTGACACTGCTGACCACCCAGCTGCAGAACCAGAATCCGCTGGATCCGCTCGACACCAACCAGTTCACCCAGCAGCTCGTGCAATTCGCCGGCGTCGAGCAGCAGCTCCGGCAGAACGACCAGCTCTCCCAGCTGGTCACCCTTGAGAAAACAGCGCAGTCGACCGCGGCGCTGGCCTATGTCGGCTACACCGCAGTGGTGGACGGCAGCAAGGCGCCGTACGACGGCACCAACTCGGCAGCCTGGACCCTCGATGCGCCGAACGACACCACCGCGGCCATCACCATCACCAACTCGGCCGGCCAGACCGTCTTCTCCGGCAACTATCCGGTCACGAAGGGCAAGGCGACCTTCACCTGGGACGGCAAGGGCAATGACGGCACGCAATGGCCGGCCGGCTACTACACCATCAACGCCACCGGGAAGGACTCCTCCGGCAACAATGTGGGGATTCCCAGCGAAGTCCAGGGCGTGGTCGATTCGGTCGATCTCACCGCCTCCCCGCCGCTGCTCTCGATCGGCGGCCAGACCTACACCACCGACAAGATCAAGCGCGTGGTGCGCCCCAGTTCAAGTTAGAGCCCGGCTTCTTAACGTTGCGTTAGAACTTCTTAACGCGAATTAAACCAAATCAGCCCGCAAGCCGTTGATCCGGCAGGCGGGCTTTGCGTCATTTGCAAGTAGATTCGTATTGAAGCCTTGAGCTTAGGCAAATTTTAAGCGGGTCGGCGTAGTTTTGCCGATGTGAGTTCAGTGGTTGAGAGTTTGTGAGTACGCCATGACAGAGCCCCACCGCCCGAGGGTCAAATACGTCATCGGGCCCGACGGCAGTCCGCTCACCATCGCGGATCTGCCCGCGCCCGGCACCAAGCGGTGGGTCATTCGCCGCAAGGCTGAAGTCGTCGCTGCCGTTCGTGGCGGCCTGCTCTCCCTCGAGGAGGCCTGCAGCCGCTACACGCTGACGGTTGACGAATTCCTCTCCTGGCAGTTCTCGATCGACCAGCATGGCCTGGCGGGCCTTCGCACCACCCGCATCCAGCAGTACCGCCAGTAAGACCTGCCATATCGGATTTGATGAAAACCGGCGTCGTTTCGCGAAGCCGGTTTTTCTCATTCTTTACAATTGTTCCCCGCCGTTAACCCTCGTTAACCAGTTAGAAACCATACCCTAGGCAATAA
>Ga0081540_1004862_pt1 | contig 10125 bp, 6 predicted proteins | sample TabmetS2T1R1_FD_71024 | JGI IMG/M metagenome (GOLD analysis project Ga0081540, IMG submission 71024) | Tabebuia heterophylla rhizosphere microbial communities from the University of Puerto Rico - S2T1R1 | ecosystem: Host-associated > Plants > Roots > Rhizosphere ... | reverse complement strand
AGCCATTCCGCCCGAGATGATCGAGGCTGAACTGTTCGGCCACATCAAGGGAGCTTTCACCGGCGCTGATAGCGGCCGCGAGGGCCTGTTCCTCTATGCGCACGGCGGCACGCTGTTCCTTGATGAAATCGGCGAATTGCCGCTGCCGATGCAGAGCAAGTTGCTGCGTGTTCTGGAGGACCGCCGCGTCCGTCCCGTCGGCTCCGAGCGCGAAGTGCCGGTCGACCTTCGCTTCATCTTTGCGACCAATGCCGATCTGCTGAAGCAAGTGGAGCGGGGGCGTTTTCGGGCCGACCTCTACTATCGCCTGAATGTCATGCAGATTCATCTGCCGCTGCTGAAGGACCGCGGCGACGATGTGCAGGAACTCGCCGCCATCTTCATGAGCAAGCTCTCGACGCAGCTTGGCATGCCGCCGGTTGCGATCGACAGCGCGGTCCACGCCGCATTGGCGAGTTACGACTGGCCCGGCAATGTGCGGGAGCTGCGCAATCTGATCGAACGCACGCTGATCCTCGGCGCGTTTCCGGACGATTTCGCCGGGCCGCGTGCCGATGGGCAGGTCGCCACCGCCGACAGCCTGGCGGACATGGAGCGCCGCCACATTCTTTCGGTGCTGAAGGAGACCGGCGGCAACCGCGAGGAAGCGGCGCGGCGGCTCGGGGTCTCGCGCAAGACCATCGATCGCAAACTTGCGTTATGGAATGGCTGACCAGGCAGGCGGCACGGACGGGCCGATACGCGGGCGATCCGTCCGCTTCCGGCTGCTCGCCATCGCATTGTTGCCCATGCTGGTCATCCTGCCGCTGCTGCTTGGCGTTGCCGTCTATCGCTGGAACGCGAGGTTCGACGCGACGCTGATCTCGAAGGTGAATGGCGATCTCACGATTGCGCATCAGTATCTGGCGCGCATTCTGGAGAAGACCGGTGTTCAGATCCGCGCCCTCGGCCTCTCCGCCCGCTTCCGCGATGTGGAGGAGCACGATCCGCTGTCCGCCGTGAGCGATCTGCTCGAAACCTCCCGCAAGGAGATCGGTCTCGACTTTCTCTACCTGATGGACGAGAGCGGAAAGATCCTCGCCTCGTCGCCCGCGTTTCCGGGACGGCCAAAGAGCGACTGGCCGATCATCGCTTCGGCGTTGTCGGGGGAAGCTCCGTCAGCCGGCATCGACATCTTCACCAATGACGAGCTTGCGGCGATTTCGCCCGTTCTTGCCGATCGTGCGCGTCTCGACCTCGTATCAACGCCGAACGCCGTACCGACCGACCGCAGCACGGAAACGCACGGCATGGTCGTGCATGCGGCGAGCCGGGCGGCGACCCCCGGGGGAGCGCCGGCTGCGTTGGTCGGGGGCATTCTGCTCAATCAAAACCTGGAATTCATCGATACGATCAATGACCTCGTCTATCAGTCGGCCAGCCTGCCCGAGGGCAGCCAGGGAACGGCGACGCTGTTTCTGGACGACGTTCGGATCAGCACCAATGTCCGACTGTTCGAGGGCCGGCGCGCGCTGGGGACCCGCGTATCGGCGGCGGTCCGCTCCGCGGTGTTGGGTGAGGGCCGCACCTGGCTCGACAGCGCGTTCGTCGTCAACGACTGGTACATTTCGGCCTACGAGCCGCTGGTCGACAGCTATGGCAAACGCGTCGGCATGCTCTATGTCGGGTTTCTGCAGAAACCGTTCGACGACGCGAAGTTTGAGACGCTGCTGATCATCGCGCTGGCATTCATCGTGATCACGGCAGCAACCGTGCCGATCTTCCTGCGCTGGGCGCAGTCGATATTCATGCCGCTCGAACGCGTCACGACGACGATCGGCGAAGTAGAGAGCGGCAACCTGTCCGCCCGCACCAAACTACCGGCATCAGGCGACGAGATTGGCCGCGTGGCATTTCACCTCGATACCCTGCTCGACCAGATCCAGGAACGCGACCGGCGGTTGCGCGAATGGAACGAGGAATTGAATATCCGCGTGCGCGAGCGAACGAGGGACCTCGAACATGCCAATCTGAAGCTGGAGGCAACCACCAAGCAGCTCATCATGTCGGAGAAGCTCGCCGCGATCGGCGAGATCACCGCGGGCGTGGCGCATGAGATCAACAACCCGATCGCGGTGATGCAGGGCAATCTCGACGTCATCCGCAGCGTGATCGGCCCCGACGTCGAAAAGGCCAAGGTCGAATTCCGCCTGCTCGACGAGCAGATCCATCGCATCAGCCAGATCGTGACCAAGCTCTTGCAGTTTGCCCGGCCGGAAGAGTATGCCGGCTATGTCGAACGTCACGCGCCCGGAAGCGTCGTGGCGGACTGCCTGCCGCTGGTGCAGCATCTCCTGAACAAGACGGAAATCGGCGTGGTGAGAGAGGATCGGGCCAGCCGCCTGGTCCTGATGAACCGCACGGAACTGCAGCAGGTGGTGATCAATCTGATCGTCAACGCGATCCATGCCATGCCGGACGGCGGTACACTTGCGCTGCGGTCATTCGACGCCGAGCGGGACGGCAATTCGGGCATCGTCATCGAAGTAGCCGACACCGGCGTTGGCATGCCAGCGGATATGGTGGAGAAAGTTTTCGATCCCTTCTTCACGACGAAGCGTCGTGAGGGCACCGGCCTTGGTCTTTCCATAAGTCAGACGTTGATCAAGCGCCAGCGTGGCCAGATTTCGGTGGAAAGCGAAGTCGGCTGTGGAAGCACATTCCGCGTGTGGCTTCCGGAAGCTGACTGATCCCGACCGACCGGCCGGACATTTTGTCCAGCGAGTCCGGACATTTTGTCTCCGGTCGCAGCGAGGTCACTCACAAGTCATTGATTTCTTGCATCGTGCGATTTGGCACGTGGATTGCTCACTCCTTTTCAGCAAGTTGAAGGGAGGGCGATGACCGTGCACAGCCGAGTTGAGCTGTCGGCCGCGCATCTCATGCCGGCAAAATCTCACCTCAATTGGCCTGCATGGCTGCGAGCATAATCAAAACATCAGGGTGGATTCTCGAATGCGCGTGGCGATCCCCGCGCGTTCCGGAACTGCATGGAACAGCGGATGGGGCTGTTCCACTGCATGGCTGTAGAACACGGGATCGAAGACGGTAAAAACGCCCAGTTCAACGGTGGGCGGCAGGGGAAAATAGCAATGACGACAATCAGCAGCGCCGGGAGCATACCCAGTGCCGGAACGGGATTCCTTGACAAAGAGCGGACGATTGCGACCGCGGGCTTCAATCGGTGGCTGGTTCCGCCGGCGGCGCTTTGCATCCATCTCTGCATCGGCATGGCCTATGGCTTCAGCGTGTTCTGGCTGCCGCTGTCGCGTGCGCTCGGGTTGAGCGCGCCGAAGGCATGCCCCGACATGACGCTGGTGCAGGAACTCTTCACCACCACCTGCGACTGGAAGGTCGCCAGCATGGGCTGGATGTACACGCTGTTCTTCGTGCTGCTCGGCATTGCCGCGGCGGTGTGGGGTGGCTGGCTCGAGCGCGTCGGGCCACGCAAGGCGGGCTTCGTGTCGGCGTTATGCTGGTGCGGCGGTCTGTTCCTCGGCGCGCTCGGCGTCTACACGCATCAGCTCTGGTTGCTGTGGCTGGGCTCCGGCGTGATCGGCGGCATCGGCCTCGGTCTCGGCTACATCTCGCCGGTGTCGACGCTGGTGAAGTGGTTTCCGGACCGGCGCGGCATGGCGACCGGCATGGCGATTATGGGCTTTGGCGGCGGCGCCATGATCGGCGCACCGCTGGCGAACCTCCTGATGAACTATTTCAAGTCGCCGACTTCGGTAGGCGTCTGGGAGACCTTCGTCGCGATGGGCGTCATCTACTTCGTGTTCATGATGATCGGCGCCTTCCGTTATCGGCTTCCGCCGGCCGGCTGGCGGCCCGAGGGCTGGACGCCGCCGGCAAAGGCCAATGCGATGATCTCGCAGAACCACGTTCATCTCAACGACGCGCACAAGACGCCGCAGTTCTGGCTGATCTGGTGGGTGCTCTGCCTCAACGTGTCGGCGGGCATCGGTGTGATCGGCATGGCTTCGCCGATGCTGCAGGAAATCTTCGCCGGCAAGCTGATCGGCCTGCCCGACGTCGGCTTCAACCAGCTTGATGCGACGCAGAAGGCGACGATCGCCGGCATCGCCGCCGGTTTCGCCGGTCTGCTTTCGCTGTTCAACATCGGCGGCCGCTTCTTCTGGGCGTCGCTGTCGGACAAGATCGGCCGCAAGAACACCTATTATACGTTCTTCATCCTGGGCATCGCGCTCTATGCGCTGGCGCCGACCTTCGCCGCGATGGGCTCGAAGCTTCTGTTCGTGCTCGGCTTCGGCATTATCCTGTCGATGTATGGCGGCGGTTTCGCCACCGTGCCGGCCTATCTCGCCGACATGTTCGGAACCCAGTTCGTCGGCGCCATCCATGGCCGGCTGCTGACGGCATGGTCGACGGCCGGCATCATCGGTCCCGTGGTCGTGAACTACATCCGCGAGTTCCAGCTTGCCGCCGGCGTGCCGCGCGACCAGCTCTACAACACGACGATGTACATCCTCTGCGCGATGCTGATCGCGGGCCTGATCTGCAACTACCTGATCAAGCCGGTCAATGCGAAGTGGCATATGAGCGACGCCGATGTCGCAAAGCTGCAGGCCGCTACGGCGAGCGCGGGGGCATCGGGACCGTCGGGCTCCTACGGCATCGGGTTTGGCGGACTTGACGCCAAGGCCGCGCTATTCTGGGCCTTCGTCGGCATCCCGCTCGCCTGGGGTGTCTGGAAGACGCTGGAAAGCGCCGTGAAGATACTGTGATCGATCAGGCGTCGCGGGACTTGCGTCCCGCGACGCCACCGACTACTGGCACATTCAGATCGATACGCATTCGCAATCGCAGCATGGGATTGCTTTATTGATCTCGGGACTCATTCGCGTTCTCATCTGCAGGTAACGGGCACGCAGCGCCTGAGCGTTGATTACCGGCGAAAAGCCCGAATGCCCGGCATCCTAAATATCTGATAAACCTCTTGGCATCTGGCATGCCAGCGTTTAGACTTATTCCAGATTGTCAGGAAACGAGACGTTTCGATGGATCAAGACGTACAGCAAGTCCGCGCGTTCGAACATCCGGGCGCGGGGCGGAAGCGGGCCAAGGCAACGCCGAAGGGCCGCCAGGTTGACCCCACCGCCGCTCATGAGATCGAGCTTTTGCTCGGCGACCGGCCGCGGCGGCGCGATCTGCTGATCGAACACCTGCACCTGATCCAGGACAAATATCACCAGATCTCGGCCGCCCATCTCGCGGCGTTAGCCGACGAGATGAAGCTGTCGTTTGCGGAAGTGTTCGAGACCGCGACTTTCTACGCGCATTTCGACGTGGTGAAGGAAGGCGAGCCTGACATCGCGCCGCTGACGATTCGTGTGTGCGATTCGCTGACCTGCGCCATGCTGGGTGCGGAAAAGCTGCTGCATGAATTGCAGGACAAGACCGGCCCCGGCATCCGCGTGGTGCGCGCACCCTGCGTCGGGTTCTGCGACAGCGCGCCGGTCGCCGAAGTCGGACACCGCTATGTACTCAATGCGACTTCGGCCGAGGTCCTCGATACCGCGGCGCGGGGCGAGACCCATCCAATCATCCCGTCCTACGTCGAATACGAGACCTATGTCAGCGAGGGCGGCTACAAGCTGCTTGGTGACCTGCGCGCGGGGCGGATCAGCAAGGAAGACATTCTCAAGGTTCTGGACGACTCCAGCCTGCGAGGGCTCGGCGGCGCCGGCTTTCCCACCGGCCGCAAATGGCGGGCAGTGCTGGGCGAGCCGGGTCCGCGGCTGATGGCCGTCAATGGTGACGAGGGCGAGCCCGGTACGTTCAAGGATCGCTTCTACCTGCTCCGCGACGTTCACCGTTTCCTCGAAGGGACGTTGATTGCGGCGCATATCGTCGACGCGGAGGACGTCTACATCTATCTGCGTGACGAATATCCTGCCGCGCTCAAGCTGCTTCCGCTCGAGATTGCCAAGCTGCCCGCAGGCGGTCCGCGAATTCACATGCGTCGCGGCGCTGGCGCCTATATCTGCGGCGAGGAGTCCGCGCTGCTCGAGAGTCTTGAAGGCAAGCGCGGCCTGCCGCGGCACAAGCCGCCTTATCCCTTCCAGGTCGGCCTGTTCGGCCTGCCGACGCTCATCAACAATGTCGAGACGCTTTTCTGGGTGCGCGACATCGTGGAGAAGGGCGCCGACTGGTGGAAGAGCCACGGCCGCAACGACCGCGTCGGCCTGCGCAGCTACTCGGTCTCTGGCCGCGTCAAGAATCCCGGCGTTAAGCTGGCGCCGGCCGGTGTCACCGTGCGCGAACTGATCGACGAGTTCTGCGGCGGCATGGCTGATGGCCACACCTTCCACGCCTACCTGCCGGGCGGTGCGTCGGGCGGCATTTTGCCAGCCTCGATGGACAACATCCCGCTCGATTTCGGCACGCTGGAAAAATACGGCTGCTTCATCGGCTCCGCCGCCGTCGTCATCATGTCCGAGCAGGACAGCGTGAAGGGCGCGGCGCTGAACCTGATGAAATTCTTCGAGGATGAGAGCTGCGGCCAGTGCACGCCGTGCCGGGTCGGCACGCAGAAGGCAGCGATCCTGATGCAAAAGCCGGTCTGGGATCGCGAGCTGCTCGACCAGTTGAGCCAGGCAATGCGCGACGCCTCGATTTGCGGACTTGGACAAGCCGCCTCGAACCCGCTGACATCTGTGATTAAATATTTTCCGGAAGAATTCGTGCCGAACGAGGCTGCGGAATGACCAAGATTCAATTCGAACTCGACGGCAAGCAAGTCGAGGCCAACGCAGGCGAGACCATCTGGCAAGTGGCAAAACGCCACGAGAAGGAAATCCCGCATCTCTGCTATTCGCCGGAGCCGGACTACCGGCCCGACGGCAATTGCCGCGCCTGCATGGTCGAGATCGAGGGCGAGCGCGTGCTGGCGGCGTCCTGCAAGCGCACGCCGAGCGTCGGCATGAAGGTGAAGACCGAAAGCGCCCGCGCCGTCGCGGCGCAGAAGATGGTGATGGAACTGCTCGTCGCCGACCAGCCGGCGCGCGAGACCTCGCACGATCCCGATTCGAAATTCTGGCACTGGGCCGAAAAGGTCGAGGTCACCGAGAGCCGTTTCCCCGCGGCCGAGCGGTGGCAAGGCGACAGCAGCCACCCCGCGATGAGCGTCAATCTCGACGCCTGCATCCAGTGCGGCCTCTGCGTGCGCGCCTGCCGCGAGGTGCAGGTCAATGACGTCATCGGCATGGCCTATCGCAATGCCGGCGCCAAGATCGTGTTCGACTTCGACGATCCGATGGGCGAGTCCACTTGCGTCGCCTGCGGCGAATGCGTGCAGGCCTGCCCGACAGGCGCGTTGATGCCGTCGGTGATGCTGGACGAGAACCAGACCCGCGTCACCTATGCCGACAAGAAAGTCGATTCGCTCTGCCCGTTCTGCGGCGTCGGCTGTCAGGTCACCTATCAGGTCAAGGACGAGAAGGTCATTTACGCCGAGGGCCGCGATGGCCCGGCAAACCACAACCGCCTCTGCGTCAAGGGCCGCTTTGGCTTCGACTATATCCATCACCCGCATCGCCTGACCAAACCGCTGGTGCGGCTGCCTAATGCGAAGAAGGACGCCAACGACCAGGTCGACCCGGCCAATCCGTTCACGCATTTCCGCGAGGCGTCGTGGGAAGAGGCGCTCGATATTGCCGCGAAGGGCCTCGTCAAGATTCGCGATGAGAAGGGCGTCAAGGCGCTCGCCGGGTTCGGTTCCGCAAAAGGCTCCAACGAAGAGGCGTACCTGTTCCAAAAACTGGTGCGCACCGGTTTTGGCTCCAACAATGTCGATCACTGCACGCGGCTATGCCACGCTTCATCGGTGGCGGCGCTGATGGAAGGCCTGAATTCCGGCGCGGTGTCGGCGCCGTTTGCGGCTGCCATGGACGCCGAGGTCATCGTCGTGATCGGCGCCAACCCGACCGTGAACCATCCGGTGGCCGCGACCTACATCAAGAACGCAGCCAAGCGCGGCGCCAAGCTGATCGTGATGGATCCGCGCCGGCAGTCGCTGTCGCGCCACGCCTGGCGGCATCTCGCATTCAAGCCCGGCAGCGACGTCGCGATGCTGAACGCGATGCTGCACACCATCATCACTGAAGGGTTGACCGACCAGCAATATATCGCGGGCTACACCGAAGGTTTTGATGAGCTCGCCGAGCGCATCAAGGAATTCCCGCCGGAGAAAATGGAAGCGATCTGCGGCATCCCTGCGGAGACGCTGAAGGAAGTCGCGCGAGTCTATGCGCGTTCGCAGGCCTCGATCATCTTCTGGGGCATGGGCATCAGCCAGCACATCCACGGCACCGACAACGCGCGCTGCCTGATCGCGCTGGCGCTGACGACCGGCCAGGTCGGCCGTCCCGGCACCGGCCTGCATCCGCTGCGCGGCCAGAACAATGTGCAGGGCGCTTCCGACGCCGGCCTGATCCCGATGTTCCTGCCGGACTATCAGCCGGTCGGACGAACCGATCTACGCGAGCCATTCGAGAAGCTCTGGCATCAGGATCTCGATCCCGTGCGCGGCCTCACCGTGGTCGAGATCATGAACGCGATCCATGCCGGTCAGATCACCGGCATGTATATCGAGGGCGAAAACCCCGCGATGTCGGACCCCGATTTGCAGCACGCGCGCCAGGCGCTCGCCATGCTCGATCATCTGGTGGTGCAGGACCTCTTTGTCACCGAAACCGCCTTCCATGCCGACGTGATCCTGCCGGCTTCGGCCTTTGCGGAGAAGAGCGGCACCTTCACCAACACCGACCGCCGCGTGCAGCTTGCGCGCGAGGTGATCCGGCCGCCCGGCGATGCGCGGCAGGATCTCTGGATCATCCAGGAGATCGGCAAGCGCATGGGCCTGCCGTGGAATTACAACGGCCCGGCGGACGTGTTCGCCGAGATGACAGAGGTGATGCCGTCGCTCAAGAACATCACCTGGGAGCGTCTGGTGCGCGAGGGCGCGGTGACCTATCCGGTCGACGATCCCTCAAAGCCCGGCAACGAGATCATTTTCACCACCGGCTTCCCGACCGCGAGCGGCCGCGGCAAGATCGTTCCGGCACATGTGATCCCGCCGGACGAACTGCCCGACTCCGAATACCCGATGGTGCTTTCGACCGGCCGCGTGCTCGAACACTGGCACACCGGTTCGATGACGCGCCGCTCTCAGGTGCTCGACAGCATCGAGCCTGAGGCAGTCGCGTTCATGTCGCCAAAGGACATGCGGCGGCTAAAGGTGTGGCCGGGCGATTTCATCCGTCTGATGACGCGCCGTGGTGCGGTCGAGGTGAAAGTGCGCTCCGACCGCGACGTGCCTGAGAATATGGTGTTCATGCCCTTCTGCTACGCGGAGGCGGCGGCAAACCTCCTGACCAATCCCGCGCTCGATCCGTTCGGCAAGATCCCCGAGTTCAAGTTCTGCGCCGTCAAGGCGGAGAAGGTCGGGCAGCAGGTCGCGGCCGAGTAGCGGCTACTCGCCTCTCGCGCGTCTTTATATCGCGCCTATGCGGGACGGCGCCTTGCCGTCTCGAATTCATATGCCGTCATTCGCATCTTCCGGCGGACCCGGCGCGCCGTTCGCGCCGGCGACTGGAAGACGCCTATGACCCTGTTTCACACCCAACGCGGCGAGCCGATCGGCTCGCGCGGCTTTGGCAACGGCAGGCGTTTTTTGGCCGCCCGCGCCCCCCCAAAGAACAGCGCGGCGCTGCGGGCGATCCATCGTGCGATCGTCGCAGCGAAGATGCGCCGCTTGCGCCGTGAACTGATGCTTCATCGCAACGCGCATGCGCCGGCGGAATTCGACGCTGCAAAATTCCCGCAGCGCCCGCTGATCCTCGGCGACAAATGGGATTCATAAGGCGCTCGTCATGTCCCGCGTCAACATCCCCTTCACCAGCAAGGTTCTCACCATCATGGCAAGCGTCCTGGCCTGGCTCGTCCGCGCTGCCATTGGACCGGACAAAGTCTACCACCCCGAACAGCATTATATGCGCGGTCCCGGTCCGAAATGGCGCGAGAAGCATTTGTTGAATAGCGGGCGCTGATTGCCGGCTACTG
>Ga0081540_1004861_pt1 | contig 10126 bp, 8 predicted proteins | sample TabmetS2T1R1_FD_71024 | JGI IMG/M metagenome (GOLD analysis project Ga0081540, IMG submission 71024) | Tabebuia heterophylla rhizosphere microbial communities from the University of Puerto Rico - S2T1R1 | ecosystem: Host-associated > Plants > Roots > Rhizosphere ... | reverse complement strand
TCGTCGGTCATGGCGACAAGCGTGGTGGGGCCGGCGTGTCGCGGACGTCGGGTGGGCGGCGGCACCGCCGGTACGTCACCGGTCGTACGCCGGGTACGTCACGGTGCTGAGGACACGGCGACCCGCGCCGCCTATCGTCGAGGCATGGTCGAACGCGCGGGTGTGAGCGCATCGACGGGCGATGACCGGGCCGCGATCCGCCTGTCGTGGGTCGACGTGGTGCCCTGTCTGCTCCTGGTCTGGATAGGCGTCTTCGGCACCGGGCCCGCGGCACGCCACCAGCACACGACGGTCACACCGCCGGCGTACGGGCTCATCGTGCTCGCCGCGCTCGCCGCCCTGCTCTGGCGGATCCGCCCGCTGTGGGCACTGGGCGTCGTCACCGGGTCGGTCCTGGCCTACCTGCTGCTCGGCTATCCGGACGGTCCCATCGTGTTCAGCCAGGTTGTCGTGGTGTTCGGGGCGGCGCTGTGGCTGCCGCTGCGCCGGCTGCTTCCCGCCGTCGGCGTCGTGCTCGTGGCGACCGCGGCGGTTGCCGCGCTCGGCGTGGTCGCCGACGACCGCACCTGGACGGAGCTGGTGCCGCTCGCCGTGTGCGTGGTGATTCCGGCCGCCATCGGGGTCGCGATCAAGGCGCGCCGCGACGCGGCGAAGGACGTCCGGGCGGCGCAGGCGAAGCGGGCCGTCTCGGAGGAGCGGCTGCGGCTGGCCCAGGAGGTCCACGACGTCGCCGGGCACGGGTTCGCCGTGATCGCCATGCAGGCCGCCGTGGCGCTGCGGGTGCTCGAGCGCGACCCGGCCGCGGCACGGACCGCGCTGGAGGGGATCCGGTCGGCCAGCAGGGAGGCGCTGGACGGGCTACGCGCCGAGATCGAAGCGCTGCGGTCGGACGCGCCGCTGCGGCCGCGGTCGGGCCTCGCGGACCTGCCCGCGCTCGCGGACCGGATCCGTGCCAGCGGGCTGCCCGTCGACCTCCTGCTGTCCGGCCTCGACTCCCCGGGGAGCCTGCCGGATGCCGCGGACATCGCCGAACCGGTCGACCTTGCCGCGTACCGGATCGTCCAGGAGTCGCTGACGAATGTGCTGCGCCACGGGGGGCCACTGGCGACCGCGCGGGTGAGCGTGACGGTCGAGGGCCAGCGGCTGCGCGTCGAGGTCCGGGACGACGGGCACGGTACCCCCGCCCGCCAGGTCAGTCCGGGGCGCGGCATCGACGGGATGCGCGAGCGGGCTGCGGCGCTGGGCGGCACGCTGACCGCCGGTCCGGCCGCGGGCGGCGGCTTCACGGTCACGGCCGAGCTGCCACTGTCCACAGCGGACAGTACGGCATGATCCGTCTCGTGGTCGTCGACGACCAGGCGCTGGTCCGGATGGGGCTGCGCACGCTGGTCGACGGTGAGGACGACATCGCGATGGTCGGGGAGGCCAGCGACGGACGCTCAGGCCTCGCCCTGATCCGGGACACCAAGCCCGACGTGGTCCTCATGGACATCCGGATGCCCACAATGGACGGTCTGGCGGCTCTGGCCCAGATCAGCGCGGACCCGGGGCTGGACGCGGTCCGGGTCGTGATGCTGACCACGTTCGAGCTCGACGAGTATGTCTTCACCGCGCTGCGCAACGGGGCGAGCGGCTTCGTGCTCAAGGACGCCGAGCCCGAGGAGCTGCTGCGCGCGGTGCGGGTGGTGGCGGCGGGCGGCTCGCTGCTTTCGCCGACCGTCACCCGGCGGGTGATCGACCACTTCGCCGGCCCGGCCGCCGGTCCGAGCCCGTCGCCCCACCCGAGACTGGGCCAGCTGACCGAGAGGGAACGGGAGATCGTGTCCTGGGTCGCCACCGGCCGGTCCAACGACGAGATCGCCGCGGAGCTGGTGGTCAGTCCGGCGACGGTGCGCACGCACGTCAGCCGCGCCATGGTGAAGCTCGGTGCCCGGGACCGGGCCCAGCTCGTCGTGTTCGCCGTCCAGTCGGGCCTCAGCCGCTGAGCATCGGGTCGCCCCCCACGCCTCGGCAGTGCCACCCATAATGGGCCGGTGCTGGATCTGCCTGAGGGGCGCGTGCGCCTGCCCGGCCGCCAACTGCGGGAGCTGCGCCGGTTGGCCGCGCAGGGGCGGCCGCACCCCGACCACGCCGTGCGGCGCCGTGCGGTGGGGTGGGCGCGCCGCCCCGCGCCGTCGCCCGGGCGGACGGTGGCGATCGTCGTCACCGGTACCCTCGGCGCGGTCGCGCTCGTCGTCGGTGCGTACTACCGGGTCGCCGTCCCGATCATCCTGCTCGGCCTGCCGCTGACCCTGGTCGCCGCGGCCCTGGCGGGCGGGCCGCCGCGGGCCGCCCTGATCCATCGGGTCAACCTCGCCGCGCTGCTGGACGACATGGCGATACCGGCGCGGCCGCTGGAGGTCGCTGGGCGTGGCCGGCGACGGCTGCACCAGTTGTCCGTGTCCGGGGTGCTGGTGGCCAACGCGGTGGCCGGTGCGGTCGCCCGGGCCTACACGGTGACGCTGTTCTGTCTGGTCGTGGCCGTGGTCGCGTTCGCCGTCGGCCGCACACGCGGGACGCCGGCACTGCCGGCGCGGCTGGACGAGACCGGCCTGCGCCTGTCGGGTGGTGCGGTCGGGGTGCCGTGGACCGCGGTCGACGCCGTCGAGCTCGCGCACGGCGTGGACCCGTTCCTCCTGGTCGTGCGGTGGCGGCTGCCGGCACAGGCGCCGCCCGTCCGGGCCGCGTCCACCTCGGGCGGCCGCGCGCCGGGCGCGCGGCGCTGGCTCGATCTCTGGCTGGACCCGCGCGACCATCCGCCCGAGACGATCGTGCTGACCTCGCGCGCCTACCTGGCCGCGACCCCGCCCGAAGACGGCGCGGCGCCCTAGCTCGGAAGGCGTAAGTTTCAGCCGCCGCCGCAGGTGCGCACCGGCGCCCGCGACCGGAGATTGACGTCGGCCGAACCGGCGCCGACGATCCCGGAAACAGCGCGGTAGTTGCCCGTCGCGGCGCAGACACCTGCGCGCAGCCTGCCGGGTGGCGCCGGGTGCCGACCCCGCCCGGCGCGTGCGTCCAATGTGGACGATCCGGCGCCGCCCCGCCTGCGCGCTCCGTGCCGCCGGAGGCAACCCCGCTGTGCCCATCGTCGCTACGTGAACGGAGTCCCCACCCCGTGGCTTTCAGACGCATCAGGACGAGAGAGGTCGTCGGCGGCGCGGCGGCACTGGCCGCCGTCGCCGCGACCGCGCTCGCGGCCGTCACGCTCGCCGCCGGCCCCGCGGCGGCCGCCGGTACCGGAACCGGCTACCTGCACACCAGTGGCAACAAGATCGTCGACTCGACCGGCGCCACAGTCCGGCTGACCGGGCTCAACTGGTTCGGCATGGAGACCGACAACCACACCTTCCACGGGCTGTGGGCCGGCAGGCCGGCGACCTGGACCCAGCAGCTCGACCACATGGCGCAGCTCGGGTTCAACACCATCCGGGTGCCGTACACCGGCGACTCGCTGCGCTCCGGGGCGCAGGCGACGAGCATCAACACCGACACCAACCCGGACCTCGTCGGCCTGTCCCCGCTGCAGATCCTGGACAAGGTCGTCAACTACGCCGGCAGCAAGGGAATGCGCATCATCCTGGACCGGCACCGGCCGACGGCCGCCGGGCAGACCGCCCTGTGGTACACGGGCGCGGTCTCGGAGGCCAGCGAGATCTCCGACTGGCAGCTGCTCGCCTCCCGGTACGCGAACAACTCGACCGTCATCGGGGCGGACCTGTTCAACGAGCCGCACGCCGACGGTACCGAGCCGAACGGTACCGGCTCGTGTTGGGGCTGCGGTGACACCGCGAAGGACTGGCGGCTGGGCGCGGAGCGGATCGGCAACGCGATCCTGCAGACCAACTCCAACTGGCTGATCTTTGTCGAGGGTGTCAGCTGCGACGGCAACGGCGGCACCCCGAACGTGTGGGACAACGTCCCGGACGACCCGATGGCGTGCGACTGGTGGGGCGGCAACCTCTCCAAGGCGGGTGCCTTCCCGGTCCGGCTCAACGTGGCCAACCGGCTGGTCTACTCCGCGCACGACTACGGCATCTCGGTCTACGACCGGCAGCCGTGGTTCAACGACCCCAACTTCCCGAACAATCTGCCGGACGTGTGGGACCACTTCTGGGGCTACCTGTACAAGCAGAACATCGCCCCGGTCCTGGTGGGCGAGTTCGGCAGCACGCTGGCCAACCCGCTGGACACGCAGTGGATGACGAAGCTGATGTCCTACATGGGCAGCGGCGCGGGCGGCATGTCGTTCACCTACTGGTCGTGGAACCCGGACTCGGGGGACACCGGCGGCATCGTCAGTGACGACTGGAACACGGTGAACCAGGCGAAGATGGCCATCGTCGGCCCGTACCTGATCCCGCCGACCGGCGGCGGCGGCCCGACCACCGCGCCGCCGACCACGACGCGGCCGCCGTCGACCGCGCCGCCCACCACCCGGCCACCGTCGACCGCGCCGCCGAGCACGACACCGCCGACCACCACGCCGCCGACGACCGCACCGCCGACGGGTGGCGCGTGCACCGCGACCTACACGGTCACCAACCAGTGGCCGGGCTCGCCGGGCGGGTTCCAGGCTTCGGTGACGGTGAAGGCCGGGAACGCGCCGATATCCCGGTGGACGGTCGGCTGGACGTTCGCCAACGGACAGACCATCACCCAGCTGTGGAGCGGTTCGGTCACCACTTCCGGCTCCGCGGTGACGGTGACGAACATGTCGTACAACGGCTCGGTACCGGCGAACGGCACGACCACGTTCGGCTTCACCGGTACCTGGAACGGCACCACGAACGCGGTACCCACGCTCACCTGTAACGCCTGAGCGCACCTGGAGAACCGGCACGGCTGACCTCGGTCGGCCGTGCCGGTTCGATCGAGGCCCTTGTGCATCCCGCGATCGACAAGTAGACATTGGTGGGCCAGATCGATCACGGTCACGGTCCGGAACCGTGTCGACGATCTTCGGGGAGGCCTCATGTGCGGCGTGGTGGGCTGGGTCGACTTCGACCGGGACCTCACCCGGGAACGGGCTGGAATCCTCGCGATGACGGCCACCATGGCCCTGCGGGGGCCGGACGCCGAAGGCGTGTGGCTGGCGCGGCACGTCGGGCTGGGCCACCGCCGGCTCGCCGTCATCGACCTGATCGGCGGCGCGCAGCCGATGACCGCCGACCGGGACGGCGCCGAGGCCGCGGCGATCACCTACAGCGGTGAGGTCTACAACTACCGGGAACTTCGCGCGGAGCTGGCCGGGCTGGGCCACCAGTTCCGCACCCAGAGCGACACCGAGGTCGTGCTGCGGGCATACCTGCAGTGGGGCGAGGCGTTCGTGGAGCGGCTCAACGGCATGTTCGCCTTCGGCCTCTGGGACATCGCCCGGGAGCGCCTGCTGCTGGCCCGCGACCGGATGGGCGTCAAGCCGCTGTACTACTACGCCACCCCGTCCGGCGTCATCTTCGGCTCCGAGCCCAAGGCGATGCTGGCGCACCGCACCGTGCCGACCGAGGTGGACACGGACGGGCTGCGCGCCGCGCTGACCCACATCAAGACCCCCGGCGTCAGCATCTACCGGGGCATGCGGGAGTTGCCCCCGGGGCACCTCCTGGTGGTGGAGCGCGGCGCCGTGCACGAGCGGGCGTACTGGCGGCTGCCGACCCGCGAGCACGTGGACGACCTCGGCACGACGATCGGGACGGTCAGGGAACTGCTGCGCGACATCATGACCCGGCAGATGATCGCCGACGTGCCGGTCGGCACGCTGCTGTCGGGCGGGCTGGACTCCTCCCTGGTGACCGCGCTGGCGGCGGCGGCTCCGTCGGAGCGCGGGGGACCGGTGCGTTCGTTCGCGGTGGACTTCGTCGGGCAGACCGAGAACTTCCTGCCGGACGCGATGCGGGAGACCCCGGACGCGCCGTTCGCGCGCGCCGCCGCAGCACACGTGGGTACCGAGCACCACGAGGTCGTGCTGGACGTGGCCGACATGATGGATCCGCTCTACCGCACCGGCACGATGCTGGCCATGGACGCCCCTTCACCCATGGGCGACATGAACACCTCGGCGTACCTGCTGTTCGGCGCCGTACGGGCGGGATCGACCGTGGCGCTGTCCGGCGAGTCGGCCGACGAGGTGTTCGGCGGATACCGGTGGTTCCACGACCAGGAGGTGGTCGCCACGCCGACGTACCCGTGGCTGGCCGCCCACAACCGGTCGATCGGCGGCGCCAACCCGGCCGTCGACATCCTCGACCCCGACCTGGCGAAGCTGCTCGACCTGCCCGGCTACGAGGCCGACACGTACCACGCCGCGGTCGGGGAGGTGGAGCACCTGCCCGGCGCCGATCCCCGGGAGCGGCGGATGCGGGAGATCTTCTACCTGCATCTGACCCGGTGGGTCCAGGTGCTGCTGGACCGCAAGGACCGGTTGAGCATGGCGCACGGCCTCGAGGTGCGGGTGCCGTTCTGCGACCACCGGCTGGTCGAGTACGTGTACAACACGCCGTGGTCGATGAAGACCTACGACGGGCGGGAGAAGAGCCTGCTGCGCGGCGCGGCAGCCGACCTGCTGCCCGAGTCGGTGCTGCAGCGCAAGAAGAGCCCGTACCCGTCGACCCAGGATCCCGGCTACGGGCGGATGCTGCGGCAGCGGGCGACGGAGGTCCTGGCGGACCGGGCGTCGCCTGCGCTCGCCCTGGTCGACGTCGCGCGGCTGCGGGAACTGCTCGACACACCGCTGGAGAACAGCGGCTTCGGGCCGAACCGGCGCCGGGTCGAACTGGTGATCAGCCTCGACCAGTGGCTGCGCCGGTACCCGGTGCGGCTGCGACTGGACGGCTGACCGGATCAGTTCGCCAGCGCGCCGGGCGGGACGAACGGCAGTCCGGGCGGGGCGCCGTGCTCGATGAGTTCCCACAGCGCGGCGGTGTCCAGGTGCTGCTCGACCGCGTCGGCGAGGCGGTCGAGGGCGTCTTCGCGTCGCTGGGCGAAGCCGGGGGACGGTAGCACCGGCCGCCAGGCCACCGCCGCGCTGTCGGCGACGTGGGCGAGCCAGGCCCGGCGGAAGTCGTCGTTCTCGAAGGCGCCGTGCCAGCTCGTACCCCAGACGGCGCCGGCACGCCAGCCGTCGAGGAACGGTTCGAGCGCCGGGGCGGCGGTCGCCGACCGGCTGGCGACGCCGTGGTGGATCTCGTAGCCCTGTACGGGGTGACCGCGCCAGGTGCCACGCGGGCGGCCGAGCGTCTTCTCGGGGTGGAACACCACGGTGGTCGGTAGGAGGGCGAGTCCGGGCCGGGTACCGTGACCGGACTCGACGGGATCGTGGATGCGTTCGGCGAGCATCTGGTAGCCGCCGCAGATGCCCAGTACCGGCCGGCCGGCGGCGGCCCGGGCGGTCACCGCGTCGGCGATGCCGCGCTCGCGCAGCCAGTCCAGGTCCTCGACGGTCGCCCGGGTGCCGGGCAGTACGGTCAGGTCGGCGCCGGCGGCGAGGTCCGCGTTGGCGGTGAGGGTGACGGACACGCCCGGCTCGGTGGCGAGGGCGTCGAGGTCGGTCGTGTTGGACATGCGGGGCAGCCGGACGACGGCCACCCGCAGCGTCCCGGACGCCCGCGCCGCCCGCCCGTCGTCGCCGTCATCGTCGCGGTCACGGCCGCCGCCCCCCCAGCCGGCGGCGAGGCTGTCCTCGGCGTCCAGCCACATGCCCGGAAGCCACGGCAGCACGCCGAGCACCGGCCGGCCGGTCAGCTCGTGCAGGGCGCGCAGCCCGGGTCGCAGCAGTGCCGGGTCGCCGCGGAACTTGTTGACGATCCAGCCGGCGAGCAGCGCCTGGTCGGCCGCGTCGAGAAGGGCAAGGGTGCCGTACATGGCGGCGAACACGCCGCCGCGGTCGATGTCGCCGACCACGACGACGGGCAGTCCGGCCTGGCGGGCGAGGCCCATGTTGGTGTAGTCGCCGGCGCGCAGGTTGATCTCGGTGGGGCTGCCGGCGCCCTCGCAGACCACGACGTCGTACCGGCCGCGCAGGTCGGCGAGGCTCGCGTACGCGGCTCCGGCGAGTTCTGCGCGGCCGGTGGCGTACTGCCCGGCCCGCAGCTCGCCGTGCGGCCGGCCGAGCAGCACGATGTGGCTGCGGCGGTCGCTGCCGGGCTTGAGCAGCACCGGGTTCATCGCCGCCTCGGGCTCGACGCCGGCCGCGATGGCCTGCAGCCACTGGGCCCGCCCGATCTCGGCGCCGTCCGCGCAGACCATCGAGTTGTTGGACATGTTCTGCGCCTTGAACGGCGCGACCCGCACTCCCGCGCGGTGCAGCCAACGGCACAGGCCGGCGGTGACCAGGCTCTTACCCGCGTTGGAGGTGGTACCGGCGACCAGGATGGCCCCGCTCACCATTCGATGCCCGCCTGGCCCTTCTGGCCGGCGTCCATCGGGTGCTTGATTTTGGTCATCTCCACCACGAGATCGGCGGCCTCCACCAGTGCCGGGTGCGCGTCCCGGCCGGTGATGATGACGTGCTGCGGTTCGGGCCTGGCGGACAGCGTCGCGACGACGTCGTCCACGTCGATCCAGCCCCACTTCATCGGGTAGGTGAACTCGTCGAGGACGTAGCAGCGGTACCGCGATTCGGCGAGGTCGCGCTGGATCTGCTCCCAGCCCTCCCGGGCGTTGCGGGCATGGTCGTCGTCGGGCTCCCGTTGGATCCAGGACCAACCGGCGCCCATCTTGTGCCAGGTGACGGGTGCGCCCTCGCCAGTCTGTTCGTGGAGGCGGCCCAGGGCGCGCATCGCGTTCTCCTCGCCCACCCGCCACTTGGCGCTCTTGACGAACTGGAACACGGCGATCGGCCAGCCCTGGTTCCAGGCACGCAGCGCGGTCCCGAAGGCGGCCGTGGACTTTCCCTTCATCGCTCCGGTGTGGACGATCAGCAGGTGCCGGTTGCGCCGTTGCCGGGTGGTCAGCCCGTCCTCGGGTACCGTCGTGGGTTGTCCTTGTGGCATCAGGCGGGCTTCCTATCGTCGTGCCTCCGGACGTCCACGCTAGGTGCCGCGGTTTGGCCAGGTCAAACCAGGCGGTGTCCGATCACACAAAGGTCGGGCGCACCCCCGGGGGGGGGGGCGCCCGACCGTGGGGCAGCCGTCAGGGTCGGCGGGTGCCCATCTGCGCCAGTGCGATGATCCAGCCGGTGATCAGGCCGTAGCCGGCTCCGCCGAGCGCCCACAGCAACGCGGTGTAGAGACCGGCGTGCACCGACAGGAACGCGGTGAGGAATCCGGCCACGGCGGCGGCGAAGATGACCGCGCTCCAGCCGCTGACGAAGTCGGCGAGAGTGCCCCGCGCCCGGGACAGCTCGGCGCCGGCCAGGAGGGTGAGGAACACGGCGACCAGGACAATGAACAGCAGTGCCTTCAAGTCCTGCGCCAGCACGTCACGCACGGCCATCCGGGAATCGAAGGACCACGCCGGCCAGGCGAGAGTGCGGAGGAACAGACCCCCGGCGGTGTCGGGTCTGGTGTTGTTGTTCACCCAGTCCACGAAGATCGGACTGCCGAACACCAGCACCAGCAGAAAGGCGACGAACGTTCCTACGCCCGTCGCGGTAGTGCGGCGACGCGATCTGGTGAGAACCATGATGGCAAATGCCCGAACCCGCAAATTTTCAAACGGGGTCGAGGAACCTCGCCGAGCGCTCGCGCGTGTACCTGGCATGGAGGTATCGGTGACCCGGGTTCCGGGTCGGCCCGCTCCGGAGACGGCGGTGGGAGAGGTGGCGGGGGCCGGGCCGAACGACTGTTCGTTCGACGGGTTCTACCGGGCCCAGTCCGACCGGGTGTACCGGGCCCTCGCGCTCACGCTCCGCGATCCGGAGCTGGCGCGGGAGGCCACCGACGAGGCGATGGCGCGGGCCTGCGCCCGGTGGCGGGCGGTCGGCGGCATGGAGAACCCGGGTGGCTGGGTCTACCGGGTCGGGCTGAACTGGGCCACCTCGTGGTGGCGCAAGCGGAGCCGGGAGCAGCCGCTGCACCCGGAACGGGACGAGACCGCCGCGCCCGACCAGCAGGCGTCAGTGGCGCTGGCGGCGCTGCGCGAGCTGCCGCTG
>Ga0081540_1004860_pt1 | contig 10126 bp, 10 predicted proteins | sample TabmetS2T1R1_FD_71024 | JGI IMG/M metagenome (GOLD analysis project Ga0081540, IMG submission 71024) | Tabebuia heterophylla rhizosphere microbial communities from the University of Puerto Rico - S2T1R1 | ecosystem: Host-associated > Plants > Roots > Rhizosphere ... | reverse complement strand
TGGCGCCATCTCGCGCACCACGGCGCCCTTGACCGATCCGACGTCGGAGACGATCGCGTCCGGCTTCAGGTACGGACCGATTTCGGCAGTGACCGCGCCGCAGGCGCCGACGGGAATGCAGAGGATGACGAGATCGGCACCCTGCACCGCTTCCGTATTGCTCTCGACCACGCGGTCGACGATGCCGAGCTCCTTCACCCGCGCACGCGTCTTTTCCGAGCGCGCGGTGGTGACGATCTCGTCCGCCAATCCTTGCACGCGGGCAGCGCGCGCTATCGAGCCGCCGATCAGGCCAAAGCCGATCAGCGCGACGCGCTTGAATGAAGGCGATGCGCTCACTTGCCGGCCATGAAATCACGCAAGGCCTCGACGACGAGGCGATTAGCCTCCTCGGTGCCGATGGTCATGCGAAGCGCATGCGGCAGGCCGTAATTGTTGAGCGCACGCAGCACCAGGCCGCGCTTGGTGAGATAGACGTCAGCCTCCACTGAGGTCTTGCCCTTGGCGGTCGGGAAATGGATCAGCACGAAATTGGCGACGCTCGGCGTCACCTTGAGCCCCAGCCTGGAAATCTCTTCGGTGAGCCAGCTGCGCCATTTCTCGGTGTGCGCCTTCGCCATCTGCAGATGCGCGCTGTCCTCGAGCGCGGCGACGGCGGCGAGCATTGCCGGGGTCGACACGTTGAAGGGGCCGCGGATACGATTGACGGCATCGACGATGTGCGCGGGGCCGAACATCCAGCCGATGCGCAACGCGGCGAGGCCATGGATCTTGGAGAAGGTGTGCGTCATCACCGTGTTCTCGGTGGTCGCCACCAGCTCAATGCCCTGCTCATAGTCATTGCGCGAGACATAGTCGGAGTAGGCGGCGTCCAGCACCAGCAGCACATGGCCGGGAAGGCCACCGCGCAGGCGCTTGACCTCGTCGAACGGAATATAGGTGCCGGTCGGGTTGTTCGGGTTGGCAAGCCACACCAGCTTGGTGCGCGGCGTCACCAGCTTGAGGATCGCATCGACGTTGGCGGTGTACTCGCTCTCCGGCGCGACGACGTTCCTGGCGCCGTTCGCCATGGTCGCGATCGGATAGACCAGGAAGCCGTGCGCGGTGGAGATCGCCTCGTCGTCCTGGCTCAGATAAGTATGCGCCAGCAGATTGAGGATCTCGTCCGAGCCGGCGCCGCAGATGATGCGGTTCGGATCAAGCCCATAGGCACGGCCGATCGCCTCGCGCAGCACCCGCGAAGTGCCTTCCGGATAATCCTCCAGATGCTCCGCCGCGTGCTTGTAGGCCGCGATCGCTTTCGGCGAGGGACCGAACGGCGTCTCGTTCGCCGACAGCTTGAACACCTTGCGGCCCGGCTCGGGCACCGGGCTCTTGCCCGGCGTGTAGGGCGCAATATCGAGAATGCCGGGATTCGGCACGGGGCGGTTCATTTTTGCATCCTGATGGTCTGGGGCTTTAAGATTTGGCGGCCCCATTTGGAGGCACCGTATAGCGCGTTGCGTGGCTGCCGACGAGGGCCGAAGAGCGCACCGAGGCCCCCGCTTTGAGCAGGGCAAGCTTGATCTTCTCGAATCCGCCGCTAGCGACCGACACCAGGAGCGCCGCGCCGTCGAAGGCGGTATCGGGCACGGCAACGATTTCGGCGAGCGGCGCCAGCGCGCGCGCGATGTCGGCATTCCATCCGGAGACGCGGACGCTCCACACCTGCACTTCCGTCACCATGGCATCGTCAGCCACGCGCGAGATCACGAACACGGGCAGCGCGGCCGGATGGTCGGCGCGCTCCAGGAAGGGCCACCGCGCGATGATTTTTGGCGCGCCGTCGGCTTCGAGATCGCTCCACCATGGCGTGCGGGCCGACATCGCCGAGACCAGCGCCAGATCGCCCTTGGACTTCGCCACAGCCTCGACCGCCGCCGCGCCGCTGAAATGCGCGACATAAGGCACGACAAAGCCGAAATGGAATCGCGCCGAATCCCGCATCGCGGATTCGCCGACCGAGACATCGGCATGCACCGAGAACGGCGCCTGCACGTACGTGAAGGTCGAGATGATGACGCGCCAGATGCTCTCGATGGTGTCGAGCGGCAGGATGCCGCGATGGCGCTCGACCAGATGCCGCATCATGCTGGCCTCGCGCGCGGGGCGAAACGCCGAGCCGACCTCCTGGGTCTGCTTCACCTGGATCAGGCGGTCGATGATGTCGCCGCGGGCCATCAGCAGGCGGTGAACCTGCTCGTCGATCGCATCGATCTCCTTGCGCAGCTCGGCCAGCGTGGGCGGAGCGGGGGGCGGCTTTGACATATCGAACCTGCGGAGAGCCGGGAGAGACCCGGCGAACAAGGGCATTGATTAGGTAAGAGTGGCGCTGAAAGCAAAGGAAATGACGAAATTTGGGCACTGGCCCAACGCCCGCACCGCTGGTTAACCATGGCCTTGCCTTGACGAAAGGGCCTCGCGCCGCTAGCTTTGCCCATGTTCCGTGGTCATTTGAGCCGGCCGGCTTGCAGCCACGTTAAATAACTCGCTAAACAGGCCGGGGACAGACATCCCGGCCGAACCCAGTTCAGGCCGGGTTTTTTATTGGCCAGATGTCTTTAGGACCTCCGCATGCGGAGGCCGGTGCTGAATGACTGAGTTGAAGTCGATTATAAGCCCTGCGATCCAGATGGAGGATCGCGCGCATGAGGCCGACAACCCGTCGTCGCTGATTGCAAAGTTCGGCATGGACCAGCCGCTCAAGCTCGATTGCGGCGTCGATCTCGCTCCGTTCCAGATCGCTTACAAGACCTATGGCGAGTTGAACGCCGATCGCTCCAACGCCATTCTGATTTGCCATGCGCTGACGCTCGACCAGCATGTCGCGAACGTTCATCCACTGACCGGCAAGCCGGGCTGGTGGGAGATCATGGTCGGACCGGGTCTTCCGATTGACACCGCGAAATACTTTGTGATCTGCGCCAACGTAATCGGCGGGTGCATGGGCTCGACGGGGCCAGCCTCGACCAATCCCGCCACCGGAAAGGCGTGGGGGCTGGATTTCCCGATCATCACCATCCCCGACATGGTGCGCGCGCAGACCATGTTGATCGACCGGCTCGGCATCAAGTCGTTGTTCTGCGTGATCGGCGGCTCGATGGGCGGCATGCAGGTGCTGCAATGGACCGCGGCCTATCCGGATCGCGTGTTCTCAGCGATGCCGGTGGCCTGCTCGACGCGCCACTCGGCGCAGAACATCGCATTTCACGAACTTGGTCGCCAGGCGATCATGGCTGATCCCGATTGGCGGCGCGGACGCTATTTCGAGGAGAGCACACTCCCGCATCGCGGGCTCGCGGTGGCGCGCATGGCCGGCCACATCACCTATCTCTCCGACGCCGCGCTGCATCGCAAGTTTGGCCGGCGCATGCAGGATCGCGACCTGCCGACGTTCTCGTTCGACGCGGATTTCCAGGTCGAGAGCTATCTGCGCTACCAGGGATCGTCCTTTGTCGAGCGCTTCGATGCCAACAGCTATCTCTATTTGACGCGCGCGATGGATTATTTCGACATCGCCGCCGACCACGGCGGGGTGCTGGCCAAGGCTTTCATCGGCATCAAGACGCGGTTTTGCGTGGTGTCGTTCACCTCCGACTGGCTGTTCCCGACCTCGGAATCGCGCGCGCTGGTGCATGCGCTGAATGCGTCCAGTGCGCGGGTGTCGTTTGCCGAGATCGAGACCGATCGCGGTCACGACGCCTTCCTGCTCGACGTGCCCGAATTCTTCGATATCTCCCGCGCCTTCCTGCAATCGGCAGGGCGCGCCCGCGGGCTCAAGGCCGGTGGCTGAGATGGCGCTCCAGGAACAGTCCCTGCCGCTGCCGGGCGTCGCGCCTGACCGCACCGGCAAATATCGCACCGATCATCTCTTGGTCGCCGGCATGGTCGAGCCCGGCTCGCGCGTGCTCGACGTCGGCTGCGGCGACGGCGAATTGCTGCAGCTCCTGGAAAGCCGCGGCATCGACGGCCGTGGCATTGAACTGTCGCGCGAGGGCGTCAATGGCTGCGTGGCCAAGGGTCTTGCGGTGGTGCAGGGCGACGCCGACACCGACCTCGTCAATTATCCGGATGATGCCTTCGACTATGTGATCCTGTCGCAGACGCTGCAGGCGACACGGCAGCCGAAGGTCGTGCTGGAGAATCTGCTGCGCATCGGCCGGCGCGCGATCGTATCGTTCCCGAATTTCGGCTTCTGGAAGATGCGGCTGCAGCTGCTGATCGGCGGCCACATGCCGCGCACGGAGAACCTGCCGGCGACCTGGTACGACACGGGCAACATCCATTTCTGCACGATCAAGGATTTCGTCGAGCTGTGCGCCGCGATCAACGTCAAGATGGAGCGCGCAGTGGCGCTAGATCTCTATGGCCGCCCCGTGCCGTTGAACCTGCCCTGGTGGGTGTGGAATATGTTCGGCGAGCAGGGCGTGTTTCTGCTGAGCCGGGGCAAGTGACGGCGCAGCCGTCATTCCGGGATGGTCCAAAGGACCAGACCCGGAATCTCGAGATTCCGGGTTCGATGCTCCGCATCGCCCCGGAATGACAGCCGAACTCGCGTGCGAAGAGCAAAGAGAAATGAATACTATTCTCATCCTGCTGCTAGCATATTTCTGTGGCGCGATTCCGACCGGTTATTGGGTCGTAAAAGCCGTAAAGCAGGTCGATCTTACCAAGGTCGGCAGCGGCAGCACGGGCACCACCAACGTGTTGCGAACCGCAGGCAAGGGTGCGGCCGCATTCGTGTTTGTCGTGGATGTCGCCAAGGGATACGTGCCCGTTCTGGCCGCCACCCTTGCGCTTGGGAATGGCTGGGTGCCTGAGATTGCAAACTCTTCCTTCGGACCGTGGCTCCCGGTCGCAGCAGCGATCCTCGCGCTCGTAGGTCACAGCAAGTCCGTCTTCCTCAATTGGCAAGGCGGCAAGAGTGCAGCGACTGGACTCGGCACGCTGATGGCGATGAACACGCCGGCTGCACTCTGCGCATTCGCCATCTTCCTCGCAATCGTCTGGTTTTCCAGATACGTGTCTCTCGCATCGATGATTGCAGTGAGTTGTTCGGCAATCGTCATGTACCTGTTCGATCCGACTGAAATTCCTTTCATAACATTTTGCCTTTGTGGCGCCGTCTACGTCATCATCAGGCACAAAGCTAACATCAAACGGCTGATGGAAGGCACGGAACCCAAGATTGGACAAATGGCCAAGTTGAAGGCAGAAAACGGATCTTGAAGTTTATTGCTTCGCATCGCCCTGAAATGACAGTTACACCGGCGCGTGCACCAGCGATCTGGGATCGCGCACCGGCCAGCGGCCGGCCTCCACCAGCGCGATGAAGCGTTCGACCATCTCGTTGAACAGCGCCGGCTCCTCCAGATTGAGGACGTGGCCCGATTTGGGAAAGAAGGCGAGGCCTGCCGCGGGCAGGTGCTTCTTCAGGAACATGCTCGGCTCGATGCAATTGTCGTCCTCGTCCCCGCACAGGATCAGTGCCGGTGTCGGCACCTTCCGGATCGCCTCCGCCATCGTGTAGATCGAGGGACGGCCACCCTGGAAGCTGCGCATGGTGTTGGCCGAGCCCTTCGCATCGTGCCGCGCCAATGCCGCATAGAAATCGGCGTGACCGCGCGGATCCTTCAGCAGGAAGGGAATGCGGCTCGGCGCCTCGCGGGTCACCTTGGCGACTTCCACCGAGCCGATCGATTCATACTGCTCGGCATTGGTCCGGCACTGCGCGCGGAAGGTTTCGAGGTTTTCCAGGCTCGAGCCCGAGCCGACGGCGGCAAGCGTCATCGACAGCGCGCGCTCCGGCGCATGCAGGCCGATTTGCAGCGAAGAATATGAGCCCATCGACAGGCCGACGAAATGCGCCTTGTCGATCTTGAGATGATCGAGCACGGCGAGCGCGTCGGTATAGAAATGCTTGTAGGTGTAAACATCGGCCGTCGGCGGCACATCTGATGGCGTATAGCCGCGCGCGGAATAGGCGATGCAGCGGTGGCCACGCGAGAAATAACGCATCTGCGGCTCCCAATTGGTGTGGTCGGCCGCGAACTCATGCAGGAAGATGATCGGCGTTCCGCTCCCCGCCTCTTCGAAATACAGGCGGACATTATCCTTGGCGACGGCATAGGGCATTTCGGGTTCCTCTTGTCAGCCGCGCACAAAATTGCAGCTAATGCGCGCGGCCGCAATGAGCAGGTTCCATCGTCACGAAATGAACGTCGAATTACCCGCGAATCGTTTCCGCACTGCCACATGACATCTTGCTGTCGCCACATCGCATCGCGAAACGCGCTTCCGCTTCGCGCAAGGACGCGCGTTGCAGGGGGACGGGGGTGGCTACAGAGGATTGACTATGCTTCGTATGGTTGCGTTCTGCCGGTCTCTTGCGGCGCTGGCACTGTCTGCCGCGGCAATTGCCGTATTTGTCTCGCCGGCTTCGGCCCGTCCGTATCATCGCTCAGCGCATCGTGCGCATGCCTATGTCGGCCATCAGATGCGATGGCACCACGTTCAGTATCATTCGCAGTACCACATGCCGCAGGTCGTCCGGCGCGATGCCGCACAAATGTCAACGCCCGGCTACGCCTTCGTGCCCCCAAATACGGAGACGCGTGTCGTCCGGTATCAATCCCGGCGTTCGTACCGGCAAGTCGCGCAACAATCGCGTTGGGAGCGAGGCGTCGCCGAGATCAAGCCTCGTGGTCTGGCCGACAACCATGCCGGCGTTGTCCCCAACACGGGCGGCGTGACCTTCGAAAGCCCTGCTGTATCCGGATCGGGCCTCGTGGCCGAGGCGCGCCGTTATCTCGGGGGCAATCCCACCGGCCGCGGTAGCCTGTGGTGCGCACGCTTCATGAACATGGTGTTGCAGCATACCGGCCATCGCGGCACGGGCTCCGACATGGCGGACTCGTTCGCGCATTACGGCACGCGCGTTTCCGGGCCGCAGGTCGGCGCCATTGCGGTGATGACGCGCGGCCGCGGCGGCGGCCATGTCGGCGTCATCACCGGCGTCGACGCGTCCGGCAATCCGATCATGATCTCCGGCAATAACGGCAACCGCGTGCGTGAGGCGCCGGTGTCGCGGGGACGGATCTACGCGTACGTCATGCCGAACTGACCGGCATTGCGAGCGAAGCGACTTGTCCGCCATAGTGGAAGCATCCATCTATCATTCCGCTGAGACACGGATCGCTTGGTCGCTTCGCTCTGCCGGCTTTTTGAGCTTCCGCATCCTACCGATCGCAAGCCAACTATTCGCGCGGCCATCCACGCTTGGCGAGCGCAACCAGTTCCGGCCGATACTCAAAATGCAGGCTGTCGAAATGATACCAGCGGCCGCCCCAGATGAAGCCATGGCGCTCGAAAATTTCGACGATCTCTTGCGGAATCCGGTTGCGCCAGATGATTCCGCCGTCAGGGTGCTTCGACCACAACCAGTAGTCGCCGAACCTGGCATTGATGTCGATGGCGGCGCCGAAGGCGTGCACCGACAGGCGGTTGGTTTCGGCAATCGGACGGCAGTTGTAGATTCCGGATGTCGGGATGAGAAATTTGATCATCGAAGCCGGAAGCGTATCCAGGTCGCGGGAAACCTTTTCCAGTTGGTCAGCCACGCCATTCACGGTCGTGGCGCGGACGGTGCCTCCGCCGTGACCCGGCAGCCAGGGAATTGACTTCAGTTTGGGGATGACCTCGCCTTTGCGGCAGTCGCCGTACATCTTCAGGAAGAATGCGTCATTGCGAATCCGCCCCGGGTCCTCGTCGGTCGCGGGGGTCCCAAACGGGACAGTCGCCAATGGATAGGGGATCGCAAACTGATCGCGAATGTCGGCATGCTCGAGCATTTCGGCAAAGGGCTTGTCGGTGCGCCCGCTGCCGAGCGGCATTCGCGATCCGTCCTTCCAGACCAGTTCACTGTCCGTATACGACGCCAGCTTGTCAGGGTAGGCCGCAAGCAAGGCGTCAAGTTGTGGATCGGCCGAGGCAGTGCATGAGAAGGCTGCCGGCAATGCCGCCAGCAGGCAGGCAAATCTCATTTGCGATGTTCCGCGAGCTGAATAGTATTTACGTTGGTGCTTTCGAGGGCACTCAATTCTACCTCGACCTGACGCGGACGATACCAGGAAAATTGCGCAAAATAACTTGCAAGCTTTATATCGACGAAGAATCGTCCACGCCTGGCGAAAATCTCGTTCCGCGCGATGCGCAATTCCTCCAGGGACAGGTTCTTGAGATCGTCCTCACTAAGCAAGCGCGTGTCTGAATCAGCAAAGAGGAACCCGCCGTTGGCTTTGGCACGCGCTATGACCGAAGGCGAAATGCCGGGAGCAGGTGATTCCGGCGCAGTAGCGGGGTTCTTGGTAATCGACGCCGATGTGAATCGGGCGGTAAAGGGCATAATCCCAAACCATACCAGAGCGGCAATCGCCACCGCTGCGCCCAGAGCACTTGCGCCATAATACCAAAAGCGAGTGGGTCGAACTGCAGAGTCCGCGGTCGAACTTTCCGTCAACGTCGCCTCGATTGAATCGACGAGGTGAGTCATGTGCATGCGGAAATCCTGGCCTGAGTCCACCCTGGCGGCATTATACGAGGCAAGTTCCTTCAGCGAATCCGGGAACTCGGATTCCGCAGGCATGACCGCGCCGTTGACCAGAAGCGGAAGGATCGGTTTGGCGTGTTTCATTGCGGTATCGAGTTCGACGCGCACGTTGTCGCTGGCGTCGGCCATACGTGACGGCTTGCCGTCCGCGTTCTTGCCAAGCCAATGCTGGCCGATGATGGCGATGACGACGTTGCTATTGACGATCGCTTTTTCGATACGCTTGCGATAGTTCGCGCCGGTGGGAATGCTGTTGAAATCAAAAAAGACGTTTTTTTCGCCGTATTTTGTGCTGAGGTGGTCGCTGATGCGTCCGGCCATATCCGGCGCATCTACACGGCGGTATGAGATCATGATCATGGGCATGAACGGCCCCCGTGAGCATTTTCCTTCCGTGGCAATTTCCGCAGTCTAGCGGTCGCAACCGAAAATAGTAAGTCCCTTCGGCCGTCGGGACGCAGCCACCCTAGAACAGCTCGGCCTGCTCCGCTGCAATGGTGTCGCCGACGGCGATCGTGCCGCCGGTGACGACCTCGGCATAGATGCCGCAATCGCCATGGCCGAGCCGCCGCTGCAGCGCCTGCGGGATGGCGAGGTCGCGCTCAGCGGTATCGGGATCGACATTGACGGCGGCGCAGCGGACGATGCGCTTGACCACCTTCAGCCTTGTTGCCCCGATTGCGAGCGTGCGGTCAACGAGGTCGAATTCGGACCAGGCAGGCCAACCCTCGATATAGAGATTGGCGCGGAAGCGCAGGGGATGGACCGGCGCGCCCACAATGTTCTCGATGGCGCGGACACTTGCGAGGTTGATGATGGAGACGACCTTGCGGGCGACATCGGAAAAGCTGTGCCCGGCGCTGGAGAGCACCTTCGGCGGGCCCTTGATCTCACCGGCAAAGACGGTCGAGAAAAAGCGCTCGATTGCGGTGCATCCCTCGGCGGTTTCGAGATCGCCCTCGGCTGCCACCTTGCCGTTGTGTCGGATGGTCAGGACGTTGGACGCGTCGTCGAAGTGGGTTCGTAGCCCCGCGAGCCACTCGTCCCGCATCAGCATCAGGAAATGCGGTTTCGCCAGCCAGGCCGGTTCAGCCGGATTGAAGCCCGAAGGGCCGTTTTCGATGGCATAGCGGCGGTCAGCCGACAGCGTCTGGCCGGGCCTTAGTTCGGCGCGGGGCAGCGGCTCCGGGGTCAGGCCTTTGACGGGGTAACGGTAAACGCCGGTGATCTTGGCGGGGGCGGGCTCGTTCATGCGGCTTATTAAGGGATTCTTGCCGGCTGTGCCACCGCTCGCGATTTTGTGAGCGCCTCCCTTCCGCTCGGGGAACCCGATGCCCATATTTGCATCAAGCCTACCGAGGGCGACGACCGCGGCCGGTTGAGGAATGTCAACGCGGACCGCGGATACCCAATGAAGATGCCGCAATCATGCCTTAGGGGTGACGGCGGCATGCCGAGGGAATGCAAAAATGAATATTG
>Ga0081540_1004859_pt1 | contig 10128 bp, 12 predicted proteins | sample TabmetS2T1R1_FD_71024 | JGI IMG/M metagenome (GOLD analysis project Ga0081540, IMG submission 71024) | Tabebuia heterophylla rhizosphere microbial communities from the University of Puerto Rico - S2T1R1 | ecosystem: Host-associated > Plants > Roots > Rhizosphere ... | reverse complement strand
CAACGTCCGCGGCGGGCGCTGCGAGACGTGCAAGGGCGACGGGACGATCAAGATCGAGATGCACTTCCTGCCCGACGTCTACGTGCCGTGCGAGACCTGCGGCGGCAAGCGCTACAACCGCGAGACGCTCGAGGTGCGCTTCAAGGGCAAGTCGATCGCGGACGTGCTCGAGATGTCTGTCGAGGAGGCGCTGCGCTTCTTCGCGAAGATCCCGAAGCTGCGGCGGCGGCTGCAGACGCTGCACGACGTCGGGCTCGACTACGTGAAGCTCGGCCAGCCGGCGACGACGCTCTCCGGGGGCGAGGCCCAGCGGGTGAAGCTGGCGAAGGAGCTGGGCAAGATCGCCACCGGCCGGACGCTCTACATCCTCGACGAGCCGACGACCGGCCTCCACTTCGCCGACATCGAGAAGCTGCTCGAGGTGCTGCAGCGGCTGGTCGACGCAGGCAACACCGTGCTCGTGATCGAGCACAACCTCGACGTGATCAAGCAGGCGGACTGGATCGTCGACCTCGGGCCCGAGGGAGGCGAGGCCGGCGGCGAGGTGATCGCGACCGGGACGCCGGAGGATGTCGCGGCCGTCGAGGAGTCCGCCACCGGCCAGTTCCTGCGCGAGATCCTGCCCGCTCGCGAGCCCGCAGCGGCGTGAACGCCCGGGTCGCGTCCTCGGCGGGCGACGAGCTCGTCTGGCTGCAGCGAGCACTGATCGTGCTCGTTCGACCCCGTGAGGTGCTCGCGCTCATGCGGGACGACTCCGAGGCGGCGGCCCGCGCTCGCAGCGAGGCGGTGCTCGCACTCGTCTGGCTCTCCGGGATTGCGTCCGTGCTGTGGACCCCGACGTACGGCCACTTGCAGGACGACGTCGCGAACGACGCCCTCAACGTCGCGGTGATCGCCTTCATCGGCGGCGGCATCTACGGCGCCCTCGTCTACTTCCTCGGCGGGCTCGTGCTCTATGCGCTCACCCGCATCGCCGGTGGAATCACGTACCGCCAGGTGCGGCACGTACTCGCCTTCGCCTCCGCGCCGGTCGCGCTCTCGCTCTTCGTCGTCTGGCCGGTCCGGCTCGCCGTGTACGGCGAGGACGTGTTCAGGCGGGGCGGCGCCGACCACGGGGCCGGCAACACGGCGTTCGTCGTGATCGAGCTCGCGTTCGTCGCCTGGGCGCTAGCGCTGCTCGTGCTGGGCCTGCGCCTCTTGATGCGCCCCGAGCCACAACTCGAACGCGTCTAGCTCCTCGTCTGGAATCGCGTACGTGTGCTGCTCCTCGGGGAAGCGGCCCTCGCGCACGTCGTCCACATACGACTCGAGCGCACGCCTCGCCTCGGTCGCGAGGTCGGCGTAGCGCTTGACGAAGCGTGGCGCCTTGCCCGCGTAGAGCCCGAGCAGGTCGTGCCACACGAGCACCTGGCCGTCGCAGGCCGCGCCGGCGCCGATGCCGATCGTCGGCACGTGCAGCGCCTCCGTGACGCGCGCGGCGACCGCGGCCGGGACCGCCTCGAGCACGATCGCGAAGCACCCGGCGGCCTCGAGCGCGAGTGCGTCTTCGAACAGCCGCTCCGCCTTTTCCGCGGTGCGGCCCTGGGCCTTGAAGCCGCCGAGCATCGTCGCGGACTGCGGCGTCAGGCCGACGTGGCCCATCACCGGCACCCCCGCACCGACGATCGCCTGCACGCGCGAGAGCGTCGGTCCCGCGCCTTCCAGCTTGACCGTGTCGGCGCCCGCTTCCTTCACGAAGCGGACGGCGTTGTCGACCGCGAGCTCGTCGGAGACCTGGAACGAGCCGAACGGCATGTCCCCGACGACGAGCGGCCGCTTGGCGCCGCGCGTCACGGCGCGCGTCAGCATCAGCAGCTCCTCCATCGTGACGGGCACGGTCGACTCGTTGCCGAGGACGACCATCCCGGCCGAGTCGCCGACGAGCACGAGCTCGACTCCGGCCTCGTCCGCGATGCGGCCGCTCGGGAAGTCGTAGGCGGTGACCATCGCCAGCTTCTGGCCGCGCCGCTTCAGCTCGACGACCTCGGTCAGCGGCAACTTGCCGTGGGTCCAGGACGCGTACTTGCTCACGACTGTTCTCCTTCCAGGACGACGTTGTCGATCAGGCGGGTGTCGCCGACGCGGACCGCAGCCGCGAGCACGCGCGGCTCGAAGTCGGCCTCCTCGAAGTAGTCGACCTCGAGGCCGTTCAGCAGGCTCCGGTCGCGCGCTGCAAGCGCGCGCGGGAGAGCGAGCGCATGCTCGCGCTCCTCGGCGGACAGGTAGGCGTTGCGGGACGAGAGCGCGAGCCCGTCCTCGTCCCGCGCGGTCGGGACGACTCGGATCTCGACCGGCACGGCGAGGTCGCGCACCATCCGGCGGACGACGGCGACCTGCTGCGCGTCCTTCTGGCCGAAGTAGGCGCGCCGCGGCCGGATGAGGTTGAAGAGCTTCAGGCAGACCGTGGCGACGCCTCGGAAGTGGCCGGGCCGGTGCTCGCCCTCGAGGATCGAGCCCAGCCGCTCGACCTCGATCCACGTCTCGAAGCCCGGCGGGTAGATCTCGTCGGCTGCCGGGACGTAGAGGACGTCGACGCCTGCCTCCTCGGCGAGCCGCGCGTCGTGCTCCTCGGCGCGGGGGTAGCGCCCAAGATCCTCGCCTTCGCCGAACTGTGCCGGGTTGACGAACAGGCTCGCGACCACGATCCCGTTCTCGTCCCGCGCGGCGCGAAAGAGCGCGAGGTGCCCCTCGTGGAAGGCGCCCATCGTCGGCACGAGACCGATCTCGTCCTCGCGCGGAAGCTCGGCTGCCGAACGAACGATCCTCACGCGACCGTCGCCTCCGCCAGCACGTCGTAGAGCGCCTCGAGGTCCGGCCGCGCGTGCCTGATCGCCCCGCGGTGCGCAGCGACCGTCTCCCAGTCCCCGCGCTCGATCGGGCCCGTCAGCTCGAAGCCGTTCTCGATCGTCCGGCGCATCAGCGGTTCGAGCGCCTCCGGCGGTGCGCCGGCAGCGACCATGAGGCTCGCGGCCGCCTCGTACAGCGTGACCAGATAGTTCGACGCCACGACGGCGCCCGCGTGGTAGAGGGCCCGCTCGTCGTCGTCGAGCTCGAACGGCTCCAGGCCGAGCACCCGCGCGAGCTCGAAGCCGAGCTCCCGCGCCTCGTCGGTCTCTGCGGTGACAGCCGCCCAGGCGCCGTCGAGCTGCTCCGGCCCTCGCGCGCGCGTGAACGTCTGCAGCGGGTGGAGCGAGAAGCGGCGCTCGTGCGGGTCCAGCGCCGAGAGCGGCGTCGCTCCCGAGACATGCCCGATCCAGCCCTCACCCGGGGACAGTCCCCGGGCCACGTCCCGGATGGCCGTGTCCGGAACGCACAGCAGGGTCAGCTCGGCGCCGTCCTCGCGCAGCTCGATGCCGCGCTCCTCCAGGCGCGCGGCAAGTGCCGATCCCACGCGGCCGCGACCGATCACGTTGACGCTCTTGATCATCGACTGCTCCAGTTCCGTAGCGGATACCGGGCGGCGGGAAGTCTAGCCCGCGAGCCGTTGCTCGAGCGTGCGCCGCACCTCGGGCCAGTCGTCCACGGTCACCGCGTACCAGGCCGAGTCGCGCCGCTCGCCGCCGCGCACGACCATGTGACGCCGGTGGATGCCCTCGAACTCGGCGGGGATCGCGGCCAGCGCCGCCCGCGCGCGCTCGTTCTTCGCATCCGTCTTGAACTCCACCCGCAGGAAGTCGGCCTCCTCGAAGGCGTGGCGCAGGAGCAGGTACTTCGCCTCGGCGTTCGCACCGGTGCGCCAGGTGGAGGGGCTCATCCACGTGTTGCCGATCTCGACCCGCCGGTGCTCGGGCGCGAGGCTCATGTAGCTCGTCGAGCCGACGACCTCTCCGTCGCGGAGGACCGCGAACGGCTGGCGGCCCGGGTCGTCGCGCAGCGCGTCGGCGATCCACACCTCCACATCGCGCGTGACCATCCACTCCCAGATCCGGTCGTCGGCGGCCGCACGGCGGAGGCCGTCGACGTGCTCACCGCCCAGCGGTTCCAGCGTGACGAAGCGCCCTTCCAGCCGCACGGCGAGACTTTCCCGCATCACTCGGGCATGATGAACGAGAAGTGGGCCGTGAAAGGGGGGCCGAGACTGCGGAGCTGCTCCTAGCGGCGGCTCGGTACTTGAACGAGACGCTCGAGCTCGAGCGGGTCTACGACCGCTTTCGCGAGCTGCTCGCCGAGGCAGTGCCGCACAACGGCCTGATCGTCTCCTCCTTCGACCCCGAGACCGAGCTGATCAGCTGCGACTACGCGTGGGTCGACGGCGGCAAGCTCGACCCCGCGATCCTGCCCCCGCTCCCGCTGAACCGGAAGGGCGGCGGCATGCAGAGCCGGGTGATCACGAGCGGCGGACCGCTGCTCGTGGGCGACGTGCCGGAACGCGTGAAGGACCCCGGCGGCGTCTACTACGACGTCGACCGCGAAGGCCACATGCGGAAGCTCCCGGAGGAGGGGCCGCCGGGAGTGCAGTCGGCGATGATGCTCCCGGTCAAGCACGAGGGCGAGGTCGTCGGTGTTGTGCAGCTGATGCACGAGAGCGAGGTGTACGACCAGGAGCAGCTCGAGCTGGCGGAGGGCCTGATCGGGCTGATGGCCGCGGCCGTGCGCAATGCGCGGTTGCATGAGCAGGCGCAGGCGGAGGCGGCCGCGCGTGCGACCGCCGAGACGATCGCCGCCGAGCGCGAGCGCGCCGCGCGCGTCCTCGAGGCGGTCGGCGACGGCATCTTCTTCGTCGACACCGAGGGGGCGCTACGGTTCTGGAACCACGCCGCCGAGCTCGTCACGAGGCGCTCGCGTGACGACGTGATCGGTTGCGACCCGGTGGAAGTGTTCGAGGACTGGGCGCGGATCGTGCGGGAGATCCCGGTCGCCGAGGGCTCCGGCTCCGAGCCCGCGCGTCCCGTGACGCTCCCCGTCGAGGTCGACGGCCGCGAGCTGTGGCTGTCCTTCGTCGCCGTCCGCACCGAGTCCGGGGGCGTCGTCTACGCCTTCCGCGACCTCACCGTCGAGCGCGAGCTCGAGGAGGCGAAGAGCGACTTCATCGCCACGGTCTCGCACGAGCTGCGGACGCCGATGACGGCCGTGCTCGGCGCGGCGAAGACGCTGCTGCGCGACGACATCGCGCTCCCGCCCGAGCGGCGCCAGCAGCTGCTGGAGATGATCGGCGCACAGGGGACGCGGCTGACGCAGATCACCGAGGAGGTGCTGCTGGCGAACCGGCTCGACCGCGGCGACGTGCGTATCGCCAGCGAGCCCGTCGACCTCGTGCAGCTGGTCGCCGAGGCGGTCGAGACGATGCGGCAGCAGCTGCCCGAGACCGTCTCGCTCGTCGTGAGCACCGACTCGAACGGCGCCGCGGCGCTGGGTGACGCGAACCGGATCGAGCAGGTGCTCGTGAACCTGATCGACAACGCCTTCAAGTACTCCCCCGACGGCGGCTCGGTCGAGGTGCGCACCGCGCCGTGCGAGTCCGCGGTCCGCGTCGAGGTGAGCGACCAGGGGATGGGCATCGCCCCGGGCGAGCACGAGGCGGTGTTCGAGAAGTTCTACCGCGCCGCCCCGCAGCACCGGGCCGTGCCGAGCGGGACCGGCCTCGGGCTCTACATCTGCCGCGAGCTCGTGCGCCGCATGGGCGGCACGATCGGCGTCGACTCACAGGTCGGCGAGGGCTCGACCTTTTACTTCGAACTGCCACGGGCGTAGTCCGTCCGACACGTGCTCGAACATGCGGACCCGTTGCTAGGGTCTGCTGACACGGTGCCGATCTACGAATACGTCTGCATGGAGTGCGAGTCGCACTTCGAGGAGCTGATCCGGAACGGCGAGCAGCCGGACTGCCCGGACTGCGCCTCCTCGAACGTGCGCAAGCAGTTCTCGGTCTTCGCGACGCACGGCACCGCCGAGCAGCCGACCTTCGGCGGGTCGTCCGGTGGCTGCTGCGGCGGTTCGTGTGGCTGCGGCCATTGACCAGCCGCTGACCGAGCTCGAGGCGTTCGGGCGCCAGGTCGCGGGGTGCACGAAGTGCCGCCTCGCGCAGGGCCGCACGCAGGTCGTCTTCGGCATCGGCGACCAGGGGGCCGACCTGATGTTCGTGGGCGAGGCGCCCGGCTTCCACGAGGACAAGCAGGGCTACCCGTTCGTCGGCCAGGCCGGGAAGCTGCTCGACAAGCTGCTCGCCGGGATCGGGCTCGAGCGCTCGAACGTCTACATCGCGAACGTGCTCAAGTGCCGGCCGCCGGGGAACCGCGACCCGGCCCCGGACGAGATCCAGGCCTGTGAGGGCCACCTCTTCCGGCAGATCGAGCTGATCCAGCCGAAGGTCGTCGCGACGCTCGGCAACTTCGCCACGAAGCTGCTCTCGGGCAAGCCGACGGGGATCACCCGCGTGCACGGGGCCGAGCAGGAGGTCACCCTCGGCGGCAGCTGCGTGCTCCTCTACCCGCTCTACCACCCCGCCGCCGCCCTCTACACGCCGGCGATGCTGCAGGTGCTCGAGCAGGACTTCGCCCGCTTGCCCGACCTCCTGGGGCGCGAGGTCGCTCCGCCCGCTCCGCTCCTGTCGCCTGTGGCGCCTGAGCCCGCGCAGGCTGCAGTCCAGCTCGGCCTCTTCTAGCCCGATGGAGCTTCGCTCCGCCTCGCCGGCGGAGACCGAAGCTGTCGCGGCCGCCCTTGCCGGCGGGCTGCGGGTCGGCGACGTCGTCACGGTCTCGGGCGAGCTCGGCAGCGGCAAGACGACCTTCGTCCGCGGCGCCTGCCGGGCGCTCGGCGTGACGGTGCCGGTGACCAGCCCGACCTTCACCATCGGCCATCGCTATCCGAGCCAGCCGGTGGACGTCTCGCACCTCGACCTGTACCGCTTCCAGGGCTTCTCGGCCGCCGAGTGGGGCGATCTCGAGCCGTACTTCCAGGACGCGATCTGCTTCGTCGAGTGGCCGGAGGCCGCCGAGGATGCGCTCCCGCCGGTCCGCGTGAAGGTACGTTTGTCGCACGTGGACGCCGCTCATAGACTGATTTCGCTGGAAAGCGAGGAACCGTCGTTGCTCGACCGCCTGCCCGGGGGTGCTGACACTCGCGTTTGACACCGCGACGAGCGCTGCGACAACTGCGCTCGTGCGGGACGGTGAGGTGCTGGGAGAAGCGGTCTCCCGGGCGGTCCGGGTGCTCGAAGACGCTGACGAGCTGCTGCGCGCGGGCGGCGTCGAGCGCTCGGAGCTGACGGGGATCGTCGTCGGCACCGGGCCGGGTAGCTTCACGGGCATGCGGCTCGGCCTTGCGGCAGCGCGTGGGCTGGCGCTCGCGCTCGACCTGCCGGTCGCGGGTGTCTCCACGCTGGACGCCCTCGCCGCCGGCGCGCCCGGCGCGGTTCCGGTCGTGGACGCGGGGCGGCGGGAGGTGTTCGCCCTCGTCGACGGCGAGCCGGTGGTCTGCGCGCCGCAGGAGCTGGCGGGTGGGCTCTGCGTCGGCGACGGCGCCCTGCGGTACCGCGAGGTGCTAGAGCAGCGCGGGATGGAGGTTCCGCCGGACGACGACGATCGCCACCTGCCACGCGCACGCTTCCACGCGCAGCTCGCCAGGGACTTCGGCCCGGCGGAGTCAGTCGAGCCGCTCTACCTGCGCGTCCCCGACGCGGAGAAGAGCGCGTGACCGAGGTCGAGCTCCGCCGCCTCGAGCTGCGCGACCTGAACGCGATCGAGGAGATCGAGCGCAGCTCCTACCCGACGCCGTGGTCGCGCTCGATGTTCGCGAGCGAGCTGGCGAAACCGTCGTCGCTCTGCCTCGGCGCGTTCGAGCCGGAGACCGAAAAGCTGATCGGCTACCTGATCATCTCGCGCTACGTCGACGCCTGGCACGTGATGAACGTCGCCGTCAGGCCCGACCACCGCCGACGCGGGATCGCGTCGCTGCTGCTGAACCGGCTGTTCGAGCTGACCGCCGGCCGCAGTCGGCGCGGCTACACGCTCGAGGTGCGCGTCTCGAACGCAGGCGCGATCAAGCTCTACGAGGAGCTCGGCTTCCGCCCGCGCGGCGTCCGCCGCGGCTACTACACGGACAATCGCGAGGACGCGCTGATCATGTGGAAGGACCCGGTGTCGGAGCCGGCGACGCACTCCTGATCCTCGCGCTGGAGACCTCCTGCGACGAGACGGCCGCGGCGCTCGTCGACGGTGGACGGATCGTCTCGAACGTCGTCGCCTCGCAAGCGGACCTTCATGCTCGGTTCGGTGGGGTAGTGCCCGAGGTCGCGTCGCGAAGGCATCTGGAGTTGGTGATGCCGGTCGTGCGCGAGGCGCTCGGGGAGGCGGAGCTGACGCTCGACGACGTCGACGCGGTCGCGGTCACCCAGGGCCCGGGGCTGATCGGCGCGCTGCTCGTCGGGCTGTCCGCCGCGAAGGCGCTGGCGTGGGGGCGGGGCCTGCCGCTCGCGCCGGTGAATCACCTGCACGGACATGTCGCGTCGCTCTACCTCGAGCCCGACCCGCTCGAGCCGCCTTTCCTCTGCCTGCTCGCGAGCGGCGGCCACACGCTGCTCGTCGACGTGCCCGAGCACGGTGCCTTCCGGCGGCTCGGGACGACGATCGACGACGCGGCCGGCGAGGCGTTCGACAAGGGCGCGCGGCTGCTCGGCCTCGGCTACCCGGGCGGCGCCGAGATCGACCGCCTCGCGCGCGACGGCGACCCGGAGGCGTTCGACTTCCCGGTCGCGCGCGTGCCGGGCCTCGACTTCTCCTTCTCCGGGGTGAAGACGGCGCTGCTCTACGTGGTGCGCGACCTCGGCGACGAGCTGTCCGAGCTGCGGGCCGACCTCGCCGCGAGCTACCAGCGCGCGATCGTCCGCGCGCTCGTGCGACGCACGCAGGAGGCAGCGGAGCAAACGGGTGCCGAGCGGATCGCCGTCGTCGGCGGTGTGGCGGCGAACTCGGAGCTGCGTGCGTCGCTGCCCGACGGGAAAGCACCTCCGCTCGCCCTCTGCACCGACAACGCCGCAATGATCGCCTCGGCGGCGAGATACGTCGAGGCGATCCCGCCGCCTGGTTATCTTGCCCTCGATGCCTACGCGTCGGCTCTCTGAGGGCGCTCTCGTCGTCCTGGCGCTGGTCGCGGCCGCGCTCGCGCTCGGCTTCGGCGTCGCGCAGACGAAGGTGCGCTCGCTCGTCTCCCAGGCGTCGTCCTGGCGCGGTCTAGTCGGGGGCGGCCACCCGGCTGTAGACGTGGGCCAGCGCGTGCTCGTCGTGCTGCGCTCGCCCTCGATGGCGCAGCGCGTGACGATGAACGGTGGCGTGGCGACCCAGCGGAAGGAACGGACGTGGACGCGGTCGGCGCTCGCGGCCCAGCGGCAGCTGCTCACGGAGCTGAGCACGCGCGGGATTCGCCCGCAGGTCCAGTTCAGCTACACGCGCGTGCTGAACGGCTTCTCCGCGCCGCTCGACGCACGCGCGATCGCCGTCCTCGAGCGGCGGCCGGAGGTCGCGGGTGTCTACCCGGTGCGCGTCGCCTACCCGGCTTCGGTCTCGTCGGAGCTGCTTGCGAAGGGCCTCGCCGGCGGCGCCAGCAGCCTGCCGTCGCTGCGGCCGCCGGGCTTCGACGGGCGCGGTGTGACGATCGCGCTGCTCGACACCGGCGTCGACCGCGCGCACCCGTACCTGCGCGGCCAAGTCCAGCCGGGCGTCGACGTCGTCGGTGGCGATCCCGAGGTGAAGGCCGCGCTGGACCCGGACGGCACCGGCCGTCGCGAGCATCACGGCACGGAGATGGCCGGAATCCTCGCCGGTGCGAGGGGAATCGCGCCGGGCGCTTCCGTCCTGCCGATCCGCGTCGCAGGCTGGCAGCGCGACCAGACCGGCGGCTGGGCCGTCTACGCGCGCACCGACCAGCTGATCGCCGGCCTCGAGCGCGCGGTCGACCCGAACCTCGACGGCGACGCCCACGACGCGGCGCGAATCGCCCTCGTGGGGGCTGCAGTGTCGTACGCCGCCTTCACCGACTCGCCCGAGGCGCGCGCGATCACGGGCGCGCTGCAGCTCGACACCCTGGTCGTCGCGCCGGCCGGGAACGACGGGCCGGCCGGGCCGGGCTACGGCAGCATCTCCAGCCCCGGCGGCG